>Ga0163180_10000005_pt1 | contig 320095 bp, 322 predicted proteins | sample AtlANTMetagenome_2_FD_109647 | JGI IMG/M metagenome (GOLD analysis project Ga0163180, IMG submission 109647) | Marine eukaryotic phytoplankton communities from the Atlantic Ocean - Atlantic ANT 4 Metagenome | ecosystem: Environmental > Aquatic > Marine > Oceanic | place: North Atlantic Ocean...
AGTATGAACGCCTTCTGTGCGTCCGTGAACTTCGATGCCTTCATCGCTTTCGCTCCATCCCAGCCTGGGATCATTACGCGAAAACTCCAGCCTCAAACGAGGGATTTTTCGGGGAGCAGGTCAGCCGGGTCTTCCAGCGGATTTCCTTCACATGTTTTTCGGCCGATCCGTCCGGCCCGGATTTCTGTCTCATCTTCGCTCCCTTGGCGGGCTACGATGTGCCAGAAATCCTCCTTAAGCAATTTGACCGAACTGTCTCATGGTCGCTGACAGGGAACACCTGTGTGCCGATTTAGTCAAGCGGCAGGATGATAAGGGCATAGGCATAACCCCGCCCAGCTCAAAAAATAGGGAGAATACGGGTTAGGATAGGAGAGGATCGGCGTACGGGCTTCACAGCGCGGCACCATGCCAAGATGGACTTCGACAATCAGGGGCAAACGCCCCACGCGCGCGCCCGGTGGAAGCAGGAGGCAGGAGGCGACGTCTTGAAGATCGCTAAAAGAACGCGCAAGTGACCGGATACGGTCGTCCACACATTTCCGAGCGAGAAACCGTTCCAACAGCGCCCCGGAGTCTTTGCGGAAGAGCACGGCCGCACATTCCCGGCTTCGCGCAACCGCGCCCCGTACAGGAAACATAGAGGAGAAGGTCTCCGGCAAGCCACCTGTGGCCGAACCGGCCAGGATGGCTACCGAATTCCTGCGTCGGTACCAGGATCTGACTTTCCCGCCCTTCGGATATCGGATCCGCAGCAGCCATATTCAGAGCGAAAATCGGCGCAAACGAGAGTAACGCAGCGCCAAGAAGCGCGCAGTTGAACGAATGTGTGTTTTGCATGATCTCCTGTGGATCTGACCCTGAGCCTGGTCATGGGCTCAAGGACCGGACCGCTCAGTGAGTTCATTAGGTCAGTGACAGGATCAGCCGGTGGCCGGGTACGATTCGCCCTCGTCCCACTACGCCCCGCCTCTGGCTTCGGGTGGCGTTTCCCGCGCAGAAAAGACCAGATGCTCTTTCAGGCTATTGGGTACGGAGCTCCAGTGCTGGCTCTCAGCAAACGTGACACAGAATCGGTCAATGGCCTCGGGTCCCGTGATCTGACAGGATAAGCAAAATCTCAAGGCCCTGCCGAGAGACGAGGCAGGGCCTTGAGCCAAGGATTGTAGCCCACTCATCAAACGTGCATCCCCACCCATCCTGACAAGTGCCAAAAGACTAGCCTTGATACCCCAGCCACGCTATCCCCTGAACGGGGGGGGGGGGCCCCGGAAGTGTGGCAGCGCCTTGCCAGATTAGATCATAAAGTCACCAGAATAATCCTCGCTGTCACAGGTTAGACGCCTGTAATCATGATGGGTCAGCATGAAATGAATGCCAACACGCTTATCTTCCAGACGCCGCTGATTCGACTTGTCCTGCTGTCAGCGGCAGGCGTGCTCATGTTCCTGGGCATGGTTCTGGTTGTCCTGCAGCCTGCAACTGGCTGGAGCTGGTCGCCGGTGCATTGGCGACAGCTTCAACAGATCCATCCGGCCATCTGGGCATCGCTCTGCACGGGGCTTCTGGCCTGGCTCATTTCGTCCTGGGTCTGGGCGCTAAAGCCCTTGAATTTTCCGGCGGTTCTATTTGCGGCCAGCGGATTCGCCACTCTGGCATTTTGTTTCTCGTCCTTTGCCCCGTGGATTTTACTTCCCATGGCAGAGGGAACGATTGCATGGATATGGGCCGTCAACATGCTGGGGGCTTCAGCCTTTGGCATCATCATGACCTGTCTCTTTCTGGTCTATCCTTCGCGCGTGACATACTGGAAGCCGCTGAGCGCCCTGACTGTATTCGGCTTCGGTGCCTGGACCTTGCTACGCACCTTCGGACCGTTCCAGGATTTCGCAGAAGTCCAGCGCATCACCACGTTCGAAATGCTCGCTATCGTCGTCGCTGTAGTCTGGCAGATCCGATCATCAGCCAGAGACCCGCGCAAGCGAGCCATTGCAGTGTGGCTCGGTGCATCGACTTTGCTCGGCGCTGGCGCTTTTATTGCGACCATTGCCGCCCCAATTACGCTCGGCTTCAGTCCGATGGTTCTGGAGAACTACGCGTTCAGTTTCTTCCTGATCATTTATGTCGGCCTCGCTGTCGGACTGATGCGGTATCGTTTGTTCGATTTGGGCGTATGGGCATACCGTCTTGTTTTCTACGCCTCGGCTGCGCTCGCACTGATACTACTGGACATTGCCCTGGTCAGTTTACTCACCCTTGATCCGGAGCAGGCACTCGGGGTTTCGCTTTTGCTCGTCGCCATAGTGTATTTGCCGATGCGCGACAGTCTCTGGCGGAGGGTCGTTCAGCGGCGCCCTGCCAATGATGATGACTTGTTTCACCTCGTCCTGGATGCCGCCCTGAAGCCCACCGAGCAGGAACGCGCGGCCAGCTGGAAAGTGTTGCTTCAAAATCGCTTCCAGCCCCTCGAACTTGCCGAATCAGAAGACGCAATCTCGGACCCCCGGCTTGGCAACGAGGGCATCAGCCTCGGCATCCCCGGGGTCGCTGGCGTGCCGTCTCTCATGCTTCTGCATGCCAATCATGGACGCTCCCTATTCACGCCCCGCGATGCAGACGTGGTCACGCACCTCGTCCGGCTGATGGAACACGCTGAGTCCAGCCGGTCGGCCTATGACCGGGGGGTATCAGAAGAACGCTTGCGGATCGCTCGGGATATTCACGACAATATCGGCGCCCAGCTCATGAGGGCGCTGCACTCTGCGACGCCAGATCGGAAAGACGCCATGATCCGGGATACGCTGGCCGATTTGCGGGATGTTATCAACAACGCTCAGAGTCCAATCCTGCCGCTTGACGAGATTCTGGCGGATTTTCGTGCCGAAACCGCTGAGCGTCTGGAACCCCATGGCGTGTCACTCCGCTGGAGCTTGCAGGCAGATGCCGGCATCCGGTTAGCACCCTCTACCGTGCATGCGCTCCGGTCCCTGATCCGTGAAGCAGCAAGCAACACGATCAAGCATGCGAGGGCGAAGCACCTGAATGTCCGCCTTCGGATTACGCCGGATCACGTGGAAGTCGTGATTGAAGATGACGGGTCAGGTTTTGACATGGCTACCGCCCGGCTCGGCCAGGGACTTGCCAACATGAAGGCCCGCGTAGAAAGCCTTGGCGGTGCGTTTCAACTTGGCCAAGGGACAAAGGGCGCGCTGCTGGAGGCGCGTTTTCAGCATGAGGTTGCCGCGTCATGAAATCTATTCTCATTGTCGAAGACATATCTGAAACGCGAGCCTGGCTCCGCGAAGCGGCCGAAGCATCTTTTCCTGGCAGCGGGATCCGGGAGGCGGCGTATGTTCGGGAAGCAGTTTATGCCATCAAAGGCCATAAGTTCGATATCACGATAATCGATCTCGGCCTGCCCGACGGCTCCGGAACTGACATTATCTCCGCGCTTTCCGCCAGCCGGCCGGCAACAACCATCGTCGTGGCAACGGTCATGGGGGATGATGCATCCGTTATCGCTGCCCTGTCGCAGGGGGCGCAGGGCTATCTCTTGAAGGACTCGCCTAGGGATGTTTTCGTCCGGCAGCTAACCCTGATCGAACAGGGTCTTCCCGCCCTGTCACCGTCAATTGCGCGCCGAATTGTTGAACACTTTCGCAAGACGGCCGTGACGCAGGATGATGGCAGCGACCTCACGCCTCGAGAACGGGAAGTGCTCGGCCTGATCGGCCGGGGCCTCAGGAACGCCGATGCCGCGCTTGCGTTAGGACTCAGCGAAAGCACGGTGGCCAGCCATATCAAGTCGATCTATGCCAAGCTTGGCATTTCCAGCCGGGCTGAAGCCGCACTCCAGGCCGCCCGTTTGGGCCTGACGCAAGCCTGACCCACGAACTTGCTGACCAGCATTATGTGGCAGACCGATGCGCTAGTATTGCTGCCTTTCATGGCGTAATGTGTGCAATGATATTTGTCTCGGATTTCAGCCGAAGTCTGCGAAGCACTCTCCATCCGCGCCGGCTTGAAGGACGAGCTGCTGCTCGAATAGGTCGGCGCGCTCATTCCATAGAGTTGCTTCCAACGCGCATCCGCCATGCTAGGGGCGTTCGTGCCCGTTCCAAACGTGCCTTCCAGCCCGGTTCCACGCGCGGAGGGCTCAGCGTCTGCAGCCGCGCGCCCGGCCGGTCTAGAAAGAATGAAAACCACCGCGCTTGTGTCCGTGGACAGGACCTCGTGTCCGGTCGCTACAGGACACTCCTTGCCTGAAATACCTCAGAATAAGTCCCCTTGTACCGGTCTGGCGATGGAAATTCTACGGCGGCCTTCCGGCCACCATCGCCCGAGCACCTTCGTCTTCATACGGAGAGAGGCAGGCTCGGAGGCCTTCCGGGCCCGCGCCAGTCTGGCCGAGCCAGACGGCAAGGTTTTCTTCCTGCAGCACGGCCGGCATGCGATGGTCAAGTTCCCGGTCATGAGTTTTGATATGCCCTCATTGGTCGGCGTCGTGCACATCACGAATTCCGCCACCTCGCCTTCAGCGGCAAGAGCCATCCGGTAGATGATGGCGATCGCCAGTCTGGACCCATTCTTCGGGCGGATCGTCCACTAGACGTTTCGTGTGTTACCGGTGGGCGTGAGTCAGTCCGGTTTGAATGTCGGCACCTCTTCGCTTTCGTTGAATCTGCTGGCGATCAGCACGCCGCGCCGCATTCCGAAATACGGTCTCCACAGGCGCGACGAGAGCAGCTTGTTATCGCGCGCATGAATATGGTCGGGATAGGCTCGCTCTGCCGGATTTTGGAGCGGCGCCCCGATTGTACCCGGGTAGGAACTGCCTGACGCTCCAATTGCAATCTTACGATCAAAAATGGATGCAAATCATATGGCGCCGGAAATCTGCTTCCGATCGCAAAAAGATCAGTTCGCTGGTGGCTCATCCTGGAGCTGGCGCATACGCCTGCTCCAGTTTTGCCATCCAGTGAACCTTCCCCTGACCGATCACGGTCCTACCGGTGCTTTGCCGCCTTCTTCCCCGTCCTTGGACGTTTCCGAATTGGCGTCTCCGGCTTGAACTCCTTGCCAGGGTGGTTTCATTTAACCCCGTCATCCGCTGGCGCTCTTGCGAATTGTCAAATCCGGCAGAAACTCCGCAAAAATCGTATGCCCGGCATTTCGCGCGAGGGCGCGGACCGCTACGCTCCGGAGCAAACCAGCCGGACCGGAGCCGCACTTGCACCGCGATGTTCCCCTTGATCGGATAGACGGATTGTCCGGCCAGGAGGCCGGACTGGACCAGAGTCAGATTGCGGAACGCCGGTCTCTCTACGGCCGCAATACCATCATCGAAGATGGCCCGCCGCCATGGATCGCAATTCTTCGCCGCACGGCGGCAGACCCGATGATCTGGTTCCTTGTTGGAACCGCCATCCTGTTCCTGTGTCTCGGCGAATATTCGGAAGCAATCATCCTGGCTGCGGCGATCTTTCCGATCATCGGCATGGTTGTTTTCCTGCATCGCCGCACAGAGGCATCCACCCGGGGTCTGCTGGCGCGCCTTGCCTCGAATGCGGACGTCATTCGCGACGGCAAGGAAACAAGAATACCCTCCGTCGAACTTGTGCCGGGCGACCTCGTCCTTGTTCAGGCGGGCGGCTACTTTCCTGCAGACGGGCTGATCCTGTCCGGCTCGAACCTGCAGGCGGACGAATCCTCCCTGACGGGCGAAGCGCTCCCCGTTCGCAAGGCCGCGCTTGCCCATCCGCCCGGCGGGCATTTTCCCGTCAATGAAGACAACTGGGTCATGGCCGGCTCCCGGCTCCTGACAGGTTCGGCAAGGATCCGGATCGTGTTCACCGGGACTGAAACCCTTTACGGCGAAATTGCGAGCCTGTCGCGCAGCCTGTCACAGGAGCGCACGCCGCTCCAGAAAGCCGTTATCAGGCTTGTACAGTTTCTGCTCGTCATTGCCGTGGCGCTCTGCATCCTTCTGGCGGGGATCCGCATCGCGCAGGGCTACGGACCTGCCGATGCAGTCCTGAGTGCGGCGACGCTTGGCATCGCCGCGCTGCCGGAAGAATTTCCGGTCGTCCTCAGTTTCTATCTGGGTCTTGGCGTGTACCGTCTTGCGAGGCGCCGGGCGCTGGTTCGCCGGGCGGTGGTTGTCGAGAATATCGGCCGCACAACCTGCATCTGCACCGACAAGACGGGCACCCTCACGGAAGGCCGGCTGGCACTGTCCGATACGCTACCCGCCCCGGGCGTCACTCCCGCCCGCCTCCTGGCAATTGCGGCAACGGCTTCCCGGATTGAAACGGCAGATCCGCTCGATCTGATCATCCTGCAGCAGGCATCCGCGATCACCGGGAGGGACGAAAAGACCTTTCCGTTTACGGAGGACAGGCGTCGGGAGACCTCCGCCCGGCGCATCGATGAAAGCCGCTGGCTTTTCGCCATGAAGGGCGCGCCTGAAACGGTGCTCGCAATGTCCCTGCCGGACAATGACGGCCCGGAATACTGGCTGCGCCGCGTCGATGAACTCGCCTCATCCGGACACAAGGTGATCGGGATCGCCGAACAGGAGATCGTGAACTGGAATGGGATTGAGCCTGAAACAGGGTTTCGATTTTGCGGCCTGCTGGCGTTTTCCGATCCGGTCAGACCGGGCGTCCCCGAGGCCGTGCGCCAGGCGCAGGAGGCAGGCATCCGGATCATCATGATGACAGGCGACCATGCTCAGACGGCAGCGGCCATTGCACGTGCTATCGGCATTGGCGGGGACGCGCCAGTGGCCATTGATGGCAAGGACCTCGATGCCCGGTTCCGTGAAGGATCGGAATTGACCGGTTTTGAAGTGATTGCGAGATGCACACCCTCGCAAAAACTGTCACTCGTTCAGACACTGCGCAAATGCGGTGAACGCGTTGCGGTAACAGGAGACGGTGTAAACGACGTCCCGGCCCTGCGCGGCGCGGATGTCGGCATCGCCATGGGTCTGCGCGGCACGGAAGCAGCCAGGGACGCCGCGTCGATCGTCCTTCTCGACGACGATTTCGCAACCATCGTGCGGGCCATTTCAGAAGGGCGGCTGCTCTTCTCCAACCTCAAATCCAGCTTCGTCTACCTCCTCATCCTCCATGCTCCGCTGGTCACGACCGCGGCCCTGATCCCCCTGCTCGGTTACCCGTTGCTTTACCTGCCGATCCATATTGTCTGGATGGAACTGATCATTCATCCGACCGCCATGCTGGTCTTCCAGAACGAAGCCTCAGGTCCCGGCCTCACGCCCATGGACGACGACAGGCGCCTGCGGTTTTTTTCGGGGTCGGAATGGCTCCGGATTGCGCTCGCAGGACTCTTATGCACGCTCACACTCCTGTGGGCATACATGATGGCATTTGGTGCGGATTCAGACGTCTCACATGCGAGGGCGATCACCATGGCGATCCTTGCAACCAGCAGCTCCGCGGTTACGGCGTCCCTTACGCTGTGGCGATCGCGTGCAGCCCGGATCGCCGCCATCGCGCCGCTCCTGTCCGTCTTGTTCTTCAGTCAGATTGAGCCGGTCGCCGGCTTCCTTCATCTGGCGCCTCTGCGCTGGCCGGATTGGGTTATCGTCTGTCTGGCCGCCATCCTGGTTGGCGCGTGTGCCTACTGGGCAAGACCGGCAACGCGCGCAGCGGGTAGAAACAGAGAGTAGCCCGCTGTCTCATGGTCTTTTCTTGACGGGCTCCTGCTTGTGGCGCCTATGCCGCATCGGCCCCGGAGGGGCGTTCCGGATCGATGGCGCGAGGCCCGGCCAGGTCATATGCATCCGCAAGGCGGAACCCTGGCCAAGGTTTTGGCCAGACCACAGGGTAATCGGCAGAAAAGAGCCGGTCGCCATCCGACAGAGAATGGGCGACTCCGACCTGCGGGATAGCCCCCTGACGATCGAAATACCGCACTTCATCGCCGCAATACCGAAAGGAGACGGCACGCCGCCACCGGTCCGACGGATTGCCGCCGGCGCCGTGCACTGTCATGACATGATGGATGATGACATCGCCCGGTTCGACGTCAAAAGAGACAATATCGAACGCCCCGGGAGCCCCTTCGATGTCGGGACACCGCGGCTCGGGTGAGGTCCGGACCGGTGTCTGCGAAACGAAGACATTCGGCGCGTAGGTTTCCCCCCATTTGTGCGACCCCCGGACATATTGCAGAACCCCATTGTCGTTTCCGGCGGGATCGAGCGGTATCCAGACAATGACACATTGCGTGCCCTTGATCTGGAAATAGGCCAGATCCTGGTGGAATGCCGTTTTCTGGCGGGTATGCGGCGCTTTCACGAACGTGGTGTCTTCCCAGAAATTCAGATAGCGCGCGCCGAGCAGATCTGCCGCAATATCCGGCAGACGGGAATCGAAGGCGACCTCGCGCACGCCGCGTTCCGTACTCCAGGCTGCAACATCGTAGAAAAAAAGACCTTCCTGTCCCAATGTCCCCTCTTCCAGAAGCGGGCGCGCGAGTCCGTCGCTATGGATCAGGGCCTTCATGGCCTGCCTGTCGAACCGGTCGGCCGCTCCCGTCTCGACAGGCTGAGGCAGGTTCCAGATATGTTTGGCAAGTGCCTCGAAGTCGTAGCCGGTTCCGGACCGGCCCAGGCGCGCCATCTGCCGGGCGACGGCTCCACGAAGATGTTCGACCTCTTCCGGCGTGAGCACGCCGCGCAGACAGACGACCCCGTCGCGCTCGAATGCTTCCTTCTCCGCGGCGGAAACGGCCGCATTCCGCATCCCGTTCATGCCGAGGCCCTGAGCTTTGGCGCCATGTACTCCGCGACGATCGTTTCGGCATTGCGGTAACGGTCCAGCTGCCGGTCAAGCGTCGCCTTGTCGATTTGCGAAACCGCCGGGATCCAGGCCCAGTCATCGCCTTCCCGGCGCGGCAGGCCGAGGGGCTCTGTGCTCCAGACCCGCTGGACGAGGTTATAGAACTTCTGGTGGGTGAGCCAGCTGAGCCGGGAAACGCCATGATCGAGACACCAGACCGTGAGCCCGAGACCGAGACGGCATCTGGTCCGGAAATCGTCGACGGGATCTGCCATTCTGCTGCGGTCGGTGACGAAGCGGGAACATTCCCATACATCCGGCCCGACCGGATAGGGCTGCAGATCGCAATAGTCGGCAAAAAGCTCGCTCAGCATGTGCGGCCGGTCCGTCGGGTTGAGCCGCGAGCAGGCTCTGACTTCACCGCTTTCAGACAGGACGAGGACGTAGACGGTTGCATCCGTATCAAACTGGTCCTTGTCATAGCCTTCCCTGATACCCGGAATGTGCCAGCCCCACTCCCCGACGACGATCCGGTACCGCATCTCATGCATCGCATGGATGAGATCCGGGTGCTGGCCGCGGTTTTCGGGTGTAATGATCTTGAACATGGGTCCGCCTGTCGCTGGTTGGAACAACGGAACGATGCCCCGGAACCGCGGCCGTGGTCATGTCCACGAAAGGGGGCTTGTCAGGGAAAGATCTGCCCACGTGCGATCGCCGAAGCGACAAGATGTGCGCGATTGACCGCGTCGAGCTTCCGGCAGGCTCTTTGTAACGTCTTCTTGACCGAATCCTCGCGGATCCCGAGGATATGAGCGATCTCCCAATTCGACTTGCCGGCCGCGGCGAACTGCACGCAATCGGCTTCGCGGGAGCTGAGTTCGGCAAGCTTCTGATACGGGAACGGTCCCATCATGTCTTCAAGATGATAATACGCCGTCTGGCAGACGATTTCGAGCTCGGAGACCTGCGTGCGCGAGAGATCCGGCATCGCATCGCCGCCAAGCGAGACACCGCCGGCAATGCTGCTGATAGCATGCATCGGGAACATCATGCCGTGCGTGATCCCGTAGTCATGAACCATATCGACTACCATGCGGCCGATCCGGCTGGCATGAGCATGCGCTTCAGCCCAGCTGAACGGGCGCCTCGACCGGATGGCGCAGAGCGCGATCGGATCGTGCAGGATGGCAAGCCGGCTGCGACGTCTCGCTTTCAGCTCCTCCGGCCAGTTGGAAACATATAATATGTCCTTGAGCGGAACATTCAGCGGATTGACGAGCTGGCCCAGATAAATCCGGGTAAATCCGTAAGCCTCGCTGAATTCGGCAAGGCGCTGGATGGCCTCTTCCCCGCTCTTCGTCGCCTGGATGGCGCGAATGGCCGTCAGGACTGCTGCGCCGTCATAGTCGCTCATGGCCCATTTGCTCCGTTTGCCGCAGCACCGGCGTTACCCGCCTGCCCGGCGCCTGTACCCATCCGGCCGGCCAGTCCGGAAATGCGAATGACGCCGCCCGATCCTCACTCCTGCCCGAAGGGCGCCTCGATCAAGACTCTACCATTTGTTGTTTTGTTATGCCCTTTATGGTTTAATATCTCCTTGCCGGGCATGGCAAGACCCGCCTGAATTATGCGGGCACAATCCCTCACCGGCTGACGGGAGATACTGAGCATGGCACAAGCCCATGACAAAAGGATTTCCGGCAAGGTCCGGCATGACTGAGCCGGCCTCCCCGTCTGTCCCTGACTGGGAATGGCATTTGTGCGCCGCGCGCCGTGAGGTTCGCGCGCTCCGGTTTTCTGGAGCGCTCAAAGCGCTCGATATGTGCGAACGCCTCCGACCGGGACATATGCCAGCACTGCTATTGCGGGCGGGCGTGCTGTTCCGGTCCGGAGAGGTGGAGGCCGCAAGGCTTGAGTTCGAGAGGGTCCTGTCGTTCGAGCCCTGCAACGTGTCAGCCCATCATGGCGCCGGCCTCGCCCTTCACGCTTGCGGCGACCGGGCGGGCGCATTGGCCGCCTTCCGCAAAGCGGTCACGCTCGATCCGGGCGCCTGGAGGTCCTGGCAATCGATCGCCGACATCACGCCGGATGAACCAGAGCGGCGCGGCGCCATTGCCGCGGTGGCGGGCACGCTCCTCGGCATTTGCGAGACAGGCAGGCAGCCGCCACACATCCTGAAGGAAACGGCGCGAGCACTTGTGTCCGCCGGACGCAGAGCCGATGCGCTTCGCCTGCTTCAGGATCAATCCGGCACGTTTCCCGACAAGGGGCTGGTGCAGGGTCTTATAGCCGGGGTCCACTATGCCTTCGGGGCGTTTTACAAGGCTGCCCGCCATCAGTTTGCGGCACTCTCACAAACTCCCCGGCTTCCTGCAGCCGCCAGAAAGCCTGACTTCGAAGTAGGCGGGGCACCTGACGTCCTCCGCAAATTGTTCGGCCTGTTCGAAGCAGGCGGGTTCCACCCCTTCCTCATGGCCGGCACGCTTCTGGGATTCCTCCGGTCGGGCGCTCCCCTGACCCATGACCGGGACATCGACATCGGTCTTGTGCGCGGAGATGGCAATGGCGCAGATCCGGTCGAATACATCCGGGCCCATCCGGGCCTGATCCTGCCCCATTCTGCGCGGCCAGGCGACCGGTATATCGGCCTTGCGCTTGACGGGATCGCTGCCGACATTTTCGTTTTCGACCGGCACCCCGACGGTTTCGTTTGCGGGTTTTCCAGCCTGCCAGGCGACATTCAGTGGCGTCACGCTCCTTTTGAACTTGGGCAGCGACGCTTCGGAGAACAGGTCTTCCGGATACCCGATCCTGCTGCGTCCTATCTCGCAGAATGCTACGGACCCGGCTGGCAGGTACCCGACCGGGGATTTGCATCTGCGCTGAGCTCGCCCGCTCTTTACCAGACCGATCCTCACGCCATTGCCTATCTCGCCCTGGCGCGGGCTCGCACATCCCTGCTGACGGGAGATGCAACAAAGGCTTATGCGCTTCTCGGACAAATCCCCCTGCAGGCACTGAAACCAGCCCTTGCCGACGAACTGACCGAATGTTTCGCGGCGCACCGCGCGGCCCCTGCGGACGAGCCGGAAGGCTGAATGCCGGGCCCTCCGGGCCCGGGCCAGAACGAATGCCGAACCGGCTTTCCCGGTGAGGGGAAAGCCTGCCAGAGCATGTCGGCAATACATTGTTTTATTAATTTTTTTAATTTCGAACCCATTGACTCTACCTTTTAGAGATTTCATATTCTACCTGCCGTTGTTTCTGGCGGCGCTCCGGAACTGAAAAGGAGACAATCATGACCCGGAATACCGAAACCCATCTGCCCCAGGACGAATTCGACCCCGTCGAGCTCGGTTCCGTTTCCGCCGAAACCAGGGGCGAGGTTGCCGGCCCGGCCGAACTCTCGGGCTCGCAGAACTCGCGTCCGGAAATCGGCTGAGCCCTGTGCCGGCTGGGAGAATGAGGGCGCGGATGCGCGCCCTCATTTTTCCGGTTCGAAATCCCCTGAGCGCCTCATACCTGCAGGAGGAATTCTTTCATGCCCGCCTATAGCCTCGCCCCGGACATGTATTTCTGTGCTTCCGACGGCGCCTATATTTTCCTGGATGCGCGTTCAGACCGGTACTTCGCCTACACCGGTGAAACGGCGTTGCTTTTCCCGGAGATCATCTCCGCAGACCGGGCAGACCAGTTGTCCCCCTATGCCGGACAATTTGCAGAACACCTCGCAAGCAAAGGCATCCTTCTGCCTCCGCCGGCGGCGGGGCGCCCCTTTATGGCCTGCTCGGCGGCGCGGCCCAATGCGTCCCGCTTCGAACAGGCCTGCCTCCTCGCTGGCAACGCCGCTCCCTCCGGAGGGGCCTCGATACTGGTTGCGCTTGCCCGTAGCTGGAGCCTCAAACGGATGCATTCGCTGCGCGGCATTGTTTCAGGCGCCCGCCGCTGGAAACGGGACATACCGCAAGGGCGCGCAAGGACAATGGACGAAGCGACGGGCCGAACGGCTCAGTTCCTCTGCCTTTCTCCCTTCCTGTTTACAACAAAGGATGCCTGCCTCTTCCGCAGCTTGTTTCTGATGCGGTTTCTGGCAGGACACGGGATCGCAGCAACCTGGACATTCGGTGTGCGTCTGGCGCCGTTCGGCGCGCATTGCTGGATCGAATATGAAGGCACGGTTCTGAACGACCATCTCGAACATGTCGCAGGGTTCGCGCCCATCCTGGCGATCTGAGGGAGGCGGGCGATGCCGACAGCCTTCTTCGCCATGAGCTGGGCCCCGGAAGATCCCCGGGCCGCAGATCATGCAGCCCGGATCCGTATGCGCATGATGGATGGCCCGGTCCCGCCCGTATGCATCGAGGCGCAAGGCTTCCTGCTCGCGGATCTGAGCCAGCCCGCCGCCCCGCGCACGCCTATGATCGAGCTTCACCGGACGGACGGAAGATTGGGCGGCGTCATCTTCGGCACACTTTTCCCGCGGCAGGGACAAAAACGCCTCACCGATATCCGGCATGCCGCTGCCACCTCGCTCCTCGATACAAACGGGCGCGGCCTCTACAGGGATTATTGGGGGAGCTATGTCGCCTTCTTTCGGGCGGGCGATGATCTTGCAGTCCATGCTGATCCCGTGTCTTCCATCCCCTGTTTCTATTCGGCCCAGGACGGTGTCACGCTCATTTTTTCGAATCTGGAACTCTGCCCGTTCCTGGACCGGAAGCGCCTCAGTCTCAATCTTCGCTTCATCTCGACACTGATGGCATACGACAAGATCCAGAATGGCGAGACCGGGCTCAATGAAGTGAAAGAGCTGCTCGGCGGCCAGCGCATGATGGCCCGGTCGCCCGATGCCTCGCCTGAAACCTTGTGGGACCCGCGCGAAATTGCGCGAGACATGCTGGAGCCGGATCCTGAAACCGCAGCCCGCCTGCTTCGGGAGACGGCGCAGGAAGTCGTCGGCGCCTGGGCCGATTGTGTCCCGGCGCCGGCCGTGGACCTGTCCGGCGGGCTTGATTCCTCGATCGTTCTGGCCTGTCTGGTCGAAAGCGCCGCCCCCGCGCCGCACCTTGCTGTTCACCATATCGTGGACTCCGGCGACCCGCCGGAAGTCGAATTTGCCAGAGCGGCTGCCGCCTATCTCGGCGCCGATCTTGCCGAAATCCGGTTCCGCCCGACCGGGCGGCTGCCGGACGCCGGGGCGCATCCCGCCTCGGCCCGGCCATACCGCCAGTTCCTCTCACAGAATTTCAACGCTCAGGTTGCCGAAGCCTGCGGCGGGATGGAACGTACCTATCTGACGGGCCAGGGCGGCGACCACCTCCTGCACGCTGCCCGAACCCCCTTCGGGTTCACGGACTATTTGCGCCAGCATGGACCCGGGAGGCAATCGCTTTTTGAGCTTGCCAGCTCAGCCCGTCTTTCCGGCCAGTCCGTCTGGCGGGTTCTGAGGGAAAACACGCCTGAAATTTTAGGAAGACAGCACAAATCCCCTCTGCTTGCGGCCATTGCCGCACGAAGCAACAGGCTCAACAAGCGCGCGCAGGACGGTTTCGATCCGGACGGTTTCGATCCGGCCTATGCCCTTCCCGGCTGGGCGCGCGTACCTGACGGCCTGCCCCCGGGGAAGTTCGACCAGGTCAGCGGGCTGCTTCACATGATGCAAGTGCAGGAACGTCTCTTCCAGCCCAGCACGAGAGAGCTCGTTCATCCCCTGATGTCGCAGCCGCTGATTGAGCTCTGCCTGCGCCTGCCGGTCTGGCGTCTGTCGCTGGGCGGGGTCAGCCGGGGCCTTGCCCGCCGGGCTTTCGATGGGTGCCTTCCCGATCGGGTCCGCTTGCGGATGACAAAAGGAGAAGCGACACGCTACTTTATCGACCAGCTCCGGCTGAACCGGTCCCTGCTTCTCGAAACTCTTGCCGATGGGGAGTTGGTTGCGAATGGCATCGCGGACCGGAAAGATGTCGAGACCTTTCTCCGGGAAGACCAGTTTCTCATACATCCGGCCGGGCGCATGATTCTTGTCTATTACGCGATCGAAGCCTGGCTGCGCACATGGAAGTCGCTCCGTGCGGCGCCATGACGGCCTGGACGACAGAGTCTCATATTTCCTGACACGCCACCTTCACCCTGTTCCAACTGTGCATTATCGGCAGGCATTTTTCATCCGTATACCGCGCCTTCGCGGCAATCACTGCCGCCAACCGAACGAGGCCATCCGGCGAACGGATAATAGCGGCCAAGGCCTGCCCGGAATGTCGGCCTGCTGGCGCCCTGAAGCAACCGGTCCACGATCAGAGGTGAGCCGGATGGCCCCGCAGCCGTCAGGCCCGGCGCCTGTGCACCGAACGGGCCATCGGGCCCTTCTCGCCAGCGTCCGGACGGAAGGTCACGGCATCCCCGACGCGAAGCTGGTCGAACGGCGTCCCCGTAGATTCATTGGCGTGAAAATAATGGTCGACCCCGTCTTCGCCGCGAATGAAGCCAGCCGGTTCGTCCGCGATGAACCGCGCAATCTTCCCGCTAATCCGGGTCTTCTGCACTCCGGCTTCCATACGGGGATCAGGCTGGACGGATTTCAATTGGCGTTCGGCCGCCCGGAACGCATCCCGGATGGCGACCATGACGTCTTCATGCGCGTGCTTCTCATCGCCCATTTCCGAAACCGATACTTCCTTCCCGCCGGGAAGAACGAAGTGCAGATGCACCTGTGCCAGATCACCCGTTCTCCGGCGGCCCAATCCTCCCTCCACCAATACCTTGCAGGCTGTGATCTTCGGAAAATGGGATTCGAGCCGGCCGAGTTCCTTGCCCACCCGCGCGCGAATGCGCTCGCTTGGCTCAAAATTCCTGTACGTGATTTCAGGTGCGACCTGCATGATCTGAACCTCCTGTCTCAAGTCGTCCGCCGGGGCCCCGAGCCGAGGCCGGTTACCGTCTCCGGCCAGAATATCCGGAGCGGTTCCGGCAGGCAGCCGATAATCTTGCGCACCTCGCCTTCGGTGATACGCAGGCTTATGACCTCAAGAACCGCTTTCAGCGCAGCCTGCGGTTCCCGCGGAAAGCTTGGCGGGAAATACTCAGCGACGGCATCGGCAAATTCGTCCGGATTCCGGATCCCGGACGGCCCGCCGCCCGGCCGCCAGCCTTCCAGCAATATGCCGCGAACCAGCATGGGAACCTGAGCTGACAGGCCCAGCACGGCATGTTCGGGCAACCGGTCGCGCAGGACATGCAGCACCGCGCGCAGGGCAAGATAGGATTGCTGGCGTTCGCACCCCTGCAATCGCTCTTCAACAAGGCGCAGCCATTCATTTGTTTCCTGCAAGGTTGTGTCGAAGACTGCCAGACCGGTGCTCATGTCTTTTTCCTTTTGGCTGTTTTGAGCATCCTTTTGGCTTAACCGTCTTGATCCCGCTCAAGTGGGCATCAGAATACCTACGCAGAATGCGCCGACTGCAGAGGAGAAACGAGATGGCTCACCAGATTGGCCCAACCGGTCGAAACATCGGAACAAATGAGGTCGCCGGTATTTCTCCGGAAGCAATCCACAACCGAAGGCACGGGAGCCCTTCTCCCTACTTCCTGTCCTGGACAATGCAGCAATATGCGCGGACTGCTCTGACATCGCTTCAGCTGACAGATTACTGGATAGCCAACTGCCGCATGGTGTCGGATGGCTGGCGCGCAAGCCTACGAGCTCAACAGGATATGATCTTGCGAAATCTCCGGTCGCAACTGGGCTCAGTACTGACTGCATAGAGGAGAGGTATCCTCAAAACTGGAGATGCGGAGAAATGCCGGCTTTAATCCGTACAATTCGGTCAGTGCGATAACAGCAACGGGACTTTTGCCTCACGCAGCAATGTGCGCGTGACACCCGGCAGGAGCGCCTGCTGCAACCGCGCATGCCGGTACCCGCCGATCACAATCAGGTCCGCCTCATAGCCGGTCGCCACGTCCAGCAGCGCTTCGGCGACAGAACGCCCGATACTGTCTTGGTTGCGCACTTCCACCCTGCAGCCATGGCGGGAGAGGTGTGCCCCGATATCCCATGCCGGTGCGGCGCCATAGCCTGTATCGCCCGGCTTTGCATCCACCGTGGTAATGATGACCGTTGCATTTTCCGGCAGGATCAGCAGGCCGTCATGCAGGGCGCGGGAAGCTTCGCGGCTGGCGGTCTTTGCTACACGGCGCCTGAACGATGACCAGATCGGCATGGCGGGCGTTCATCTGCTCGCGTGTCTCCTGGATTGCCATTGCATAGAGTTCGGCACCGGTCGCATCCCCATATCCCACGATGATCTGCGGCAGGATCGTGAAGGCGGCACAACTGAGATGCGCGTCCCGGACCTGCGCGAATGCACGCGCGAACGCGAATGCCGCCCTGTCGCCTTCAGGCGATGCCATGCACACGCTGATATCCTTGATTTTCACCGGAAGTCTCCCGTCTTCTGCGCGGAACATGTTTCAGCCCGCATCGGGACAAATGTTGATAACGCTCAATAAGCGGCAGATTTCCGGGAAAAGTTTTTATCCCGGCAATGATCGTGATAGCTTTCGGCAAGGACGAGGGGCGGCGCGATGTGTTTTTCTGCAGAGGCCAGTTTCACGGTTGCAGCAGCCTGTGCCGGGGCGGGCACGCTCTCTGTCATGAAATGCCCGGCTCCCGGATATTTTCCGCTCGCCTGTCTGCCGCTTGCCTTCGCGCTCCAGCAGACCGCCGAAGGTGTTGTCTGGCTGCAGATCGCACAGAGCCCGGCAGGCTGGACAAGCGGCTTCTTCCCGGCCGTGTTCGTCTTCTTCGCCACGGTCTTCTGGCCGACCTACGCACCTCTCGCGATCCGGGCGGAACGCCATGGGGCCGAACGGCGCAGGACACTGGATGTTCTGGTCGGGATAGGCCTGATTATCAGTTTCGCATTCCTGCTGAAGCTTGTCGGATCGGACACGTTTGCACATGCCGAAAACCATCACATCCGGTATGCGTCGCAGACACATGATTTTGACCGCGGGCTCACTTACAGACCGGTCATCACCGGACGCGACTGGATTCTCGTGCCTTATGCCGGGGTCACCATGCTCAGCCTGCTTTTGTCCAGATTGCGCCCGGTTCGCTGGTTTGGCGTGCTGGTTCTCCTCGCCCTGATCGCGGTGCTGCTGGTTGACCGGACGGTGCTCGTATCGATCTGGTGTTACTGCGCCGCGTCGGGCAGCGTGCTGATTGCGCTGGCGATCCTTCAGGTCCGCCAGAATATGACCGCGAGCCCGCTCAACAGACCCTGATCCGGTGGATCACGGACGTTATGCCAGGGGCAGACCAGGCCGCCTGTTCGGCAATCTCGCGATCGGCCCAGGCATCGACTTCGCCCTCCAGCGTCACTTCCGAGCCTTTTACCTCGACCCGGATCCCTTTTGCCTCCAGCGCCGAGACCCGGGCCAGCGCCTGCTCGATGCGCTGCTTGACATTGTCCGCTGTCATCGCCGGCTGCACGGCGAGATGGCTGGTCACCCGCGTGACGCCGGGAAGATTGCCCATTTTGAAGCGCGCCTGATCGGCCTGGTAGCGCCAGTCGACGGTACCGGTCAGCGTGACATGTTCGTCCCTGACCATAATCATCACCCGCCCCTTCGGAATCGATACGTCCCAGTCGAGTACATTGATGGCGCGTCGGGCGATCTCCGCATCGGACAGCTCCGGCGGACCCAGGAAATGCACTTCCAGCTGCTCGACCACGGCTCGCACGCCTTTGACGCGCTTGACCGCCGCCTCGGCAGCCAGCTTCTCCGAGTGACTGCGCACGGTGCCGGTGAGGGTGATAACACCATTCTCGACCAGTACGCCGATATCGCTTTCGTCGACCATCGGGGTCCACTCAAGCTCGTCCTCGACCAGTCTCTTGAGCGCCGTGTCATTCATGTTGCAGCCACCTTTCGGATCAAAACAGGCTGGGGGTGACGGCGATCTTCTGTGCCCTCGCGTGCGGCTGGACGGCCTTGGGCAGATCGATGGTCAGTACGCCCTTGTTGAGCCTTGCCTCGATCCTCTCTTCCGCCACATCGCACGGCAAAGGCACCACGCGCCGGAAGCTGCCGAAGGGTCGCTCCATACGGTGATAATTACCCGCCTTTTCTTCGCTCGACTGTTCGCGCTGGCCGGTCACGACGAGCGCGCCGCTCCTGATCGTCACGTCTATGTCCTTCTCGTCCATGCCGGGCACATCGAGTTTTGCCACCACGCTTTTGTCTGTCTCGCTGAGATCAAGGCGTGTCGGGAAAGCGAACCCGATACGGCTTTCCGTGCGCAGGAAGGAAGCGGCAGAGTGGCGGATAAGCGCCTCCATCTGATGGCATATCCGGCTCAGCGAATATGCGCCCCAGAACCGGCCATATGCCCGTTGATCGGGATGCCCGGTGTTCGCGATTTGAGTTTTAGGGGCTCCCATTGCGATTGTCATCGCTTCACTCCGAATTCAGCATCGGCACAACCGGCCGCTGATCATTGTTTTCCACAAAATGACCCGCCTGGCTTGATCATCATCAAGCCCTTGAGAGGCGAAGCGTATCGAGAGCGGCAGCACGACCGGTTTGGCGACAGGGGGTAAAGGCGCACCTGCGCCGGACAATATGTCCGGATACGGGTCCTTTCCGAAATCGGGATGCTGGTGAAGCGAAACCGGTCAGGAAACGATCCGGTTTCCGGCAGGTCCCGGACCCGAGAGCACGCTGCGCGCTGGCCTTGAGAGGAACTTCGCCACGCTCCATGACGCATTTCCAGGCATGGAGCGCATGCATTTTTCTGCGATTTTCAGCTGTCACTCCATCCGCGCGGGAGCGACCCGGGCGATCGTCTCGCATGTCTTGATATTTCGCATCCTGCCGCAGGCAGCCGTGTTTTATTCAGGCAATTTCGCATGATGTGGGACCGGCCCGTCACTGCCCGGAACCGGATGTAAACGAACAGGAGAACCGGAATGCAGCTGAAGAACGGGGATTGGGTCATCGTCTGTGATGCCGGAAAATACATCGTCTATGAGAACCACGGTGACACGGGCCGGTTGGACCTTCGCATCGTCAGCTTTGATACCCATGACACCCCGCCGACCCGGGAACTTGGCACCGACAAGCCCGGACGCTTCCCAAGCCCGAATGCGTAGCGCGCCAGCGCCGGCCGCGCCGCGGTCAGCAATACCGACTGGCACAATGAGGAAGAAAAGCGCTTCATCGAGGCGCTGGCTGGCCGGATGGACGCCTGGGCCAGGGCCGAACCTGCGCGCAGCTACGTCCTGGTGGCCGACCCGCGTTCCATGGGCACAATGCGCAAGGCGTTGCGGGAAGAGACGCTCGGGCGTGTCGGGCACTCGGTCACCGGCGACCATGTTCACCATCCGGTGGAGGTCATTGAGAAACTGATCTTGCGGGCCTGAGCGCGCGCAGGGCTGGCCGGCACCGTGGAATTCAACAATTCTCCGCGCTGCCTTTTGCCAGGGATTGCCGCTGGACAACCAGCTTGCCGGCCTGGCCGACAAGCAGCGGGGCAAGGCTCGCCCCCAGGATCAGCGCCCACTGAGCGGTGTCCGGTGGCGTGATGGTCAGGACGGACCGGAAGGCCGGCGTATAGAGCGCGATGCCCAGAATAGCGATGCAGAGTGCCAGCGCGCCCCAGATGAAGCCGCTCATGACAATATCGTTCCGGATGAGCGGACTGCGCGGATCGCGCATGTTGAACACGTTCCACAGCTGCGCCAGCGCCAGCGTCAGGAAGGATACGGTCATCGCTTCCTCGTCGCTGCAGTCGAGCACGGTGAGCGCGATGACGAAGGCTGCGATCGAAGCTGCGGCGATCGAGGCGCCGAGCCCGATCACCAGCGTCCAGAGTGGCCTTGTCAGCAGCGGCTTGTCCGGCACGCGCGGCTTGTTGTGCAGCACGCCGGCATCCCCCTTCGCGAGGCCGAGGGCGAAGGCGGGGAAGACGTCCGTCACGAGGTTCAGGAACAGGATCTGCAGCGGCGCAAGCGGCAGCGGCAGGCCCATTGCCATGGCGCCCGCCACGAGAAGGATTTCACTGAGATTGCAGCTCAGCAGGTAAGCCGTGAAGCGCTGGATGTTGCGGAAGATCACCCGCCCTTCCCGGATCGCGGCCACGATCGTGGAGAAGGCGTCGTCGAGGAGCACCATGGCTGCGGCTTCGCGGGCGACCTGTGTGCCGCGGATGCCCATGGCGACGCCGATATCCGCCCGTTTGAGGGCCGGGGCATCGTTGACACCGTCGCCGGTCATGGCGACGATTTCCCCGGCTGCCTGGTGCAGCCGCACGAGGTCATACTTCTGTTCCGGGCTGACCCGCGCGAACACGTCCGCGCAGCGTACTTCCTCGCGCCGGTCGTCCGTGAGGTCTCCAAGGTTGCCGAGTTCGCCACCGTCGATCACGCGTGCATCCTCTCCGACCAGACCGACATCGATCGCAATATTGCGCGCTGTGACCGGATGGTCGCCTGTCATCATCACGACGCGGATGCCGGCTGTGCGGCAGGCGCCGATGGCGGCTGGAATATCGGCCCGGGGCGGATCCTTGAAACCGATCAGCCCAAGGAAGGTCAGGCCTGCGAATGGTTCTTCGCAGGCGTCCGCTGCAGGCTTGAACGCCACCGCGAGAACGCGCAGACCGTCGGCAGCCATCTCGACTGTTCGCGCCCGCCAGCTCTCCCGCACCTCCGGCAGCATGTTGCATACGGCAATCACGGCTTCCGGCGCGCCCTTCACGAACAGGTTCGCCGAGCCCGGCATGCCGCGACGGGTCGCCATCATCTTGCGGACGCTGTTGAACGGCACTTCTTGCAGTCGCGGCCAGCGCTGGCGCAGCGCACCGGGGTCCATGCCCGCGTCCTGTGCCGCCCGCAGCAAAGCTGCCTCCATCGGGTCGCCCAGCGGATCGCCATCTGCATCAAAGTCCGCATTGTTGCATAGCACGCCGGCCTCGAGCGCTTCGGTGATCGGCGCATCGACGGTCAGGGCTGCCGCGTGGACGCCGCGCCCGCCATCCGGTGTCCATATTTCGGCGACCGTCATGCGGTTCTCGGTCAGTGTGCCGGTCTTGTCGGTGCAGATCAGCGTCGCCGCGCCCAGCGTCTCGACGGCGGCCAGCCGCTCGACCAGCGCATTGCGTTGCGCCATCCGCCACATGCCACGCGCCAGGGCCAGAGTTGCCACCACGGGAAGGCCTTCCGGAATGGCTGCCACCGCCAACGCAACCGCAGTCTCGACCACAAGCAGAAGGTTCCGTCCGCCGGCCAGCCCGATCAGTGTCACGAACGCCGTGACAAGAATCGTGAAGATCGAGAGCTGCCAGCTTAGCCGGGCGAGCTGTTCCTCCAGCGGCGTCTTGTGCGGTACGACGCCCGAGACGAGCCGCGTGATCTGGCCGAGTTCGGTGCCCATGCCGGTCGCCGTGACGATGCCCTTGCCGACGCCGTACGTGACAGCCGTGCCCCGGTGCAGCATGCAGTCGCGGTCCGGCAGCGGCGTTTCGGCCAGGACCGCGTCTGTCGTCTTCTCGCTGGCGACGGATTCACCCGTCAGCGCGGATTCGTCCACGCTCAGCCCGGCCGCCATGCCGATCCGAAGGTCCGCAGGTATGATGTCGCCGGCTTCGACAAAAACAATGTCGCCTGGCACCAGCGCTTCGGCTGGAACGATCTGACGAACACCCTCCCGCACCACCATGGCCTGCTGTGTCCTGAGGGCGCGCAGGGACTCCATGGCCCGCTCGGCCCTCCATTCGGAAAGGAAGCCGATCAGCGTATTGACGATCACAACAACGCCGATAGCGGCGACCTCGGTCCCGCCCCGGGCAGCGGCCGCAAGCAGCATCGCGGCAAGCAGCAACCAGACCACCGGGCTCCGTGTTTGTGCGAGCAGGATAAGGAAAACATTGCGCGGACGGCGCAGGGTCAGACGGTTGTTCCCATAGATTTCGCGGCGGGCCCCTGCCTCACGCGCCGTAAGGCCCGACTCCAGATCTGTCCGCAAGCGAGCTTCCACGTCCACAACCGGGCGTGCGAAAGCGTCCTTAATCATCAGGCTAAAAGGCATCATCCTACAGCCTTCATTGACAGGGATCGGCCAGTCGCGCGTGATCCAACGCAAGTGTCTGACCACAGAATGCCCTGCTCTTCTGTCGCCGGGAATCCGGCCGGCCGCAAGCAAATTCAGCGTGAGGTTTCGTTCAGTGCGCCCTGATGCCACGCTTGATCGAACACAGGCCAGCGTAGACTGCAAAGGAGGGTCATTCTCCAGAAAAAGAACTCACTGCTTCCGGGTTCAAAGCAAAGTCAGGGCTCGCAATTCTTCCTCGATACAATGAGATTTACCTGCCCGGCATGACAGGGTTGGAAGCATAGATCTTCTTGACGGAAACCCCGCGATCTATCCTGACTGATTTAGAGAGGGGGAGATTTGGTCCTTTCGGTTCGAACGCCGAAATCCTCCAGAAACCTGTCGAGACGGTCCCACATGTCGCGGATGTTTGCCGGGCTGGAGGGGCCGTGGCCTTCTCCCCAGTAACGGATGTAACGGGCGTCTTTTCCGGCGCGCAGCAGCGCGGAATACATTTCGTCGAATTGTGCCATGGAAAAACTGTCCATGTCTGAGTGCATGAGGAGTACCGGTGCGCTGATATTTGATGCGAGCAGGATGGGGCTGTTGCGGACATAGATTTCGGGATCCTCGAACGGTGTCCGGCCGATTCCGAACTCGCTGCCAGCTTGGGCTTCATAACGAATGAATTCGCTGCCGAAATAATCCGGGTCCAGAATGGAATAGATGCCCGGCGGGCCGAAATAGTGACTGGTGAGGTCCGCCCAGCCATTGCGGGCGATCACAGCGGCGAACCGGTCGGAATGGGCGGCCACATATAGGGCTGACACAGCCCCCTGGCTGAACCCGCTGAGGACCATCCTGTCCGGATCGACCCGGCCAGTTGCAATCAGCGCGTCAAGCGCCGCGTCGACGGCCTCATCCATCCCGGCAATCGGACCCTCAGCTGTGCCGATAAATTCGCGCGGCAGGGCGATGCGGGCATAGGCGTACTCCCTGCCCGCCCAGAGATAGGGCGAGCTGGGATCAGGATAGGACAGCACGGGGCTACGTTGCTCACAGCGCGGCAGGATGCCGGGATAGACCTCGACGATCAGGGGCAAGGGCGCTTCGGTCGCATCCGGTGGAAGCAGGAGGCAGGAGGAGACTTCTTCTGCCTCACGCGCCTCTTCCGGATCTTCGAGCCGGTAGGACACGCTCTGCCATGTGCCGAATGCGACCTTCTCCAGATGATTGTTGATGCGGGCGAGGCTCCGGACGCCCTGTTGCGGACCGGACCGGACGAGGCGGAGGTCAGACTGCGCGCCGGTCCCGATGCGGAAAAGCGCGGCGCTGGCTGCGAGGCTTCCGGCGACCGGCACGGCGCCAGGAGCAGGCGCGTTGAGGATCATTGTATCCGGGGTCCCTCTTAAGGCCGGGCCGGCCAGGACGACCGCCGATGCCCCGCCCCTGCCCGCCTGCACGAGCGCGCCTGAGCCGGGGTCCGGGCGTCCGAGCGCGCCATAGGTCGAATAGGACCCGCTGGGCACGAGCTGCATATCGGTGGAGACAGCGGTCATCAATTGTTGCCGGTGCCCATCCGCGCCGATGCAGAAAAGGCCCTCTCCTGCTTCGATGAGGAGGCAGTCCCTCCCCGTTTCAAGCGGAACAGCCGAGACATGATCGAGGTCCCCGGTCAGCCTTTCATGAGTACCGTCTGCTGACAGACGATACCAGTCTGCACGGGTGAGCCCGGCCGCCCCGATATCCCTCGGGGTGAACAAGGCCTCATCTGCCTTGCCAGCGGGCACCGGGCGCGCAAACACGGCGATGTCCTGGCCGAGGAACACCGCCCTTTCGGGCCGCGGCGCAAAACCGCGCTCGCGCTCCGAAGAAAGGTCGAGGCCGGAATGTGTATAGGTCACCACCTCGCCGCTCTGCCTATCGGCCACGCGGAAGCGTCCTCTCGACGGGCTCTCGTCCTCTTTCCATGCAAAGCCAAGAAGACGATTACCCTCCGGGGCCCATGCCAGCGTGTAGGGCGCAAAATCCAGCCCGGCCGCCAATTGGGTTTCCGTGCCCGCTTCCAGATCGAACAGGACCAGCCTGTGCCGGCGGGGACTGCCCGCTTCCAGGACTGCCGGATCCAGCGGCAGCGGGCCGGAAACGGCAAGCGCGGCAAGCTCTGGCCTTCCTGGAGCCAGACGCAGATCGGCAAACAGGCCTTCCGCCAGAATTTCGGTGTCACCGGTCCGGGCATCTGCGCGGATCAGCGCTCCGGGTGCCATGTGCACTGACGGCGCCGGCGGGCGGGTGCGGACTTCGTCGGACGTGACCGTGTCGCCGCGCCAGGCGGCACGCCAGGCTTCCGTAAGCCACGCGCCTGTCGCCGCCCGCAGGCTCGCCTGCGGCGCCGCCCTGCCGGTTGGCAGCGCGGTATAGACAAGTTCATGTTCCGAAAGCCAGACGGGCCGGTAGGCGCCAGTCCAGTCCGTCTGCGGGACAGGTTCGAAGACGGTACACCGACCGGTCGCCATCTCACAGGCGGACAGGGAAAGCCGGCCTACCCGGTACTGCATGACGGCAAGCCGGGTTCCGGCCGGGGAGAAGCTTTCGATCCAGGCATGTGCCGATGGATCGATGCCGGGCAGAAGCTGTGGGTCCGATCCGGCCAGCAGGTCCATCTGCCAGAGCTGATGTCCGCTTTTCCGGAAGGCATGCGTTCCATAACTATAGTCCGGAAAGGCGTCGTAAGGCCGGGTTCGCTCAAACACCAGCCAGCGCCCCGAGGGATCGAACTGCGCCTCGCCGAACCCTTCCAGTTCCAGGAGCGCATCCACGGTCAGTTTTTCCGGCTCCGCCAGTGCCTGCGGAAGGGCTGCGAGGCCCACGAGAAGGAGGAGCCCTGCCCAGCGCCGGCTCCGTTCGATAATACCGACGAGGCCTGAGGCACGATCCGGCAGAGACCGGGTAACGGGCCTTGCGCGTCCGGGTGTAGAGGCAGCTTCCCGGGTGAGGACAGGGATCTCGCGCAAGGCCCGTCCCCCTCAGAAGGCCTTGCGGACTTCGAACGTCACGAACCGTCCGAGCGGAGACGCATTGGTCGGGTCATAGGCGGTCAGGCTATACCCGCCGTTCGGCGGCGCAGCCGGGGGCGCCTTGTCGAAGAGATTGCTGACGGAAAGGCCGAGGCCTACACCGCTCAGCCAACCTGTGCGGCCGGCCCCGAAATCATAGGAGAGCGCGAGATCCACCGTGGTCCACGACGAGATGCCGGCCGCACCCTCTGTCTGATCGACCTCATAGCTGTCGACATAGTTGACGAATGCCGTGGCGGCCAGCCCGCCCCGTGACAGGCAGGCATGGCCGCGCACCTGCAGATCCACCGGGTTCAGATACGTGTTCAGCGTCTCCACGGCCGGCGAGCTTGCGGCGGCCTGCTGGGTGAAGCCCAGAATATAGTTTGCATTGATCCCGGTATCGAGACGTCCGGCGGGCGTGTCGGTCCCGTACCCGAACTGCAGGTCAAGCCCGTTTGTCTCGGTTCGTGCGAGGTTCCTGACGATGTTCACATTGTTGATGATGCCGACATTGTCGAGACTGGCATCGAGAAAGATCGCAAGCGGATTGTCGAAACTCGAAATGAGGTCGTCGAGCTGGCTCTGTGTGGGGAAGAAGATAATGCTGCCTGCCGGAAAGGCATCCGGATCATCCCAGGCAATCCCCGGCGCTGCGATATCCGACAAACCCTGCGGGATCGGCGTCGATCCGAGGCGGCCTTCGAACGAAATATCGTAATACGTCGCGCTGAGGGTCCAGTCATGTCCGCCGTGCGACCAGTTTGCATCCATGCCGGCCGTAAATGTCTCGGAGGTCTCCGGATCGAGATCCTTGGCCGTTCCGAAGACCTGCAGATAGCTTGTCCCGTTCAGCGACGGATCGGGCGCGTCTTCTCCGATATATCCCAGCATGAGTTCGTAGGGCAGCAGCTGGCCCGTGCGCCCCAGAGAGAAGGCGCGGCCGAGCGGCGGCGGCGCGAAACTCGTGCTATAGGAACCGCGGACATTGATCCCTTCGGCCGGCGACCAGAGGAGGCCGACCTTCGGGTTGGAACTTGTTCCGAAGTCGGAATAGTCATCCAGCCGGCCAGACAGATTGACTTCCAACCGGCGAACACCCGGAAAGGCATTCGCCTCGCCGATCAGCGGGACTTGCACCTCGGCATAGAGGGCGGAGACATCCCGGTCGCCGTCGGCCGTGATCTGCTGACCGAGAATTTCGTTCGCAAACTTCTCCTTGCGCAGGTGCCCGCCGATCGCGGCCTTCACCGGCCCGGCGGGAAGACTGAAGAGATCGCCGTCGAATTTCAGGTCGAGGGACCAGAGATCGGATTGTGTCCGGACATCATCCACCGGCTCTTCCGGCCGTATGCCATGCTCAATTCTGAAACGCGCCTGCTTGTTCCGGATCTGCCCATAGGAGGCATCGAGGCTCGCAGCCCAGGAACTGCCGATTTCGTATTCGGCTCCGAGGGCAAGGGTGATCCCCTCCGATCGCGTGTCATAGGTATCGATCGAGGTATTCTGATTGAACCGCGTGCGCTCGGTGTCACGTTGCGAATAGAGCCCGGACGCCGACAGGCTCAGCTTTGATCCGACCTGCTGCCGGCCCGACAGGAGGAGGCTGTGCCGGGTCTGGGCGGGCAGCAGGTCCAGCAGGCGCGGTTCCGGCAGAACGTCTCCTGCAAGGCGCGGCTGAAAGAGGCCGATCCCCGGCCGGTCGGCCAGGGTGAGATTGTCCCGGCTCGAATAATCATAGGCGCCAAGGACATTCCCGCTATCCCAGGCGGTTCCGGCGGTCTGGCTGAAACGGTACTCTTCCATGCGGCCTTCGGTGACGGTTCCGTAGCTGGCTGTGGTCTCGGCGCCCTCGAAATCGTCGCGCAGGATGAAATTGATGACCCCGGCGACGGCGTCGCCGCCATAGATAGAGGACGCCCCGTCCGTCAGCACCTCCACCCGTTCGATGGCGGCCATCGGGATCAGCGACAGGTCGACAAAATCCCCGATCTCGGAGGTCGGCGCCATGCGGTTGCCATTGATCAGGACGAGCGTGCCGCGAGAGCCGAGGCCGCGAAGGTTCGCGCTCGCCCCGGATGTGTTGTTCTGTCTCGAATTGCTGTCATTCGGCAGGCCGATGGTCGTGAACTCAGTCGAGCCGCCCCCGAAATTCTGCGGCAGAGTGCGGATGAACTGGTCGAGCGAGGTGGCGCCGGAGCCCAGCACCTCGTCGCGCCCATAGACCTGCAAGGGCGAACTCTCCGGAGCCAGTCCCCGGAGGCTGGTCCCGGTCACGGTCACCTTGTCGGCGCGCAACACGCCGCCGGGCTCCTCTTCCGTCTGAGGTTCGATCCGCACAGGCTCAACAGCCTCCGCCTGTTTGATAGGTTGGGGACGCGCGCCCTCCCTTGCAGGTGTTGCCGCGATCTTGCGGATGATGCGCGTGCCGCCCGGCGCGGTGACCGCCTCCAGCCCGCTTCCGCCAAGAAGTATCCGGAGACCGTTATCGGGACTGAATGCGCCCTCAAGGCCAGGAACTGTTTTTCCGGACACAATGTCTTCCGAAAACAGGATCGGCGTTCCGGATTGCTCACTGAAAACGCGCAGCGCGTCTCCGAGTGCCTGCGGCGGGATGGAGAACCGGATCACCTGCCCTTCGGATTGCGGATCCGCAATGGCGGTACACGGAGTGAAAACTGGCACGAGCGAGAGCGCCGCAGCGCTGAGCAGCGCGCGTTTGAACGAGTTGGTGATTTGCATGATCCCCTCTGGTGTTGACCCTGAGCCCGGACGCAGCCCCAAAGGCCGCGCTGCTCAAGGGGGTCAACAGGTCAGTTGGCAGATCAGACGAAAAATAATTTCTTACGCCCAGACATCTGCCTGAATACTTTTGGCAGGCGGCCTGTTCAGCGCATGAGACAGGCCGTGCCCGGTCGAGCATCGGACACTTCTAAGTTCTGCCGGGACGACCTGAACAGGGCCAGCATGCCGGTGGGGTCGCTTCTGTCTCGCGGATGACAGAAGAAGGCGTCCGCAACGGACAGCCCCAAATGCCCGCAATTGGCACGTTTGATGAGATTTCGCTATTTCCCGTGCTTTTGAACAGCATCCGTATCTTGCGAGTGTTTATCGGGATCTGGGCCTATCATCGCGATCGCCGGATCAACGCTCTCCTGAATGTTCACGGGTGAGCGTGGGTGGGCGGATCGCACCTGGCGCCAGTTCAGGCGCTCAGAACTTTCCGTGATGAAATTTCTAGACAGCGATCTCCACGCCGATACCCGCTTCCACACTTGTCTGGATGGGCGTGTGAAGGTCAACGACCATGTCGGGCGAGCTAAGTGTCAGAACCATCGAATACCGCCCCGTTCTGCTGCAATTCTTTGCGGAATCCTTCCACCAGCCCGTGACAGGCTTCACACAAACGACGTTCCGCGCCGCGAGCTGGACAGCCGGCCCCACCCACTCGTCGCAGTGCAGGGACCCGGACGATATGCTGTTCGGTCCGAACATCCAACCTGAATTGTCGCCCCCGTCCGGGCCGCCCCCCAATGGATCATCCCGTTCCAGGGCATTTACGCGCTCGACGAAATCCTGCTCGGTTTCCGCGCGGCGTTTGAGGTCGAACCTCAATCCGAAGGACTGGTATCGCTGCGGGTCTATTGCGGCGAACCTGCCGGGATTTGGCTCGATGAAATATGACAGCGTGAGCTTCAGCCGTACATCCTGCTCGCCCAATCCCTCCAGCACATCCGTTGGCCAGGGCAGCTTGTAATAGTGGCAGTCTCCGAACTTCTTGTGCTTCTTCCCGCTTTTATCCCTGACCATTCTAAATGGCTGAATTTCATTCTCTGCAATCAGCGCCAGGTGATTGATCGCAGACGCCGATGCGCGCGCGAAATCCGGCACTCCATGCCCAAACCGCCTCAGGAGGGGATACCTGGCCGTTTTTCCATTCGCCGCCAGCAATTGCGCTTTCATATGCGGGGCCCACTCGGCGCTATGGACGACAAGTGCGCGGATTGTTTCGGGCCAGAGACCTGGATGGGCCGCACTTATTTGCGCGGCAAGGCGCGCCGCCTGGGCGGCCGCCGCACTCGTCGCCGCGAATGGCACCAGAGGATGCGTCGCGACATCATCTCCGGTAGAAAGGGGGGCAAGCGAATCCAGGCTAAGGACTTCGGTCCCCAATGGGCTTGAGGCCCGGTTTCCGGCTTCCATGACAATTTCTGGCTTGATCGGAGCCCGCCCTTGCGGCCAGGTCACAGAGGTGCGTGTGAACGGGCTGATATCGCCTGCTTCCCGGAGAGGCGTCCAGTTCTCATACCCCTCGTCCGCAATGATGGTCTTGTTCGTGTAGCCCCCGACGGAGAGAGCGTTCCAGGCCTGCGCGGGATCCTCAACTGGCAACTCATCGGCGTCCGGAATGTTGGCTGGATTTATTTCGGGCGGCGCGTTCCCTGCAGAAATGACAAACAGCCGTCGCGGTGCGTCGGCCTCATCTCCGGTCATCTTTCCGATCGCGGCCTGATCGATTGCTGCGCTCCAGGTCGTGGCCCGTGATCCTGATACATTGTCGTTGGTCACGGCCAGGCAAAAATACCGGCCGCGTTCGGCATTGTTGACCTCGCTGATGGATACGGCGGACTGCGTTATGGCGCCATAGGAGGCTGGCTCATTTGCCGGAAAGCCATTCGGAGGAAGGATTTTGACCGACTCCAGACGGTGCGACAGGTCAATCTCGCTGGCATCTTCGAGCCTCGGCGTCAGATCGCCAAACAGCGCAAGTCCCGCCATGCCCGTCCCGTGCCCATCATGATCATCACCGCCCCAGTCCGGATGGATCATCAGGAGATCCGCCGCCGAGAGCGAAGGCTCGATGAGCATATGCGCCCGGTTCACACCCGTATCCAGCAGGCAGACCGCGGGCGCGTCGCCTGCCGGCCACCTTACACGTTCCGCCAGGTTTTCCGTCCACTGCAATTGCGCTTCTACGTCCTGCTCCAGGAAAAAAGCAGGGGTCGAGCTTGCGCGCCTCAGCTCCGAAACACCGGCGCTCGCAAACAGAAGGAGTTCAATGGTGACACGATTGGTTCTGACCGGGATGACGACAGCTTCCGGAAAGCGGAGCCAGTTGTGAGCCTCGGCGATCAGGCATCCGAGTCGCCCGGCCGTGTCCGCAACCTTGTTGTCCATACCGGGAAAACACCAGACCTCCCACCAGATGGTATCTTGCGCCGCCTGTGGCATGGCCGCAGCGTCGTCCGTCCAGAAGGTTTCAAGACGCGCCCGGCGAATGGCCTCGATCGGCTCGATCCTCTTATGATTTGGCGCTTCACCCTTGGCGTTGAGATCGCCTTCCCGGTATTCGCGAACGATCTCTGCGAGGACCGGGCGCGCCTCGTCAGGCACATAGAGGGCAATCCGGAGATCGCCATTTTCCTGCGGCTTTGCAGCCCCCGGCAGGACGCGGTCCTTCTTGCGCTGCAAGACCTTTTCGGGATTGCTGCCCTTTTTGAGATCGACTTCGATATAGACGCCTTCAGCAGCTTCAACCCGCTCATCCTCGGTGCGGTGCGCATCGGCATCCCGGAAGGCTGCCTCGAATTGGGCTGCGACAAGTGCGCCATGTTCGGCACGAATGCGAGGTGCGCCACCGCCTCCGATATTCTGTCTTGGGGCCTGGTACCGGGTTCTGTTTACACGCGCGCTGATGTCGATATGCGGCTTGTCGAATTCGGGCATTGCGGCTCAACCTTATTTCGCTGCCTGCGAAAAGACTTCCCGCATTTCTCTCCGGCCGTCCAGGTAGCGAAGCACATCTTCGGTCTTCAGCGTATCCCGTTCATCCAGGATAGCGCATTTCACAGCGTCTTCTGCGGCTCTCACGATTTCAGACTGGCTGAGGCCATGGGCCGCCTTTATGATTTTCTGCCAGCCGAGCCTCGGGAATTTCAATGGACGCAAATTCTTCGAGATAAGGTCCCTGATCTGGTCGTCGGAAGGCGGGTCAAATTGCAGGACGAGGTCAAACCGCCGCAGCAAGGCCCGGTCCAGGATTTCCGGATGGTTGGTCGCACCGAGGAGCACGCTATCGGTGGCATTCGGTTCCTCCATGAGCTGCAGGAACGAATTCAGCACACGTCGCATTTCGGCAACATCATTGGTTGCCGCCCGCTGACCGCCGATCGCGTCGAACTCGTCGAACAGGTAGACGCCGCGGCGCTTCAGGGTTTCATCAAAAACCAGGCGGAGCTTGGCGGCCGTCTCGCCCATGAACCTCGTGATCAGGGATTCCAGGCGGATCACGAACAAGGGCAGATGAAGCTCGCCCGCGAGCGCTTCAGCTGACATCGTCTTTCCGGATCCCGGAGGACCGATAAACAGCACGCAACGGTTTGGCGTTTTTCCATGTTCCCGCAGCCAGTCCCGCTTCCTTTGCTGGCGGATGAGGTCCTCGAGTTTCTCCCGCACGCCCTCATGCAGCACCACGTCCTTGAGTTTCAGCTTCGGTTCCCGAAGATCGATCAGGGATTCCAGCTCACCGCGCGGCTGTGAAAACTGTATCGGGACGACAGCGCCGCGTGTTTTGGCGCTTCGCGCATGGTCGACGGCGCTGCGGAGTTCTTCAGCAGTCGAGCGATGCCCGCGGCGCGCTTCCGCAGCAGCGACCTGAAGGGCGATGGAGTAGAACTGCTCATCATCCCCTGCCGCCTTGCTTTTCAGCATAGCCAGTATTTGCTTCGTGTTGGACATCCCGGTTCCGTATCACTGCTTCTTGGGCAACGTTTAGTTGATTGCCCTAAAAATTGGTATACTCGCCCCCTTCGCCTTGTTTTTGTTTCTGAATAATTTGAACACGGCGAGCGCAACTCTACCATATGGCGCCGAATCGCATTCCCGGGTCAGTAAACAGGGAAAATTCTCGGCAGGCATTATGTACGCCTCTCGTCTCGCACTTTCCAGACCGGGATTGCCGCACCGGCGATCTCCGGAATACTCCGGTCCGGCACCTGTTCACACCCGCGCCTTGTCTGGCCTGACATTTAATCCTCTTGGGATTGTTTCAGCAGGGTCAAAGCGGTGGCAGGATCGCTGCCGTCACGCAGAAATTGGAAGAAGGGTGCCGCGGCCACCTCCCTCCCGACACGGTGAGTTATGGCCGTATTGATCCATGCATTGATGGAGATGCCATCGGCTTCCGCAAGGCGCACCACCTGCAGTTTGAGCGTCTTCGGCATTCTGAGAGAAAATCTGGAGCCGGCCGCCAAACCTATTCTGCCCCTGTTGTGATGAGGAAACTGTCTGCACGTTTGACCACACGCACCGGGAGATAGAGCTTCAGGCTCTCGACGAAATCTTCCTGCTTGCCCGCAGGAAAAGTTCCGCTGATGCGCTCAGCCGCAAGGGCTTCGTCCTCGATCCGGAGCTTTGTCGTGGAATAGCGGTTCAATTCCGCGATGGCGTCTGCAAGCGTCGTATTGTCGAACTGGAGGATGCCTTCGCGCCATTTGCCGGCGCGGGCGGGGTCGATGGTGGACCGGATGGGGGCCTTGCCCGGCAATATGTCCAGCCGGTCGCCGGGCTTGAGGACGATCCCCTCCTGCAGGCTCTCTTCCGGTATCGCGCCCGGCTGCTGTGTCAGGAGTTCCTGAGCGAGCTCGGTGACGCGGACCGACCCCCTGATCAGGGTGACCGAGACGGCGTTTTCTTTCGCATGAATGTCGAATTCGGTGCCCAGCGCGCGGGTGGCGGTGCCGCCGGCCTCGACGCGGAACGGGCGGTCCGCGTGTTCGACCTCGAACAGGGCTTCGCCCTGAGTGAGGCGGATGAGGCGTTCGGTTTTCGAATAGACGACTGTCAGCCGCGTGTCGGTGTTGAGCGTGATGACGGATCCGTCTTCAAGCGTGACCGCCTGCTGTTCGCCGATGGCGGTGGCATAGGTGAGCGGGGCGGGTTCCCTTGCCGGCGAACGGAGGGTCAGCGCCGTGGCCGCAAGGACAAGGACGGCAGCCGCAGCTGCCAGGGCCGGCAGGGCGAGCCCCCGGCCCCGGCCCGGCCTTGTTTCGCTTAGGGCGCCCGCGCGGGAGAGACTTGTCTGGTCGAGGACGCCGAGCGTTGCTTCGATCTCGCGATAGGCGGCGGCATTGGCCGGGTCCTGTTCCCATTCGAGGAAACTTTCCCAGGCCGCGGGCGTGACATCCGCAGCCTGCAGCTCCGCAAACCAGAAGGCGGCGGCCTCCCGCCGCTCGGCCTCGTCCCTTTTGTCCGCCATCGCGCGTCTCACTTACCCTCTACCGGAGACCGCTTCGCGGCTCCGGACAGGCTCTCGGCGATCTCGGCAATCGCCTCTGCGATGTCCGTTTTGACGGTTGTGGGCGAGACTGACAAGCGCCGGGCAATTTCGTCATAGGTCAGCCCCTCATAACGGTGGAGCCGGAGCGCGTCCCGCTTGCGGGGTTTCATGGCGGCGATGGTTTGCTCTGCGATGGCGAGTCTTTGTGCGTCCATGACCTGTTGCTCCGGGGTGGGCGTGCGCTGGCAGGCAAGCCGGTCGCCGAGCTCGCCGATCTCGTCCGACAGGATGGCCTGCCGGATACGGCCGGACTTGAGATAATTGACGGTGAGGTTTCTGAGGCTTGTGAAGAGGAGCGCGCGAAGCTCGTCTGCCGGTTTGTCGGCATAGGCGCGGCGGACGGAGAGGAAGGCTTCCTGGACGAGGTCCTCGGCATCTGCCGGGATGCGGATCCTGGCCCGGCAGAAGCGCAGCAGCTGGTCGTACTGGTGGCGGAAGATGTGGCTGAGGGGGTCTGCGCCATGGAGGGGGATGGGTTCGCTGGCTCTGGGGACAACGCTGGAAGGTCTTGGCTCGGGCCGGACTTGCTTGGACCATTCGGCGTCACCGATCCCGGATTTCGGGTGCGGTGGAATCGAGAGTGGCTGAGTCTGATCTGGCAATTTGGACATTCTCTCGTTGGGGTGAGTTCACCCATCTGCGAACGCAGAACCTGAAAGTCGACCACCGCAAAATGCCGTGGAACCGACGTGCTCGCCCCAATTCAATTTAAATTAGGAGCCAATATTCAGAGTATACTCCGTGGCTGTATACTCTACAACCGTTTCATCTCTCGAATATGCGAGTTCGAGAGGTATTGGCACTCAACCTTAAAGGGTTGCGACAGACGCAAGATCTGTCACAAGAAGATCTCGCTGATCTGGCCGGGATCGACCGTACCTACGTAAGCTCTTTAGAACGCAGCCAATACAGCGCGACCATCGATGTTCTGGAGCGGCTTGCACTGGCTCTCGGAGTAAAACCCGCAGATCTTCTAACGGAACCCGCATCCAACTAAGGCTCACGCTCCTTGAAGACGATAGACGGAACTGTCCGTCGTCAGGTAATTTGAGACTTCAGGCTGCCTGACATAAGGAGGGTCTGGCACATCTGGGTTTGAGTTAAGCAGCGGATTGGGCGTGCTGCAAGCGCCGTAGTTTCATCGTCCTTCTTTTGATTTTCTCGCGTTCGAGCAGGATGGTCTGGCCGCGCCCGGTGTAGACATCTGCTGGGGTGAGGTTGTTCAGGCTCTCGTGATAGCGCTGATGGTTGTAGTAGCCGACGAAGGCGTCGATCTGTGCTTCAAGGTCTCCAGGCAGGAAGTAGTTTTCCAGCAGGATGCGGTTCTTCAGGGTCTGATGCCAGCGCTCGATCTTTCCTTGCGTCTGGGGATGGTAAGGCGCCCCGCGTGTATCCGCCATGCCCTTGCTGGCAAGATACTCTGCCAGGTCGCCAGAGATGTAAGATGGTCCGTTGTCTGAGAGTAGTCTCGGACGATGAACCACATTCGCCTCATCCAGGCCTGAAACCTCCAGTGCCAGGTTGAGCGTATCCTCAACATCGCTCGTCGCCATGCCGTTGCAGAGCTTCCAGGCAATGATGTAGCGGGAGAAGTCATCGAGCACCGTGGAGAGATAGAACCACCCCCAGCCGATGACCTTCAGATAGGTGAAGTCGGTCTGCCAGAGCTGGTTTGGCGCGGTGGTTTTCTCCCTGAACTCGTCAGCCGCTTTCATCACGATGAAGGCCGGGCTGGTGATCAGGTCGTGGGCCTTCAAAAGCCTGTAAACACTGGCTTCCGAGACGAAGTAGCGCTTCTCATCGGTGAACGTCACCGCCAGCTCCCGGGGAGAGAGAGCCGGCTGATCCAGGGCCATTTCCAGCACCTGCTGACGCACCTCATTCGGGATGCGGTTCCACACGCGGCCAGAGCCACCACGCCGGTCTTCGAGAGCAGCCTCACCGAACCGGCGATACAGATCATACCATCTGTAAAAGGTCGGACGCGACACGCCGGTCTGCTCCAGCGTCTTCTTGACCGGCTGGTGCGATTGCTCGACCAGCCGGATGATCTCAAGCTTCTCGGAGGCGGGGTATCTCATTCGATATCCTCCCCATCCCCGGTCACGCTTTTTTTGAGGATGCGGTTTTCCAGTGTCAGGTCGGCAACGACCTCCTTCAGGTCACGCATCTCGCGCTTCAGGTCGCTCACCTCGCCGGACGTTGCCTGGCGTTCCGTATCGCCGGAGAGTCGCCTCTTGCCAGCTTCCAGGAACTCCTTCGACCAGGTGTAATACAGCCCCTGGGCGATCCCCTCACGCCGGCACAGTTCGGCAATCGAATACTCTCCGCGCAGGCCTTCCAGCACAATACGGATCTTCTCCTCGGCGGAGAATTTACGCCGGGTCTTCCGGCGGATTTCCTTCACATGTCGTTCGGCCGATCCGTCCGGCTCGGATTCCTGTCTCATCTTCGCTCCCTTGGCGGGCTACGATGTGCCAGAAATCCTCCTTAAGCAATTTGACCGATCTGTCTCATGGTCACTGACGGGGAGCAGGAACTAGCTGGATGGTGCGCTTCACCGTTCTCATTGAGGTCCAGATCTTTCAAGCGAGTCTCAGAGTATACTCCGTGGAAACATACTCATCACGAGCGTCCATTCTCGCGGATGGAGATCCGTGAAGTTTTTGCTCAGAATCTAAAGAGATATCGGCGTCAGGCTGGAGTTTCTCAAGAGGAGCTCGCCCATCGCGCTGGCATTGATCGTACCTATGTGAGCTTGCTCGAAAGACGCATCTATAGCGCGACAATTGATATCCTGGGCAAACTTGCCGATGCCTTGGAAATTGAGCCCCACTTGCTCCTGAAGCGACCAACTCGAAAGTAACCTCACTTCTCCCCTGACATAGCCCTGAGTACCCGTGCCATCTGACGGAGGGCTTCTTTGGAACTGGCGCGGTCTATCCACACACGGCATTCGTGACGGGCTTTTTCGAGCGGACTCTTCCTGGGTTGCTTCTGGCTTCCCGCGCCAACGAACAAGTCTTCGATGCCGATGTTCAGCGCGTCCGTGAGACTGAGGATCATGGACGCACTGACGCGGCTGCCGCCGGTCTCGTATTTCTGGATCTGCTGCTGGCTGACACCCAGCCGTTCGGCGAGTTCGGTCAGCGTCATGTGCAGGTCTTGTCGGCATTTGCGGATGTTCCGCCCGACCTGCTTGTCAACCTCTGTCGGAGATCTGGAATTGTTCCGGGGCGCGGTCTGTCGCTTTCTGGTCATGCCTCCCACCTCTTTTTGACGGAAGTCTTGCACACAAGTTGAAAACAAGGATAGGGCCGAATTCGTCGGAATTATTTTGGCGGCAAGGTCAGGGGCGCGGGATGCGCAAGGGTCGGCAAGAACTAAGCAGGCTGCTCTTCCGCCCCATATTTCTCTTTTGGATTGTTTTTGGAATCTATCTTGCAGGGATTTCCGCAAGAGGGATTTTAAGATGTCCAACTGCCCTGAACTGTTACAGTCCGTGCTGGAGCGCTATGAATATACGCGGACCTTGTCCCGGAGCCGGTGGGCCTGGGAATTCCTGCGGCGCAACGAAGACTTTCTGGCCGAAGCCCGTCTGCATGGGCCGGAGGAAGTATCGGTCCGGCAGGCCTGCCACGGGATCACCCTGGTCCGGCCCCGCATGGACCAGATGGCGGCCGAACGCTGGGGGCTCGCCTTTTTCCCTGACGTTCGCCATGACGGATTTGCCGCCAACGCCTTCTGGTCGCCGGCGCTCTTTCCGCGACAGGTCCAGGTGCAGGTTAGCCCCGCCGGACAGGGTGCCGCCTGCCCCATTTACGAGAAGGCCGTCGAGCACTGCGAGATCGTGCACCTCGTGGATACGGCTGGGCGCGAGCACATGCTGGTCAAGGGCAATGGCCGCGTCGTGCAGGTCCAGTGCACCGGCATGTCCATGCTGTCCCCGGAACCGGTCCGCCTCGGATTCCTGATCAGGGGTACAACGAACATGTCCTCGCGCTGGCAGGCACTGAAGAACGCGCAATGTGTGTATGCTGTAAAGAAACCTGCCCCATGGAGCCGGACGGGCCTTGCCCTGCGCAATGCCCTCGTCGCCCATGATTGCCGGACGGCCGGCCTGTCGGTCCGGGAGACCGCAGCGATCATCTATGGGGACGCGCGCGCCGGGGCAGCCTGGGCGGCGCCCGGCCAGGCCATGAAGGATGAAATCCGCAGGGCCCGTGCGCGCGGGAACGAGCTTGTTTCGGGAGGCTACAGGACGCTCCTGGCCTGATGAGCCTCCGTGTTGGGCTGCAAGGATCGCCTCCCCCCGGCCCGCTCGCGCGGGGCTGTTCAGTCGGCGAGAGCCCTTTTTGTATTGGGATTGTCTTTCTGGCCCGGCTCGTCTCCGGTCACCGGCCCACCCGGCCGGGTGGACCGGCGCTGCGGGGGCTCGCCGGCCGGGGGCCGCACCACGCGCTTCCCACTGGCCTGGCGGCCAGAGGGGTCACGGGCGCGTGATCTCAAACGGCGAGCCTGAGTGCACGGCTTCGCCGATGCGCGCAGATTCGTTCAGAACCGTTCCGCCCCCGGCGGAAGGTCCGCCAACGGAGGCAGTTCGATTTCCCGGACCCGGGCCTTGTGCCGATCGATGACGAAAACATGCCGTGTCCCATCCTGCGTAAAGCTGAAGGCCTGTCCCTCGGCTTCGAGCGCCAGTGTGGCAACATGGATCAAGGTCGGCCCCATGACCGGGCGTGCCATGACATACATCTCGGGCCGGTCATGCCCCATGAGGTAAAGCAATCCATCCGGTCCGAGCGCGCCGCCAGAGGCTGCGTGCGGCGCCATGCGATCGATGACGCTGTCCGGTATCAGCCACCCGCCCGTACGGCGCCATTCCTTGTCGAAGGTGACAATGCTCGAATACGTGCTGTCCTTGAACGGAACACCCCCATTGCCGGAATAATGGGCAAAGCCCGCGATCCAGCCGCCCTGCCATGTGTCGAACCAGGTGAGCGAGCCTTCATCCATCATGCCCAGCGAGTGCGTGGCAGTATGCGTCATCGTTTCTGCGTCGAAAACTTCGACCGATGATCCGTGCGGGGTGAGCGAATAGTTCGAATTGGCGCACCAGAGCCGCTCCTGCCTCGCATGGCAGGAGTTCATATGCCGGATCAGCCCTTTGTGAGGGGCGGCAAACCGGGCGACGAGTTCGCCATTATCGCGGCGGTACTTGCCGATGATCGTGTTGTCGAGCGCGTAGAAGTAAGCCTCATCGACTACGACGCCCTGGTCGGCTTCCGGCGCTGGCCAGTCCCTGACCGTATGGGCGTCAAGCCGGGCGACGCGCGGTGGCTCGTAATCCGGCACGGCGGAGAGCTCCGGGATGGGGCTGCCTGAGGTTGCCATCCCGGAACCGCCGGCGCACGCGCCAAGTGAAAGGAGGGCGAGGCCCATCAGGTACAGCAAGCCGGGTTTCATGAGGTTCTCCCTTTATGCGCCATGCGCCAGCCTGCCCGAAGCAGGCTGGCGCCCCTGGCGATAGCCAACTGGCGGATTAGAAACCGAGGCTCAGCCCGAAATAAAGCGTGCTGCCGACATATTCGTGTTCGGTATTCCAGTCTTCGCGTCCGCCCTGGAACTCCGTAGTCGGTTCATTGTTGAGGTTCACCCCTTCAACGAAGACTTTCAGATTGTCCCGGATGGCATAGGTGACCTTTGCATCCCAGCGACCGAATTCCCCCTGGTTCAGGTTCAGCATCGGATCCTCGAGGTTCACGTCGGTCAGGAAGTTGTCGTTATAGGCATAGCTGAGCGAAGCATCGAACCCGTAATTCTGGTAGAAGAGCGTCAGGGCATAGGTCCGTTCGGCCTGGTTGAGCAGCGGGAGCGTCTCACCGTTCACCTCCGTCTCCCCATCGAGGAAAGTTGCCGTTGCCGACACGCCAATCCCCGCCAGCGCTTCCGGAAGGAAGCGGTCGAACTGGGTCTGCGCAATCAGTTCCAGGCCCTTGAGGGTGGAAGCCCCGGCATTGACCGTCGTGGAGACTTCAAGCTGGGTCAGGTCGGCGGTATCGATGGCCCCGCTCAGGCCGCGGGAGGCGAGAAAGGCCTCGATCTCGGCTGCCGTGCTGAATTGCTGGGACAGGCCGACAAGGTCATCGGAGATATCCTTGTAAAAGACCGATGCCGACAGCAGGGTCAGCTCATCCGGGTACCATTCAATGCTTGCATCATAGTTCCAGGACACACGAGCCTTCAGGTCCGGGTTGCCGATATTGAGGGCGCCAATGCCAAGTTCTTCCGAATAGGAAGAACGCGGCGCGATGGCATCATAGTCAGGCCGGCCGAGCGCCCGCGTGACTGCACCCCGGACCTTGAGGGAGTCCGTCACATCCCAATTTGCGAGCAGGCTTGGCAGCCAGTTCACATAGTCACCGCCGTCGGAGACCTTCTCCGCGCCGCCATCAATGAAGAGGTAACCGGAACTGTCGACATCCGTAGACTCAACACGAACACCGCCAATCATCTCGACCGGCCCGACTTCCTTGACGCCCATCACATAGCCCGCGAGCACGGTCTCGGTGATGTTGTAGTCGGAGGCATAACTGTTGGTGAACCCGTCCGAGACGTTGAGCGTGAAGTAATCCGCATTCGCCGGATCCCGGAGGAAGGCATCCATCGCGCCGATATCCATGAAGATGTTCGGGGCGCAGCCGACTTCAAAACAGTTGGTGAAGGCCCCGTTTGTGAAGCTTTCCGACGTCCCGAGGTTCAGCGCCGCGCTGCCGGGGTCAAAGCGTGTGAGCTCGTAGTCCCAGTTCCGCTCGATCCTGCGGGCCTTGACGCCGGCTTTCAGGCGGGTCGTCTCATCGCGCTGCCAGGTGACATCGAATTTGCCGGCAAGTGAATCCTCATCCATGTGGCTGTCCTGGAACCGAGCCCGGCGAAAGCTCATGAGGGACGGGTCCTGACGATCCGGCGTGCCGGCATCCGGTGTGATCTCGACAATCCCGTCGCCTGTCCGGGTCCAGCTATTCGGGCCAAAGATTTTTCCCGAACGCCATTCCCAATATGAGTAGTCCTCGTCGATCGAGTTCTGACCAGCCTGGACATCATAGGCCAGTGTCAGGGCATCCAGCACATTCTCGCCGCCGAGATTGAACGAGAGCACTTCCTTGTCTGCTGTCTCGAGGCGGATGTTCGGCGCGATCCGGTTGGCGCCCGAGGTCCCCGATGTGGCCGTATCGAAGCTGATGCCCGTGTCGAAGTTCTGCTCATACCGGTTCCGGTGCTGGAACTCGTCCCAGGTCGCATAGAAGCCTCGAATGTAATACTTGGAATTATCGTCGGGGCGGAATTCGAGAACACCGTTCAGGTTCAACCGCTCCCGGCCGATGACGTAATAATTGTTCTTCACGTTCTGGGGGGCAAACCCGCCCTGGCTTTCTCCGTCCGCTTCGTATTCCACCCAGTCGTCGGCATAATATCCCGGCGCAATATATTCCCGGTCAGACCAGGACGCCGCCGCGAGCCAGCCGAGCTTGCCGTCCATAAGTTTGCCCGAGAGGGTGCCATCGACGCCGTAGGGGTCTGAACCGCCATACGCGTTCGCCTCCGGTTCAATGTCCTCAATCCCCATCCGCCCGGTCAGGTAGCCGTAGAAATCATCCGGCTGGTCGAAGGGTGACTTGGTATCGACATTGACCGTTCCCCCGATGCCCTGGGCATCCATGTCGGGGGTCGGTGTCTTGATCACCTGGACAGAGCTCAGTACGCCTCCGGAGATGATGTCGAGCGGCGCATTCCGGCCGCCACCTTCGGTCTCCGGAGATCCCATGTCCGATCCGTTGATCGTGACATTGTTGAGCGACGGATTGATCCCGCGGATCTGGACATAACGGCCCTCGCCCTTCTCGACCAGCATGCTGACGCCGGCAAGGCGGTTCAGGCTTTCGCCGACGTTCTTGTCCGGCAGCTGCCCGAGTTCGTCGACACCGAGCGCCTCGATCGTCTGAAGCGCGTCGCGCTTTTCTTCGATGCCGAGCTTCCGGGAGAGCTGCGTACCCTCGACCACGACCGTGTCGAGAACGCGTTCTCTGCCATCCGCCGCTTCCTGAGCCGTGGCGGAAAGCACGCTGGCGACACACGCCGCGGAAACCATCAAAGCCGATTTGAAAGACATGAGAACCCCCGTCTGAATTGGCCTTCAGGACGGCATTAGACGCAGCTTCAATGTCAAATTCGATTCAGTTGTGTGAATTCTTCAAGAACCGCGCGCCCTGCTCAATCCTTGCGGTCAATGGAGGGAGGATTGCTCAACCCAGACACGCCATGGGCGCTCTCAGCGGTCGATGTCTGACCTGCTCGAATGACCTCGGGGTCCAAAGGGCCCCGCCGCTGGCTTCAGCCAGCGGCTATAGACCGTCACGGCTTCACGCTCAACCCCGAGCGCCTCATAGAAGCCCTCCGCCTGCTGATTGCCGGTCCGGACCATGAGTTCAAGCTTGGGCGCTCCGCGGGACGCGAGCCAGAGAGCCGCTTCTTCCATAATCTCCCGGCCTGCGCCCCGCCCTTGGTGCGCGGGATCGACGGCAAGGTAATAGATCCACCCGCGATGGCCGTCATGGCCTGCCATGACGCTCGCGGCGAGCGCTCCGCCGATATGGCCGACTAATATGGTCGCATCCCGCGCCTGCGCCGCACGGTCAATGTCCTGGTGAGGATCGTTCCATGGCCGGGTCAGGCCGCAGGCCTTCCATAGCGCAATGAGGGCCGAGCGGTCGCCCTCGCGGAAATCTCTTACATGCATCGTCATGACGGGTGAGTACTGGGAGATTCGCCTCACTCAGACCAGCCCGACCATGAGGGTCAGGCTGCGAGACCAGGCATTGCCCGGCAAGCCATCAGCGCACCGGCAGCCGTGTGCATGACCTCCGCCTCATCCTGCTTGTCTATGCCTGTAATGACGACACGCCCCTCGCTGACGCTGACGTTCAGACCAGGAAACGCCTCCCTCAGCCTCGCAACCGCTTCATAGGCGGCACGGCCTTGCTCAAACCCGAACGGAAACCAGACAGACATCAGCTGCCCTCCCCGACAGATGCGCGTTGGATCTGGCCGGAGGAATCGCCGATTCGGGAAAAGCGGCAAGGAGGATTCCGGCGGCGCAGCCGGCCACTTTGTCATGCTCGCCTCCACCAGCCGGAATTAGCCCTGCACCGGCGGGGGTGGGCGGACGGCAGGTCTGGCCGGGCGCGCCGCCCGCGCAAGGCGCCGGTGACGGATCGCTTCCGGCGCCTGAAGTCCTCCTACCTTTCCGCCTTGCGCGCGCCGCTTGTCCGCCCGGCCTGACGGCCTTTTCCGCCGCCCACCCCCGCCTGTCGCGGGGAGGAACGCGGCAGAGAAGGAGACCCCACATGCCCTGCGACACCGCACACCCTGCCCCCCTTGGAACAGCTACCGCACTCCTGCCCGAAGACATCCCCCGCATCTATGTGGCGTGCCTTGCCGCCTACAATAATGGCTGCCTGCATGGGCGCTGGATCGATGCGACGACGCCAGATGAGATCATGGCCAAAGTTCGCGCCATGCTGGCAGACTCGCCCCTGCCTGGCGCCGAAGAATGGGCGATCCATGACTATGAAGGCTTCGAGGGCGCGAGCCTCTCGGAATACGCTTCGTTTGAGACGGTGTGCACGCTGGCGGAGTTCATCACTGAGCATGGCCGTCTTGGCGCCAAGGTCTATGGATACTACGGCAACGACCTCGATGCCGCTGAGGCCGCATTCGAAGACTATGCTGGCGAATACCGCTCCGCCGCAGACTTCGCCGAGGAAATGACCCGCGAATGCGGCACGGAAATTCCCGAGGCACTTGAATACTACATCGACTGGCAGGCCCTTGCCCGCGACATGGCCCTGAACGGCGAAATCCTTGTCTTCCAGACCGGCTTCGATGAAGTCCACATTTTCTGGACACGGTGAGGGACGCAGCCATGACCTTCACCGAACGTTTCGACTCCTTTGTCTGCGCAGGTGACACGATCACCTGCGAGGTGGAGGGTTTCACAGTCACCGCGCGGATTGTGCCTGACGATTGTCCTGAGACGCCAGACCAGCGCCAGGACGGATTCTGGCCGTCGCTCTACAAGGATGCGCCCGGTTTCATTGGCCCCGGCAATGGGTTTCGCGCGCGCTTTGCCAAGGCGCGGGCCGAGGCGGAAGCCATCATGGAAAGCTGGCGCAAGGGCGACTGGTTCTATTGTGGGGTTGTCCTGTCCATATCGCTGGAAGGTGTCACGCTGGCCGAACACGGCGCGAGCCTCTGGGGTGTGGAAGCCAATTATCCGGGATCAGATAATACGCATCTGACCGAGGTGGCAGAGGAACTCCTGCTGGAAGCGCTGGGTACCGCCCGCGCCGTGCTTGCGCGCCTGCGGGCGGCCCCGGAGGGCGAGTCGCGGACATGAGCCGCACCTTATCCGAGAGCGAACACAGTCTGGGTCCGCGCCCGGAGATGACACTGGTCGTCGAGGACGACCGCATTGTCGAAATCTGGGTCGCGGGCCGTGCGCCGCGCATTGCGATCCGCGACTATGACTGGGGCCGGACTGACCCGGCGCCCGCCGTCGACCGGGAAGGCTTTCCCTATTGCGACATTCACTGGAGCGGCCCGGCATGGGCGCTTGGCCTCTCCCTTCACTCGCCAGAAAAGGAGACCCCGATGGCACAGCCCGACCTCACCCATATCCCGCTCGATCAGCTGAGCGTGTCCAAACTCAACATGCGGCATGGCCGCAAGAAACCGGACGTGTCCGACATCCTGCCCTCCATCCGCGAGAAAGGTATCCGCCAGACGCTCCTCGTCCGCCGCGAAGGCGACGGATACGGCGTCATCGCAGGCCGCCGCCGTTACTTTGCCCTGCTCGAACTCGCCAAGGAAACGGGCACCACCCCCCTCGTGCCGTGCGCAGTAATGTCTGAGGAAGATGCGGCCTCCGCCATCGAAGCCTCCATCATCGAAAATGTCGCCCGCCTGCCTGCCACCGAGATGGAACAGTATGTTGCGTTCAAAAAGCTCGCGGATGAGGGCAAGCCACCGGCTGACATCGCAACCTTCTTTGGCGTGACCGAGCTTCTGGTGCGCCGAGTCCTCGCCCTTGCGGGCCTCTCCGCACCGATCCGCAAACTCTACGCCGACGACGAGATTGACCGCGAGATGATCCGCGCCCTGACGCTGGCCACGCCTGCCCAGCAGGTTGAATGGCTGAAGCTGTGGAACAGCGACACCGAACGCGCGCCGTTCGGACGCGCCTGCAAGGCATGGGTGACGGGCGGCAGCACGATCACCACTGACAAGGCCCTGTTCGAGCTTGAGCGCTTTGAGGGCGCGATCACGTCAGACCTGTTCGGAGAGCGCGCTGTCTTTGCAGACGCCGAGGCTTTCTGGAAGGCTCAGGCAGCGGAAATGTCAGCCCGGATCGAGCAATACCTGGCCCGTGGCTGGGCCGATGTCGTCTGTCTTGAGCGGGGGACGTATTTCCAGCGCTGGGAATACGTCCAGACCACCAAGAAGAAGGGCGGAAAGGTCTATGTCGAGCAGCGCCATGACGGCACCGTAACCTTCCATGAAGGCTGGCTCAAAGCCTCCGAAGCACGCCGCGCCAAGCGCCAGACCGCAGACGGAGCCGCCTCAGCACCAGCTGACACCAAGCCCGAAATGTCCGGCCCGATGGCGGACTATGTCGGCCTCCATCGGCACGGCGCTGCCGCCGCCAGCCTGCTCGCCGCGCCTCCGATTGCGCTTCGCCTGATGGTGGCCCATGCGATCACCGGATCGTCACTCTGGAACGTACGGACGCATGTGTGCGGGGCGCGCAAGACCGAGACGCATGAGAGTGTAGCGACTTCCGTTGCACGAGTTGAAATCGATACCACATCGGAACGGGTAGACGCCGTGTTCAGTGCGCTCGGCGCGATGCGCCCGCGCGCGAATGGCGATGCCTATTCGCTCTGCGAAACCTTCTCGGCCCTGCTCGCCATGTCGGACGGGGAAGTCCTGCAGGTGCTTACCCTAACCATGGCCGAAACGCTCGAAGCGGGCGGGCCGGTGGTCGAGGCCGTGCTGCATGTTTGCCGCACCGATCTTGGCCACTACTGGCAGCCCGACACTGCCTTCTTCGACCTGCTCCGCGACAAGCGGGCGATCAATGCGATAGTCGCGGACATTGCATCCCCGAGTGTGGCGAACAGCGTCGCCAAGGAAAGCGGCAAGGTCCAGAAGGCGCTAATCCAGAACCGGATCGAGGGCGTGGACTGCACAGCCAATCCCGGCTGGCGTCCGAGCTGGATGCACGTGCCGCCGACGCGTCTTGTCGAGGGTGCGAGCTGTGCAACGGTCGAGGCTTGGGAGCGAATTGCGGGACTGTTTGAGGGTGAGGATGAAGACAACACCCAACCCGAAACGGAGCCTTGCGAAGACGCCGCTGCCTGAGGTTTGTCTCCTCCCCTCCGGCAGAGTGCGAGCCGCCCGGTGCCTGGCATCGGGCGGCCTTTCGCATTCGGGTTCGGGGATGCGGATACCAGCGACAGAGATGTTCACCCCATCAAAATACCTGCCGAAAAATCGCTCGTCTTGAGGTCTCGCAGGACAGATCAAAGCGCCTGCCGGAGTGGGTTCCCCCTTCCATCGGCAGCGGTCTTCGGACCCCTTGTTCCCGTCTCTTGCCGTATGACCTGGACGCGCTGACCCGGCCCTGAAACCGGACAGGCGAAGAATTTTCCTCTGCGCTACGCGCATTCACCGCGAAGCAAAATTCCCCACCCGTCCGGTGCTCCACATGCGTTCCGCCCGCAAGCGGTTCAGGCCCGGCTCAGCCCGTCCTCACGGTCCGGCGTCGACGGGGACAAGGGGTCCCCGGAGACAAGCCAAAGGAACGAAAAGGAGAACCCCAATGGCAAACGCACTCGGATATGTCAGCGAGACCAAAGCCGGCTTCGAAGGCACTCTCGCCATGATGAACTTGAACACCGCCATCCGTATCGAGAAGAATGGCGAGAAAGCCGCAGAAGGCCAGCCGGATTTCCGCATCTTTGCCGGAGAAACCTCGACCGAAATCGGCGGCGGCTGGATGCGCAAGGCAAAGTCTTCGGGACGCGAATATGTCTCTCTGACCCTCGCCGACCCGCAGATCGGCCCCCGCCGGATCTATGCGAACCTCGCACCCGTGAAAGGCAAGAAAGGCCGCCACGTGATCCTCTGGAACCCGAAGGACTGACGGTTCCAAGCCCCTCGTCGAGCCGCTCCGGAGCAAGTCTCCGGGGCGGCTTTTTCTTGCCACGAACGTCCAAAATCAGCCGGGGAAATGGACCCGCTGCAGCGCGCAGCGGGACACAAGAAATCATGGTTACCAGAGGGGTGTCATAGAATGTCCGGTCACTTCGACACTCCCAATTAATTTTTCTCTTTTGTTTCATCGTGTTGCAGCGGGAGCGACGCAATGACCGAACCGATGAAGCAACAAAGTCCTTTCCTGACGACGAAGGAAGCGGCGAACTATCTGCGAATATCCGTGCGCACAATGGAGAACTGGCGCTGGTCGGATGACGGACCGGAATACCGCAAGCATGGCGGTACGGTCGTCTATCATATCGACGACCTGAACGATTTTTCGACGGTGTGGAACAAGTCACGGAAGCCTCGTCATGGGGCGTGATTTTGTTCGTCAGAGGCGCACGAAACGCAGGATTCGAGCAACAATCTGGAGTGCTTTTTCGGTCGTCGGAGTGGCATTGATTGCGGTCCCGGCGACGGGGATTCTCCCACCGATAGTGCTCTACAATCCAAGCAAAAGTGCGCCACTCGGATGGTATCGAATTGAAGCGATCGATGAGATTTCGCGTGGCGATCTGGTCGTCGCAAACCTCCCCAGGGATGCTACGGAACTCGCCGCGCAGCGTGGATACCTGCCGGCTGGAATCCCCGTCATCAAGACCGTCGCAGCGCTCAATGGCGACAGGGTGTGCGCAGAGAATGGGCTCCTTCAGATCAATGGACTCCCGACCGTCCAGGTTCTCGCAGCCGACAGAGCTGGACGTCCCCTGCCCTCGCCATGGAAGGCCTGTCGGCGTCTTCAAGAGGATGAAGTCCTACTCCTCTCCAATCGCAGGCCGGACTCTTTCGATGGGCGGTATTTTGGTGCTGTCCCTAAGTCTAATGTTCAAGGTCGGGCTGTTCCGCTCGATCGCCCTGTTTTGATAGCGAAAACGGGAAATCAGAAGCGGGAGGAAGCTGGTTTTGAATGCAAGATAAAAGCCCAAGGAGCCAATGAGGGGACATCGCCTTGTCTGCACATCGATTTTTATGGCTCCATCCCTGAAGGTATAGCTCCGTCGTCTGAGCGAATGCTCAATGGAGACGACAGGATCGGGTGGCTCCATTCCGGAGAACTGGCGTGTTTTCCGCCGGAGCAACCAGAATGAGCACGCCGCCGGACAATCCGTTTACGCCAAGGCTTGGCAGGATTCGGTCCGCCGGATCAGGGGGACGCGCGAAGACTTACCTCACGCGGATGACAAAAGCCCTGTCCTCGGCCGGTGGCGTTCGGCGCACCACCCTGCCCGCCAGGCCGCGTCCTGCCCCGCGCGGCGGACAACGGCGCGCCATCGTCAAGGCGCGCATCGTACGCATGTCGGCGTCCAGCGCGGCAGCGCTTGCCGCGCATATCGGATACATCCGCCGGGATGCCGCGCTTGAAGAGAAAGATCGCGGCAAGCTTTTCGACGCCATGAGCGAGGATGCGGGCGTTTCCGACCTCACCAAGTCCATCGCGGATGACCGGCATCATTTCCGGTTCATCGTCTCGCCCGAGGACGGCGCCGAGATGGCCGATCTCAAACCCTTCGTCCGAGACCTCGTTTCGCAGATGGAAACCGATCTTGGCACGCGGCTCGAATGGGTCGGCGCGGTGCACCATGATACCGGCCGGCCGCATGCCCACCTCGTTGTTCGCGGACGCCGTGATGACGGCTCGGACCTCGTCATGCCGCGGGCGTATATTTCGCACGGGATCCGCGAACGTGCGGAGGACCTGGTGACGCTGGAGCTTGGTCCGGAGACAAGGCTCGAACAGGAGCGAAAGCTCAATGCCGAAATTGGTGCTGAACGGGTGACGCGGATCGACCATTTCATCGGACGGCAAGCTGGCCCTGAAGGCGAGTTTAGGCTGAAGGACAGCCCCTCACACTATCGTACCCTGCATGCCGCCAGGCTGCGGGCACTGGAACGGCTCGGGCTTGCCCAGAAACTCGGCGCCGGACGCTGGCAATTGCGGGAGAGTTTCCGGGACGTCCTGCGTGACCTGTCCGAGCGCCATGACATCATCAAGACGATGAACCGCGCACTCGCCGGACGCGGAGACCGGAGACTGGATGCGGACGCGATCTTCGATAAGTCTGATCCTGACGGGCGGAGCGTGACCGGTGCGGTTTTGCAAACAGGCCTCACGGGCGAAGCGCATGACCGGGCGTACGCCATCATCGACAGTATCGACGGCCGCGCCGTGTTTGTTGAACTCGGTGTCGCCGGCGAAGTCGAAGAACTGAAGCGCGGCGCGATCGTCACCGTGTCGCCGCCAAACCTCGAGCCGAAACCTTCGGACATTACGATCGACCGGATCGCGCGGGCGAATGGCGGGACCTATTCGGCCAGTCTGCACCAGGCGGATGATCCGCGGTCGGGGCCGGAATTTGTCGCGGCGCATGTGAGGAGACTGGAAGCCTTGAGACGCGCCGGACACGTCGGGCGGACAGCCGACGCTCACTGGAAAATCCCACCGGACTATCTGGATCGTGCGAAAGCGCATGAACGGGCACAAGCACGGTTCAGGTCGGCGCAATTGCTCGTGCGATCCGAACTTGGGCTGAAGGATCAGGAAACGGCTCTTGGCGTTACTTGGCTGGACGAAGCACCTCCTCCATCCGGAGTACCGCTTGGGTTTGGCCAGGAGGTCGCTGAGGCGCAGGTGAAGCGGCGTGCGTTTCTCGCGGGCTTGGGAATGAATGTGGAGGCAGGCGCAGGACTTTCGGCGTCACAGAAAGCTGAGCTGTTGAAGCTTGACTTGGCTCAGGCGGGCCGGTCTCTCAGTGACGAGATCGGCAAGCCTTATTCGCCGGCGCCGGAGCGCGGTCATGTCGACGGTACTTATCGCGAGCCGGTTTCGCGGACGAGCGGGATGTTTGCGGTCATCGAAAGGCAGCGGGATTTTACGATTGTGCCTTGGCGGCAGGTGCTGGAACAGCGGCGCGGGATGGCTGTATCGGACGTCGTTCGCGGGGGGAGGATTTCGTGGACGCTGGGGCGTGGGATTGGCACATAAAGCTGGGGTAAAAAGCAGATCAATGTACCATGCTTTGACGCTCCCAAAGATTAGCTATATTCCCAATCTCAAATGGACAAGCTGGTTGGGCTGGCAAATGAGCCACATCACGAAGAACATTACAGTCAGCTTCTTTTCAATCGAGGCTGATCAAGACTTCTTCCGCGGATTTGTATCTAGCTTCCTCGCGTCCTCGGCTGCCGCCAACGCCTCCCGAATATTCAATCTGCGAGCCAAAAAGCACCTAATTAAAGCACTCAAACCGATAGATTTGGCACCTGGCTCAGGTTTTTTCATTACGGTCGTCAGAGAGCGAAACACTTGGCAAATTAGAGCAACTCGAGACGGCAATTTATCGGGGATTTCTTCCAATCAAGGGATCATCGGGGACCCTTACTTCTTTATGGTTGTTCCAGAAGACAAGCTTGTGCTTGGCTTCACCTCTGGTCCGCATGGCAGCCTTAGAAGCGTTGCGAAGATCATGCTTGAGCAATTCAAGAGCGATCGGAGATCAAAAATTGACTTGGAGTTTGTGCCGAAAACGAAAGACTACTCCTCTCTGCAAAGTCTTCCGACTTCTGGGGAGATGTACTTGAAAATCGACACTTCCGCCTTGACGGATGCGTTTGATGAAGCTCCCCAAATCATCAAAGACATTGGTAGCTCCCCATTTTTTGACCAACATGTTCAATTGATATTTAATTGGCAGTTTGAAGATTCCCCGCAATCGAAAATTACTAAGGATGGCGTAATCGAAGTAGTGAATTTCTTCGCGAATCAGGATGGCTGCCTAACTTTGCGAATTAAAGGCGAGGACGCTTCTGGCCAACCAATCCGACTGGATTTCGGAGACGCATTTTTTAATTACAAAACGAAGATCTCTACGAGGCAAACATTTATCGAGGAGGTTGCTTCTCAACGCATTCTTGAAGACGCTTTGAAGCGATTCCGAGACTCCGCAGTGCTAGATGTCGAGTAATTGCATAATTTCCTTTCTGGTAACTGGATGCAATTGATCAAGCGCTCCGGAATTCAATAGTCTAGCCACATCTGAGGAAGACTCAATGGGAACACCTGGTGGCACAATCTCGTGGACTTGAAGCGCCGCTTCGCGAGAGACGCCCAAGCTTATGAGAGAAATCATTCGGTCATCTGATGCCCCAATCTCCATAAATGCGTGCAGTTTGACGCTGGGATTTTCAATCTCCTTGTTGATCAAAATGGTCGAAAGTAGATCATGGTAGCATCTCAGCGCATTGGACAAACGAAACCTAACGTCGTTGTTGATTACCTTAATTACGTTTCGCACCGATGTATTGATGGATGGTCGAGATGATTCACTACGACCATCCCAATTGATCTGCTCAGAGATCATTTCCCGCAAACTTTTCTCCTGAATCCACTTCCTTGCGATAACGCATATGTGCTCAAGTGAGTAGTTCTGGGTTGGGACATAAATACCGCTCTCCCTTAGCAACATGCTAACTCGAACCAATGCAGCATAGAGTGCAGAACTCCGGGGATGAGGCAAAAACCAGTCCGAATAATCTTCCATTAGATACAACTTCGTATACAGATTGTTTTGTTGAATGTACCCAACAGTAGGATTCGCTTCTAGTGTGAAAGGCGCGACACGCAAATTGGAGTTCGCCACTCCGATTGCATCAACCAACCGTGCGGTGTCGTTAGACGACAGACGAAACTCTGCGGCGCTGAGAGTATTGCTCAGCCGATCATCGGAGTACTCCCTGATGAGCTTGTTTGCGACGGTATAGAACCGATATTGATCGCCGTCTTCAGGGTTGAACTGACCGTATAGTGCCCGAAGGACCCCCTCGAGTTCCTCGTTTAGCGTATTAAAGTACGAGGGGATTTTTTCGCCCTCGTCGGAATTTTCTTCGAAGTAATCTTGAAACCGCCACTCCCCAGGCTCAACAAGAAAAATGTTGCCTGCAAAGTGCTGAAGCATGCGACCTGCTCGGCCCGTAATATTTTTAATCTTTACGTCATCCAATCGAGCGTCTGGCTCACCAATCCCGCCTGGTTGAGTCGGATTTTGCAAAAATAAGTTTTTCGCAGGAAGGTTGATGCCCTCCGCCAGCGTGCTCGTGCACGCAATGAACCTTATATGCTCATCCTTGACCAACCCTTCGATCAGTATCCGAATTGAAGCGGGAAGCGGTCCATAATGAAACGCCACGCCTTTTCGTAAGTTTTTCGCTAGTGAGAACTCAGCGTGTATAAACTTCTCGATGTAATCTGCGGCTTCAAAAAGGCGCTCATTATCCAAATCCTCTTCGATCAATGAAGCAATGTCATCGGCGAAGCTTTCGCAATAATCGGTCCTATTGCGATAAATAATGTTGCTATCATTTTGCCCCAGCCGGAAAACAATGTCTGCGAGCTTCTTTTTGGTAAACCCTTTTCGGATCACTGTTTGATCGCGCGTACCAATTCTCGAGATTATCAAGTCTCGCCCTTTTGGCACCACCGTCATTACAATCTTCGAAACCGGTGAGTTCGTCGTGATCTGCCTTTTGAATTCAGTACCCTCGAAGACCGATGAAAATGAATTTTGAAATCGATCAGAGGGCATGCTCACTATTATTTGCGGAACGCTATCCTCCAATAGTCTCTCGATCGTTATATGCAAAAGCACTCCCCGACTCTTGTCGGCAATATTGTGGGCTTCATCCAGAAAAAAGTAATTGAATGTGATATCCCCTCTCAAGAGGACGTCATGCAACCGCTCCTGTGTCATTACAAAAAAGGTCTTGCTCTTAAAATCACCGTCCTTTGGGACAGTACAAATCTCCACTTCATCCGCACATTCCATTTTTTTTGCGAGCTCATAAAGCTTGCCTGCAACTTCCGAAATTAGCGCTCTCGTTGGCACAACAACTGCGGCAAAAGCCCCATCGCTACTCGCAACCTTTTCGAGCAGATAGTGCAGGATAATATGAGTTTTCCCGGCAGATGTTGGGGCCGAAGTGATCAAGTCGCGATCTTCGATCAGATCCTTCCAAAGAACCCTCTGGTAATCCGTCAACGGAAACTCAAGCTGATCGACCGAGTTCAATTCCCGTCGGAACTCCAATTGCGCCGCGGTGAGAATGCTGCGTTGAAATTGCGCATTTGGAAACCTGTTCAATAGCAGAGTCAGGTTCGGAAAGTTTCCCGAACTGGCAAATAGGGTGTTCGCGACAGGCAAAATATCCGGATGCTCAGACGCGGCAACGTCGAGTCCCATCGACAGAAGTACTGCACCCTCATTTTTGAGCTTACTATCGCTGGAACCCGAAAACGCTTGGGCCGAGAACATTAGCTTTATTAGTTCTTGCCGGTCCGGCGACCGATTCTCGCCAATGAGCTTAAGCACATATGCTTCAAAAAGTGAGTTAGAAGCTTGAGCATAACCATCACTCTCATAAATTCGTAGAGCAAGTTTGTCCAAGAACTCAGTCAATTTTCGATCCCCATATAGGCGATGAACTGTTCAACCAGGTCATCGACACAGGAAAACGGGAGGAGCACCAACGCAGTTTTCTCAATGCCAACCTCCCCCTCATCAACTATGGCAAAGAACTGCGAGATATGAGTCTTTGCGAACTCGATATAGCGGTGCTCGAAGTCCTCGTTGGTTCCGGCTTCATCAATTAGCTCCGGACTCGAAAACCCGATAAAGCAGGGTGAGTAAATTTCGTAGAGATCATCCTCGCCACTAAACGGATTCAGCAATGAAAGAAGCTGAGCTTCAGTTTCTTCATCTATGCCTGAGAAGTCCATATAACTATCTAGAAGGTCGAATTCGTCCTGGTACTTTCCCAAGGCCTTCTCAATAGAACCGGCGGCGCTGACCGATGCAGAACCATAGTCTTTATGGAGCTTTGACTCGCCAAGATACAACCGGAATTGTCCGCCAACAAATTGTCCGTGAACCGCATCCGCACCGAATACAGGCATCCGAGGATTCGATTTCATTGATACTTTGCTTAGAATTTTTGGAGCCTGAAAGTAGACGTCCAGCGCAGTGAAGAGAATTAGCTCGCCTAACTCTCCCTTGGCGGTGTGCTTGCTGAGCTTTCGAACTGCTTTGTTGAACAAGACTTCCAACGCATCATCACTCTCCAAGCCCAATTTCTTTTCGATCTCGCTACTTGAGAACACGAAGTTTTGTAGGATACCCGATCTAATTTGCTCGAAGAAATGATCATAAGGACCCGCTCCATCGTTGACGGGCAGGTAAATGAGGAGCGTCGCTACCTCTCGACCATCCTCCAATTGGAAGTTTACTGGCACTTCCTTTAGAATGGCCTTGACTTTATCTGGGTCCTTTAACTGGGCCTGGAGTTTCTTGCTCACTTTTGTCTTTCCAAGATTCTCGCATTCCACCTAAGATATTTCCTTATCGATTGATTTCACGGTGATGCAAATACTCAATAATGCGAACTTCACCCAAGCCAGTTTGAATGAAAAGTTTCGGCCTTATTGGAAGAGTCGCCATACAAGGCTGTCCACGCCGGTACTCGTCCGAGACAAAGCGGGTCATTTGATGTGGGCCTATTGTACTAGATGAGTCGGCTCAATTGCCTGGTCCGCCCTCAGGAGGAACTACAAGCTTTGGATACTTCCCGGGACTTCACCCACACCACAATCGAGTTCCCCAACCTTCAGAATACCCTACAAATTCCCCCCAATTCCCTCTCTGGAGACTGAGGGGCTGATTGGCCAGCTTCAGTGTCATGAAACATGGCACGAACCTCTCCTGGCAGGTCATCCTCGTCTTGCTTGTCATCTTGGTGGCGCTCTGGTGCGCGACCGAATGGACGGCTTGGTCGCTCGGCTGGTCTCCTCGGCTGGGCGAGCCGCTTTTCGTCATCCTGGACATGCCGGTCTATGTGCCCTGGGCTTTTTTCGGCTGGTGGTATTCCTTCGATGCCTATGCGCCGGATGTGTTCGACCGGGGCGGGCTGATCGCCGGCTCGGGCGGCGTTGCCGCCATCGTAATCGCGGTAACGGGATCCATCCTCCGGGCCCGGTGGGACAAGCGGGTCTCGACCTTCGGCTCGGCGCGGTGGGCGGAAGGCAGGGACCTGCGCAAGTCCGGCTTGCTGAAACCTGCCGGCGTGTTCCTTGGTCAGGCGCAGGGCTCCTACCTTCGCCATGATGGCCCGGACCATGTCATGGCCTTTGCACCGACCCGGTCCGGCAAGGGCGTGGGCCTTGTCGTCCCGACGCTTCTATCGTGGCCGCATTCAGTGTTGGTGCACGATATCAAGGGCGAGAACTGGCAGCTGACGTCGGGCTGGCGCTCGGAGTTCTCTAACTGCCTGCGGTTCGATCCGACAGATGTGGCGTCAGCTCATTTCAATCCCCTGATGGAAGTACGTAAGGGGCCCTGCGAAGTTCGGGATGTCCAGAACATTGCCGACATCCTCGTCGACCCGCAGGGCAAGCTCGGCGATCTCGGGCACTGGGTCGACAAGGCGAACTCCCTGCTCGTCGGCGTCATCCTGCATGTCCTCTATGCCGAGCGGGAAAAGACGCTGGCGCGGGTGGCGAGCTTCCTTGCCGACCCGGACCGAACGTTCCGCACGACCCTGTCGATCATGCTGCGCACCAATCATCTCGGTACGAGCGAGGTACCCAAGGTTCATCCTGTGGTCGCCGAAACAGCCCGCGAGCTGATGAACCAATCCGAGAACGAACTCTCCGGTGTGCTGTCGACGGCTTTGAGGTTCCTGTCGCTCTATCGCGATCCGGTCATTGCGGAAGTGACCTCGCGCAGCGATTTCCGGATCGAGGACCTTGTGTCCGGCGACCGCCCCCTCTCACTCTACCTCGTCGTACCTCCCTCGGACCTCTCGCGGACGAAGCCGCTGATGCGCCTCATCCTGAACCAGGTCGGCCGGAGGCTGACGGAACACCTGGATGTGCGTCCGTCCGTCATGGCGCGCGGCAAGTCACTGGTGCTGAACATTCTCGGGGCGTGCGGTCTGCTGGCGCCTCAGGTGTCTTCTGCTGAACCGAAATCCCGTCGGCGAGTCCTGTTCATGCTGGACGAGTTCCCTGCCCTCGGCCGACTCGACTTCTTCGAGAGCGCCCTCGCCTATATGGCAGGCTATGGCCTCAAGGCCTTCCTGATCGCGCAGTCGCTCAATCAGATCGAGAAGGCCTACGGCCCGTCGAATGCGATCCTCGACAATTGTCATGTGCGCGTCGCGTTCGCGACCAATGACGAACGCACCGCCAAACGGATTTCCGATGCGCTCGGCACCAAGACCGAACAGCGGGCGATGAAGAATTATGCCGGCCACCGGCTCGCGCCCTGGCTCTCGCACAAGATGGTGTCCCGTCAGGAAACCGCCCGCCAGCTGCTGACGCCCGGCGAGGTGATGCAGCTCCCCGCGGACCAGGAACTCGTCCTCGTCGCAGGCTCGCCCCCCGTGCGGGCGCTCAAGCTTCGCTACTATGAAGACCAGAACTTTACCGAGCGCCTGAAGGAGGTGCCGGACTTCGCGGCCTGCATTCCAGATGCGCGGGAAGACGATTGGGGCCGGCAAGTCCGTGCGATCATGAAGGCCTGATGCAGGCCGCCGAGATTGAGCCTGATGGTGACGGCCTCGGGCCTCAGAAAGCACGCGATGCTGCGAGGGATCGTGCACAGGTCTCAGCGCCCACCCGATCGGGCAAGTCTCGAGCAACGTCGCGTGGTGCGCCTCAGCCTAGCCTCTTCGATGCCCTCGTGCAGGCTGACAGCCTCGAACAGACGACCGGCATCGATCTCACGGGGAATGGCGAATGAAACCCCGTATCCAGCCCTATATCTCGCCCGAGACCCATCACCGGCTGCAGGCCATGGCGAAACGCCCGGGCCTCTCAGAAAGCGCGATCGTCGACCGGGCGCTGGTGGCTTATTTCTCCGGCGAGGCCGACAATCAACGCGAAGCCGCCATCAATCGCCGGCTCGACCGGCTGACGCGGCAGTTCGGACGGATCGAGCGGGACAATCTCGTCCTTGCCGAAACGCTCGCGACCTTCGTGCATTATTTCCTGACGGTGACACCGCCGGTACCCGCCAACCAGGTGGAAGCCGCGCGCGCCAAGGGCGATCTCCGGTTCGATCTCTTTGTCCGTCAGGTCGCCGAGGCGCTCCGGTCAGGACAGCGCATTCTCCAGAACGCCGTCGAGGATGTGACGGCGGAAGCGGCCAGCTTCGAAAGCGATACTGGACCTCTGACTGAGGAGCGGGCCGATGCGTGACACGACGAGCCTTGTACGGACCCGCGCCATGCTGGTGACGGCGCTCGGAGACGAGATTGTTGCGGCGCTGGACGATCCCGCCGTGGTCGAGATCATGATCAATCCCGATGGCCGGCTCTGGGTCGAGCGCCACGGGAGCGGGCGGATCGAAACGGGCCTGATGCCTACCGCCGATACGGAACGCGTCATCCGCCTGGTTGCCAGCCATATGGGACGGCGCGCGGATGCTGGCTCGCCCATTGTATCGGCAGAACTGCCGATGGGCGGGGAACGGTTCGAAGGTGTGTTGCCGCCGGTTGCGCCGGGACCCTGCTTTTCGATCCGCAAGCCTGCGGGCCGGATCATCGCTCTGGATGACTATGTCCCCTCTGGCGTCATGGCTGCCCATCACGCCGAGGCCTTGCGGCGAGCCGCGCTTGATCGCGAAAATATCCTCGTCGTCGGTGGCACGGGCTCGGGCAAGACAACGCTCGCCAATGCGCTCCTCGCCGAAATCGCCCGGACCGGCGACCGGCTCGTCATCCTCGAAGATACGCGGGAGCTTGTTTCGGCGGCCGAGGATACTGTGCAGCTGCGCACGCAGCCTGGGTCCGTGACCCTCGCAGACCTCGTACGCTCGACGCTGCGCCTGCGCCCCGACCGGATCATTATCGGCGAAGTCCGGGGTGCCGAGGCGCTCGACATGCTGAAGGCTTGGAATACCGGCCATCCAGGCGGGATCGCCACATTGCATGCGAATTCTGCCCTTGGCGGCCTCTCCCGGCTCGAACAGTTGATCGGCGAAACCTCGGCCCAGGTTCCGCACGACCTCATCGCCGAAACGATCGACTGCGTCGTCTACATCTCGCGGCGCGCCGGCCGGCACCGGGTCGAGACGGTCTCGCGCATGAACGGCCTCGGACGCGGCGGCTACGACCTCAGCCCCGTTCAGCCGGACCTGCAGCTCGTCCTGCCGAGCCTTCCCTTTTCTGAACCGCTTCTCTCAACCGCACCTGAAAGGACACCTCCCCAATGAACAGAGACATGATCAAGGGCCTCAGCCTGAGCTTGCTCGTCGCCGCGATTGCGTTTCCCGCCCATGCAGCCGGTTCCGGCATGCCCTGGGAAGCCCCGCTGCAATCAATCCTCGAATCCATCGAAGGCCCGGTCGCCAAGATCCTTGCCACCATCGTCATCATCCTGACGGGGCTCGGCCTTGCCTTCGGCGAGAGCGGCGGCGGCATGCGAAAGCTCCTGCAGATCGTGTTCGGCCTGTCGATCGCCTTTGCCGCGACCTCGTTCTTCCTCTCCTTCTTCTCCTTCGGCGGTGGGGCAACGCTCTGATGGCAGAACCGTCGCCCCTCCCACCCGGCTACAGCGTGCCGGTGCATCGTTCGCTCACCGCGCCGATCCTGCTGGCCGGCGCACCGAGGCTCGCGACCATCGTCAATGGCACGCTGGCCGCCGCACTCGGCATCGGTCTCCAGCTCTGGGTCGTGGGGCTCGTCTTCTGGATCGTCGCGCAGGGACTCTGCGTCTTCGCTGCAAGGCGTGATCCGCAATTCACAGACGTGCTGATCCGGCACATCCGCCAGAAGGCCTATTACGCATGCTGAACCTTCGTGAATACCGCGCCCGCCCGGCCTCCCTCGCCGACCATCTCAAATGGGCCTGCCTGATCGCGCCCGGCATTATCCTCAACAAGGATGGCAGCCTGCAGCGGACGATTGCCTATCGCGGCCCCGACCTTGAAAGTTCGACGGCGGAGGAACTGGTCGCCGTCACCGCCCGCATGAACAATCTCCTCCGCCGGTTCGGCTCCGGCTGGGCGCTGCATATCGAAGCCGACCGCAGACCGTCGGTCACCTATCCCGAAAGTTCCTGGCGCGATCCGGCGGCCTGGTTGGTCGACGAAGAACGCCGCGCAGCCTTCGAGGAGGCAGGCCGGCACTTCGAAACCGACTGCTATCTCACCCTCACCTGGATGCCACCGGCCGACCGGACGGCAAGGATCGAACAGCTCTTCATCGAGGATCCGGCAGATGCCCCGGCGGCCTTCTGGAGCGAGCACCTTGCCCATTTCGAAACCGAGACGATCCGTGCGCGCGACATGATGGCGGATCTGATGCCGGAGGCGCGGTTCCTCAGTGACGATGAGACGCTGACTTATCTCCATGCCTGTATCTCCACGGCGCGACAGGAGGTGCTGGCACCGTCCGTGCCGATGTGTCTCGATGCGCTTCTGGTCGATACGCCGCTGACCGGCGGTCTGTCACCCCGACTTGGCGAGGAGACGCTGAGGGTCCTTACAATCAACGGGTTCCCGGCGACAGGCGAGCCGGGACTGCTCTCGGACCTCGACCAACTCGGCTTTGCCTATCGCTGGGTGACGCGGTTCTTGCCCCTCGACAAACCAGATGCCGAGAAGACGCTCAATGCCTATGTCCGCAATTGGTTCGCCAAGCGCCGGTCGCTGACCTCCTACCTCCGAGAAATCCTCACCAACGAGCCCGCAACGCTGCTCAACACGGACGCCGACAATCAGGCCGCCGATGCGGACGAAGCCCTGCAGGCCATTGGCGCCGGCCATGTCGCCTTCGGATACTGCACGACAGCGATTATCGTCCGGCATGAGGATGCCGGCATCGCCGAAGACCAAATCCGCGCTGTCGAACGTGTCATCCGCGGGCGCGGGTTCACCTGCGTTGCGGAAAGCGTCAACGCCATCGAAGCCTGGCTCGGCACGCTGCCGGGCGAAGCCTATGCCAATGTCCGCCAGCCGCTCCTGAACACGATCAACCTCTCCCATATGGCGCCGCTCTCTTCGCTCTGGGCGGGGCCGGAGCGCAATGCGCATCTGGATGGACCGCCCCTGCTGATGGCGCGCTCCGCGAGTTCGACCCCATTCCGGCTGGTCACCCATCAGGGCGATGTCGGCCACATGATGGTGGTCGGGCCGACCGGAGCCGGCAAGTCGGTGCTGCTTTCCCTGCTGGCGCTGCAGTTCCGCCGCTATGAACAGGCGCAGGTCTTCCTCTTCGACAAGGGTGCCTCAGCGCGCTGTGCGACGCTCGCGCTGGGCGGCACCTGGTACGACCTCGGTCTCGAAGGCGACCTTGCTTTCCAGCCTTTGAGAGATGTCGACGGCGAGGGCGGTCTCGCTGCGGCTCAGGCGTGGGTACTGGGACTGATCGAGCAGGAAGGTGTCACGGTGACGCCGGAGGTGAAGCAGGCTGTCTGGACGGCGCTGCAAAGCCTTGGCGCGGCGCCGGTCGCACAGCGCACGCTGACAGGGCTGGTGGCCCTCCTCCAGATCCCGGACCTCCGGCAGGCGCTGGAACCCTACACGCTGGCCGGGCCCTATGGCGCCCTGCTGGATGCCGATGAGGTTAATCTCGAAGCCGGCGACGTGCTCTGCTTCGAAATGGAGGCGCTGATGCAGGACAAGCGGCTCGCCGCCCCTGTGCTGGCGCACCTGTTCACAAAACTTGAAGCCCGGTTCGACGGGCGCCCGACAATGCTCATCCTCGACGAGGCCTGGCTGTTCCTCGATCATCCGATGTTTTCGGGACGCCTGCGCGACTGGCTGAAGACGCTGCGCAAGAAGAATGTGTCCGTCGTGTTCGCGACGCAGAGCTTGTCGGACATTGCAGCGAGTTCAATCGCGCCAAGCCTGATCGAGAGCGCGCCCACGCGCATCTTCCTCGCCAATGCGCGGGCCGAGGAGCCTTCGCAGCGTGCGGCCTATGAAGGGTTCGGACTCAATGCCCGTCAGGTCGAACTGATCGCGCGGGCGACGCCGAAGCGGGACTATTATGTTCAGACGCCGGACGGCAACCGGCTGTTCGATCTCGACCTCGGGCCGGTCGCCCTCGCCTTCTGCGCTGCCGGCACGAAAGCCGACCAGAAGCTGATTTCCGAAATTCTTGCGTCGGTTGGTCCAGAGGGCTTTGCGCCAGCCTGGCTTGCTGCGCGCGGGCTCCACTGGGCCGCGGACCTCATCGCAGCGGAAGGAGAGATGCCATGCGCCGCCGAATGATCGCCCTTCTGCTCGGATCGGTCTCTACGTTTGGACTGGCCGCCCCATCGGCACACGCCCTGCTCGGCGTCGGCGATATCGTGATCGACCCGACCAACCTCGTCCAGAACATCCTGACCGCCACGCACACGCTCGAACAGATCAACAACCAGATCCAGCAGCTCCAGCATGAGGCGCAGATGCTGGTGAACCAGGCCGAAGATCTGAAGCGGCTCGACTATGCCTCAATTGAACACCTGAAACGCCTGCTCGAACGCATCGACACGCTGATGCGGGAAGCCGGCGAAGTCACTTACGAAGTCGAGCAATCCGAGCGCCAGTACCGCGAAGCCTTCCCGGACTCCTATGAAGACCTCACCAATGAGGAAATCGTCACTGAGGCCGCCGACCAGTGGCGGATCAGCCGCGACGCGTTCCGCGCCTCGATCCAGGTCCAGTCGGGGATCGTGACCTCGATCGCGGACGCGCGCGAGACGCTGACCGACCTTGTGGACGAAAGCCAGGCTGCCACGGGCAATCTGTCAGTCGCGCAAGCCGGCAACCAGCTGGTCGCCCTCTCGGTCGAGCAACAGATGCAGATGCAGCAGCTGATGGCCGCGCAGTACCGGATGGTGGCGCTCGAAGAATCCCGCCGGGCTGCCATCGAGGAACAGGCCCGCATCCGTCACAAGCGCTTCGTCGGCGACGGCTTCGCCTATACGAGGGATTGAGGCGATGGAAGACCTTGGTGTCATCGACCAGTTCGTCGCAACCTTCTCTTCTTACATCGATAGCGGGTTCGGCCTGCTACAGCCGGATGTCGCTTTCCTGACAAGCGCTCTGATCGCGATCGACATCACGCTCGCAGGCCTCTTCTGGGCCATGGGTCCGGACACGGACATTATCGGCCGGTTCCTCAAGAAAGTCCTCTATGTCGGCGCCTTCGCGCTCATCCTCGGCAATTTCGCGCTTCTCTCGGACGTGGTGTTTACGAGTTTTGCGCAACTGGGGCTGAACGCGACCGGGGGCACGATCACGGCCGACGACATCATGAAGCCGGGCTTCGTCGCGGCGACCGGGTTCGACGCCGCCCTGCCCCTGCTCGATGAAATCGAGAAACTCACCGGCCCGCTCGCCTTCTTCGAGAACTTCGTGATCATCGCCGTCCTGTTCCTTGCCTGGATCATTACGCTGCTTGCCTTCTTCTTTCTTGCGATCCAGCTCTTCGTCACGATCATCGAGTTCAAGCTGACGACGCTCGCCGGCTTCGTGCTGATCCCGTTCGCGCTCTGGAACAAGACATCGTTCCTCGCCGAGAAAGTTCTCGGCAATGTCATCGCCTCCGGCATCAAGCTCATGGTGCTGGCGATCATCGTCGGCATCGGTTCGACCATTTTTTCGTCCATCACCTCCACCTTCCAGCCGGACGAGGTGACGCTCGAACAGGCCGCATCCGTCATCCTCGGTTCGCTCGCCTTCCTGGCGCTCGGCCTGTTCGGCCCCGGCATCGCAACGGGGCTTGTTTCCGGTGCCCCGCAGCTGGGCGCTGGCGCCGCCATCGGCACCGCAGCCGGCGTTGCCGCCGGAACCGTCGCGGGCGGCACCATGGCAGCGTCCGGGATCAGGACGGCAGGCGGTGGCGCGGGCAGCGCCGTCGGCGCGGCGGCCTCCATGACGGGCGGGGCCCGGACCGCCTACCAGATGAACGCCGCCGCCTCCGGCAAGACCGGTGCCGGTGCCGCCATGGCCGGCATGAGCGGTGTCGCAGGCGCCGGCGTCCGGGCAACGGCTTCCGGGGCTCGCAACTTTGCCCGGCGTGCCTTCGGATCGCCCGGCGAGCGCCATCAGGCAGGCGCGCGGGCCGCCTTTGCGGCGACCGGCGGCACCGGCGCGCCCAATGCAGCGCCGACAGGCGGCCCCAATGCATCCCCCGACTGGGCCCGGCGCATAAGGCGCGACCAGTCGACCCGAGATGCCGGCATGATGGCCGCCGCGGCTGTGCGCGACGGTGACCGGCCGGGTGGCGGCACATCGATCGAACTCAAGAGAGACGAGGACTAAGCAATGCTCTGGAAGCGCAACTCCACCCGCTATGGTGAGACACCTGAACCGGTAACGCCTTACCAGCGCGCAGCGCAGGCCTGGGACGACCGGATCGGTTCAGCCCGGGTCCAGGCGGCCAATTGGCGGTTCGCGGCGCTTGGGAGTCTGGCCTTGTCGTTCGTGCTAGCCGGCGGCCTTGTCTGGCGGTCCACCCAATCCATCGTGACTCCCTATGTCGTCGAGCTGACCGGCGAAGGTGCCGTGCGCGCCGTCGGGCCTGCCGACGGGCGCTACGAGCCGACCGATGCTCAGATTGCTTATCACCTCGCCGAGTTTGTGAAGAATACGCGCTCCATCTCCATTGATCCGGTCGTCGTCCGCCAAAACTGGCTGAAGGCCTATGCCTATGCGACCGACCGCGCCGCCGCGACCCTCAACGACTATGCCCGCGACAATGATCCGTTTGCGGAACTCGGCAGACGCTCGGTCTCGGTCGATGTCACGAGCGTCGTGCGTGCGTCCGATGACAGTTTCACCGTGCGCTGGCGCGAAACCGCCTTCCGCAATGGCACCGAGACCGGCCAGTCGACCCATACGGGCGTCTTCTCGATCGTCATCGATCCGCCCCGCACCGAAGAGGCCCTCCGGGCCAATCCCCTCGGCCTCTACGTCCACGGCCTCAACTGGTCAAAAGACCATCAATAGGAGCTTAACCCCATGAAACGCCTTGCCCTGATCCTGCTTGCTTCCTCGGCGCTTGCCGGCTGCGAGACATTGCCCGCGTCACGCGGCCCCGACATCACGCTGGATGAACCGGACTATGTCGAAGATCTCTATCTCGCCCCGGACGTGGAGGAGACGGAGGTCGCGGACAACGAACCAGCGCCGGAACCGGTCGTCTACCGCACCTATACGCCAACCATTGTGTCTGGCGCGGTGCCCGGCCAGCTGAAGCCCATGCCGACCAAGACGGAGGCGCCGTCCCTCAAACCCTACCAGGCGATCGAGACGGCGAACGGCAAGGCCGCGATCGAGCCCTCGCTCGATAATTACATGAATGCGATCCAGATCTATCTCTATACGGTGGGCGCGCTCTACCAGGTCTATTGCGCGCCGGAACAGGTGACCGACATCGTCCTCCAGCCCGGCGAGGAGCTGGTCTCCGTCTCTGCTGGCGACACGGTCCGCTGGGTTCTGGGGGACACGGTCTCCGGCACCGGCGCGGAGGCGCAGGCCCATATCCTGATCAAGCCGACCCAGGCCGGCCTCAAGACGAACCTCATCATTACGACGAGCCTGCGCGCCTACCACCTGGAACTGCGCGCGTTCGAAGAAACCTATATGGCGGCCGTCTCCTGGCGCTATGCCGACCAGCAACTGGTGACGCGGGTGGCGAGTTCAGGCACAGCGCGGGCTTCAGCACCCTCCTCATCGGCAGGATTGCAGCTCGACCGGTTGAAGTTCCGGTACGACATTGACGGCGATGCGCCGCACTGGCGGCCGGATCGCGTCTTTGACGATGGCCGCAAGGTCTATATCCAGTTCCCGGCCCGGCTCGACCAGGGTGAGGCCCCGGCCCTGTTCGTCATCGGGCGGGACGGCAAGTCCCAGCTCGTCAACTATCGCATGTCCGGCGACTATTATGTCGTCGACCGCCTGTTCGCCCGCGCCGAACTCCGCCTCGGCGAAAAGCGCCAGGATGTCGTGAAGATCGCGCGCAATGACCTTGGAAGCCCGAAGCCATGACGGAAGCGGCTTCCCCTGCGCCCCAGCCCTTGGAAATCCGTGGGAAACCCCGGCCCGTGAAGCGGTTCTCCAAGCGGGCGCTGATGGTGCTCCTAGGCACCGGCAGCGCGATCGTTCTCGGCTCGCTCGCCTTCGCCCTGCAAGGCCCGAAGGAAGATGCCGGCAGCCCCGCGCGGGAACTTTACAAGACCGGTCATAATCCGGAGGCGGATGGTCTTTCTGCGCTTCCGAAGTCGTATGGCGAGCTGCCGGCGAAGGAGGACATTCTCGGGCCGCCACTGCCGGGCGACCTCGGCACGCCGATCCTCAAGGCGCAACGCGAAGGGCGTATGGGCCCGCCAGCGGAGGATACGCCTGAAATGGATCCGATGCAGGAACAACTGGCGGCGCTGGAGGCGGAACTCAGAGCGCGGGAAGCGGCGCTGACCGATGCGGCGCGAGGGAGCGGGGTGTTTTTCCAGGTCGGCTCGGGTGCCGGATCGAAGAACGTCATCGAGAGTGTTACGTCCCCCGCACAAGCTTCGTTGAGTTTTCCGGACCTGTCGGCCTTTGCGCCGTCTCGAGAAGGGGCGTTCGGGTCGTCGCTCAGCGAGGATCCGAACCGGCAGGTACGGAAGCTGGATTTTCTGGGCGAGGAGCCCGATCCCTCGATCTATAATCCCCACCGGTTGGAAACCCCGGTGTCGCCCTACCAGTTGATGGCGGGGACGATCATTCCGGCAACCCTGCTGACCGGTGTGAACTCCGATCTTCCGGGGCAGGTCATCGCGCAGGTGACGAGCCCGGTCTATGACACGGTGACCGGCGAGACTGTGCTCGTGCCGCAGGGCGCACGCCTGATCGGGCGCTATGATAGTGTCATCGCGTTTGGCCAGTCCCGGGCACTCCTAGTCTGGAGCCGGATCGTCATGCCGGACGGCTCCTCGATCCGGATCGACAATCTCGCGGGCGTCGACGCGCGTGGCTATGCCGGGCTTGAAGACAAGGTCGACTATCATTCCTGGAAGCTGCTGCAGGGCGTCGCGCTCTCCACCCTGCTTGGCGTCGGCGCCGAACTTGGCACCGACGATGAGGGCGATATCGCCCGGGCGCTCCGCCGTTCAGTGCAGACCGGTGCCAATGAAGCCGGTCAGGAAATCGTACGCCGCAACCTCGACGTCCAGCCCTCAATCACGATCCGGCCGGGCTGGCGGCTCGGCGTACTCGTGAACAAGGACATTGTCCTCAAACCTTATGAAGGAACCCGATGATCATGAGCGAGACCCAACTGAAGATCGGACCGTTGCCAGACCGGACCCCACAGAAACTGACTGTCCAGATCGACCCCTCACTTGTTGCTGACCTTGAGGATTATTCCCGGGTTCATAGCCAGCTGCATGGAGAGGAGGTGAACATCGCAGTTCTGGTGCCGCACATGCTTGAAGCATTCCTGGCGAGCGACGCCGGTTTCCGAAAAGCACGCAAGGCCCTGACGGCCGTTCGCAAAGGATGATCAACGGGAAATCCGCCCATGCACGAAGTCGATGAAACCATCCGGCAGATGTCCAGTGAAATCGGATTGCCGGTCTACCAGCGATATTCCGAGGATGAGGCTGCCCGCCACCTCGGCATGTCGAAACAGACCCTTAAAAGGCTGAGGGATGCAGGCCGGATCGCATACGTGCGAATTTCGAAGCGAAAGCTCTCCTTCTTCGGGTTTCAGCTGGCCGAGTACCTGTTGAATGCAATTGAGGAGACCACATGCCAAGATACGGAGCCAGAGACAGATACCAGGTCGGCGAATATTGGCTCGGCCAGCGCTCAGGCAGCCCGGCCTGGTACCGGATGTGGATCGACCCCAAGACTCACCGGACCAGCCGCGCTAGCCTCGGCACAACGGATTTTGAAGAAGCAAAGGCCATCCTGAACGACTGGTTCGTTCTCAACCAATCCAAGACACAGGAAGCTCCGGACGAGACCACGCTGGCCGAAGTTTTCGCCCGGTTCTACGAACACCATGGCCAGCACCTGCGATCCGCCGTCGATATCCGCCGAACCCTTCGCTACTGGCTGGAATTCCACGGTGAGGCGACCATCAAGCATGCGCTCCATCAGGACCAGCAACTGAAGTTCCGGATTTGGTTGGGAGACGAAAAGAAGCTTTCACAAAGCTCGGTCCGCAATGCCCTGATGATCGGAAAATCTGCGCTCAACTGGGCCTGGAAGCGGGGCGACATTGCCTCGGTGCCTTATGTCCAGTTGGTCAATCCGCCGAAGCCCGCACCCAAGGGACGCCCGCTTGAAGTCGAGGAAGTCGCCAGACTTCTCGATGCCGCCAACGAACAGCACATTCGCGTCCTGATTGCATTCATGGTAGGAACTGCTGCCCGCACTGGTGCCATCCTGGACCTCAGCTTGACCCAGATTGATCTTGAACACAGGCTGATAAACTTGAATCCCAAGGGCCGGGCGCAAACGAAGAAATACCGTCCAACTGTAAAGCTCCCTGATCAACTTGTGCCTTATGTCGAAGCCCGCAAACAGACATCCAGTAGGGATCCCCTGATCCTCTACGAAGGCTCAGGCGTCGACTGCGTAAAACGGAGTTGGGCAACAACGAGGACGGCAGCAGGTTTGCCGGGTAACGTGCAGACCTATTCTTTCCGACACACGATGGCGCGCTGGCTCAGAATGAAGAGCGTTCCGGCATGGGAAGTTGCAGCTCAACTTGGACACAAGGCGCCTGACTACACGACGACAGAGATCTACGCCCCCTTCGATCCAGCATACCTGACCAAGGCGACTGCAGCGATCGATCTCTTCCTATGCCAGGTTGCGCGCCAATTGCGCGCCAGTACGATCTCGGAATTCTTGCTGGAACGAAACTAAGTCTTTGCTCTTGCGCGAGTCCGCGAGTCTATGGTCTCGCGGACGAAACAGGTCGTGGGTGAACCGAATTATGAAGCCAGCTTTCACTACAATTTAGGTCTAGAAAATCAGGGCAAGGAACCGGCCACCGAACCGAGCCAAACGCTGTAGGCAACGTAGGCACCAAGAAGGACGCCTCCTTCGAGGCGGTTGATGCGCCAGCGCGTCACGGCAACTAGGAGCAAAAGTGCGGTAACGCCTGTCATCACCCAAATGTCAAATGTGGCAATGGAGGCCGGCACGGCGATAGGATGAACGAGCGCGGTTGCGCCGAGAATGAACAGGACGTTGAAGATGTTGCTGCCGACAATGTTGCCGAACGCGATGTCGGCTTGGCCACGGCGGGCGGCAGCGATGGTCGTGACCAGTTCCGGCAGGGATGTGCCGACGGCGACAATGGTAAGGCCGATGACCGCTCCCGACACCTTGAACGCCTGAGCGACCTCGATGGCACCGAACACCAGAAAGCGGGCCCCGAGGATCGTGAGCACGAGACCGGCAGCGATAAAAGCGAGATCCTTCAAGACGCTACCAGACTGCTTTTGCCGTTCGCCAACGACGTCAACTTCTGGCTTCGAGGCGCTTGCCTGCCGTTCCTGAAGAAGCGTGAAGGCGAGATAGGCTATCAATGTCAGGACAAAGACGGCACCGATCGCCGGCGTAAACCGCCCGAATAGGGCCGCGCCCAGACACATGAGTGTGGACAGGACAAGCACGGTTCCGTCCCGCCTGAAGGCTGCCTTGTCGATGACGACAGGCGCGAGCAATGCAGCGACGCCGAGGATGAGCAGAATGTTGGCGATGTTGCTGCCGACCACATTCCCCACCGCAATACCGGGCGAGCCGACAAAGGCGGCTTGCAGGCTGGTCACCAGTTCGGGTGTGGACGTGCCGAACCCGACAAGCGTCAGCCCAATGACCAATGGCGACAGGCCGATCCTGCGCGCCAGGTCAACGGCGCCGCGAACCAGGAGGTCACCGCCAAAAACAAGGCCCAGAAGGCCGCCGATAATCAGAAGTGCAATGCCCATGGATCCCGCCGAGAAGGCCTGTCACCCGTGCGGGAGTCGTCGGTCTGACCGGCGACACAATAAGTGGAAGTGACGACCAGCTTTTGCAAGAGCGATGAGCTTCTTCGCTTCGGAGGCCACCATGCTTCGATTAGCTGCCGTTCCTGCTTAGTGACCATTGTCCATTCTGGCCAATCGAAACGATAGGGCCCAACTGAGCGAATTCGCCAAAATCGGAAACTGACCCGACCGCCACTCACAGCCTTCGTGCACGTGAGAAGTCGCGGGATAAATTACCCCGCATCACTCCACGACAGAAACCTGTGAGCTAATCAATCCTGCATACCTCACGAAAGCTACAGAGGCGATCGGCCTTTTCTTGTGCCAAGTTGCGCGCCAATTGCGCGCCAGTTCGGTCTCTGAATTCCTGCCGAAATCGGCTTAGTGCCTTGTTTCCTATGGTGCCGGCTGCAGGACTCGAACCCGCGACCCTCTGATTACAAATCAGATGCTCTACCAGCTGAGCTAAGCCGGCCACGCTGGAATGGGTGTCACTACTTCGATCAGCGCGGCGGCGCAAGCGGGTGTTCCAGTCAAATTGTCATCAGTTCGCTCCGGAGCCGATTTCTTTCAAATTCCCCAACTCTGCCCCATTCGCCCTGATGGCCGCATATTTCCGCCTCAAAGGAAGTCTATCCAGTCCTTCAGGAGACCACACACCAAGATGTGGCGTTGATGGGTGTCAGACGACACGAGAGCCTGAAGGAATACTGGAAATGAAACGCGCACAGATACTGGCCGGCTTCAGCATCGCCGCAATCGCCTTGGCATTCCCTGCCATGTCGGACGCCCCGAAGGCTCCGCCCCTTGAGCCTGTTCATGTTCCTTACGAAAAGACCTGCCAGGATACTCAAATCACCGTCTATTTCTCAAAGCAGGAATCAGTCCTTTCCTCTTATGCGGTTCGCTCGCTCAACACGGCTGGCGACCAGCTTGCCGGATGCGCCGTATCGGACATCGAGGCTAGTGTCGTATCAGCCGATGCTATCGACGACATGGCGGCCACCAGCCTGTCTGAAGCCCGCGCCGCCGTGGTGCTGGAAGCCCTGAACGCCCGTGGAATCCGCGCGCGTGACATTCGCACGGCCTTTGTGTCGGCCGCTGAAGCCAACCCGTCAGATGCCCTCACATTCCCTATGGCGCGCCGCGTCGATCTTACCGTGACGGCCGCCACCGGCTACGGCCTGTAGGCCTACAAATTTTCCTCCCGGAAAGTCCAGGATTCCTCACCGCGTCCTGGAACCCCTCGCCCCGAGCGCCTTGCAGCGTGTTCGGGGCGTTCTTTTTGACGGACTGCCCTGTTATTTAAGGCGTCACAATTCTTTCCTTTCCGGCGCGCATCGCTAAAAGGTGCAGGGCAACCGGGCACACGGCCCGACCTGCCCGCAACGCTATTTGGGAAAGACCGCATCTCCATGACGCAAACCCGGCGCATTCTCGTTACGTCCGCCCTGCCTTATATCAACGGCATCAAGCATCTCGGTAATCTGGCAGGCTCCATGCTGCCGGCGGATGTATATTCCCGCGTGATGCGACTGATGGGCCATGACGTGACCTATATCTGCGCCACAGACGAGCATGGCACGCCAGCTGAACTGGCCGCCCAGGCCGCCGAGATGAGCGTCCAGGCCTATTGCGACGAGCAGTACGAGATACAGCGCGCCGCAGGCGAGGGTTTCAACCTGTCCTATGACTGGTTTGGACGCTCCTCCCGCCCTGCCAACAGCGCACTGACCCAGCATTTCGCGCAAGTTCTGGAACAGAACGGCCTGATCGAAGAGCGCACATCCAAACAGGTCTATTCTGTCGATGATGGCCGCTTCCTGCCCGACCGCTACGTCGAGGGCACCTGCCCGACCTGTGGCTTCGAAAAGGCGCGCGGCGACCAGTGCGACAATTGCGGACGGCTCCTGGACCCGGTCGACCTGATTGACCCGTATTCCTCGGTCTCCGGCAGCAAGAATATCGAAATCCGCGACACCAACCATCTCTACCTGCTGCAAACGCAGATGCAGGACAAGATTCGCGACTGGGTGAACAGCAAGGGCGCCCAATGGCCTGGCCTTGCCGTTTCCATCGCCAACAAATGGCTGGATGAGGGCCTGATCGCCCGCGCCATCACGCGCGATCTGAGCTGGGGCGTGCCGGTGCTGGACGCCGATGGCAATCCGCGTCCGGGCTATGAAGACAAGGTCTTCTATGTCTGGTTCGACGCGCCTATCGAATACATCGCGGCCACGCAGGAATGGGCCGAAGCGACCGGGAATGATTGGGAAGCCCTCTGGCGCACCGACAAGGGCGCCGACGAAACTGAGTACGTCCAGTTCATGGGCAAGGACAATGTCGCCTTCCACACGGTCAGCTTCCCCGTGACGCTGCTCGGCTCCGGAGAACCATGGAAGACGGTCGACAAGCTGAAGGCCTTCAATTGGGTCACTTGGTATGGCGGCAAGTTCTCGACGTCGAACAAGCGCGGCGTCTTCATGGACCAGGCGCTGGAATTGCTGCCAGCCGATTACTGGCGGTGGTATCTGATCGCCAATGTCCCAGAAGGCTCGGATGCTGCCTTTACCTGGGAAGGATTCCAGTCTGCGGTGAATTCCGACCTCGCCAACGTACTCGGTAATTTCGTCAACCGGATCACCAAGTACACGGTGTCAAAGTTCGACGGCAAGGTTCCAAAGACGGGCGAAGCCGGCGACGCCGAAGCGTGGATGACGGCGGAACTGCAGGAGCGCCTGCCACGTCTGATCGAACATTATGAGGCGATGGAGTTCCGCAAGGCCGCCGCCGAGACCCGCGCAATCTGGGCCGCCGGCAATGAGTATCTTACCAAGGCCGAGCCGTGGGTGAAGTACAAGTCAGATGTGGACGCGGCTGCTGTCGGCGTACGCACGGGCCTGAACCTCGCGGCCCTGTTTGGCATTCTCGCGCTGCCGATCATTCCCGACGCGGGCAAGAAAATCCTCGATGCGCTCGGTATTCCCGAAGAGCATCGGAGCTTCCAGTTCCGCGACATTCCGGGTCTGTTGAACAGCCTGCCGCCGGGCATGGAGATATCTCCGCCGGACGTGTTGTTCCAGAAGATCGAAGACAGCCAGGTCGAAGAATGGACCGAACGTTTTGGCGGGAGTGATCAGGCCTGACGCTGGAATATGACGCTCAGATTGTTGGCCGGCATCTCGATGATTTTCGCGACGGACAGACCAACTTCTTCGGCCAGCGGGATGATCTGACGATCCAGGTCGCGGACTCCCCAAGCGGAATCTCGCGATTGCAGGCTCTCGGTGAATGCCGCGTTGGACGGTGCGATCTCGCCGTTCCGCGCAAAGGGTCCGTACAGGAACAGCTTACCGCCGGGCTTCAAAAGTCTGCCAGCGCCCGCAATGAGGCCGAACGCAGCCTCGAAAGGCGCAATATGAATCATGTTGATTGAGACTATGGCGTCCCAATAGCCGGGCCGTTCCACGTCTCCCCACTGACCTTTGGAAGCGTCTACGACGACAGGCCCCGCCAGTCGATCATGCGAACTGGCGTCTCTCCATGCCTTCTGGCTGGCGCGGCTCTCCGCATCAATGTCTGAATAAGTCCAGTAGAGGTCGCCAAGCGCCTGGGTCAGGTAAGTCCCATGCTCGCCAGTGCCGGAAGCGACCTCGAGAACGTGCCCGCCTTTACAGACATGGTTACGAAACACGCTGAGGATCGGGTCGCGATTGCGCGCAACAGATGGCGAGTACCGCCGACCGTCTCCCTCGGTGCCACGGGCCTCCAGAGCGACTGGTTTGCCGCTTTCGGACTTTGGGTAGTCCCCATCAGTCCCATTTGTCATCGGGTTTGCTCGAAGGGGTACATTTCCGTAGTTACGACCGCCTGCCCCAAACGGTTATAGCGTGGACCAACGGCTTTCTCCGGCAAGAAGAATGCATCCAGCCGCGCAACCATATCTTCCGACAATTGGACGCTGCCTGCCTGCCAGTTCTCTTCAAGATGAGCGAGGTTGGTCGTACCCGGGATCGGGAGAATGTTATCTCCCTTGGCGAGCGTCCAGGCGAGCGCCAATTGCGCTACTGAACAGTCCACTTCTTTTGCGCAGGCCCGTGCCTCGTCCAACAGGGGCAGGTTCCGGGCATAGTTTTCTGGCGTGAAGCGCGGGAAGATGGATCCCCGCAAATCCGACTCATGGAATTTCGCCGGATCAACCGGCGGATCGGCAAGGAAGCCGCGCCCCACGGGCGAGAAGGCCACGAGCGCCACGCCCAGTTCTTCACACGCCGCCTTGATGGCGATTTCCGGGTTGCGAACCCAGAGGGAGTACTCGCTCTGCATAGCGGCTATCGGATGCACGGCGTGCGCGCGGCGCAAATCGGCTTCGCCCATTTCCGACAATCCGATCATGCGGATTTTGCCTTCTTGTACCAGGTCAGACAATGCGCCAACCGAGTCCTCGATCGGCACATTCGGATCCGGTCGGTGCATGTAGTAGAGATCAATCACGTCTGTCTGCAGGCGCTTCAGGCTGGCCTCGCAGGCGGCCTTTATGCTTTCCGGCCGCGCGTCCAGCGTCCGCTGGCCACCGTCAAACCCCAACACACATTTGCTGGCGAGAAAGTAACTGTCCCTTCTATCCTTCAGGGCCTGCCCGATCAGCTCCTCGCTGCGCCCGAAGCCGTAGAGCGTTGCCGTGTCGAGAAAGTCGTAGCCGAGGTCCAGCGCGCGCACGAGCAAGCCCTTGGCATCCGCTTCATCCATCGGCGGGCCATACGCATGCGTGATGTTCATGCAACCAAGGCCAACCGGGTAAACCTCCCGGTCTCCAATACGTCGTTTCGCAGTCATGCTTTGGGTCCTTATGAGACGAACTGTTCCCGGAGGACGGGCTTGAGGATCTTGCCGTTCGCGTTGCGTGGCAGGGGCTCGGTCATGAAGAGGACCTTCACGGGTACCTTGAACGCAGCCAGGTGACTGGCGGCATGCGCTCTCAACTCATCTTCGGTAACATGCATGCCGGGTTTCAGTTGCACGACAGCGCCGACTTCCTCCCCAAGAATCTTGTGTGGGATGCCGACGACCGCCGCGTCCATCACAGCCGGGTGCTCATAAAGGGCATTCTCGACTTCGATACAGTAGACGTTCTCACCACCGCGGATCAGCATGTCCTTGGCCCGGTCAACGAGATAGAGGAAGCCCTCTTCATCCAGACGCGCAAGGTCTCCTGTCACGACCCAGCCATCGCGGAAAGTCTCGGCAGTCGCTTCCGGTCGGTTCCAATAGGCCTTGCAGTTCATCGCGCCCTTGCACCAGAGTTCACCAACTTCGCCCTGTGGCACAGGATTGCCATCAGGATCGCAGATTTTCAGCTCAACGGCTTTGGGCGGCGCGCCGGCACTACCCGGACGGTTCACATAGTCTTCGCCGATGTTCAGCGTTGCCGTGGCACATGTTTCCGTCATGCCCCAGCCATTGCCAGGGGCGGCATCCGGGAAGCGCTTCTTGATGGTCGAGACAAGCTCCGGCGCCGACGGTGCGCCACCATAGGAAATAGCGGCGATAGAGGACAAATCATATTTGTCCCTGTCCGGATGTTCAAGCAATTGCCAGGCAATGGCAGGGACACCCCCGACAGCCGTAACCTTTTCTTCCTCGATGATCGGCAGGGCCTTACCCGCATCCCACTTGTACATGGAGACAAGCTTGTCGCCGCGCAGCAGGGATGGGATCAGGATCGCGAAAGCCCCTGTGGCATGAAAAAACGGAATCGCCAGCAAGGTCGCGCGCTGTTCGTTTGGATCAGGCTCAGGTACAGGTTCGCCCTTGCGCAGGAACATACGGGCCTGGCAGGTCATGGAATTGAACATGTTGGAAACAACCGCGCGATGGGTGGCCAATGCGCCCTTTGGTTTCCCGGTCGTTCCCGACGTGTACATGATCGTTGCGTTGTCTTCCGGCTCCAGATCAATAGCTGGCCACGACACTGCTGGCAGATTGGCCCATTCATTGGCCCCGCCAACATATGTTTCCATCCGTGACACGCGCGGGTCGCCATACTCACCTTCCGGGTCGCGCGCGATGATGACGTTTTTCAGGTCCGGCAACTTTTCCCATTCCGTCCTGACACGCTCATAGATTTGTGGGTCAACGAAGGCGAGCTTCACGCCGGCGAAAGACAGACCGTATTCGAGCTCCTCACTCGTCCACCAGGAGTTCATTGGGGTGGCAATGGCGCCAAGCATGGAGGCAGCGAAGAAGGCGACGGGCCATTGCGGATAGTTACGCATGACGATGGCGACGCGGTCACCCTTCTCGATACCATACGTGTCGCGCATGACGGCAGCGAGTTTGATGACGGCTCGGGCGAGGGCATCAAATGTCACGCGCTCATCTTCATACACAATGAAGTCACGGTCGGCGTATTGCATGCTGGCGAGTTGAAGCACCAGTGGAATGGTCGGCGGCGCATTCTTGTAGATCTTCATTTCGACGCCATTGATGACAGCGTCCATGAGTTCTAGCGGGGAACCTTCGGCCGCGAGCATCTCATTCGCCTGAGCGATGGACATGGCGGGCCAGTTTGGCAAAGTGTCTGCAGGCATGGGTTTCCTCTGGATGTGTGTTTTGTCCACACAATCACGCCACCCCAAAGTATTGAAGGAAAAATTGACCGTTCATCCGACAATTTTTCGAGAGCGGGGGCAAAATCATGTCCCAAAGCGCAGTACGCCGCCGACACGCCCGTTCCGAAATAGAAACAGTCGTATCGACGGCGAAAAATTCTGGATCGATTAAGAGCGGTTACTTGCCGAAATCGCAAAAACGCAGCGCGTGGTTGGTGCCATCCGGCTCGACAGCATCGTAGCTGCGTCCGGTCAGCTCATCGCCCTCACAGAGATAGCCGATCTGGTACATGGCGATCAGTGTCTCATTGTCAGGCGTCAGGTCGCTGGCAATCATGAGATCGATAGCATCCTCATGGCGGCCCAGTTGCATCAGTATATCGAACTTTTGCTGGCGAGTGGTTTCGGGCTGGTTCAACACCGTCATCAGCGAATCTGCCTTGCCACGCGCCGTCGCGAGCGCAGGCACTGCCTTGGCATACACCGCTGTATCGTCGAGCGTGTTCACGATTTCTTCGAAATCCTCGATCGCGCCCATGACATCATAGCCTGAATGGCTGGCACGCAGCTCGCCGCGGCGCAGGAGTGTCTCGGCAAGTTGCTCTCGCGACAGTTCTGGATCGCCTGAAAGCTGGGTCAGGCGGTCGATGGCGGTCTGAGTGTTGCCAGCCTCCTCCAGACCCTCAACCGTGGTCATCGCCAGCGCGTAGCTGGACATGGTTTCAGTCATTGGTGCGACTGTGGCACCCGTTGCCTCGGTCGAGCCGGACGTGGAAGAACAAGCTGCAAGTGCCAGAGCGGAAGCAGCAGCGATTAGGCCGGAACGAATCATGGGACATCTCCAACAGGGAACAGAAGAAATTCAGTGCCTAGTCGTAGTCGCTCAAGGCGTGCGCTGACAGGGCGGTAATGTGGATTTTATGTGACCTTTCAACTGGTCAGGTCTGCACACCATTCCAGCCCGGTGAGATCATCCCGGTCTTCACCGAACTCGTGCAAGCGGACATCCGACTCGCCTGCCTCACAGATATAGCCTGCGGCGACCAGTGTTTCGACCTGCTCAGGGGTCGGCGGCAAGCCTGACGATCGATAGCGCGCAACGGCCTCTTCATGGCCACCCAAAGTCCAAGTTCCGTCAAACCATTGAGCGAGCGTAAGGAACCGGTTCATCGACACCTTGATTTGCTCTACATCGGTGCGGACATAATCGAGTTCCGTTCGCGCATTCGCCGCAAGGGCGTGATCCGGCGCGATCTTCAACAGGGCTTCGAAATCTTCAATCGCGCCCAGCCGATTATCTGCCGCCTGTCGGCGCAAGCTGCCCCGATGATACAAAGCCTGGACGCGTTGCTCGGCCGTCAGCGAGTTGCGAGCGAGCAATTCGCTTAACATCGCTTCGGCGTCGTACGGGTTAGAATCCGCCAAAGCCTGCGCAATGACCGTTTCCGGTGGCGGCCCTGTATCGGCTGCTTCCGGCGCAGTGGCGCAGGCAGCCAGCAATAGCGCGGCGCTGATCGAAGTATAGAATGGAAAGCGTCTCATGCGCGGCACATAAGACCGGTTCGCCGTGCGCCGCAAATTGCTTTTCAGATAGATTCAGGCCCGGGCTAACCGGTTGATTTCGGCAATGTCACCGCGGCCCAGAGCTTCAATCGCCTTGGCGGCAATGTGACGGGCATTAAGGCCAGCCGTTTCATACATCTGGTATGGGCTATCCTGATCCTGGAAGACATCTGGCAGCGTCATTGGGCGGATTTTCAGGCCAGTGTCGAGCGCGCCTACGCGGGCCAGGTGTTCCAGCACAAAGCTGCCGAAGCCGCCCGTCGCACCTTCTTCGATAGTGACCAGAACCTCATGCTCGCGCGCCAATCGTTCGACCAGTTCGGCGTCCAGCGGCTTGGCAAAGCGCGCATCCGCAACCGTGGCAGACAAGCCCTGCGCAGCCAGCATTTCAGCAGCCTTTTCAGCTTCGCCCAAGCGCGTGCCGTAAGACAGTATCGCAATCGTCGTGCCTTCGCGAATAATCCGGCCCTTGCCGATTTCGAGCGGCTCGGGGTTCTCCGGAACAGCCACGCCGGTGCCTTCACCGCGCGGATAGCGAAAGGCGGATGGGCCATCGTCGATCTGCGCCGAGGTCACGACCATGCGCGCGAGTTCTGCTTCGTCTGCAGCTGCCATACATATCATGCCCGGCAGCGCACCAAGATATCCGATATCAAAGCTGCCCGCATGCGTTGCGCCATCAGCGCCAACAAGGCCTGCGCGGTCGATCGCAAACCGGACCGGCAATTTCTGGATCGCCACATCATGCACGACCTGATCGTAGCCGCGCTGCAGGAAGGTAGAATAGATCGCCGCGAACGGTTTCATGCCGTCTGCCGCAAGGCCAGCGGCGAACGTCACAGCATGCTGTTCGGCAATGCCCACATCGAAATGGCGGTCCGGGAATTTCTTGGCGAAAATGTCGGTCGATGTGCCGGACGGCATGGCAGCCGTGATCGCGCAAATCTTGTCGTCAGTTTCTCCGAGTTTCGCCAAGGTCTGGCCAAACACTTTCTGGTAATTTGGCGCCTTGGGTTTTGGCTTCGATTGCTCGCCGGTGATTACGGAGAACTTCGAGACCCCGTGATATTTGTCCGCCGAATTTTCGGCCGGCGCATAGCCTTTGCCCTTTTGGGTAACGACGTGGATCAGGATCGGCCCGTCCTTCATCGCTTTCACATTCTCGAGAACCGGGAGAAGCGTATCGAGATCGTGACCATCGATTGGCCCGACATAATAGAATCCGAGTTCCTCGAACAGCGTGCCGCCCATGGCAAAGCCGCGCAAATACTCCTCCGCGCGCCTGGCCGGACTTTCCAGCCCGATGGGCGTGACCACTTTTTTGGCGATCCGACGCAAACCGCGATAGGGTCGCGAAGATACGAGTTTAGACAAGTAATTGCTCATCGCGCCGACCGGAGGCGCAATCGACATGTCATTATCGTTCAAGATTACGATCAGGCGGGATTTGTCCGCGCCGGCATTGTTCATGGCCTCATAGGCCATGCCAGCAGACATGGATCCGTCACCAATCACGCAGACAACATGCGTGTCGCCGCCTTGCAGGTCGCGCGCCTTCGCAAAGCCATGTCCCGCAGAAATGGAGGTGGATGCGTGCGCAGCGCCAAACGGGTCGTATTCGCTCTCGGCACGTTTCGTGAAGCCTGACAGGCCGCCAGGCTGTCGCAGTGTGCGCATCTGGTCGCGACGCTCTGTCAGGATCTTGTGCGGATAGCATTGGTGGCCGACATCGAAGATCAGCTTGTCTGCCGGTGTATCGAAAACGGAATGGATCGCGAGCGTCAACTCCACGACACCCAGCCCCGACCCCAGGTGGCCACCCGTGACCGAAACCACATCGATGACTTCGTCGCGCACTTCATCTGCGAGTTGTTTCAATTCCGCCCGCGAGCGGCCTTTAAGGTCGGCAGGAGAATTGATTGCATCCAGCAAACGATTGGGGCGGGCGTCGGTCATTCCAGTTTAAGCTCGATCTTTGAATTGTTATTCTGACCAGACCTTAATGCGTTCTATCGAGCACAAAATCGACTGATTGCAGCAGTATATGGGCCTTTTCGCGGAAGATTGCGAGGTGTTCCTTCGCCTGTGCGGCGAGAATGCGCACCCGCTGGCGTGCACCCTCAATGCCAAGAATGGTCACGAAATTCGCTTTTCCTGCCGCCTCGTCAGTGCGTAGGGGCTTTCCAGCCCTGTCCTCGCTGCCGGTCGCATCGAGCAAATCATCAGCAATCTGGTAGGCCAAGCCAAGATCATTGGAGAAGCCCGCCAGTGCGTTGCGTTCAGCTTCCCGGGCGCGACCGACAATCGCCGCCGCTTCTGTCGCGTAGGAAATCAGCGCGCCCGTTTTGAGGCGTTGCATGCGTGTGATTGTGTTCAAATCCCGCGGGCTGTCAGATTCCAACATGTCGATCATCTGGCCGCCGACCATGCCGCGCGCGCCGGATGCATCGGCAAGCCGCTCGATCAGCATGGCCCTTACGGATGCATCATCATGGGTCTCGGTTGATGCCAGGATCTTGAAGGCCAATGTCAGCAGCGCGTCTCCGGCCAACACCGCAGTCGCTTCATCAAAAGCCTTGTGAACAGTCGGCTGGCCACGCCGGAAATCATCATCATCCATGCAGGGAAGGTCATCATGGACGAGTGAATAGCAATGTACGCATTCAAGCGCCGCGGCAGCGCGCAGCAAGGTCTTCTCGGGCGCATCGAACATGGCGCCCGTTTCCAGCAGGAAGAAAGGCCGCATACGCTTGCCATTGGCCAGAGCGGCATGGCGCATCGCGCGCATCAAATTGGCTTCCGGGCCGCCTGCAGGCGGGATCAGTTGGTCAAGCGCAACGGTAACCCGGTCGGCCACCTCTTTCAGGCGCTGTTCGAACTCTTGGGCCTCGCCCATATCGAGGCCCCTTTAGTCGAAATTGGCGGACTCTGTGGTCGGCCCATTGGCCCCTTGGACAATCTGCTCAACCTTCAGCTCGGCGGATTTCAGACGGGATTCGCAGTGCGCTTTAAGCGCCGCGCCGCGTTCATAAATCGCGATGGATTTCTCCAACTCGACTTCGCCTGCTTCCAGTTGGCGGACGATGATTTCGAGTTCGGCCAATGCCTCCTCGAAGGTAAGCTTGTCGACTGGTTTCTCTTTCGCATCAGCCATTCTTCGGCCTCATCTTCCTTGAAATTTCCGTGACACTAGAGCGGCGACCTGAGGTCCACAACCACTTCCCGACCAGATTTACCGGTATTCGTAGATGCGGTAGCTCCAATATGCGTCGCCGCCGTCATACGAACACTTCCAGCCCAGCTTCTTCATTTCCGGACGTAGCATTCGATTGAACCAGCCATGGGCCGCCAGATAGACCTTGCCCTCACTGGACGCCTCGTCGAGCTTAGACGCGGCGGCAGCGGCGCGCTGACGTGCCTGCTTCACGCTTTCGCCATCCAGCGCATGTCCGTTCAACCAAGCAGCACGGGCGAGAATATTCCACGTTTTCGGCAGATAACGCACACCCGGCAGGAGGGGAGGAGGCAATGGCGCCTCATTGAATACCGGGTCAAACAGTGCCTGCATGTGCGGCGCCGCACGTGCAGCGGTCTGCTGGGCACGCAGGCGCGCAGAAGCAAATACAATGTCAGCATCGGCCACCGATTTGACCAGGCCGTCCGGCGGCGTCTGGTCATCGGCCAGAGGGCCAATCTCGTAACGTTCCCACCAGTCGCGATACTGTTTCCAGTTCAGTCGCGGGCCCGCCGTGCGGTCGAGGGCCGGGCGACCGTGACGCGAAATGATGATGGGACCGCGCTTCCGGTCTGTCGATGTCGTGTCTGGCATCGCCATACAAATCATACTCGTTGTTGCTGGCCCCGTGACCATTGTTCCAAAATTGCCCTAACGGGGTTGCCCCCGCCCGGCAAGGCGCGTTTGTACACCCATTCACTTGTCAGGTTGTGAAATTCGAAGGGCTCAGAGCCCCTTCCAGACACGCTTGCGGCAGGGTTCTTCGTCCTGCAGCTTGCATTTGTGGAAGGTGACGAGGACCGTTTCTGCGCGACCAATCATGTGATCCATCGGCACGAAACCAATTGATGCCACATCCGCCGGCACGCGTGGCTGACAGCCTGCCCGGTCAATTACGCCTTCAATGGCCGGGCAATGCCCACTTGGAAAGCGACTGTCGAGCGAATTGTCCCGATTATCACCCATCATGAAGACATGCCCTTCCGGCACGATGAACAGGTCGGTATTGTCGCCCCGACCACCTTTTTCCTGCCGGTGAGTGATCCACGTCTTGTCGCCAATCGTTTCCTGCCATTCATGCGCGATATCGATCGCCACGGCATTGTGCGGAACGTAACGGATGGTGCGCAGGTATTCGCTCTCAACCGCTTCGCCATTCAGATAGAGCTGCTCGCCAATCAGCTGGATCTGATCGCCTGGCAGACCAATCAGACGCTTGATCATGACGCGGCCCGTATGCGGATGCTCGAACACAACCACATCGCCGCGCTTGGGTGTGCTGGCAAAAATCCGGCCCTCGGGCAACGGAATGAAGCGCCCCATCGAAAACGGCAGAGAATAGCGGTCATAGCCATAGGCGAATTTTGCCACAGCGACCCGGTCGGTCACCTGTAGCGTCGGGACCATGCTTTCAGAGGGAATCACGCGCTGCTCGTAGGCGAGCCCCGAGAACAGCAGAAACACGGGTACAAAGACGGCGAGCGTAGCGCCCCATTCACGAAGCTCTTGTTTGAGCTTGGCGCCAAGGCCTGGCGCCTCGGCGACTTCATCGTTCGCCGCAGTGTTACCATCTGATGCCATGGGGACCTCATCCATCGTCTTCGTGACGTTTGATCTGTTTAGACGAAAGAAGTCCTGATTGCGAAGACGAAAACGCCTCCGCTGCTGCAAAAGCCGGGAATGCCCGCCTTAGCTCAGGCTGTACAGGTCTATTCCGGTTTCATTCCGTGTCACAGACACATCACCCCGATAAATGAGATAGTTGAGATGCGCCAATGCCTCACCCGTGGCCATGCTGACCTCGTCGTCGGAAATCGCTCGGCCGAACAGCGTGGTGAACGTATCCACTGCCTTCATGGGCCCACGCTCCAACCTTTGAAGCAATCTTGCGAGCCCCACATGATGACCGTCAATCAAGTGCTGCAGCCGTTTGTGGGCTCCGGTAAAGGGCTCATTATGAGCTGGCAGGACAAGCACGTCTTCCGGCAGCCGCTGTTTCAACTTTTCACAGCTTTCGAGCCAGTCGAGCAATGGATTCGCCGCAGGCTCAGTCGGGTGGACGGATATGTTGGAAGAGATCCGCGGAAGAATCTGGTCACCTGAGATCAGAATATTGAGATCGCGACTATAAAGACATGCATGCTCGGGCGAATGCCCACTGCCGGTGATGACTTCCCATTCCTGACAGCCCATTTCGAAAGTATCGCCGTCAACAAGGCGGCGGTAGGAATCCGGCAACGGCATGACACCTTTTCCAAACCCGCCGAACTTTTCCTTGTACTGGTCGAGTTGGGTCTTGTTCCAGCCGGCACGCAAATAGAAGTCCAAACCAGCCTTTGGCGCACTGCGCCCGGTGTCAGATACCAGCATCCGGCACGTTGTATATTCCAGACGAGTCATCCACAGCTCAGCGCCCCATTTGTGACAGAGCCATCCAGCCGTTCCGATATGATCGGGGTGCATGTGGGTGACGATAACCCGCTTGAGAGGCTTCTGCTCACTGACCCGATCAGCCAACAATTTTCGCCAGACGTCACGCGTCTCGTCATACGGAATCCCGGTGTCAACAATAGTCCAGCTATCGCCATCGTCGATCAGCCAGACATTGATGAATTTGAGAGAGAAATGCAGAGGCATAGCCAGCCAGAACAGGCCGGGCGCTATCTCCCTGATTTCGCCGGGAGCGGGCGCCGATTGTCCATGCGGATAATCAAGGCGCGGCCGTGTCGGCTTGCTGATTTCTGTACCATCCATGTCAGGAGGATACGCAGCTTCTTGCGTCCGTCGAGCCGTACCGCAAGGTCATGCCACAGCAAGACGCGTGCAAATATCCTCAACCAGAGCGATTGGAGCTGCCATACCGTCGACCCGGATAACGTCTTCCGGCGGGACCAGCGCGGCCAGCTGGCTGTCGAGCAGGGAGACCGGCATGAAATGGTCGGCGCGCGAGGAAATCCGCTGCGCAAGCTCATCTTTGGGCACGTCCAGCAGGACGAACAGGCACGTCCGGCCGCTCTGCTCGCGCAGACCTGTCTGGACAAAGGGCGTAAGCGCCGAACAGGCCAGGACCACCCGGTCCTCCGGCATGTCGGTCAGGGTTTTGCACAGGCTGCGCACCCAGTCGGCGCGATCTGCATCGGTCAGGGGTGTGCCGGAGGCCATCTTCTCCTTGTTGGCGGCGGAGTGGTAGTCATCCGCTTCCACAAACGGCCAACCCTCGGCCTTGGAGAGGGCTTCGGCAATGGACGTTTTTCCACTGCCCGCCACGCCCATGATGATGACCAGGTCCCTCACTTGATGGGTGTTCGCTTGCGAGGCTTGAGCTTGGTGCGCTTGAACTTCTCGCCTTTCAGCGGGGAGACTGTTTTCTCTCCAGAGGCCGGTCCCGGCTTCCCGCCTGAGCGGGGGGCGGTCCTGTCAGGGCCCCGGTCTGGCTTGCCTGACCGTTCGGGACGTTCAGCCCGCGCGGGACGATCCGGACGCCCACTCCGTTCTGCCCGATCTGAGCGCTCCGGCCGCTCCGGTCGCGGCTTGCGGGGGCGGGGCATGTCACCTCTCAGCAAGGCTTCGCGTTCACGGCCACTGATCGGACGCCACTTGCCTTCCGGCAAACCTGCAAGCTCCAGCGGCCCGACACGCACACGCATCAGGTCCACAACATGCAGCTCTACCAGTTGGCACATACGCCGGATCTGGCGGTTGCGGCCTTCGTTCAGGATAAACTTCAACTCCTGCTGTTTCACTTGTTCGACGATGGCAGGTTTCAGCTGGCGACCATCCAGCTCGAGACCATGACGCAACTTGCCCAGCTTGTCGGGCGTAACATCGCCCTTCACCTTGACCAGATATTCCTTGTCGAGCTGACTCTCCGGCCCAATCACGGCCTTTGCCAACACGCCGTCTTCAGACATGATCAACAAACCGCGGGAATCCTTGTCCAGACGCCCGAGGGGCGCGAGCTTGTTGTAGCGCCCCGGAATGGCATGACTTTTTCCCGAAAGGCTATCGCCTGAGATGAGCCGCACAGCGGGAATTTCATCGCCCTCCGGCGTGCCCGAAACAATACCGATCGGTTTGTGGAACAGGATGGAAAGCTGATTATCGAGCCGACGTGCAGCCTTCTGCGCCAGATCCAACGTCTGACCGGTCTCGATCTTCTGGCCCGAAATCGCTTTCTCGCCGTCGACTTTCACCAGACCCTGCTCAATCAGGGAGTCCGCCTCGCGGCGTGAGCACACGCCTTCCAGCGCCAGCCATTTGTTGATCCGCAAGGGCTCGTCGCCGGAATAGGTTTTGGTCCAAGCCATGGCGTGTCGCGCCTCCTGATATAGTGCGGCCCGTCATATCGGCGCTGGCCGTTCCTCGCAACATTCAGTCGACATTGTGGGGCATTTCCGGCATAGGCGGGCGCCCCGCACGGAGATGATTGAATAATGACGGACCGCCGCACCGCAGCGCCCCTGCTCGCCTTTGGCCTGTTAGTCCTCGGGACCATTCTCGGCCTTGCCGGGACGGATTTGGTCCTACCTGCCGTTCCGTCCTTGCCGGAAACCTTGGGGGGCTCGCAGGCAATGGCGCAGCTGGTGCTGGCCGCCTTCGTGGCAGGTGGTTGTATCGGTCTGCTGGCCTTCGGTGAACTCGGCGCACGGATCGACCAGCGCAATTTGTTGGCCATCTCGCTTGCGGCCTATGCGCTGGTCTCGTTCGCCTGCATGGCCGCGCCGTCCCTGTCCGTTCTGGTTGGACTGCGGTTCTTGCAAGGTCTGACCGGATCTGCCGCAGCTGTGTTTGCTCCAGGCATGATCCGCGCCATGTTTTCCGAGGAGAAAGCCGTTGGCGCACTTGGCTTCATGGCGAGCATAGAATCCTTGATCCCTGCCCTCGCCCCCGTGCTCGGCGTCTGGCTGCTGCTGGCATTCGGCTGGAAAAGCTCTTTTCTCGCCCTGGGCATCTTGAGTCTAGGCGTTGCGGCGCTCGTCGCCATGCTGCGTCATCGCCTGCCCGCGCCGCCGTCGACGCGGGCGCCGGGTAGCTATCTGCGCCACGTGATCAATCCGGTCTTCCTGCGCTATGCCCTGAGTCAGGCCTTCACACTCGCCGGACTGCTTATCTTTGTGTTCGGCGCACCGGCCATGATCACCAAGGGCCTTGGCGGCGACCTGGGCGACTTCATCATCATGCAGGTTACAGGGATTGCGTTCTTCATTGCAGGATCGAACTTTGCCGGCAAGCTGTCCGCACGGTTCGAACCTGAACCGATGATCCTGTTCGGATCGACTATGTCCGCCGCAGGCCTGGCTGGTATTCTGATTTACGCACTGTTGGGTGGGACAGCACCACTGATGCTCGCCGCCCTGTTTGTGCCGGTCAATCTCGGCCTCGGCTTTCGGGGACCTCCCGGTTTCTATCGCGCGGTTGTCGCTGCGCGCGGAGATGATGCGCGCGGGTCGGCACTCGTCCTCGTGGCCATCCTTTCCACGACGGCTGCCGGCACCGCCATCGCCGCGCCGTTCGTCACATTTGGCATGGTACCACTTGCGGCGATTGGGACAGCAGTCTCCTGCGCCTCGGTCCTGTGCCTGATCGCCTTGCCGAAGCTCAGAGCCTGAGCCGAACTCACGCGATACCGAACAGAGCTTCGCTATTGTCGAGGAAAGGGGAACCGCCTTCGGTGATGCCGGAGACACGGCCCGGCGCGGTGGCCAGAACAGTCTCGGAAAAGAAGCCCGCAAGTGCCAGTTGGCGTGCCCGGAAGCTGCCTTCCTCACCGCGTGCAGCAACAGCTGCCCGCGTCAGGAAGTGCCCGCCAATCACGTCTCCCGCCAGCGCGAGATAGGCCGTCGCGCCCGCAAGCGCCTTGTCCTGATCGCGATCCTTCATCGCTTCCAGCATCCAGTCGCTGGCTTCGCGCAGGGCTTCGGCGCCAGCGCGCAACCGGTCTGCAATCTGCACAAGCTGTGGGTCATTGGTCGCGCGGGCATCTGCCGCCGTCGCCTCGACCTCACCCAGCATCACTCGCATGGACTCACCATTCGTGCCGGTCAGTTTACGCCCGACAAGGTCGATGGCCTGAATGCCATTCGTGCCTTCATAGATCGGGGCAATCCGGGAGTCGCGATAAAGTTGGCCTGCGAGTGTCTCACCCATAAAGCCCATGCCGCCATGTATTTGCACACCAAGGCTCGCCACATCGACGCCCATATCCGTGCACCATGCCTTGGCAATTGGCGTCAGCAGGTCTTCCCGCATCTTTGCAGCAGCGCGTGTGGTTTGATCCGGGGACGCCTCGGCGAGGTCTGCGGCGACCCCACAGGCATAACAGATCGAACGCGCTGCAGCGACGCGAGCGCGCATGGTCGTCAGGGTACGGCGCACGTCCGCATGGTGCAGGATTGGAGCGGGGCCCTCAATGCCTGGTGCCTTGCCTTGCTTGCGCTCCTGCGCATATTCGAGTGCCGTCTGGTAGGCCGCCTCGCCCACAGCAACTCCCTCAAGGCCGACATTCAGGCGTGCGGAATTCATCATGGTGAACATGCAGGCCAAGCCCTTGTTCTCCTGACCGATCAGCCATCCGGTCGCGCCATCATATTCCATCACACAGGACGGCGAGGCGTGGATGCCCATCTTCTTTTCAAGACCGATACATTTGACGGCATTGCGTGCGCCAAGGCTACCATCCGCTTCAACCATAAACTTCGGCACGATGAAAAGAGAGATGCCGCGCGAACCTGCGGGCGCATCCGGCAAGCGCGCCAGGACCAGGTGTATGATGTTCTCGGCGACATCATGATCGCCCCATGTGATGAATATCTTCTGCCCACTGATGGCGTAGCTGCCATCTTCCTTCGGCACGGCTCTTGTCTTGAGCGCGCCAACATCCGAACCGGCCTGCGGCTCCGTCAAATTCATGGTGCCGGTCCAATTGCCGGCCACGAGGTTGGGAAGATATGCCTGCTTCTGGTCATCTGTGCCGTGCGCCAGCAGGGCCTCAACTGCGCCGAAGCTGAGCATAGGGCAGAGCCCGAACGACATGTTGGCCGCGTGGAACATTTCCATGACCGCCAAGGCGAGCGCCTTCGGCAGGCCCTGCCCGCCCCATTCCTCTGGCGCCGACAGGCCCATCCATCCACCCTCCCGGAATTGGGCGTAGGCATCAGCAAATCCCGGCGCGGCCCTCACCCCATCCTCGGTCAGTACGGCACCGTGCGCGTCGCCAGATGCATTGAGCGGCGCCAATACATCACGTGCCAGCTTGTTGGCTTCTTCCAGGATCGGCGTGATCAACTCGGGGTCATAATTGCCGAATGCCTCCAGCCCTTCCAATCGGGACAGGCCCGCAACGGACTGGAGCGCGAACGCCATATCGTTGAGCGGAGCGTCATAGGCCATGTATTTCTCCCAGAATCCGAATAGGTTATATCCCGAAGAGCATTTAGCGCGGGGATGGTGCCACGCCAACTGCGCCCTATAATCACCTGAACCGAACCCATAGATGTCCAGGAGACACGAATATGCGCAAAATCCTACTTTCCGCTTCCGTCCTCGCGCTCGCCGCCTGCGGTGCCGCCGAGACCACCGCCCCAGCAGCCGAGGCCCAGACGCCCGCCACTGAGACAAGTGAAACAGCTGCTCCGGCTGCAGAAGAGACCGCACCGGCTCCGGAAATGGCTCCGGCAGGCACGTATGTGCTCGATCCGACGCATGCGTCGCTTGTCTGGACGGTGAATCATTTCGGCCTGTCCAACTATACCGCCCGCTTCACCAAGATGGATGCCACACTGGAGTTCAATCCTGATGACGCGTCCGCCACATCGCTGACCGTCACGGTCGACCCGACATCGGTCGAAACAGACTATCCGGGCGACTTCAAAGCGACGCACGCCGATTCGCCGTACGACACGTTCGATGAAGAAATCGCGCAGGATCCAACCTATTTCAACGCAGGCGAATATCCCGAGATCACCTTCACCTCGACAGAAATCACAACAACCGGCCCGACCACCGGCACTGTCACAGGCGATCTGACCTTCCTCGGCGTGACCAAGCCAGTGACGCTGGATGTTACTTACAACGGCACCGCGACCTTCCCTTGGGCCCCGGAACAGCCAAAAATCGGCTTCTCCGCCACCGGCTCACTCAATCGTTCCGAATTCGGCCTGTCGAAAATGGTGCCAAACCTGGGTGACACGATCCACCTGACCATCGAGGCGGAATTCGCCAAAGCTGCCGAATAAGACAGGAACATCCTCGACATGAAGACTGAAACGTCTCGTTACACGATCGTCGCCATCACCCTTCACTGGGTGATGGCAGCCCTTCTTCTGTTCATGATCTGGCTCGGCTGGAACATGGACGACAACGAAGTACGCTTTCAGCTTCACAAATCGATCGGGATCCTGCTTCTGTTCCTCACCTTGGTCCGGGTGATCTGGCGAGTCATGAACCCGCCACCGCCACTTCCGGAAGAGATGCCAGCCCATGAAAAGCTGGCGTCTCATCTTGTCCACATGGCATTCTATGGACTGATGATCATTCTGCCCCTGGCAGGATGGCTGCTTGTCTCCACTTCCAAATTCAAGGTGCCGTCCGTCCTGTTTGAGACGGTCAGCTGGCCCCACTTGCCTGCGCCGGATTTTCTGCGCGGAGATATTGCGCACGTCATCATCGAGAACATCCATTCCAAAGGCGCTTGGGTTCTGATCATCCTGCTAGGCCTGCATGTGGCCGGCGCGGTGAAGCATGAATTCGCTGCTGAAGACGGAGTATTGAAGAAGATGTTGCCTGGCTTGTTCGGAAAGCCTGCGACACCTCCCACCGCACGAGGATATGTCCGCGCCTTCGGAACGGCGATCATTGCCTTTGCCCTCATCGCGATCATACCGATTGCGGGCTCAGGTCAATCCAGCAGCGCCACACCGCAAACTGACGAGGCCGTCGCCCCCGCAGACGAAACCATCGAAGCAAATTGGGATGTCGATTACGACACTTCTGAAATTCGGTTCACGGGTATGTATGATGGAGCCGAATTCACCGGCACCTTTGACGATTGGTCAGCAGATGTGGAATTCCATCCAGAAGCGCTCGATGAGTCTCGTGTGCTCGTAACGGTCCGGACAGCTACTGCCGATGCTGGCAAGAAGCTCTACAATGACAGCCTGAAGGGCCCGGAATGGTTCGACACGACCACCTATCCTGACGCCCAGATCAGCCTGAGAAATTTCAGCGAAACAGACACCGGCTATAGCGCAGATGCTGCAATATCGCTGAAGTCCGAGCTGGTCACGGTGCCGCTCGACTTCTCGCTTGAAATCGATGGCGACACCGCGATGCTGGCTGGAAAAGCAGTCATGAGTCGCAAAGCCTTCAATCTCGGCCAGGACTCTGATCCCTCCGGAAGCTGGGTTGGCGATGAAATCACAATCTCCGTAACGGGAACCGCCACGCGCAAATAATGCGCTGATGGCTTCCGGGGCCGCGACGCGAATGCTAAGCCCGCGCGCATGACTGCCATCGCTCCTATCGAATCCAGCACACTCCAACTGGCTGCCAGCTTCCTGCGGAAGGGCGGGCTCGTCGCCATGCCGACCGAGACCGTCTATGGGCTCGCCTGCGATGCATCAAACCCTGACGCGGTGGCACGACTATACGCAGCCAAGGGGCGTCCCAGCTTCAACCCCCTGATCGCGCATGTTGCTTCACTGGAAATGGCGCAAGCCGAAGCCGTATTTTGTGACGCAGCGTTCAAACTCGCACATGCGTTCTGGCCTGGTCCGCTTACCTTGGTCTTGCCTGTGGCGTCGACCGGGACGGTTTGCGACCTGGCCCGGTCCGGCCTCGACACGATTGCACTACGCATGCCTGCCCACCCCGGCGCGCGTAGCCTGATCGCGGGTTTCGGTCGTCCGGTTGTCGCACCGTCAGCCAACCGGTCCGGACATATCAGCCCGACACTGGCCGAACACGTCAAAGCCGATCTCGACGGCAAGGTCGACCTGATCCTCGACGGTGGGCCGTGCACGCAGGGCATCGAATCCACCATTGTCTCATTTATCGGTGACCAGCCAACACTCCTGCGAGCCGGCACGGTCGAAACCTCCGCCCTCGAAGCAGTCCTTGGCACGTCACTCGCTCGTGCAGATGAGGGCGATGGCATCTCAGCCCCTGGGCAACTGAAAAGCCACTATGCACCCAATGCCCGGTTGCGTCTCAATGCGAGCGCCCCCGAAGCAGGGGAAGCCTGGCTGGGTTTCGGCCCGGATGAGGCAAATGGGCTCAACCTCTCGCCATCTGGCAACCTGACCGAGGCTGCTGCAAACCTGTTCGCCATGCTGAGGCAACTGGATGCAGAGGCCGACCGCATCGCCGTCGCGCACATTCCGAATGAGGGGCTTGGCGAAGCCATCAATGATCGTCTCGCTCGGGCCGCGCACCGAGATGACTGATGGAAGCAACAAACTCGAAATCGCGCAGGAAATGAGTAGGTTTACCCAATGACAGAGCTTAGCCCGGACTTCCTGACCGCCGCCCAAAACCTGCTCGGCCCGAGGGGGTGGAGCATGGCGGCGGAAGAACTCGCCAAAGTGTCGTCGCCCTGGCGCGGCACCTACAAGGGCGAGACGCCTTTCCTCGCAAAGCCCGCCACAACGGAAGAGACCGCTGCACTGGTGCGACTTTGCAATGAATATGGCGTCGCGATCACACCTCAGGGCGGCAATACCGGCCTGGTTGATGCGGGCACGCCGCATGGCGAAATCTGTGTGTCGATGCAACGGATGAATGCGGTACGTGCACTCGATGCGTTCAACAATTCGCTCGTGATCGAGGCTGGCGCCCCCCTTGTCGTGGCGCAGCAAGCGGCCGACGACGCCCAGCGCTTGTTCCCGCTTTCACTCGGCTCGGAAGGCACCGCCACGATTGGCGGCCTGATTTCGACCAATGCTGGCGGGGTCGCGGTGCTGCGCTATGGCATGATGCGCGACCTGATCCTTGGCCTCGAAGTCGTGCTGCCGAATGGAGATATCTGGAACGGCCTGTCGGGCCTGCGCAAGAACAATACGGGCTACGATCTGAAACACTTGTTTGCTGGCGCAGAAGGTACGCTCGGTATCATCACGGCTGCGACCCTGAAACTGTTTCCCAAGGTTCAGCGCGCGAGCGCCTGGGTCACCTGCACAACAGCAAGCGACGTCGTGAAACTGCTCGCAATGGTTCGCGACCATGCCGGCGATACGGTTACGAGCTTCGAGATCATCCCCGCCAATGCCGTCGCCATGGTACAGGCAGACGTGCCGGACACGCGCGACCCACTTCCATCTGATTTGCCTTGGCGCGTGCTGATCGAAGTTTCCATGTCGCGCGCCGAACATGCCCGCGACGTTCTCGAAGGCGCACTCGCCTCAGCATATGAGAGCGAACTTGTGCAGGATGCCGTCATTGCCGAAAGCGTCGCGCAAGCCGAAAGCTTCTGGCACATCCGCGAGACAATCCCCCTGTCGAAACGAGCATATGGCACCGCGCTGAACCAGGACATCTCCGTACCGGTCAGCCGCATTCCCGAATTTATCGATGCTTGCAACGCGGCTGTTCTGGAAAAGGTGCCTTCAGCGGAGTTTGTGATCTTCGGTCATGTCGGCGATGGCAATCTCCATTATTCTGTTTGCGAGCCAGCCAGCGCAGAGCGCCCAGTTCTACGTGGTCAGGATGAAGCAATCTTTCGTATCATCTATGATCAGGTCATGAGCTTCGACGGATCCATTAGCGCCGAACACGGTGTTGGGCGGCTGAAACGTGATGAACTGGAACGCATTCGTCCGAAGGCAGCCACCGAAATGATGCGTGCCATCAAACATGCGCTAGACCCAAACAAGATCATGAACCCCGGTCGCGTCATCAATTCCTGATCGGGTTCCCAGTTGCCTTCCCGCCGGATCGCTGTAGCGTCCACAGACCAATGCGGGAGACATAAATGCGTACACACCTTGCCGCCATCGCGCTCATCGCGCCGCTGATCGCCTGTGAGCCTACGCCTCCAATCGTAGGCGGACCGTGCAGCTATGAAACCACAATCATCTCGGCAACGGTGACCGAAGTCGATGAAGACGGCGCTTTGTTCGATGGGCCCGAGGGAGAATTGTGGGTCCCGGCCTCCTACTTGGGCACGCTGCCGGAAGTCGGAGAGACACTGACGCTGAAACGCGATCAGATCACCGAGGGCACATGCACGCCGGAAATGTACGAAGTGGTCGCAGCCGATGTCAGCGACGAGGACTAACGTCCCGAGCGGCGACTGGAAACGACCATGAGAAGGCCGTCCAGCGTCGATGCACTTGCGGAGTTTGGACGTGCGCGCTTGTCACGCTCTTTCTTCATGCGCGACTTCCTGTATTCGGATATCGCCGCGCTTCACGGCTTCTCGAACGTTCCCGATGATCCGGACCTTGCCATTACCGCCGGCACGAAGCTCTGCACGGAATTGCTGGAACCCTTGCAGGACGTTTTCGGGCGCATCGCCATCCGGTCCGCCTATCGCTCTGCTGAAGTGAATGGATTTGGCAACCAGATGCAGCGGGACAAGAAGAAGGGCTACAATTGCGCCTCGAACGAAAGCAATTACGGCCATCATATCTGGGACCGGCGGGATGCCGAAGGAAACATGGGTGCAACCGCCTGCGTCGTTATTCCAGCCTTCTACGATGCTTTCCACGCAGAAGGGGACTGGCAGAAACTGGCCTGGTGGATCCACGACCATTTGCCTTATTCAACGCTATACTTCTTCCCGAAACTCTGGGCCGTGAACATTCAGTGGCGCGAAAATCCGGTTCGCCAGATCGACAGCTATACCCCGCCGCGTGGTCGGCTGACAGATGAGAGTAAGCCGAATTTTCACGGCTCACACGAAGCGGAGTGGGCATCCCTGCGTGACGTTTTCCCGAAAGCCTGAAAGGGTCAGCTGGCAAGCGCTGCAGATATCTCCGCATGCGACGCAAACACATCCTGCGCGCCCGCCGCCCTGAGCCGGTCGCCAAGCCCCGCATCGGCATGACCACCGCCCGTAAAGCCCCACGCTGTCATCCCGGCGGCTCGCGCGGCTGTCACACCATTCACGCTGTCTTCGAGTACGACACATTTGTCGGGCCGGGCACTGATCTGTTCGGCTGCGTGCAGAAACAGGTCAGGCGCAGGCTTTCCATTGGTCACGAGGTCTGAGGAATATATGTGCGGCGCAAAAGTATCGTACAGGCCAGTGAGACGAAGTTTACGGACGAGCTTTGGTGCCTCGGAAGACGATGCCACTGCCTGCGCCCCAGAGAACGCGGCGGAAATGTCCAACACACCTTCAATCGCGCGCAGATCCGTTTCGAAGCGTTGCCAGATGCGCGCCTGCAACTGGTCGGCAAAATCCGGAGGCAAGGGGCGTCCACGCTCAATGGCATCCGCCGCGAGAGCCGCATGGAAGTCCCGATTGTGCAGGCCGACAAAACGCGAAACGAAAATCTCGAACGGATAGTCGAGCCCCCAGCCAGAGAGCATTTCCCGTTCAGTGGCGATGGAGATTGTTTCGGAGTCGACCAACACCCCATCGCAATCAAAGATCAAGGCGTCCACAGAGCCTATCCCCGCCGCCCGAACAGGCGTTCGATGTCGGCGAGCTTCAGCTCCACATAGGTCGGCCGCCCATGATTGCACTGGCCGGAATGTGGCGTCGCTTCCATCTGGCGGAGCAGCGCATTCATCTCCTCGCCATTCAGTCGTCGTCCGGCTCGCACTGAACCGCGGCACGCCATGTTCCCCATGACTTCCTCGAACCGCTCCTTGAGCGCAAGGCCCGCATCATATTCGGCGAAGTCATCGGCGAGATCACGGATCAAGCCCACTGCGTCCATTTCCCCGAACAGGGCGGGGGTGGCCCGTACACAGATCGCGCCGGCCCCAAAAGGTTCGATTTCCAGACCCAGTTCAGCCAACTCGTCGGCGCGCTCGAGCACGCGGGTCGCCTCGTCCTCAGTAAGCTCCACCACATCCGGGATCAGCAGCGCCTGACGCCTTACCCCGCCCGCAGCCATTTGACGTTTCATGTCCTCGTAGACCAGCCGCTCATGAGCGGCATGCTGATCCACGATAACGATGCCATCCGCTGTCTGCGCGACGACATAGGTTTCGTGCAACTGAGCGCGGGCGACGCCGAGCGGAAAGTCAGAAGGCATACCTTGCGCGGGCGCGGCTTCCGGCTCCACCCGTGCGGACGGAGCGGCATCATGTCGATAGGCAGGTGGTGGTGCTTCTTGCAGCCCCGCCATCACATCGCCAGAGGGCGGAAGAGGTTGGTCGAAATCAATGCCCGATGGCTGGCGATAATAGGAAGAGGGGGAAGCCTGTCGCTCTGGCGCAGATGGCAACGACCAGAGATTGGCTGACGTGGCCTCTTCGATCCGAACCTTGCCGAGCGCAGAATTCGCGACCGTGGTCGACGCTCTGTGTCCCGCCGCGGCCAGCGCATGACGCAGTGCGCCAATCATCAAACCTCTTACATTCCCCGCATCGCGGAAGCGCACCTCGGTCTTGGCGGGGTGCACGTTCACATCGACATATTCCGGGTCAAGATCAACAAACAGCGCCGCCAACGGGTGCCGGTCGCGCGCCAGGAAATCCTGATAGGCGGCGCGGATTACGCCATTCAGCATACGGTCCTTCACGGGCCGACCATTGACGAACAGGAATTGCATCTGGGCGTTGCCGCGATTGAGCGTCGGCAGGCCGGCAAAGCCAGCAAGGCGAACACCTTCGCGCTCGGCATCAATCTCCAGCGCGTTCTCACGGAAATCACGTCCCATGATTGCGCCGAGCCGGGCCAGTTGGCCGGAGGCGCCTTCGGCTTCAGCGGCATAGCGCAGCGAGTTCCGGCCATTATTTTCCAGCGAGAAAGCAACATGCGGATTGGCCATGGCGAGACGCTTGATCGTGTCAGTCACAGCCATGCTTTCGGCGCGCTCGCCCTTCATGAACTTCAACCGGGCGGGAGTCGCATAGAACAGGTCGCGCACTTCGATGCGGGTGCCAGTCTCGCCGCGCCCGGTAAACGCCGCCGGGCGAGGGCCTTCCATCCGTCCCGCCTCAACAAAGACTTCGGCTGCGTCTTCGCCGGTCGCGCGGGATGAAATGCTGCAGCGGCTGACCGAGGCAATCGACGGCAACGCTTCACCCCGGAAGCCCATCGTGTGGATGTTCAGCAAATCCACCCGCCCGCCGGCATCCGGCACGAGCTTGGAGGTTGCATGGCGTTCCAGCGCGACGAGCAGATCGTCGGCAGACATGCCACAACCATCATCTTCGATGATGATCCGTTTCAGGCCCCCCGCTTCGATGGAGACAGAAATACGGCGAGCGCCAGCGTCCAGAGCATTCTCGACCAATTCCTTGACGGCGGCCGCCGGGCGCTCGACCACTTCGCCCGCCGCAATCCGGTTCACGACATCAGGTGGCAGCTTGCGAATCTCGGGGCGAGGGCGGGCGGAATCAGGCATCTGGTTACAATACCCCGGCTGACGCGCTTTGTCCCCGCCTGCCCGCACGGTTTCAACAGGGACCAGCCAAGGCGGGTATGTCCGGCCCGCGCCCGGCGTCCAGTTGACGCAGGCCGGTTGCCTTCCGTGCGGTTACCCCACAAAGTGCGCCGGAACATTCCGGAGCCTGAAATTCCATGAAGTTGACTTCTTCCCTCGCCGTCGCCGCAATAGTGTTGCTCACCGCTTGTGGTGGCTCCGATGCGCCTGCAAATGACACCCCGGCCGAGGAAGCACCTCCGGCGAAGGCCCCGGCAGAAGCGGCGCCCGCCGCTGCCCCCGCTGAAGCGGCGGTTGATGCGGTATCACCGTTCGCGGCCCTGCCCGCCCCGTACAATACCGCCGATTATGCGCGCGGTCGCCGCACCTGGAAGCTCTGCCAATCCTGCCACATTACGGCGGAAGGCGGCGGTAATCTCGTTGGCCCGAACCTGCATGGGCTGTTCGGTCGCGAGGCCGGCACACTGGAGGGCTTTGCCTATTCCCCTGCCCTGCAAGAAGCCGACTTCATCTGGACGCCCGACAAGGTCGATCACTGGCTGGAGAACCCGCGCACTTTCCTGCCTGGCAACCGCATGACGTTTGCGGGTGTGCGCAAACCAGACGACCGCCTGGCGGTTGTCGCCTATCTGATGAGTGAGACCGGCTTCGCCGCCGATGCCAACCTGGAAGACGTCCCTGCGGAATAGACTGGTGTGATTAATGCCGGAGGATAAGGGCGAGCAGCACAGCATGCTCGTCAAACTCTCCGGCAAATTCCTCTCGATACCCGATCGCCACATCGGCCCATGCGAAATGGTAGCCAAGCTTGGTCTCATATTTGTTTGAATCCGCCGTTTCATTCCCGCGCTCGACCCAAAGCTGCTGGCTTACAAAGAAGTCCTGCCAGATATCGACGCCATAGCCGAACTCGGCGCGCTGGCGGACACAGCCATCTTCATGACGGATCACAGCGGCATCCGCGAAGACATAGAAGTTGCGACCGCCCCGCAGGCCAGACAGGCCGCCGCTGAGGCGGGCTTCGGCGCCCCACTCGTCGCATCCGAATACACCGGCCAGGGAGCTGCCATGAACCAGGCCGCCCTCAACGCCGACGGCCCACCCCTTGTGGGTGACCAGTTGCCGCCGCAGCGTGGCGCGCCAGAACTCCTTGTTGAACTGGCTGCCGACCTCATAGGCCACCGCCTCTGATTTTGCGGTAACCGTCCAATTCGGTGCGAAGCCATACTCGCCGTAGAGCGAAACCCGGTTTCCACGGACGCCTTCCAGCTCCTCTTCAGTGCCGACGGCCTCGGCATACCAACCTTCATGCGGTTGGGACCAAGGCCCTGCCGAAGCGGGTACGGCCCATGCCAGCCCGAGAAAAAGAACCCCAAATCCCCTCATCGCAGAGAAACCTAGTGAAGAAATCTGGGGTTGAAAACCATTTTCTGTCTCGCGTGGAATCCATGAAAATGAAAAAGCCCCCGCCAAATTGGCGAGGGCTTTTTTAGTCGTCCATGTAATCCGCGCGCTTAGAGGCGGAACCGGATCTGGTCGGACCAGAAGCGCTCAAGGCGCGAGATGGTCTTGTTCAGTTGCGACAGGTCATCCGGACGCACGCTGGCCGTTGGCTCAAGAGCGCCGGCCTGCTTCTCGAAGAGGGCCTCGACCCGTTTGCGAACCTTCAGACCGCGCTCGGTCAGGCTGAGCGTGACGGTGCGCTTGTCATCTTCGGAGCGGGTCTGGATCAGATAGCCGCCTTCCTGGAGTTTCTTGACGTTGTAGGAGAGGCTGGTGCCAGCAAAGGCGCCACGAGCCCGAAGAACAGATGCGGGGGCTTCGCCTTCGCCAATTTCATAAAGCAACAATGCCTGAACGCCGGTCAGCGACCGCTCGCCGCCGCGCTCCAGATCGTCCTTCACAACATCATGAAGACGACGGTGCGCCTGCTCAAGCAAAGACAAAGACTTCAGGAAAGACTCGCCCAACGAATTGTTCGCAGTATCCTGCGCTTCTGCAATCATCATTTTCATCACCACTCAACTATTCACTCAACTTTTGTTGTAGTTTGAGTAGAAATACACGAGCAATCCTAATGAATTGATAAGCATGCCCTTTTCTCAAGAGTAGAAGGTTAATATCCACGCGAATACATTAACCGTTACTATTACGTAACGATTTGGGCCTGCCAGGTTTGGATATCATGAAAGTATTCGCTCAAGCGAACGTGTCGACCGTGCCGCGAATGCCGTATTTCGGACTAGGCCCATGCACGTTCGGCTCTGCACGACTGTCGATCAGCATGAATACGAAAACGATCAGGCCGCCGACATAGGGAATCAAGTTCAGCAGGTACATCCAGCCGGACAGATCCTGATCATGGAAGCGCCGTACGGTGACAGCTATACCCGGAATGATGGTATAAAGTATCCAAAGCGCGGTGAAGAGAGGGAGAAAGTATCCCTCGGAGTCGTCGACGCCAAATATTGATAGGGTAAGGATCGTGTCGACAACAAACGCCAAGATGAGCGCAAGTATCGAAAACAATATGTATCCCCAATACTCTTGGCGGCGTGCGCGGCCATTGAACTTGAAATAGCTGGATGACAGACATCTGAGAAAGTACGTCCAGATACCGTCACTCTTGACTGCCATGGGCTGCGCATAGGGTGCAGCCCCCGCATACCCCTGACTAACGGGCTGCGGCGGAACTGGCTGTGTAGAGGGTTGTCCGGTAGCCTGGAGCAAATAGATATCGCGCGCCTCGTCACCCATACCGACGAAATCGACAACATGCCCCTGGACGAGCCGATTGTTGTCCCGCACCTGTGCCTGAGAGAAATTGTAGCGCACACCATCGTCTCCGAGGATGAGGCCTAGCCCCTCCACAGAGTCAGCCTTCAATACTTGTCCGCGCATACATGCTCCTGAATCGCCCAAACTTTGAGTGCGGCCACTATTTCAAGGCCTTGGCTCGCGCTCAATCCCCAAAGGTCAACTCATCGTCGCCCAATGGTTCGAAATATCTCGCCACGTCCGCATCGCTGACCTCTTCCAGCGTGGCCGGCTTCCATTTCGGAGCATTGTCCTTGTCGATAATGACCGCGCGAACGCCTTCAAGGAAGTCATGACTTTGCACTTTACGCCAGCCAATGCGGTACTCCATCCGCATGTTCTCTTCAAAGTTATCAAGTTTGGCGCCATCTCGAACCTGACGAAGGGCAACCTTCACAGTCTCTGGGGACTTCGTTCGAATGGTCGTCGCCTGCTCGGATGCCCACTCATTGTCAGCCGTGTCCAACGCAGCAACAATCTCCTCGGCGGTGTCCTTTGCAAAGCAATCATCAATCAAATCGCTATGCGCCGCAAAGCTGCCCGCTGGCACAGGATGGGTCATGCCGCGCAGGATCTCGTTCAGCATTTCGGCGGCACCGACGGAGAAATCCGCGCCTTCGATCTGCTTTTTCAGGTTCGGCACCAATTCCGATGGCAGGAAATGCGTCGCCACCCGGGCCGCAGCGACATCTGCGCCCTTCAAACGCGCCCCCGTCAGCGCCAACCATGTACCAAGATAGCCCGACAGGCGCGGCAGGAACCAGCCACCCCCCACGTCCGGGAACAGGCCGATCCCGGTCTCCGGCATGGCGAACAGCGTGCGCTCGGTTGCAACCCGGTGAGAGCCATGCACAGACAGGCCGACCCCTCCGCCCATGGTCACACCATCCATGATCGCCAGCACCGGCTTGGGAAAGGTCTTCAGCGCGGCATTCATCCGATATTCGACATTGAAGAAAGCGCGCGCCTCGCTCGCATCCCCCGCGCCGCTATCGGCCAGCATGCGAATGTCACCGCCAGCGCAGAACCCGCGCGTTTCTTCTTCATGGTCGATCATGACCAAATGAACGGTCGGGTCTGCCGCCCAGCGTTCCAAGGCGGCCAAGATAGTGTCGCACATAGGTGCATTCAGCGCATGCAACGCCTTTGGCCGCGTCAGCGTAACTCGTCCCACACCGCGATGGGTCTCCACCGATACGTCATTCGACATGCTTTATCCCTTTGTCTCAGGCGCTTTACGCCGATCATTATCTGTTTCGCCTACCCCTACATTCGACGCCTCGCGGATCAAGCCCGACTCGTGCGTCAGGACGTTAACAGTCCGCAAATCCCGATTGGAAATTCCTGGCAATAGCAAACCGCGAATGTTTACCCGTTGAGACTATTCTTCGCCTATGAGACAGACCGACCTTCCCGGCGCAGAGCTGCGTGGACACCGCACTCCGGTGATCGCCAAAGGTATTCTGAAACTGGGTTTCTTGCGCTCGGTGCCGTGCGATATTCGCAACATTTCATCCGGCGGAGTCCGCTTTGCGACCCGCAAGGAAATCAATCTGCCAGAAACCTTCTCGATCCGTCTGCCCAACAGTAAACAACCGCGCCTGTGTCAGCGGCGTTGGCAACTCGGTCGCGAGACCGGTGTCGAGTTTATCTGATCCATTCCCTTTGTAGCGGCAGGGTGAGGAGGCAGGAACTTCTCAAATGACCCCTCCGCCTAGCGTGGTAACAGCGCCGTATCGCAATGCCAGCAAGCTTCGGCGCTGCCTGCGCCAATGGGGCTGCCGGGCGGGATATCGACTTCAGGTGTGGACGGCATGACGGGTAGAGATGGCCTGTCGAGATGGGCTGTAATACGACGGGAGAACTCGTCCCGCACTGCCACATCCGCTGGATCAGCTCGCCGCGAACGGGACACAATCCGGCGCGCCAGAGCGCTGAGATATGCATTGGTCTGGATCACCGTTTCAGGCGTCGCATTTGTGTTTGCGGCAAGGTCTATCAGTACGGAAACGTACCGCACTTGCTCGCGCCGCAGGATACTCGCCTGACGTGGCGTGTCAGCATCTTTGAACAGCGCCTCCTCCACTTCGCGCAAGACATCACCATAGCTCAGCGCGTTCGCGTTGCGGCGTTCAGTTTCGATCAGGCGTGCAACGCGCTGGGGATGCAGCAAGGCGCCCAAGGTTTGTGAGGCCGATGTGTCAGCGGCTGTCAGAAGATCAAACATCGCCCCGGTTTCGCCTGGGAAATATTCCGCCCCCGCGCCCGCCCCACGGAACGACACCAGCGGCGGCGTCAACAGGTCGAGCGTCCGGTCTGGCAGATCAAGCACGGCCGGATCCAGCGTTGCCACCAGCGCACTGAGCGCGCCGCGTTGCTGATCTGCCGGCACAGGCGCTCCGCCAATATTGGCCTGCCCCGTTTCGGCATAGTGGAAATCATAACCGCCGATCATCTTCGCCGCTGCGTTCACCTGATAACGATGATAAAGATAGACCGGCACGATCACCGCCCGCAGGCGCGAGGTCGGCTCGCCTGGCTGCAGCGCGCCGAGGCCGAACCGTTCAAGCGCTACTTTCCGTACCCGCATCACCTCCGTCAGGGAGGCGACAGGGTCTGTGCCATTGTCCCAGACGCTCGCATAGGGATGCGCGGTACCCACGCCACGCCCCTGCGGATCATCGATGTATCGCAGTCCGCTTCCCCAGGCCGATTCCAACAGTTCGTCTCCTGCAGCATTCTCGTCCGTGCCATCAGGAAATTGCCGGTAGAGCCACATTGCAGACACTATGTCCCACTCACCGATTCCGACATCATAGGCAGCTGAGAAATCCAGCTCCCCATTCTGGCCAACCCAAACAAGCGGTGCCGGATAATCCATCACCGACGCGCGCTCATTCGAGGACGCCGCAAAATTGTGGGCGAAGCCAAGCGTGTGGCCAACTTCATGCGCAGCCAATTGGCGAATACGGGACAGAGCGATCTGGACAGGATCATCCGCCGCGCCAGTGCCGGTCTTTGATGCGCCCGCCAGTCCTTCAAAAATCATCCTGTCCTGGCGCACACGCTGACTACCCAGAATAACGTTGGCTTTCAGCATTTCACCCGTACGCGTATCGGTCAGTCCACCACCATAGGACCAGCCGCGGGTCTGGCGGTGCACCCACTGGATCACATTATAGCGGACATCAAGTGGATGGGCGCCTTCGGGCAGGACTTGCACGCGATAGGAGTCCGGAAAACCAGCTGCCTCGAACGCTTCGGCCCACCAGGATGCCCCTTCAATCAGGGCGGCACGGATTTCCTCTGGCGCACCGGAATCGACATAGAAGACAATCGGCTCTTTTGCGGGGCTGCTCGCGGCAGTGGGGTCCTGCTTTTCCAGCCGAAAGCGGCGTGCGAAGGACTGCCCAACCTGTCCGCTCAGGGGCGCGGAAAAATCATAGTAGCCGACGTCAATCGCACCGCTGCGTGGATCGAACATGCGGGGCGTGTAGCCGTCATCCGGCAAGCGCACGAGCGATGTGTGCTGCACCAGCGTCACAGAGCGCGCATCAGCCGCCGTGGCCCAGACTTCCGCTTTCGGTTCATGACTGCTCAGCGTCAGAAAGGCGTCAAACTCGACATTGTCCGGAAAGGCCAGCGCCGCCGAAACGTCCGGCATGGACAAGTCCTTCGATATTTGGAACGCGCCGCCCTTGGGATGCTGTTTCAGCCGCGCGCGCACATCCATCGTGTCGCGCGTCAGATAGGACGACAGGTCCACCAACAATTCGCCCTCCGGTCCGGTGCCGAGAATTTCACCCGACCAGACAAAGCTGCGCGCAAAGGAATCCCGCACGGCTTTGCGCTCCAGCGGATTGTCGGCGCTGGCGCGATAGGTCCAGTTCTCGATCTCCGCGATGACCTTGTCGCCCACCTTGCGGAAGGCAACGATCTCACCGGCATTGGCGCGGCCCCGGTCCAGCCCGATCGGATTGGACCCGAGTCCCGCCGTCAGCCCCGTCGCCTGGATCGCGCGCAGGGCAACGCCCTCCGCGTCCGGCGCAGGCAGCGCGACCAGAACGCGCCCGCCATCCGCATCCAGGTAGAGGTCAACAAATCCCTCCTTGTGGACAAGCGATCCGGTTTCCTCGGCCCAATTCCCAGACTGCGCCCACGCCAGTGGAAGGACGAGCGTCGCCACCATCGCCAAAACCAGACTCTTCAATCCCCGCACAAGCGCACCTCTTCCGATCAGCTGAACCACAGCCGCACGGTGCCGCATATCGGATTGAGGTTCAATCGCTTTCCGGGCTGACAGCCCGTCAGGGCTCAGTGTGCCACCTTACCCGTCACAAGTCTGGGTATCGCGCATGATGCCGACCTTGGTGACCTTGCCGCTCTTGTTGTCGACGCCGAAATAGATGTCGCTATAGTCGTACAGCGTCTCATCGCCCTTGGTGACCACGCATTTCGGCTTGCCATAGGCCCCACGCGCCAGGATCTGCTCCGCGCCGGTCCCCACACCTATATCCGTGCGATACCGCGGGTCACGCGCGATGATCCAATAGACATTTTCATCCGCTGCGATGATGAGTCCATCGTAGGTGTAAGTCGTTGCCCGCGTGCCTTCGATCGGCGTTGTGTGGCGCGGCGTACCCATCACGGCGAACAGTTCGATCAGGCTCATACCCAACTCGACCTCGCCGACGCGCTCACCCCGGACGATTTGATTGTCATTCAGATTGGGCGGCGCACTGGCGCACGCGCCCAGCACAGCGAATCCGGCCACAATCGACAGCTTACGGACCATACGCATCGCCAGTCCTCCTTCTCTTGCACTCTACCAGAATGAAAGAACAGCGCAGCCACCGCCGCTTGTCCAGATACGGACGGCATGAAAACCTTCCCCGCACCCGCGAAAACGCTATAAATATCGGTAATGTTTGAGAAATTGCTCGAAAGGCCTAATCCTTGAGCATGTCCCGCGAGATGATGACGCGCATGATCTCGTTCGTACCCTCCAGAATCTGGTGCACGCGCAAATCGCGCACGATCCGTTCAACACCATAATCGGCGAGGTAGCCGTATCCGCCGTGTATCTGCAGGGCGTCGTTCGCAACCTTGAACGCAGTATCCGTGACAAAGCGCTTGGCCATCGCGCACCAACGCGTCGCGTCCGGCGACTTGCCGTCCAGTCGTCCGGCCGCCTCGTACAGCATGACCCTTGCGGCCTGAAGCTCGGTTTCCATATCCGCCAGCTTGAACGCCGTGTTCTGGAAGGTCGCAATCGCCTTGCCGAACTGTTCGCGCTCTTTCGCATAGGCCACCGCCTTGTCGAGCGCGAGTTGCGCACCGCCGAGGGCACACGCCGCAATATTCAGCCGCCCGCCATCCAGCCCTGCCATCGCAAATCGGAAGCCGTGACCTTCCTCGCCAATTCGGTTTGCCGCCGGCACGCGAACGCCGTCCAGCATCACCTGCCGAGTGGGCTGGCTCTTCCAGCCCATCTTGCGCTCATTCGCCCCAAAGCTCAGCCCCGGCGTGTCCTTCTCGATAATGAAGGCCGACACGCCCTTGGCGCCGTCGTCGGAAGTGCGCGCCATCAAGACGTAAACGTCAGACGTGCCCGCGCCGGAGATGAATTGTTTCGTGCCGGAGATGACATAATCATCGCCATCCTTCACTGCGCGCGTCTTCAGGCTGGCAGCATCCGATCCCGCACCGGGTTCGGTCAGGCAATATGATGCGATCAACTCCATACGCGTCAGCCGCGGCACCCACGCCTGGCGCTGCGCGTCCGATCCGAACGTGTCGATCATCCAACTGGCCATATTGTGAATGGAAATGAATGCCGCCGTAGAGACATCCCCATAGGACAACTGCTCGAATATCATGGCCGCATCGGTGCGCGTCAGAGCGCTGCCGCCGACTTCTTCAGACACATAAATCCCCGCAAAGCCAAGCTCGGCCGCCTGCTTGATAACATCGACCGGGAAGTGGCTGTCTCGGTCCCATGCTTCCGAATGCGGCAGCAATTGCGCCTCGGCAAATTTGCGGGCCATGTCCCGGATCATCAATTGTTCGTCGGAAAACAAAGCACTCATTGTTAATTCCCCGTTTTTTGGCGTAAGAGGTTTCCACGGGAATTGAATGGGCAGCGCGCAATGTCAATGCAACACGCCAGCACACGCTATGGAATCGATGATGCGGACGCGTCAGAAGTCGGCGTGTTGGCCGAAGTGGACCGCGCCGCCAGCGCCCTGTTTGCTCCAACCGGCCTATTGTCCGCAGAAGCCCTGAAAGACCATGTACCCATCGACATCCTTGCCAGCGCTGCAGAGAATGGCGACCTGTTCACCGCGCGGCTGGACACCGGCGCGCCGGTAGGATTCGCGCTGGTCTCCCTGCGCGGTGGCATGCTCTATCTTGACCAGATCAGCGTCCATCCGGATCAGGGCCAGCGCGGCATTGGCGCGGCTCTGCTGACCCGTGTGATCGACGAAGCGAAGCGTCGCAAGCTGCGCCGCATTGCGCTGTCCACTTTCCGCGACCTGCCCTGGAACGCGCCGTTCTACGCCAAGCATGGCTTCCGCGAGATCAGACGCAGTGATATGGCCGAGTGGATGCTGGAACTGGAACGTATCCAGGCCGAAGAACTCGACGTTTCCAAACGCTGTTTCATGGTGCGTAAAATTGGCTGGTTGTAGCCATCCGGATTTTGGACCAATGAGGCTCACATGACCCAATTCCCCCAAGCCTTCCCCGCCACCCGCATGCGCCGCTTGCGCCAGGCCCCATGGATCCGTTCGCTCGCTGGCGAAAACGTGCTGACGCCCGCTGATTTGATCTGGGCCGTCTTCGTCCATGATGGCGAAGATCGCATGCCCGTCGGCTCCTTGCCCGGCATTGATCGGCTGAGCGTCAAGGACGCCGCCAAGGCCGCCATTCGCGCGCGAGAGCTTGGCATTCCGGCCATCGCGCTGTTTCCCTATATTGGCGCAGACGGCAAGGACGAGACCGGCTCCGGCGCGCTGGACCCGGACGGGCTCGTGCCGCGCGCCCTGAAGGCGATGAAGGATGCTGCGCCCGAAGTCGGCCTGATCACGGATGTGGCGCTCGACGCCTATACCAGCCACGGGCATGACGGCCTGCTGGACGAGGACGGTACCATCCCGAATGATGCGACCACGGAAAAACTGGTTCAGCAGGCGCTGGTCCATGTCGGCGCGGGCGCCGATATCGTCGCCCCGTCAGACATGATGGATGGCCGCATCGGCGCGATCCGTTCGGCATTTGAGGAAGAAGGCTTCACCAACCAGATGATCCTCGCCTATGCCGCCAAATATGCCAGCGGCTTTTACGGCCCCTATCGCGACGCCATCGGCTCAGCCGCCGCGCTGAAGGGCGACAAGAAAACCTATCAGCAAGACCCGGCCAATTCAGACGAAGCCCTGCGCGAGGTCGCGCTCGATCTGGCCGAAGGCGCCGACATGGTCATGGTCAAGCCCGGCCTTCCGTATCTGGACATTGTGCAACGCGTTAGCTCCGCCTTCGGTGTGCCGACCATCGCCTACCAGGTCTCGGGCGAATACGCCCAGATCAAGGCCGCCGCCCAGAATGGCTGGATCGACGGCGACCGCGTCATGATGGAGTCGCTCATGTGCTTCAAACGCGCGGGCGCGAGCGGCGTGATCACCTATTTTGCTGAAGAGGCGGCGGTAAAGCTCGGATGATCAAGCCCGTACCTACCGCTGTCCGGCAGCACCTGCTCAGAGCAGTCACGGTACGCAACGAATTTTCAATGCAAGTTTCCGCGTCAGATTTCTTCACGCAGGAACTGCATGAAGGCCTCCACTTTGTGAGGTACATAGCGCCTTGACGGATGAACCATCCAGGCTGCCGTTCCGAATTGATTTGCGGCGCACTCGAAATCGGGAAACAGGTCTACCAGATCACCTGCTTCCAGCTCCGGCTTGCAGAGCCAATCTGGTAGCAATGTTGGCCCCAACCCGGCCAGAGCGCACTGGGTCATCGTCAGACCATGCGAGACGAGTAGCCGTCCATTGACCGGAACTTCAAAAGCTTCGCCTGCGGCGTCACGAAACAGCCAGTGCGTGCGATATCCGGGGAGCGGAAACAGGACACACTCACGCTCTGACAAATCTCTTGGGTGAAGCAGCCCGCCATTGCGCTGGATATAAGACGGGCTCGCACAGATTTGAAATTTTCGCGGAACCAGTTTGGTGGCGCACATCTCGCCGTCCGGTTCGGGACCGAACCGAATCCCGAGATCGATCTGATCGGCGACGAGATCGACTTGTGAATCAGTCAGTACCAGTTCGAGTGACAGCGCCGGATAACGGTCCATGAACTTCTTGAGAAGTGGCGCGATTACGCGCTGCCCCAGCGACGTACAGGCCGTGATCCGCAGCAGGCCCTGTGGCTCTGTCGCCAGATCCTGCGCTTTCTGCCGCGCGTGATCGAGATCTTCAATAAGGTTTCTTATTTGCTCAAAATAGCTCTGACCAGCTTCCGTCGGTGCCAGCTTTCGCCGACTTCGCTGAAATAGTCGAAATCCCAACTCTTCTTCCAGTCCGGCAATCGCGCGGGACACTGATGATGGGTCGACATCTCGGTAGCGGGCCGCATTGGCGAAACTGCCAAGCTTCATCACATCGACAAAGGTTTGAAGCGCCGTGATCTGCATGATGCAATTCCTGCATGAATATGATGCAACTGGCTAGGTTTATCTCGATAACTGCACGATCCATACTTTGCGCCTCAATGCTAGGAGCGCTTCGTATGTCAGTGAAATTTCACCATCAGTTCTTTTCGTCGCTTTCCGAGGTCATGGAAGACGTGCAACGAAATGGAACCTGGCCCACAACCTTCGTGTCTCCACCATCGGCTGGGTTGGACCCACATTGGCATTCCGAAGAAGTGCACGCCTACATCATGGAGGGGGAAACAGACTTCCTGGACGCGGGGACAGGTGTCCGCACAACCGTCGTGGCAGGCGACAAAGTCATCGTACCGGCCCGAACCCTGCACGCAGAAGGCGCGGTGAAAGATAAGGTCGTTTACATACTGGCCCTACCCGAAGCGCTGGATTCGGAGAGCTTCCTGAAAATGCGAGAACCGAACGACCTGCAATCGTAGTCCACCTTGTTGTCTGCCCGCCCGCGCTCGTGCTTCGACTTCGCTCAGCATGAGTGCTCACCTCTTTACCCCGCCAGCTTTTCGAAATAGCTCATCAGCATCTGCAGGGTCAGCTCCCGTGCGCGTTCGGGGGGCTTGTCGATCAGTGTGCCGAGGGACGGGCCGAACAGGCCGGTGCCGAGAGCGAGGGTCACGCTCATCAGGATCATGTCCTCGGCAAGCTCTGAGGGGATGCCGCCCTGCGAGATCTTTTTCTGCGCCACTTCCTGAACCGCCTCGCGCACCACGGTCAGGCGGCTGGTCTCATCCGTCAGTTCCAGCCAGGCAGCCAGCCGCGCCGCGCCGCGCGACTCCAGCGCATCAAACAAGGTCTTCAGGCCTATGGCGCGCGCCTCTGCCGGGGCATCGGCGGGGATTTCGATTGCCATGATCGCGTCCACGAGATCGGCAATCATCCGCTCCATGAGGGCCTGCTGAACGGCGTCGATGGATCCGAAATGATGCAGCACGGTGGCATTCGCCACGCCCGCCGCCTTTGCCACATCGGCCAGGCGCAGCGTCTGCGGCCCCTGTTCGACCAGCAGCGTCTCCGCCGCAGCAAGGATATTGGCGCGCGATTCCTCCGGCGTTCGACGGATTCGGGGCGAGGGTTCTTTTTTCTTTATTGACATTTTTGTCAGTAGTGTTACCTGTTGCGACAAGACGATTGCCAGTTCTGTACCAGAAAGCAGTAAACACAATGACGCGCAAACGCACCCCCGAAGACATCACCATTGAACCGCGCGACCTGCGCTTTGACATGTCCGCCGCCGATGATGGCCGCCCCTGGCTGGACGGCAACCCCGTCGCCACCGCCGTTTACAATGCCATGTCGCTGACCTTCCCGGACGGCGAACGCATGTTCATGGATGCGGTGAAAGCCTATCGCGGCGAGGTTTCGGGCAAGCTGGCCGAGGATGTGAAGGATTTCATCACGCAGGAAGCCATCCATTCGCGCGAGCATCACCTGCTGAACAACAAGATCGACCGCGAAAAATATCCCGTTGCAGAGATTGAGGCGGAGATCCTGGAGCGGGTCAATTTCGGCCGCGCCGGCGGACCGATGCGTATGCTGATGGCCACGATCTGCCTCGAGCACTTCACCTCCATGATGGCCGATCTGATGTTCGATGCCGAGATCGATGGTGTGGCGATGTTCAGCAAGACAGACCCGGCGCTGGAGCGCCTCTGGCGCTGGCATGCGATGGAAGAGACTGAGCACAAGGCCGTTGCCTACGATGTCTTTCTGGAGGTCACCAAGGGCTGGTCACCGCTGAAACGCTATTTCCGGCGCAGCCTGTCCATGTTGCTGATCACGAAACACTTCACTGCCAATATCGCCAATTTCTCCGCCAAGCTGCTGGAAGCCGACGGCTATACACGCGAAGAGGCCGACCGCGCCGTGAAGCAATTCCTCTGGAAGAAACCGGCCCTGTTCGGACGCGGCTGGAAGGTCTGGCTGTCCTGGTTCAAGCCCGGCTTCCATCCCTGGGACCACGACAATCGTCACGCCATGGATGACTGGAAAGAGGCGCTCACGCCCGTCCCGGCAGAATGATCCGCCAGCCGATCGAACGGCTCTACCAAATCCTCGACAAACCCGGCCAATTCTTCGCCGGACAGACCTCGTTGTAACTCGACCTGCAATGATGTCAGTGCCGCCTGGTATCGTCGCGCCAGACGCGCGGTGTCTGCCGTGTCCGGAAACTCGCCGGCAGCCTGCGCATCGGAGAACCCCGCTTCGAACTCGCTCTTCATCCGGTCCAGATAGTCTCGCGCAGGATCGGCAATCTCGAAATCCGTCGTTGTCGCCTCCAGCAATGTCTTGAGTAGCAGGCAGGCATGCACCCGCACGCTGGATCCATCCTCTGCATAGGCGCACAGAAAGCTGGTCAGGCCATGCAGAGGCGAAGCTGCCTCTGCCATGTGCGCGCGAAACCCGGCTTGCATCTTCTCGAAATATCGCTCCATCGCCGCAAGGAACAGGGCCTGCTTGCTCTTGAACGCGGCATAGATGCTACCCGGCCGCATGTTCAGGGCGTTTTCGAGATCCTTGAGCGAGGTCGCATGATAGCCCTTCGCCCAGAACAGGCGAATGGCGGCTTCCAGCGCGGCATCACGATCATAGGCAGGCATACGTGTCATGTTCTCAAGATAGGGCCGCAAACCGGTCTTGTCTCGCCTTTCCGCTCACATTTGAGTGATCGCTCAAAAAAGATCTTGGTTTCACAGCGCGGCCTCCCAGATGAGGTGGGCCCCGACGAACGGGCACACAATCATCCAATGCAAGGAGCCCCCCCAGATGACCGAATTTACCCGCCACACCGAAGACACCGCCCCCGCAGAAAGCCGCGAGATCCTCGCTGGCGCCAAGAAAAGCATGGGCATCGTCCCGAACCTCTACGCCGTCATGGCCGAGGCACCGGGCCTGCTGAAAGCCTACAAGGAACTGGGTGATTTGTTCCAGGCATCCAGCTTCGACAAGGATGAGCTGACCGTTGTCTGGCAGGCCATCAATGTCGAGCATAACTGCCACTATTGTGTCCCGGCCCACACCGCCATCGCGGGCAGCATGGGTGTCAGCCAAGACATTACTGATGCCCTGCGCAACGAAACGCCCCTGCCAAGCGACAAGCTCGAAGCGCTCCGCACCTTCACGCTCAGCGTCGTGCGCAATCGCGGCAATGTCGATGACGCCGCCGTGCAGGCTTTCCTTGATGCGGGCTACACCCAGCGCCAGATCCTCGAAGTCGTGCTGGGCGTCTCCCAGAAGACCATCTCGAACTACACCAATCATCTGGCGCAGACGCCGGTGGATGCGCCATTCGCAAAATTTGAATGGCACAAGGCCGGTTAACCCGCCGCCTTGACCTGGCCGGTGCGGTCCCCCTCCCGCACCGGCCCCTTTGTTCCTGGCCTCGTGCCCCTTGCCCCACAGCGCAACGCTTGGAATGTAGGGGCATGACCAAGCTTCTCATCATCTATCATTCCCGCACCGGCGGCACGCGCCAGATGGCCGAGGCCGCCGCAGGCGCTGCACGCGACGAAACCGACACATTGCTGAAGCGGGCGGAAGACACCGGCCCAGAAGACCTGCTGACCGCAGAGGGTTATCTCTTCGCAGCGCCGGAAAACCTCGCGGCCTTGTCGGGCGAAATGAAGGAATTCTTCGACCGCTGCTACTATCCCGTCCTCGGCAAGATCGAAGGCCGGCCCTATGGCCTGATGATCTGCGCCGGTTCGGATGGCGAGAATGCAGCGCGTCAGGCGGCCCGCATTGCCACCGGATGGCGGCTGAAACAGGTCCAACCACCCCTGATCATCTGCACGCACGCCCAGACGGAAGCGGAAATCCTCGCGGAAAAGACGATGCCCGAAGAAGACCTCGCCAAATGCCGCGAGCTTGGGGCTGCCCTCGGCGCGGGGATCGAGATGGGGGTTTTCTGACTGCCGCTGTGCCCGTCCAAGGCTCCTGCTATCCCCCAAACCAGCCGCACAAACCCTTGAAATTGCTGGCGATCAAAAAACTTTATCCTACCCCTCCGTGCTCGGCCTATAATGCACGTCATGACAGACCCGCGTCACGCCCGCTATTATGCCTTTGTCTGGCCACTCTTCTGGCCCTGGCTCTGGCTGAATCTGCGCCGGCTCGAAGCCTGGCAGGAGGAGACCGGGCGCACTGTGCTGCTGCGCATTGACCGCTTCGGCAACATCTACATAACGGCGATGGCGGATGCGCCCAACCCACAGCGCTATCAATACACCGCGCCGGTGATCCCGGCATGGGAGCGCCCGTTACGCTGGAGCGATCTGCCAGAAAATCTCGTCACGGGCCTGGTCCCGCTCGCAAAATGCTGTGCGGCAGCGGTGACACAGGCGAAAGCCGTCACCATCTCAGGAACCTCACCTGTTGCTCCCGACACATCCTGATACGGATGACCTGACCGAATTCAAATCGACCCAACCGGAAGGCCACCGCCTCGCCGGCCATTCCTGCTGCCTGAAACGAAAAACGGCGGACACCCACTCTGGGTACCCGCCGCTTTGAATTCGAGAACTCGGAAGAAATTAGGCAGCTTCGCCGATCTTTACCAGTTCGATGTTGAAGGTCAGGTCTTCGCCGGCCAATGGATGGTTGGCGTCCAGCGTTACAGATTCCTCTTCAACGGCAGCCACTGTCACAGGGATCACTTGCCCGTCCTGGGTCTGCATCTGAAGGCGTGAGCCAACTTCCAGCGGAATCTCCGCCGGAATATCTGCGCGAGGCACATCCTGGCGCATGGCCGGGTTCATCTGACCATAGGCGTCATCACACGCTACATTAACGGTCTTCTTGTCGCCAACGGTCATGCCCGGAATGGCAGAGTCGAGGCCAGGTATGATTTGGCCGGATCCGACTTCGAATGTCAGCGGCTCGCGCCCTTCTGAACTGTCGAATGTGGTGCCGTCATTGAGGGTGCCGGTGTAATGGATGTGTACGGTATCGCCCGTTTTCACTTGCGTCATGGTCTCGCTCCAATCATGGTGGGTGGAATTTCAGAGGCCGCGTCGCGCGCACGGGTGCTCCGTTGAACTGAGGCCATACCTAGGGCTTCTGAGGCATATGTAAACCCGCCGAGCAGCAAATGGCCCGGCGGCGTGCCGGGCCAGTACATTGATCAGTATACGAAAACTGCTTTGACGTTGACGAATTCCTTCATGCCAAAGCCGCCATGTTCCCGGCCAAATCCGGAATCCTTCACGCCCCCAAACGGCATGTTTGGAGCGGCAATCCCAAACCCGTTGATCCTCACCATGCCTGTGTCGAAATGATTACAGGCCAGCTCAATCGCGCGGTCTTCATTGCGCGAGAAAATGCCGCCGCCAAGGCCATACCGGCTGTCATTGGCAATCCGCATCGCATCGTCATCATCCTTGGCGCGGATCACCGAAGCCACGGGACCGAACAATTCGTCGTCATAGGCGGGCTGGCCCGGCGCCACATCAGTCAACACGGTCGAGGGATAATAGGCGCCCTGCATGTCAGGGATTTCACCGCCACAGCGAATGGTCGCGCCTTTTTCAACACTGTCCTTGACCTGGCCATGCAGCGTTTCACGCAGGTCAGCGCGGGCCATTGGCCCCAGATCACTGTCTTCGGCAAACGGGTCGCCGAGCTTGATGTCCGCCATTGCCTTCACGAATTTCTCGGTGAACTCATCATAGACTTCCTCAGTCACAATGAAGCGCTTGGCGTTCACGCAAGTTTCGCCATTGTTGAACAGGCGCCCTTTCACGCATGTCTCGACGGCGAGGTCCACATCGGCATCTTCCAGCACCAGATAAGCGTCGTTCGAGCCAAGCTCCAGCACAGTCTTCTTCAGTGCCTTGCCGGCTTTCTCACCCACCACGCGGCCGGCGCCGTCGCTGCCGGTCAGGGTCACACCGCGTACAAGGTTATTCTCGATCACGGCATCGGACTGGTCGTGCGAGATCAACAGAACGGTGAAGAGATGTTTCGGCAGGCCTGCGGCTTCATAAATATCGCGCAGCATCAATCCACTGCCCGTGCAGGTCTCGGCATGTTTCAGCAGAACGCCATTGCCCGCCATGAGGTTGGAGATGGAATAGCGGATCGCCTGATAGAGTGGGAAGTTCCAAGGCTGGATGCCATAGACGATGCCAATCGGGGAATAGGTCACGATGCCTTTGCGACCCGACATGATATCGCGTTCTTCACTGGCCAGTTCTTTCGGGCCCTGCTCAGCAGTATAGTCGCAAATCCCGGCGCACAGTTTCACTTCTTCCTGCCCATCGCGATAGAGCTTTCCCATCTCCTTGGTCATAAGCTCGGCATAGTCATCGACATGCTTGCGCAACTCATCGCCGATGGCCTTGATGACTTTCGCGCGGTCTTCGAGACTGCGCTGGCGCCAGTCTTGGTAGGCAGCTTGGCACTGCTCGATAGCGAGCGCCATCTCGTCATCACTCATGCGGGCATAGGTCTTCAGCGTCTCGCCGGTGGCCGGGTTGATCGTCTTGAGAAGGTCGGTCATGCAGGGGGATCTCCAATCTTGCTTTCACAAGTTAAACGACCCGCCCCGCTGGCAGTTCCGATCACATTCCCGTTAGATACAGCCAGATTATTCCGGCCACGTATCGTAATTCTCTTTCATGTAAGAGAATCCATCCTCGACGATCTCGCGCAGGACGTCCATGTCGATGTCGGCGAGCTTGTTGATGTAAAGACAGCTCTTGCCGACCTTGTGCTTGCCCAGCCGGGCGAGCTTGTCGCTCATGTCGCGATATCCCGGCATGATATACAGGACGAGATTGGCTTTGCGCGGCGAGAATCCGGTGATCAGCATGTCGCCTTCGCGACCGCTGTCATACTTGTAATGATAGCGGCCATACCCCACCAGGCTCGGTCCCCACATCCGGGGTGTATAGCCCGTGACTTCCTCGAACCAGCCCAGCAATTTTTCGCCATCAGCGCGGCGCGTGGGATGCTCGACCGCCGCGACGAATTCCGCTGGCGAAACTGGGGTCGGCTTGGTCTTGTTGTCCGATTTGGCCATGTGCCCCTCCCTGACCGGACGAGCCTAGCCGACCGACACCTCAGCGCCAAGGTCCAGCCAAAGGATCAATGCGGTGGCAGCGGCCAGCAGCAGGATCGAAAGTCCCGCATTGATCCACACGGCCCGGTCGGCATTCTTCTGGTCTATCCAGGCACGCGGCCGGATCTTCCGCAGCCGGAACACGATCAAGGCCGCCAGAACCAGGGCCACCACATTCAGAGACAGGAGCAAGCCTGCCCGCAATGCCAATGTCCAGTGACCTGCTCCCACAAAAAGACCCAGTGCCGCACCCGGCGGCAGCAAGGCAGCGGCGACCATCACGCCGACCAAAGCCGAGGCCTGCCCGCGCGTCAGGGACAGGGCCGCCGCACCACCAGCCGCCATGGCAAGAGCCAGCCCGTCCAGACGCACTTCAGCGCGTGACATCAGCTCCCGGCTTTGCAGGTCAATCTGGAGTACAAACGACAATAGCCATGCACAGACAAGCGCGATCGCGATTCCGGACCCCAGCGTGATCGAGGCCCGCTTCAGCAGTTTGAAATCGCCCAGCGCAGCGCCCATCGAAAAGCCAAGTACCGGCCCCAACAGAGGCGCGATCACCATGGCGCCGATCACAGCGGCGATGCCGTCAGAGTTCAGGCCAATCGCCGCCACAATGGTCGACAGCACGACCATGATGATGAAATCCCGGTCCAGCCGCGCGCCCGTGGAGACATCGGAATAGATCTCTTCCCGCGTCGCCTGAACCCGTTTGTCGGCCTTCTGGTCCGTCGCCTCTTCAATGTTTGGCGCAGTCGCCTCCACCGGAAGCACGGTGATCCGGAAATCATCGCACGTATCCAGCGCGGTCTGGATATTGTCGATCAGTGACTGGCCACTGCCTTCCCGCATGAAGACAGAGATCAGCTTGCGATCCTTGCGCTCAGTATCCTGAACATAATAATCGATCGGGTCGGCCGCTTTCACCGCCCGGATTACGGTATCGTAGCGTTCGTCATTCGGCAGGTGAACTTCCAACAGGCGCATGATTATCTACCCGCGCTTCAAGCGTGCGATCAGGCTGGACGTGTCCCAGCGCTGGCCACCCATGGCCTGAACATCTGCGTAATACTGGTCGACCGTCGCCGTCAGCGGCAGGCTCGCTCCGTTCTCCCTCGCGGCTTCCAAAGTGATACGCAAATCCTTGCGCATCCAATCGACCGCGAAGCCGTGTTCGAAGTGGCCTTCGACCATCGTTTTCCAGCGGTTCTCCATTTGCCAGCTCTGGGCGGCCCCGCCGCTGATCGCTGCGATCACTTTCTCCGCGTCGAGCCCGGCCTTCTCGGCAAAGTGCAGGCCCTCCGACAAGCCCTGAACGATGCCCGCAATACATATCTGGTTGACCGACTTGGCCAGCTGGCCCGCGCCACTCTCACCGATCAGCGTCATATTCTTGCCGTAGGCCGCCATCACCGGTTCGGCAGAATTGAATGCCTTCTCTTCGCCGCCACACATGATGGTCAGCTTGCCATTGACCGCGCCGGCCTCGCCGCCACTGATTGGCGCATCCACAAAGCGCGTGCCTTTCACACGGCAGCGCTCATCCAGTTCGCGCGCAAGATCCGCTGACGCCGTTGTATGGTCTACCACGATCATGCCCGCGCCGAGGCTGGGCTCCAACTGGTCGAAGACGGCACGAACATCCGGATCATCGCCCAGGCACAGGAAAACATATTCAGCGCCGAAAGCTGCGGCCGCCGGGTCCTTTGCGACCTCGCCCTTGTGCTGGGCGGTCCAATCCAGGCTCTTGGTCTCTGTCCGGTTCCAGACAGTCACTTGATGGCCCTTGGCCGCCAGATGCCCCGCCATATGGAAGCCCATCACCCCCAAGCCAAGAAACGCCGTTTTCGCCATGCCAGATCTCCGTGTGTCCTGCGGACCCAATTAGATTGAATTTCAGGGAAATCACACCCTTTGTTCTCAACGCCCATAAACCAAGCCCTGCTACAAACCGGGTTCCTGTCAGAATGAAGGAACACGAAGCGCATGGCGATTGCCACCACTCATACGCAACGCTTTCCGGGCAGAAGGCCCGCTGCGCCCCGTCGCAAGATGGGGACATGGAAGATGGCTTATGCCGACTTCCTGACCGCGCTGATGGCCTTTTTCCTTATGCTCTGGCTGATCAGTGGCGTCTCCCCGGATTCGCGGAGCATGATCGCCGACTACTTCACAGGCAAAGACACGGCCGCCGCAAACGGTCCGCTGGTGGAAATTCGCCAGTCCGAGACGTTTCGCCTTTACGAGACGCTGCGAACAGACGAGTCGCTCGCTGCCGCCGGAAACAATCTGCAACTGATTCAGGCACCAGACGGCATTCGTCTCAACCTGGTTGATACCGATGCCCGCCCCTTGTTTGCCAGCGAAAGCGGCGCCCTGACCGAAGCTGGCGAAGCGCTGACCCTTCAGCTTGGCCAGGCCATTTCTGGCCTTGCAGGGCCAATCACCATTGAGGGCCACACGGACGCATTTCCCTCGCTGGACGCGAATCGCACCAATTGGGACATCTCTTCGGAGCGCGCGAATGCTGCGCGGCGCATCCTCGCCTCGGCAGGCGTTTCCACTGATCGTGTACGCGCCGTAACAGGTTTGGCCGACACCAGACCTCTCAATCCGGGTGAACCGCACTTGTCAGCCAATCGCCGGATAAGCATATTGCTACATTCTGACGGCTAGTCGTTCTGGCGACGTGTCGGGGCGTGCTGATGAACCGGAGCCGTAATGCTATCTGAATTCGTCCAAACTTGGCCGATGTGGGCGAGCCTCGCCATCGTCTGCGCCGCGATCACGTTCTACATGCTCGACCGGTGGTCGATGGAGTTCGTGTCGGTTTGCGTGATGGCAGCCCTGCTGCTGGTTTTCATCATTCCCGGTGCACGCGGGGTCGACGGCGAAGCCATCAGCGCAGCAGACCTGTTGTCAGGCTTTGGCAACCCGGCCCTCATCACCATCATGGCATTGCTCGTGGTCGGCCAGGGACTGTTCCAGACCGGAGCGCTGGAAGGGCCGACCAAGGCCTTGCTCGCGGGATATGACAAGCGGCCCGTCTCAACTCTGATTCTGGCCTTCCTTGCGGTCTTCGTGACCAGCGCATTCGTCAACAACACGCCCATCGTCATCATGTTCCTGCCCGTGATGACCGCCATCGCCATGCGTATGAACGCGCCGCAGTCGCGCCTGATGATGCCGCTTAGCTTTGCGTCGATCTTCGCCGGCATGACCACGCTGATCGGTACATCGACAAACCTGCTGGCGGCCGAATCCTATGACCGGATCACCGGCCAGCAACTCGGTTTCTTCGACCAGACCCCTATGGGCCTGATCCTTGCGGCCGCCGGCCTGCTTTACATCCTGATCTTTTCCAAATTCCTTTTGCCGAACCGGCGCGGTCTTTCCGATGACATCGTCCAGCCCTCCGGCAAACAATTCGTCGCTCAGATCGAAGTGACACATGGCCATTTCCTGCTTGGCAAGAAGCCAGTCGCAGGCATGTTCGCTGACCTGCCCGACATGACCGTCCGCATGATCCAGCGTGGTGAACGGGCGATCCTGCCACCCTATGAGGATATCAGCCTGCAAGTTGGAGATCTGGTCATCATTGCCGCGACACGCGCCGCGCTCCAGAACGTGCTGGCGCGCCAACCGGATTTCCTGCAGCAGGTCTGGCAGGCGTCAGGCGCTGACCTTGAGGATTTCTCGCGCCCCGGCTCGCTGGCCCTCACCGAGGCCGTCATCGCCCCCGGCTCGCGCATGGTGGGCCGGACGGTCGAAATGCTCGGCTTTCGCCGCCTGACCCGCGCCGTGACGCTTGGTATCCAGCGCCGCAGCCGAATGATTCGGACGAAGCTTGGCGAAATCCGGCTGGAATCCGGTGATACGCTGCTTTTGTGTGGCCCGGTCGAAGCGTTTCGTGAGCTGCGCTCAAGCCGCGATCTGATCCTTCTGGAATGGTCCCAAACCGAAATCCCGCTCACAACCAAAGCGCTGGCAGCGCGGGTGATTGCCATCTCCATGGTGATCCTCGCGGCGACGGGCTTTGTGTCGATCCTGCACGCATCCGTTCTGGCCGCCGTCGCCATGCTGATCGCGGGCTGCCTGAACACACGCCAAGCCAGCCGGGCACTCGATCTGCGCATTTTTCTCGTGATTGGTGCGGCGCTGGCCATGGGCATGGCCCTGGAAAAGACCGGCGCGGCTGACCTGATCGCCCATTCGGTCGTCAATCTGGCTTCGCCCTATGGCACGCTGGCCGTCCTGTCGGCGATCTTTCTCGCGGTCGCCTTGCTGACCAATCTCCTGTCCAATGCGGCGACAGCCATCCTGTTTTCCCCAATCGCCTTGTCAGCCGCCGCGGAGTTGAAGGTCGAAGACCCGTTACCCTTCCTGCTGGCCGTTATTTATGGCGCCAATTGCTGCTTCGCGACGCCGATTGCGTACCAGACCAACATGCTGGTCATGGGTCCCGGGCACTACAAGTTCGGGGACTTCATGAAGTTTGGCGGGCCGTTGGTGATCATACTTTGGGTCGTCTTTACCATATTCGCCCCTTGGCGGTTCGATTTGTAAGTGTATCGTCGCACTTATGAAGTTCACTGACTCCCAGATCCTGCCCCCGGGGCTCGAGCGCTCGCTTCGGTTCTACGTGACCAATCCGAGCCCTTGCCCCTATCTGCCGGGCAAGAAAGAGCGGAAAGCGTTCACCAATCTGGCCATCGGGGAAGCAGATCTCGTCCACAACTCCTTGAGCCAGGCCGGGTTTCGGCGCAGTCAGACGATCGCATATCGCCCGGCTTGCCCGCGCTGCAATGCCTGTCGCAGCGCGCGCGTGCCGACGCGGGATTTCGAACTGTCGCGCAATGACCGGCGCACCCTGAACCGCAATGCCTCTCTGATCCGCCGCCCGGTCGAGGCCCAGCCGAGCCGCGAGCAATACCGGCTGCTGAAATCCTATGTGAAAACCCGTCATGATGGCGCCGGCATGTCCGACATGTCTTATCGGGATTACAGCGCCATGGTTGGCGGCAGCCCGGTGCAAAGCCTGATCTTCGAGTATCGCGATGGCGTGGAAGAGGACGCGCCTCTGGTCGCCGCCTCGATCACAGATGTGCTCCGGGATGGCTTTTCGATGGTCTACACGTTCTTTGATCCGGAGCTGACCTCGAGGGGACTCGGCCATTACCTCATCCTCGATCACATTTTGCACGCGCAGGATCTGGGCCTGCCGCACGTGTATCTTGGCTACTGGGTGAAGGGCAGCCAGAAGATGGACTACAAGCGGCGCTACAAGCCGCTCGAAGTGCTTGATGGCGACGTGTGGCGTCCGCTGGGCGACGATGAATGACACGGTTTAGCCTTTAGCCCGGCCAAGACCGGGGAGGCATGGGGAGATAGATGATCCATAGACGCAACCTGCTGGGTGCAGGCGCACTCGGCCTTGCCGGCGCTGCTGCTGCTTTTGCCAATCCCGAAAAGGCGGCCGATCTTGCTGCGCCTGCAATTGCGCGCAATCGACGCCGATTCAACATGGTCACCACCTGGCCCAAGGGCCTGCCGGGGCTTGGCGAAGCGGCCGAGCGCGTAGCCCAGCGCATCCAGCAAATGTCCGAAGGCCTGATGGAAGTGAAGGTCTATGCGGCCGGCGAACTCGTCCCGCCTTTTGAGTGCTTCGATGCCGTCTCGAATGGCTCGGCCGATATGTATCATGGCGCCGAATACTACTGGACGGCCAAGTCCAGCGCCTATCCATTTTTCACCGCTGTTCCCTTCGGTATGACCGCACAGGAACTTATGGGCTGGATTGATTTCGGCGGCGGCCAGAAATTATGGGATGAATTGTCAGCCCAGTTCGGAATCAAATCCATCCAGGCCGCAAATACCGGCCATCAGATGGGCGGCTGGTTCCGCAAGGAAATCAACACGCTGGATGATCTTGTCGGACTCAAGATGCGCATTCCGGGTCAGGGCGGCGACGTCCTGCGTGCACTGGGCGGCTCCTCGGTTGCACTGCCGGGCGGGGAAATCTATCAATCCCTGCAAACCGGAGCGATCGACGCGACGGAATGGGTTGGCCCCTGGAACGACTATTATCTCGGCTTTCACCGCGAGGCGCCATACTACTACGGACCCGGTTTCCACGAACCGGGCGCAAGTCTCGCAGTTGGCATGAACCTCCGCGTCTGGGACGGTCTCACGCTTGGCGAACAACAGATCATCAAGGCCGCCTGCGAGAGCGTGAATCACACATCGCTTGGCGAGTTCACCTACCAGAATGCGGTCCATCTGGACCTGCTTAAACGCGAACATGGCGTCCAGATGCGCAGCTTTCCAGACGAAGTCGTCAGCCGTATGGCCGAAGCCGCCTGGGATGTCCGCGCGGCCTCCGGAAGGGATGGGATCGAGAAGCGTATCTATGAGAGTTTCGAGGCAGGCTTGAAGTTGATGCGTGGCTGGGCCGACGTGTCCGAAGGGCCGTATTACGCCGCCCGCAATTCGAACAAATAGGCCGGGGGGCGGGCTGGGTATGTCTCCGGAGATCTTCCTCACGCTTGGCGGGGCATTGAAATGGCTGGGGCTTGCCCTGTCGCCGTTGCTCTTGCTGCCACTGATCGTCACGATCTGGCCAGACCCAGTCGAGCGGATCGCCAAATGGTTGAGCGCGCGCATTGATGCGGTCTCTGGCTGGGCGCTTGGCGGCGCGATCGCCGGCGCGATCATTCTTGTGGGCGCGCAATTGCTGGTTGTGCTGCTGCGCTATGCCTTTGGCCTCTCATTCACCTGGTTGAACGAGATCGTGATCTATGCCTTCGCCGCCATGTTCATGCTCGGCTCGGCCTCAGCTCTTCGAGACGATGCGCATGTGCGGGTCGATATTCTCAGGCCCCGCTTTGGCGCGCGCAGGCGCAACTGGATCGAATTGGCGGGCATATATCTGTTCCTCTTCCCCATCTGCATCCGCCTGCTGGCGATGACCGAACAAGGCCTTGCCCGCAGTTGGGCACTGTTCGAAGGCTCGCGGGAATCCGATGGCTTGCCCCTGCTCTTCCTGTTCAAGACGCTGTTGCCAGCCTTTGCCGTGCTGATGCTGGTTCAGGGCTTGTCAGAAGCGCTGAAAGCCGCTCTGCGCCTGACCGGAAAGCTGGATGATGTAGCCGAGGAAGAGCCCCATGGAGGCGTCCATGGAACTTGAAGTCATCCTGGCCCTCTCCATGTTCGTCTGCGCCATTCTCGCACTATTGGCAGGGTATCAGGTCGCGCTGACGCTGGGCGGCATAGCGTTGCTGTTCGCGCTGGTCGGAATTGGTCTTGGCGTGTTCGACGAGGCATTCTTGCGCAATCTGCCGAGCCGCATAATGGGCGGCTCGATCATGCAGAACCAAACCCTGATCGCGGTTCCACTTTTTGTGTTGATGGGCGTTATCCTTGAGCGCTCGCGTGTCGCGGAAGACCTGCTCCATATTGCCAGCCGCCTGTTGGGGAAAGTGCGCGGCGGGCTCGGCTATGCCGTGGTGCTGGTGGGCGCCTTGCTGGCGGCGTCCACGGGCATTGTCGGCGCGACGGTCATCACGATGACGCTGATTGCCCTGCCCACCATGATCCGGCAGGGCTACGACCCGCGTCTCGCCACCGGCACGATTGCCGCCTCAGGCACGCTGGGCCAGATCATCCCGCCTTCCATTGTGCTCATCCTGCTGGCCGATGCGATTTCGAACGCCGCCAGCCAAGCGAGCCAGGCCACTGGCTCTGCCGGTTCTTTTGTCGTGTCGGTCGGAGACCTGTTCGCCGGCGCGCTGATTCCGGGCTTCCTGCTGGTGGGCCTCTATCTCGGCTGGATCGCACTGACCGCCATTCGCCACCCGGAGCGCTGCCCGCCGGTACAGGATGATGACAGTCCGCCGCTAACCACGAAGGAAGTTGCTTTTGGGCTCGGCGCGCCGCTCCTGTTGATCGTGGCCGTGCTCGGCGCCATCCTTGGCGGGGTGGCCCCACCCACCGAAGCCGCCGCCATTGGCGTGGCTGGTGCCGTCCTGCTCGCAGGCCTGCGCCTTGCCGATGACGATCATGAGCGCCGCATCACATGGCTGCTCATGGCGGGCCTCGGCAGTGTCATCGCGATCATCCTGCTCCGGAACCTGTTTGATCTGCGCACCGGCGTGGCCACGATTGGCCGCACGAACGAGATTGGCATCCTCCTGACAATCCTTGCCTCAATCGTTTTCTTTGCCGGGGTCGCCACCGGTCTCGTCGTCTTGCGCCGGATGCGCCAGCTCCTACCCGCCCTCAAAAGCGCGACGCAGATCACCAGCATGGTGTTCCTGATCCTGATCGGCGCGTCGCTGTTCAGTCTCGTTTTCCGCGGCTATGGCGGCGATGACATCGTGGCCGACATCCTACACTCAATGCCGGGCGGTAAATGGGGCGCGCTGGTCATGACCATGATCGTCATGTTCGTCCTGGGGTTCTTCCTCGACTTCATCGAGATCGTCTTCGTGGTCGTGCCGCTGGTCGCGCCACCGCTGATTATCCTCGGCTTTGAGCCTGTCTGGTTGGCCATCCTGATGGCGCTGAACCTGCAAACCAGCTTCTTGACGCCGCCTTTTGGCTTTGCCCTGTTCTATCTGCGCGGCGCGGCCCCGGCGAGCATCAAGACCCTGCAGATATGGCAGGGCGCGGTGCCCTTCATCATGCTTCAGCTTTTATTGATCGGGCTGGTTGCCGCAATTCCCGCCTTGGCAACCTGGTTGCCGGCGGCTATCGCCCGATAGTATGGGACAAGACATTGATCCGTTCCGCGCGATTTCGGTCAGCAAGCGCGCACATGATTTGAAGACCGAGGGCCGCCGCATCCTGCATATGGAGTTCGGCCAACCCTCAACACCTGCGCCCAGAGGCGCGATTGCGCGAGCCCATGAAGTGCTCGACACAGACCCTATGGGGTATTGGGAAAGCCGTCCGCTCAAGGAACGCATTTGCCAACACTACAAGAATGAGTATGGTGTCGACCTGACGCCGGGGCGGGTGACGCTGACCTGCGGCGCCTCGCCCGCGCTCGTACTGGCGCTGTCAACGGCATTCAATCCAGGTGACCGGATCGCCCTCGCACGCCCCGGCTATGTGGCCTATCGCAACACATTGCGCGCGCTCAATCTCGACCCCGTGGAGATCGCTTGCGGCGCGGACGTGCGCTACCAGCTGACGGCCGACGCGCTGGACGCCCTCAACCCGGTCCCAGCAGGCGTCATCATCGCAAGCCCCGCCAATCCAACCGGCACAATCATTCCCGAGGATGACGTTGCGGCTATCGCCGCCGTCGCCAACGCGAAAAACATCCGCATCATCTCAGACGAAATCTATCATGGCCTCAGCTACGGGCCGGACATCCGCTCCATGCTGGAATTTGATCCGGATGCGTACATCGTAAACTCGTTTTCCAAATACTTCTCCATGCCAGCTTGGCGACTGGGCTGGCTGGTCTCGCCCAGGGATGGGGCCGCGCGGACCAGCGCCTATGTCGGAAACCTGTTTCTGACGCCGCCATCCCTGTCCCAGCATGCTGGCCTCGTGGCGATGGACAGCGCGGAGGAACTGGACGGCCATGTCGAGGTCTACCGTCGCAATCGCGAATTGATGCTTGAAGCCCTGCCGCGCCTCGGGCTTGAAAAGATCGCGCCCCCGGATGGAGCGTTCTACATCTATGCCGACATATCGAAGTATACCGATGACAGCCTGGCCTTCTGCCTGAAACTGCTCGAAGATACCGGCATTGCCACAGCCCCCGGTGTCGATTTCGACCCGGTTGAAGGCCATCGCTTCATGCGGTTTTCATTTGCGCTCTCAACGCTTCAGATCGAAGAAGCGCTCAGCCTGCTGGAGCCATGGTTTGCGGCTCAGCCGCAATCATAGTCTGCCACGGCGCCGCCATCTGCGCTGCGCTCCAGAGACACGAAATTGCAGCCCTCCGGCGCTGCAGCCCTGGCGGCCTCGACCAGCGCATCTTCGGTCGGCGCTTCGGCCACGCCGAATGTGCCATCAGTCTTGACCGAGAATTTGAGTTTGAAGCCCTGACCCTCGGCCGGTGAGGCAAAGAAGCTGTAGCCGCCCCCCGCCACGGTGCGATCCGGCAGGCCGCTCCAGGTGGATGCACTCCACCCGACAGAATTTGCGGCGCAAGCCCCAAGGACAAGCGCCGCACTGATCGTAAGATAATTCATGGTCCCACCTCCTGATCCGGAGGCAGCAGTATAGCCTAGAACTTGACTTCTGGCACCGTGGACAAGGCTTCTCGTCCTTCGACACCAACATCGAAGAATTCGCGACCTTCGAAATTGAACATGCCCGCCACGATGGATCCGGGGAATTGTTCGCGGGACGTGTTGTAGTCCTGAACAGCCGAATTGTAGAAGCGGCGCGCGGCGGCGAGCTTGTCTTCGATGGAGGACAGTTCCGACTGAAGTTCAAGGAAGTTCGTGTTCGCCTTGAGGTCCGGATAGGCTTCGGCGAGCGCAAACAGCTTGCCGAGCGATGCGGTCAGCATGCCTTCGGCCGCGGACATTTCCCCCGGTGTGCTCGCGCTTTGTGCGGCATTCCGCGCCGAAATGACGGCATCCAGAGTTTCCTTCTCATGGCTCGCATAGCCCTTCACGGTCTCCACGAGATTCGGGATCAGGTTTTGACGCTGTTTCAGCTGGACATCCACGTCCGCGAAGGCCTGATTGACCCTCTGACGCTTCATCACAAGGCCGTTGTAGATCAGAATGACAAAGCCAGCGATCGCGACGATTGCGGCCAGAACTACTAGAATGGGGCTCATCGGGCGTCCCTCCATAAGAACCAGATTTAAAAGGGGTATCCGGGCCCGGCGCAGAGTGCAAGGGACGCTGCGATGCTCACGCGACCGTTTCAGTTTCCAGATCAGTTTTCAGGCGGTCCAGCAGGGCGACCGCACCAGAAGCATAGCCCCCGATCCAGCGCTCATGAATATGTTTGATCGGCAAGGCATTGAGATAATTCCAGCGCTGGCGACCAACCCGACGCACGAGCACAAGGTCAGCTTCTTCCAGCACTCCCAGATGCTGCATCACCGTGCACCGGTTGAGCTGGCTGAACTGCGCGCAGAGGTCACCCGTCGTCTGAGGTGCATCTTTCAGCGCATCCATAATGCTCCGCCGGACCGGCGCGGCCAGCGCCCTGAAAATCAGGTCAGTTTTATCATCGCTTGACATGTTGTCTTTTTATAACATTAACTTGGATCTGGCAAGCGATAGCGGGAGGCTACGATGAACCTGAAATTCGAAGTAAGCGGGCGTATCAATCGCCCTGTCGAGGACGTGTTCGAGGCCGTCGCAGACCCCAAACAGCTATCTGGCTATTTCACTACTGGCGGTGCGAAAGGCCGACTGGAGGCTGGCGCGACGGTCATATGGGATTTCCACGACTTTCCCGGTGCCTTCCCCGTCAATGTGGTAGACGTGGAGGAAAACAAACGCATCGTCCTGGAATGGGATGGAGATGGAACAGATGGCGTCAAAACAACCGTCACCATTCGGTTCGAACCGACCGAGGATGGCCGCACCATCGTCTCCATTTCAGAAGAGGGGTGGCCGTCAACGGATCAGGGCCTGTCGAATTCCTACGGCAATTGCATGGGCTGGTCACAAATGATTTGCGCCATGAAAGCCTGGCTCGAGCATGGCATCAACCTGCGCGACGGCATGTATACATAGCGCCTCCGATCTGATCTGCGTCAAGCCGGAGGCTTGACCCCCATGCCTATTTGTCGCCTGATTTCCCGGAACCAGGAGATGATCATGGCCTCACCTTTTCCGCTCGGCGAGCATCATTACAGCCACCGCATCGGCTGGCTGCGCGCCACGGTGCTTGGCGCGAATGACGGAATACTGTCGACCGCCAGCCTGATGATCGGCGTTGCGTCCGCTGCAGCCTCCACCGGCGCGATCCTGACCGCAGGCCTTGCAGGCTTGGTGGCGGGTGCGATGTCGATGGCAGCAGGGGAGTATGTTTCTGTCTCGTCACAGGCTGACACTGAACAAGCCGACCTCGAGATCGAGCGCGCAGCGCTGCGGGACCATCCCGAAGCCGAACTGGTTGAACTTGCGCACATCTACATGAATCGCGGTGTCGAAAAGGACACCGCTTATGAGGTCGCGCGGCAGTTGACCGAAAAGGATGCGCTGGAAGCCCATGCGAGAGACGAGCTTGGCATCAACGAAATTGTAGCAGCGCGGCCCATTCAGGCAGCTGTCAGTTCTGCGCTCAGCTTTTCCGTAGGCGCGGTCCTGCCTCTGTTGGCAGCCGTGTTCTCACCGGCGGATCTGGTCACGCCTGTCGTGGCGGGCGTGTCCCTGCTGGCACTGGTCCTGCTTGGTATGGCTTCGGCCAAGGCGGGCGGCGCGGGCAAGTTCAAAGCCATTGTGAGAATCGTATTCTGGGGGGCTGCTGCCATGCTTGTCACCGGCTTGATCGGTGCAGCCTTCGGCACGGTCGTTTAGAAATTCGCGTGCTTCTTCCCAACGACCCGTCTTTACAAATTCTTTCAAATCTTTAGCTGCTAGTGAGGGGAGGCGCAGACAGTAATGCATAGAAGATGCTCATGACGGATACAGGCCAACTCGCACGCATGATTTCAGACGCCCGCCGGGTGATGGTATTCACCGGAGCTGGCATCTCCACCGAGAGCGGCATTCCGGATTTCCGAAGCCCTGGTGGCGTTTGGAGCAAAATGTCCCCGATCTATTTCCAGGATTTCGTCGCCTCACGCGATGCGCGCCGGGAATCCTGGCGGCGCGTATTCAGTCGCGCCGAAGGTTGGACCGGTGCCAAACCGAATGTGGGCCACTATGCCATCGCCGATCTGGTGAAGCGCGGGAAGGTTAGCTCCGTAGTCACACAGAATGTGGACAACCTGCATCAGGATTCCGGCGTGCCAGACGATCAGGTCATCGAAATACATGGCAATGCGAGCTATGCCAAATGCCTGCAATGCGGAAAGCGCTACGAATTCGAGACGCTGAAGCCTCGCTGGGAACAAGACGAGGATCTGACCTGTATCTTCTGCACGGGCCTGCTTAAGAATGCGACCATCTCGTTCGGCCAATCGATGCCCGAAGACAAGATGCTGCGAGCCAGCGAGGAAGCGTTACTCTGCGACCTTGTGATCGTGCTCGGTTCGTCACTTGTGGTTTACCCGGCCTCGGCCATTCCGATGGAAGCCAAGCGCAACGGCGCGCGCATGGTGATCGTCAATCGTGAACCGACCGATCAGGACCCGTTCGCCGATCTCGTCCTTCATACCGAGATCGGCTCGCTAATGACGGACACAATGGCCTTGCTCGACCGGTAAGACATCTGCCCACGGTGTTTCCTTTCGGCCAAAATGGAATTTCAGCCACCCCGTCAACTCAATCGAAACTCTAGATTGCTATAGATCCAGAAGAAACCTTCATGGTGGGAGGCCTGGAATGCGCAATACTGTGCTGGCAACAACCCTTCTTTTCGCATCCGCATGCGGCAATGCGGGCGGTACATCCATCGAGGCCGCCACACCGCTCGTCATCGCGGAGGGGCAGGCCCCGGTCACCTATGGACAGGTCACAACAGGCACGCCCTCGCTGAGCCCATCAATCCTTCCCGCCCAGCCGGAGGCCGTGCGCACGAATGCATCCTGCCGGACTCCTAAGGCCGGCAACAATGCGCGTGCGGCCTATGTCTACACCTATGGTGGCGGGGTCCGGACGCCGCTGCACCATATCAACCGAAAGGACACGCCAGAAGCGATTGCCGAGCGCAAAGCCATGATCCGGGAGAGGACAAAAAACGCCAAGACGGCCGTGCAGCGCGAAGCGCTCGGTATGGCTATCGGAAATGCGGTAAACAACGCCCGCCAGATCGACGTCCTTGTGACGGAGACCGATACCCCGGTTTTCCTGTACCTCACATCCTATGACTCCGTTCTCTGGAACATTCAGCGCGCCCCCGGTGTGGAAATCGACGGTGTGGTCATCAACTCCTATGAAGCGGGTGCCATTGCCAATGGAGTGGATGCTTCGCGAACGGGGATCATCTCCTTCGACAATTCTCCAACCAGGAAATGTTACGTCTCAGTTCCGGGCCGCGTTATCCCGGTTGAGGATCGGGTCGCGTCAGCCCGGAAACTCAATCCGAACGTGGACCTCAGCCGGTACAAGAAACAATGGCAACAGGAGTACCGCGACGCGAAACGGTTTTACGGTCAGGATATCAAGAAGCTGACCGGCAAGCGACCGGAGTGGATCCTGGACAATGCGAGGGATGGCGAGTTCAACGCTGTACTGGTTGGCCCGAAACCTGCGACGCCGTTCGAGGCCCAACCGGTGACAAAGCTTCAGGTTCCCTCCCACATCACCCCATTTTGGGGTAGTCAAAAGGATGCCTACGAGGCTTTCGGGCTGGACCCGTCAGCCTAGCCGCTGAACGTGCCGCCGCGTGGGAAGCCCTTCGGTACGGCCTTGCCAGCCTGTGAGCGTTTGCCGATCCATTCTTCCCATTCCGGGAAGGCGCGGTGGCGACCGCCCGTCATGACAATCAGTCCGTCACGCTTGTCGAAGGTCATCAGGTCACGCAGCTTGAACTTGCCACTATAGGACTGCAGCTTGTTGCCCTTGCCGCGCGCCATCTCCGGCAACTCATCCAGAGGGAAAATCAACAGTTTCCGGTTCGATCCGACCACGGCCAGCATATCACCCTCTACCGGCACGCAGATGTTCAACTCACCCTTGCCGGTATTCACGGCCTGCTTGCCGGCCTTGCGGTTGGATTCCAGCTCTTTCTCTGCGACGACGAAACCATAGCCCTCGCTGGAAGCGACGACGCGTTTGCGGTCCGGCTCAAAGCGGAACATCGTGACAATGTCGACACTGTCTTCCAGATCAATGGACAGGCGGATCGGCTCGCCGTGTCCGCGTCCACCCGGCAGCTTGTCCGCCGGCAGCGTAAAGGCCCGTCCGTCGGATGCCATGAGGATAATCTTGTCCGTACTCATCACTTCTTCGGAAAGGTAGAGTTCGTCACCATCCTTGAACTTGGCTGATTCCGGATCGAGCCCGTGCCCCTTCATGCCGCGGATCCAGCCCTGTTGGGACAGCACAATTGTCAGCGGCTCCTTCGGCAGTGTGGCTTCCAGAGCGGCTGCGAGATCCACTTCTGCCATTTCGCCAAACGTCGCGCGGCGGCGACCGAGTTCAGAGTCAGGGTCGAAGGCCTCGCGGGCTTCTTTCAGCTCCTTGGAAACCTTGCTCCATTGGCGCCGTGTCGAGCCGATCAGCTTGATCAGGTCTTCGCGCTCTGCGCTGAGCCGGTCATGCTCGCCGCGAATTTCCATCTCTTCCAGTTTGCGCAATGCCCGCAAACGAAGATTAAGGATGGCTTCAGCCTGAATGTCCGTCAGACCGAAGGTCGACATCAACACAGCCTTGGGCTCGTCCTCATACCGGATTATGCGGATCACCTCATCAATGTTGAGATAGGCGATCAAATAGCCATCAAGCAGGTGCAGTCGCTTCTCGATCTTGTCGAGACGGAACTCGGCCCGGCGCACAACGACTTCGCGGCGATGATCGAGATAGGCCTGCAGCACATCCTTCAGGCCCATGACTTGGGGCGCGCCCTTGTGCAGCACGTTCATGTTCAGGCTGAAGCGAGTTTCAAGGTCACAGACCTTGTAGAGGCTCTCCATCAAGACTTCTGGCTCGACGGTTTTCGAGCGCGGGACCAAGACGAGCCGCACATCTTCGGCGCTCTCGTCGCGCACGTCGTCGAGCAGGGGCAGTTTCTTCGCTTCGATCAGCTCGCCCAGCTTTTCGAGCAGGCGCGACTTCTGAACCTGGTAGGGAATCTCGGTGACGATGATCTGATAAGTGCCACGACCAGTGTCTTCGACTTCCCAGCGCGCGCGCATACGGAAGCTGCCGCGACCGGTCTCATAGGCCTGAAGCATGGCCTCCTTGGTTTCGACGATGATGCCACCGGTCGGAAAGTCTGGTCCCTGGACGAAATCCATCAGTTCCGCCGTCGTCGCCTTGGGCTTTTCGATCAGCAGACGCGCCGCGTCGATCAGCTCGGCAGCGTTGTGGGGCGGGATGGAGGTGGCCATGCCAACCGCGATGCCGGTCGCACCATTGGCGAGCAAGTTCGGGAATCCGGCTGGCAAGACAACCGGCTCTTCATCATTCTCGGCATAATTGGCGCGAAAATCGACTGCGTTCTCGTTGAGGCCATCCAGCAACAGCTCGGCGGCAACCGTCATGCGCGCTTCGGTGTAACGATAGGCAGCGGCGCTATCGCCATCAATATTGCCGAAATTGCCCTGGCCGTCGACCAGCGGATAGCGAACGGTGAAGTCCTGCGCGAGACGCACCAGCGTATCGTAGATCGAGCTGTCGCCATGCGGGTGGAAGTTACCCATCACGTCGCCAACGATCTTGGCGCATTTGCGATAGCCGCCCTCGGGGTCAAGCTTCAGGACGCGCATACCGTACAGGATACGGCGCTGGACGGGTTTCAGGCCGTCGCGCACATCAGGCAGCGCGCGGGACGTAATCGTCGACAGCGCGTAAGCGAGATAGCGCTTGGAAAGCGCCTCGCTCATCGGCTCGTTGATGATCCGGTCTTCCGGCGTCCCGTCAATCAAATCGGACATTCTGGCCTCTTTGCAGTTCGTGCCACATTCTGGTGCAGGCCCTTGATTAAAGTCAGCGACTCAAGGGCCGGAGCACGTTAACACAAACGTCGCTTTGGTTAAGGAAAGGAAAAGGGCGCAGCTGCTGATGAGTGCAATCCGGGCATGGATCCTGTTGATAAGCCTGCCGGCGCTGGTGTTGCTGGCCTTCTTCTGGCTGGCGCCTCCGCGCCACAATCCCTTTGCGCCGGTCGATTTGACCGAAACGCCCGGCATCGGGACATGGCACAAGCTGACCCGCACCAAGCGAAACCGCGAAGTGTGTTTTGCCGCGCTGGACGATGCGGGCGTGCTGTACACACCGCTGGAAGACCAGAAGCTGGACGGCGGTTGCGGGCTGACAAACGCCCTGACGCTGGACCAGACGCTGACGCCATATTCGGCGACGTTGCGCATGACGTGTGGTCAGGCGGCCGCGCTGTATTCCTGGGAACGCCATATTGCCCGCCCCGCAGCAATCGAGGTCCTTGGCTCGCCGATTGCGCGGATCGAGACCTATGGAAGCTTTTCCTGTCGCAACATCGCAGGCACACGACGAATGTCCCAGCACGGGCTTGGCAATGCGATTGATGTATCGGGTTTCCGCCTTGAGGATGGCCGTCTCATCAGCGTGAAAACGCATTGGGATGCAGGAGGGGCGGAGCAGAAATTCCTGCGGCGTCTTCACAAGGGTGCGTGCGATTTGTTCTCGGTGACGCTGGGGCCTGAATACAATGCCGCCCATGCCGATCATTTTCATCTCGACATGGGCGGGGGGAAAGTATGCCGGTGACTAGCGCCGCAATGGGCTAGTCAATGCATTTGAAGCCGTCTTCATTGACTTCCTTCACACGGCCTTCGCCGCCGCAGACGCGGAGCGCAGTTTCGGTATTTTCATACATGGCGTCGCGGCCGTGTTCGTCGGCATCGACGTGAATGCAGCCCGCAAGAGTAAGCGTGGCAATGGCGGTTACGGCAAAAACAGTTTTCTTCATGGCATCAGCCTTTTCGTTTGCACGGAACGCCCCAGTCCTCACCGGCCACCTAACACATCAGAAAATGAACGGCTTCTGAATATGACAGCCCTTGCGCGCGTTATCTCGCCGCGCAACAGTCAGCGCCACAAGAGGGAAGGAAACAGAATGAAATTGTATAATTCCGTAGGCCCGAACCCGCACGTGGTGCGCATGTTCATGGCGGAACGCGGCATCGACCTGCCCAAGGAAGACATCGACCTGATGGCCGGAGAAAACCGGCAGGCGCCCTATACGACCAAGAACCCGGCTGGCCAGCTGCCCGCTCTTGAGCTTGATGATGGCAGCATCCTGACCGAGATCACTGCCATTTGCGAGTATCTGGACGAAACCCAGCCCGGCGACCGCCTGATGGGGGATACACCCGAAGCGCGCGCCCAGAACCGCCGCTGGACACGGTGGGTGGACCTCAAGATCGTTGAGCCGCTGACCACAGCTTTCCGCGCCGCTGAGGGCCTGCCCATGTTCCAGGACCGGATGCGCTGCCTACCGGAAGCTGCTGATGGCCTGAAAGCCTGCGCACAGGATGGGCTCGTCTTCCTGGACGAACAGATGGCTGACGGCCGTGAGTTTGTGGCAGGCAAGGCATTCGGCCTGGCTGACATACTGCTGTTCTGTTTCCTGGCTTTTGGCAGTCAGGTGGGCCAGCCCCTCAACCCCGATCTGAAACACATCGGAAACTGGTATGCGCGGGTCAGCCAACGCCCAAGTGTGAGCGCCTAGGGCCGCTTCAGCATGCGGCCCACCAGTCGCAGGCGCTCTGCTGGAACGCCCCGATTGAGCCCCCCAAACAGACGCTCTTCCAGAAAATAGCCGGTGAGCTTCAAGCCATCGGCTATATCGGACGGCGCAACATGGGCCGTGGATTCGACAAGAAAGAGCGGCAGGCGAAGGAGACGGTCGACATATTCCTCGGCCTCCGACCCTCTCACGGCCCGGCCGGTCTTTGGAGATACATGGGTCAGGCCATCATTCGCGCCGGACAACGCGCATGCGTCCAGATCAAGCCCGAAACCCAGCGCGGAGAGCAGGCCCAGTTCCCAGCGCACATAGAGCGCCGGCCAGATTTCCTGCGCCTCAATCTGGTCTAGCAGAAGCTCGGTGGCCTCAAACAGTGCCGAACCGGCTGCATCGCCTTCGTCCAGTCCGCCCCGCAGGATCGCGGTAATAGCCGAAATGGCGGCGAGGGCAGCTGGATCGTCCAATACACGCGCCGCTCGCTCCCGACTGGCCTCGGCCACATCAAACCGGCCCAGAGCCTCTTCAAGGCGACCGGTCCAACTGAGGGAAACAGAATTTCCGGCTTCATATTGCGCGCGGCGCTTGCGCGAGGAACCGCCATAGACAAGACCGGACCGACGCCCGCGCGTGCGGGTGAGAACGTCGAGGATGAGGCCACCTTCTCCAAAGCGGCGTGCGCCCAGGATTATGCCGTCATCCGACCAGTTCAAACATCGAACTCCAGGCCAAGCCCCTGATAACTCTCTCGGCGTTCCTGCCAGCGTTCATCCACCTTCACGAACAGGAAGAGGTGCACTTTGCGACCGAGCATTTCAGAGAGTTCTTCGCGGGCCTTGCGACCAACATCCTTGATCGCTGCGCCGCCCTTGCCGAGCACCATGGATTTGTGATTGTCGCGGCCGACGACCACGACCTGTTGCACACGGACGGAGCCATCCTTTTTCTCTTCCCAGCTCTCTGTTTCGACCATCAGCTGGTAAGGCAGTTCCTGGTGCAGGCGCAGCATTAGCTTTTCCCGAGTCACTTCGGCGGCAAGCAGGCGCATCGGCAGGTCGGCAATCTGGTCCGGCGGGTAGAGCGCCGGGCTTTCGGGCATCCGTTTCGCGAGCGCCTTTTCCAGCGCTTCGACGCCTTCGCCATTTTCGGCGGAGATCATGAAGACCTCTTCATAGACGCCCGTCTCGTTCAGTTCCGCAATGATGGGCAGGACCTGATCATGGGGAAACAGATCAATCTTGTTCAAGGCGAGGAAAGCTTGGCGGCCAATCTGCTGAAGTTGCTCGATGACCCGGCGGTCATCTTCCAGAGATTTCTTCTGCGCACCATCTACCTTGCCTTCGCGCTCCGCGACCCAGGCCGAAGCGTCGATCAGGTGCACAATGGCGTCCGCATCGTCAGCGCCGCTCCAGGCCGCCTTGACCATGGCGCGGTCGAGCCGGCGCTTGGCCGCAAAGATACCCGGAGTGTCCACAAGCACGATCTGCGTGCCGTCCACCTGCGCGACGCCGCGCACCGGGAAGCGCGTCGTCTGCACCTTGTGCGTGACGATTGCCACCTTAGTGCCGACCAGACGATTGGTCAGCGTGGACTTGCCCGCATTCGGCGCGCCGATAATGGCGGCAAATCCAGCATGGGTGATGGGGGTGTCTGTCATGGGGTTCCGGTCAGGCTTTCTAGGAGAAGGGCGGCAGCATTACGCTCAGCATCGCGCTTTGACGACCCCGCGGCAACAGCCGCACCCCGGTCGGCCACTTTAACTTCAACCTCATAAGTGGGTTCATGGTCCGGTCCCGACCGGCTCAGCACGTCATAATCCGGCAGTGGCAGGCCCTGTCCCTGGGCCCATTCCTGCAGCAGCGTCTTGGGATCCTTGGTCTGGGCCGGAGCCGCCTCGAATTGCGGCGCCCAACCTTTCTCAATGAATTTCCGGGCGGTGGAGAGCCCGGCATCCTGGTAGATTGCGCCTATAATGGCTTCGCAGGCATCGCCAAGGGTCGATTCCCGTTCGCGCCCACCGGCAGCTATCTCGCCATCCGACATGATAACGAATTCCGAAACGCCAAGATGGCGCATGGCATCCGCGCAGGCCCCCTTGCGAACAAGACTGTTGAGACGCGGAGCCAGATCGCCCTCACTCTCCATCCGGCGTCGGTCAATCAAGCGTTCGGCGATCACGAGGTTCAGGACCCGGTCACCCAGAAATTCGAGGCGCTGGTTGGACAGGCGGACTGATTCCGCAGAAGTTACAGCGCTTGGATGTGTCAGCGCACGGATTAGCGTCTCCGGGTTTTTGAATTTGTGGCCAAGAATGGACTCCAGTGTCCGGATATCCGCTTCGGCCAGTGAGGGCTGGCTCGCTTTTCCCTTCGACCGGAGGCGCGTGCGTTTGGGTCTTGCCGGTGTCATGCTGGCGTCACCGGAAGAGCTTCGATGATGACCTGGGCTTCAGCCCAGGGGTAATCATCCGTGATGGTCAGGTGAATAATCGCTTCATGGCCGGCGGGCATCATCGTGGCGAGGCGCTCCGCCGCGCCGCCAGTCAGCGCAAGAGTTGGCTTGCCCGTTGGCAAATTCACAACGCCGAGATGCTTCCAATGAACGCCGCGACGCGGCACACCCGTACCGAGCGCCTTTGCACACGCCTCTTTGGCCGCAAATCGTTTGGCATACGTCTCAGCAGTCAGGCGACGGCGGCGCGCCAGCGCGATTTCGACATCGGTAAACACGCGTTTCTCAAACCGCTCACCAAATCGGGCAAGTGTCTTTTCCACACGCTCGATATTGCAGAGATCATTCCCGATACCAATGATCATGCGCGGGCCTCATCCATCAGTCGACGCATTTCCCGGATTGCAGCATCAAGACCGATAAAGATGGCCTCACCAACAAGAAAGTGACCAATGTTCAGTTCTGCGATCTCGTGGATTGCCGCCACGGGAGCAACGTTTTCAAATGTCAGGCCATGTCCGGCATGCGGTTCGACACCGCGCTTGCGCGCTTCTATCGCCGCGATCTTCAGCCGTTCGAGTTCTGGCGCCGCGGCCTCTGCACCGCCTTCGATCCATAGCTCAGCGTATTTGCCCGTATGGAGTTCGACCACAGGTGCCTGAAGCACTTCCGCAACTGCAATCTGAACAGGGTCGGGTTCGATGAAGAGTGACACCCGCGCACCCGATTCATTGAGGCGGCGAACAACGGGCGCAATTTGGTTATGCAGGCCCGCGACATCGAGCCCGCCTTCGGTCGTACGCTCTTCGCGCTTTTCGGGAACAATACAAGCTGCATGCGGACGGAACTTGCAGGCAATCTCCGTCATCTCGTCTGTCGCAGCCATTTCGAGATTGATCGGAAGGCTGGAAGCCGCACGTATGGCTTCGAGATCTCCATCGCGGATGTGGCGCCGATCCTCGCGCAAATGGATCGTGATGCCGTCTGCGCCTGCCTGAGCCGCAATCTGCGCCGCGCGCATCGGATCGGGATGATCCCCCCCGCGCGCATTGCGAATGGTTGCAACGTGATCAATGTTCACACCAAGGCGCAACGGGCTTGCCATCAGGCGAGGCCCCTGGAGCCAGGCTTGACGGCCTCCATCGCGGCAAGATCTGGTGGCAAATCATTGGCGTCATAGTCTGGGAAATCGACCGCCGCGAGCGAAATTAGCTTGCAGCCAACATCAGCGCGGCCGTTCGACCGGTCGATGATACAGGCACCACCCACGACCTCGCCGGGCAGCGCATCCAGCGCTTCAACGGTTTCACGAAAAGACAGCCCCGTCGTGACGATATCTTCCGCGATCAGCACACGTTCGCCTTCGGCAATGGAGAAGCCCCGGCGGAACTGAAGCTGGCCATCGACCCGCTCGGCAAAGATCGACCGTGCGCCAAGCTGGCGCGCCAATTCATAGCCCGGAATGATGCCGCCGACAGCTGGCCCAGCCACAACATCAATCTTGCCGAATTCGGCAGTCAGCTTCGCCGCAAGGGCCTTGCACAATTTTTCGGAGAGCGTGGGCTGGGAAAATACGAGGGCCTTCTGCAGGAAAACAGGACTGCGACGACCAGACGACAAAATGAAATGCCCCTCCAGCAAAGCCCCGGCCTCGCGGAATACATTCAGCACATCATCATTCGTCATCTTCGCCCTCCTGGTCGCGCACAGCTCTGTCGACCACAGCGATCGACCGGAGCGCGGCCAGTATCTGCGTCAGACGCTTGAGGTCTTCAACCTCAATTTCCATCAAGATTTCCGTGAAGTCCTCGTGGCGGTCTACCGTATGTATGGCTGTGATGTTGCCGCTGGCCTGTGCCACAGCAGCGCAGAGCTTGGCCAGTACGCCGCGCTCATTGGAGGCATTGATACGAATTCGCCCAATTGCCACCGCGCCCGTGCGCGCCAGTTCGGTCCAGCGCAGGTCCACCCAGAGCTCGGGTTTATCGTCATATTCGGCGAGCTTTGGACAACTCGCGACATGGACCACAATGCCCTTGCCCGGTTCATGAACCCCCATGATACGGTCCCCAGGCAACGGGCAGCAGCAATTTCCGAGATGAAGCGTCACGCCCGGTGACAGCTCCGTGCCGGATACCATGAGCGGCGTATGCTCACTGTCCATGCGGACCTTCGTGGGATCGTCCTCGCGTTCCGGCCGGTAACCCGGAAAGGCCGCCTGGATCACATCGTTTGACGAAATTCGACCGCGCCCCAGCGCTTCGGACATGTCTTCCATATCCTCAAAACCGGCGAGGCGGGCCGTATGGTTCATCTTTACATCAACCGGATCAATACCTGCCCGTCGCAGCGCCATATTGATCAGCCCCTGACCGAGGCGCCGGAACTCTGTTGTTTCCTTGTCGCGCACCAGCTTGCGCATCGCAGAGCGCGCGCGCCCGGTGATCGCCAGCGCTTCCCAGCCATGAATGGCGTGAGGCGCTTTGCCCCGGATGATCTCGACAACGTCTCCATTTTTCAGCGGGCGGCGTAAAGGCTTCACCTCGCCATTGATCTTGGCGCCAACACATGTGTCACCCACCGCCGAGTGCACCGCATAGGCAAAGTCCAACGGCATGGCGCCGGCTGGCAGGATGATCAACTTGCCCTTCGGAGAGAAAGCAAAGACGTGCTCGCGATACATTTCGAGCTTGGCGTGCTCCATGAACTCGCTCGGATCGCCGCCATCCTGAAGCAATTCTGCGAAGGCTTCGAGATTGGCGGCAGGGTCAAGACCGGCAGCACGCGCCGAATCGATGTCAAAGCCGTAGGCGCGGTTCTTGTAGCCCCAATGCGCAGCCACGCCGAACTCGGCGGTGCGGTCCATCTCTTCAGTGCGTATCTGGAGTTCGACACGCCGGTTGCCGGAAGCGCGTACAGTTGTGTGCAGGCTGGCATAACCGTTCGGCTTGGGCACGGAGATATAGTCACGGAAACGGTCAGGGATGCAGGCCCAGAGTCTGTGGATTTCTCCCAGAACCCGGTAGCAATCCTCAACACTCTCCACGATCACGCGAAAAGCGAACAAGTCAGCGACATCCCGAAAGGAAATCGATTTCTTCTCAAGCTTGCGCCATAGCGAATAAGGTTGTTTCCGACGCCCCTTGATGCGGCAAGGAATTCCGGAAACCTCCATCAATTGCTCAAGGTCACCCCGGATACGCTCAAGATCATCGGCATTTTCGAGCGCAAGTTCGTCCTGACGATACAGAATGGCACGACGCGCTTCTGGATTGAGCTCCTGGAAGGCCAGGTCCTCCATCTCGGCAGCAATCTGGTAAAGACCGACGCGGCGGGCGAGCGGGCCGTAAATGTCCATGGTTTCCCGCGCGGTGCGTTCGCGACTGGATGCCTTCTTCCGAAAGTGCAGCGTGCGCATATTGTGAAGCCGGTCGGCCAGCTTCACCAACAGGACTCTAATGTCGCTGGTGGTTGCGAGGATGAACTTCTGGAAGTTCTCAGCCTGAGCCAATTCCTTGGAGCTGTATTCAAGCTTGTCGAGCTTCGTAACCCCATCGACCAGTTCGGCCACATCCGCACCAAAGCGCACTTCGACATCGCCGATATCGATCTCGGTGTCTTCGACCACATCGTGAAGGAGGCCCGCGACGATGGTGATCTCGTCGAGCTTGACGTCAGCCAGAAGGCTCGCGACTTCAACAGGATGCGAATAATACGCATCGCCCGAATCGCGCATCTGTTCGCCATGATGCGTTTTGGCAAAATCGTAAGCGGCACCGAGAAGTTCGGACTTCACCCGAGGGTGATAGGCGCGAACCTTATCGATCAGCTGCTGCCGGGTCAGGACATCTTTAGGTTTTTCCGCAGCCGGTCGCTCTGTGCCAGCCATGTCGCCAGCCCCTTCATCCTTTGCGGATAGGGTGCTGCCGTCCATCTGGCCTCCTACAGCCGGTCGTCCCGTCCGGACTCCAGCTCGGCCTGATAGGCCCGCATGACGTCTTCTTCGGTTGCAGCAGGTGCAGATTCCAGAGCCAAACGGTCGGCTTCGCGCTCGTTCTCTTCGCCTGGACGAATGTCCTGCAGATTCGAGATCAGCGCTTCCTTGACCACTTTCAGATCAATCGACTCGTCAGCAATCTCGCGCAGCGACACAACTGGGTCCTTGTCATTATCGCGGTCCACAGTAATCGGCGAACCTTCGCGGATCATGCGGGCACGATGTGCAGCAAGCAGGACAAGCTCGAAACGGTTTGGAACCTTTTCGACGCAGTCTTCAACGGTAACGCGGGCCATGAGCAGATAATCTCCTTTGGACCGCCCCTTATATGCAGCGCAGCACGCCGACGCAACCCGGCGATTGCCGTAGAATGCAGGACATTTTCGCCCCCTTGGCAGCGCTGAAAACGCCGCTACGGTGCCTTCTTACCTTAGCCGGAGGTCGAAACCCATGTTCCGTAATGTTGCCATCTCTTCTCTCGCGCTTGCGCTCGTTGCTTGCGGAAACGGAAATGACGCCGCTGAAACGCCGCAACCGGTCGCCTCCGACACGGGCGCAACGACCGAGGCCGAAGCATCGAATACGGTCGCCCCGGCCTCATCCGCGGCCACTCCTTCAGCAGAAACCAACTTGCCAAAGGCTGATGCAGAACTGATCGAAATCTACAAACAACTTCACGCCAATCCGGAACTTTCTTTCAAGGAAGCCAAATCGGCCGCTCTGATGGCCTCTGAACTTGAAAATCTCGGCTTCGACGTTTCCACCGGCATTGGTCAGGACTGGGTGGTCGCCAAGGCAATGAAAGATGTAGGTGAGGTCAAGGATGGCGTCGGCGGACACGGCGTCGTTGGCGTATTGCGCAATGGGGATGGCCCGACCGTCATGATCCGCGCCGATATGGATGCCCTGCCCGTTCCTGACCAAACGGGTTTCCCGTTTGCCTCAGAGGTCCAGTCGACCACATGGACTGGCGTCGAGAGCCCGGTCATGCATGCCTGCGGCCACGACATCCACATGACCAGTTGGATCGGCACCGCCCGCGCACTGGCTGCCCGCAAGGATCAGTGGAGCGGCACGCTTGTAATGATCGCCCAGCCAGCCGAAGAGATCGGCCTTGGCGCCCAGGCCATGCTGGCCGATGGCCTCTACAGCCGCTTCCCTCAGCCGGACTACAATTTGGCGCTGCACGTTTCCGCAGCCGCGCCCGCTGGCACGGTTGTCTATACGAAGGGCTACGCCATGGCGAATGTCGACAGTGTCGACATCACCGTGAAAGGCGTCGGCGGGCATGGCGCCTACCCGCACACAACACGCGACCCGATCCTGATCGGATCTCACATCGTCGTAGCTCTGCAGAGCCTCGTCTCGCGTAATACGAACCCGCAAGACTCTGCCGTTGTTACAGTCGGCTCGTTCAAGGCCGGCGCAAAGCACAACATCATTTCCGACGAAGCAACGCTGCTCCTGACGGTGCGCTCTTATGACGACGCGACCCGTCAAATGTTGCTGAGCGGCATTGAGCGCATTGCCAAGGCGCAAGCCGAGGCCTTCGGGGCGCCTGAGCCAGAGATCACGATCGAGCAGGACTATACACCATCGCTCTTCAACAACGCCGACCTGGCCGAAACAGCCATGGCGGCCATTGCGGACGCAATCGGCGAAGACAATGTCAAGGAAGTAGCCCCGGTCATGGGCGGCGAGGATTTCAGCCAGTTCGGACGGACGGACGAAAACATTCCAGGCCTCCTATTCTGGGTCGGCGCAGTGGAGCCTGCGCGCTATGAGGCCGCCAAAGACAGTTCCCTGCCCCTGCCTTCACTGCATTCGCCATTCTTCGCTCCGGATTACGACCCGACCATTGCCACAGGCGTCGAGGCTATGACTGCGGCCGCGTTGGAACTGTTCGAGGGGTGAGCCTGCGCCCCTAGCCGGACACGCAGGTGCGGCACGGCAGGTGCTCCTCGATTTCGCACAGCTAAACCTGAGTCCTCCTACACCTCGTCCAACTTGGCATACACTAGGCAAGGGAGCGCTGTCGCGAGCGGCGCGGGAAGATCGCCCGCGATTACTTCGATCAGTGCGCGGCACGCCTGCTGAAGGCTAAAGGTGAGGAAGTCTGTGTCCGCGCAAATGTGGAAGAGTATGAGGGCACAGATTCTCAGACGAATTCGCAAGGCACTTTCCCATGCGGCACAGGAAAGACGATATGGAGTGACCTAACGTCGAGGGTAGAAGGCACGCCCACCTTATCTTTATATGTCTTCCACAAGCTCCGAAATCTCAGATATCCGGCGCGCCAGGAGGGAGAATGCAACACAGAATGGGCGTAGGCCCTCTACTTGATGCGCGGGGGCGATTGGTCGAACGAGGATATGCGACCAGCGAGGTCAGGACTTATGATCGCTCTGCCATCAAAGCGGGCGCCCTGCGCATAAAGGAGTGGGACTATTACTGCATCCTGACACCCCGTTTCGGGCTGGCTCTGACTGTCGCTGACAATGGCTATCTTGGGTTCCTAGGCACATCCTGGCTCGACCTGGAACAGAAAACAGGCACCAATCATGGCGCTATCATCCCGTGGTCGATGGGCAAGATGAAGTTGCCAGCCAGCGCCGATAGTGGCGACATTTCCCAGCGCAAGGGCGATCTGGAATTGAGCTTTCGGCATGAGGCAGGAGGGCGGCGCCTGACGGTGAATGATCCGGCTTTCGCCAACGGAAAAGGACTGCACGGGGAATTATGGCTCGATCAGCCCGATATGGACCGGATGGTTGTTGCGACACCGTTTCCAAATGCCCCGAAGGCTTTTTATTACAATCAGAAAATCAACTGCATGCCCGCGCGCGGGAAGATCACCCTGGGCGAGGAGACGTATCAGTTCTCCCCTGAGAGTGCCTTTGCTGTACTGGATTGGGGCCGCGGCGTCTGGACGTATAACAACACATGGTATTGGGGCTCTGCTTCCGGCCTGGTCAAGGGGCGACCGTTTGGGTTTAACATCGGCTATGGGTTCGGCAACACATCCGCCGCCAGCGAAAACATGCTGTTCGTGGATGGTAAAGCCCACAAGCTCGACCATGTCACATTCCATATGCCTGAAGGTGCGCCTGATTCCGCGCTATGGAAATTTACCAGCAATGACAATCGATTTGAGATGGATTTCGCTCCCATCATCAATCGTCACCAGACGACCGACCTTGGCATATTGAAAACTGCGCAGGACCAGGTCTTTGGCCTGTTCTCAGGACGTGTCATTCTTGACGATGGCAGCCAGATGACCGTGAAGGACTTGCCCGGATTTGCCGAAGAAGTGCGAAATCGTTGGTGAGCGGAGAGCAGGCAAGGTGGCGTTGAGAGCTGTCATAGGGCGGATCATGGCACGACCATCGCAGTGGTTGTGGCGGCCATGACAACCGCCGCGCTGGCACTGTTTGACGAAAGCTGACGCGGGGTTCACGCGTGTTTGAACTTGCCGGACGAGGCTGAAAGCGCTACTCCCCTTTTGCTCAGACTGCGCAAAAGCTTCAAGCTGCTGTCACAAGAGCCACCTGTCTGCGGACGTTTGAAGGCCGACCCCCTTGAAACGCGAGGCTTCAGGCCCATATTATACTCAGATCGAGCATAAGTCGGTCTGCTACGAAGGAGGACGACATGGCACGTCTTATTGATTCCGGCCCCGGCTGCCCCACGCCAACTCCGCTGCGCGGCGCTTCTGCCGCTGAAGCGCGCGGCCTCGTCTATGATGACGCGGTGAAAATGGAGGCCGATGACCTGTACCCGCTGGTACAGGATTTCATCACTCCGATGGAATGGCCAGCCATTGCGCCCCTCGTGGCGGCAATCAATCGGCTCAAGAAAGAGAAGAACGCCGTCATCCTGGCGCACAATTACATGACGCCGGACATCTTCCAGCTTGTCGGCGATTTCCGTGGTGACAGCCTCCAGCTGGCCCGTGAAGCTGCCAATGTGGATGCCGATATCATCGTGCAGGCCGGAGTGCACTTCATGGCCGAGACCTCGAAGATCCTCGCGCCTGAAAAGACCGTCCTTATTCCGGATACCCGCGCGGGCTGTTCGCTCGCCGCCTCGATCACGGGCGCCGATGTGCGCCTGATCAAAGAGAAATTCCCGAATTACCCGGTCGTGACCTACGTAAACTGTACCGCTGAGGTAAAGGCCGAGTGCCACATCACCTGCACCAGTTCGAATGCGGCGCAGGTCGTCGAAGCCATCGCTGCTGAATGGAATACTGACACGGTTATCCTCGTGCCGGACCAATACCTTGCCAAGAACGTGGCTGCCCAGACCGGCATCCGCGTCATGACCTGGCCGGGCGCGTGTGAAGTGCACGAGATGTTCAGCGCCGACGATGTCGAGCAATTGCGCGAAGCCCACCCAGGCGTCGTCATCCTGGCTCACCCGGAATGTCCGCCGGATGTACTGGAAGCCGCCGACTTTGCCGGCTCGACGTCCGCGCTGGCCAATTACGTTGCCGAGGAAAGCCCGAACAAGGTTGTCCTGCTGACGGAATGCTCGATGAGTGACAATGTGGCGTCAGCCAATCCGAACGTGAACTTCATCCGTCCATGCAATCTCTGCCCGCACATGAAGCGTATCACGCTGGAAAACATCTATGATTGCCTGGTCACGGGCGAGTACGAGGTGCTCATCCCTGAGGATGTCCGCGTGCGCGCCAAGGAAGCCCTCGACGCCATGATGGCCCTGCCGAAAATGGTCAAGCCGCTCGCGTTCAAGACCGGTTTGAAACCACTTGAGCTTGAAATGGTCGTCTAGCAGCCAGACAGGTTGTGCAATCGCGGGGGAGCGGCGTAATGTGTCTCAGGGCGCAAGGAGAGGTAGAATGGTCCGAGGCATATACGGTCTCGCGGCAATGGCGATCGCAGGCCTTTTGGTCTGCAGTCCCGCTCATGCCGACAGCAAACGCGAGGGAGATTCATCGGATGTCCTTGGCACCTGGAGCTTCCAGACAAAACCCTATCGCAATGGAGAGTGCATGATGTCTGGCACCATGTATCTTTCTCCGCACCCGGATGAAGGCCAATATAGCTGTGAGCTCACAGCGGTTGAAGTCTGCTCAATGTGGGGCCGGTCGGTTGTACGCCAATCCTGCAAGGCTCGCCGCTTCGGAGACCAAATTTCGATTCGGTCCCAGATCGAGGAAATGCTGGAAGCCAAGGTCGAGGGCCTGATCTATGTACCAGACAATTTCACGCTCACCATCCAATCCGCTGACCGGATGTTTGGCGCGCTGGTGTCTGCCGTGACCGCACCGGCGGAATTCCGCCGCGCGAATGACGGCATCTCCTGATCCGTGAGCGCCTCCATTCCGCAAACCCTGACGGCCAATGGGCCAGTCGATGATGACGTTCTGATCGTAGGCGCCGGCCTTGCTGGCCTGTTCCTGGCGCTGCAACTGGCGCCGCGCCCCTGCACCGTCATCTCCCCGGCTCCGCTTGGCCAAGCCGCATCCTCCGCATGGGCGCAAGGCGGCCTGGCCGCTGCCATGCACCCCCTGGACAGCCCCAAACAACATGCCGCAGACACCGTTGCGGCCGGCGCGGGACTCGTCGACCCAATTATCGCCCGCCTCATTGCAGAGGAAGGCCCGGCCCGGGTTCGCGATCTTGTCGCGCTGGGCGTTCCGTTTGACCGCACGCCGGATGGCGCATTGGCCTTGTCGCTTGAAGCCGCTCATTCTCACCCGCGCGTGGCACGCGTTGCCGGAGACCTTGCGGGCAAGGCCATCATGGATGCGCTGGTCGCGGCCGTTGCCGCCGCGCCACATATCACCATCATCGAAGGCGTCCGCGCCACCGGCCTGATGCAGGATGCCAATCTTCAGGTGGCAGGCGTCATATTGCGGGACAATGCCGGAACGCTCTCCACACGGACCGCGCGGGAAACGGTGCTGTGCACCGGCGGTTCCGGCGGCCTGTTCCAGGTTACCACCAACCCACCCGAAGCGCGCGGCGACGCTGTTGCGATGGCCTGGGAAGCGGGCGCACTGATTGCAGATCTAGAATTCGTCCAATTCCATCCTACGGCCATCGACATTGGCCGCGATCCTGCCCCCCTCGCGACCGAGGCCCTCCGCGGTGAAGGCGCCACGCTCCATAATCGAGACGGCACGGCCTTTATGGCAAGCTACCATGAATTGGCCGAACTCGCGCCGCGCGATGAAGTGGCGCGCGCCGTGCACACAGAGCGCTTGTCTGGCCGAGGCGCATTCCTCGATTGCCGCACGGCTGTGGGTGAACACTTCCCGGACCATTTCCCAACAGTATTTGGCACTTGCAAATCTGCCGGCATCGACCCACGCACCGAATTGATCCCGGTTGCTCCAGCGGCGCACTATCATATGGGTGGCATCGTCCCAGACTTTTGGGGGCGCAGCAGCCTCGATGGACTGTCCGTCTGCGGCGAATGTACATCTACCGGCGTACACGGCGCAAATCGCCTTGCATCCAACTCTTTGTTAGAAGCTGTCGTATTTGCCCACCGCATTGCCGAGCGCCTGCGCGAAGCTGAGTTCGCCACCCCTAACGCATCAACAGGTCATGTTCCAGGGGCGTTACCCGTTCCAGCCCTGCAGGAATTGCGCGGCGCCATGTCCGAAAAATGTGGAGTTGTGCGAAATGCCACCGGCATGACCAGCGTGCTTGAACTGATCGAGCGCTTGAACACCATACATGGGCCGGCTCGCGCGCTGACCACTGCGAGACTGATCGTTCAGGCCGCAATCAATCGCAAGGAAAGCCGGGGCGGACATTTCCGGTCTGACTATCCAGACATGATCGAGCCGGAACGCCAGTTCCTGCTGAGAGATTTTGAGGAGACCGTCCGCGTATGAAACTGCTCCCCCCGCCGCTGCCCGCGATCATCCTCGATCCCATCGTTCGGCTTGCCCTGTCAGAAGACCTTGGCCGCGCAGGTGATCTGACCACGGACGCGACCATTGCGCCGGAAACCCAACTCAGCGTCGTTATTGCAGCGCGCCAGCCCGGCGTGATCGCAGGTCTCGACGCTGCGGCCCACGCGCTTACCCTGATCGATCCAAGCGTGGAACTGGATGTTCGGATGGATGATGGCACGGCAGTAAAACCCGGCGATGTTGTCGCGCGCCTTGACGGCAGCGCGCGCTCTATCCTGACGGCTGAGCGCACGATGCTGAATTTTATTGGACGACTGTCAGCGGTCGCCACGATGACGCGCAACTATGTCGCAAAGATTTCTCACACGTCCGCAACAATTGTCTGCACCCGGAAAACGACCCCAGGTCACCGGGCGCTGGAGAAGCGCGCCGTTCGGTGCGGCGGAGGTACAGCACATCGCTACGGCCTGGATGATGCCATCCTGATCAAGGACAATCACATCGCCGCTTGCGGTGGCTCCGTGGCGCTCGCACTGGAACGCGCCAAGGCCTATGCGGGCCACCTGCGCATGATCGAAATTGAAGTCGATACACTCGACCAATTCGCGGAAGCGCTGAAACATGGGCCGCATGCCGTCCTGCTCGACAATATGGATACCGACACCTTGCGCCGCGCCGTTGAAATGAATCAGGGCCGCGTCACGCTCGAAGCATCTGGCGGAGTCAATCTGGGTACCGTTGCGGCAATCGCTGAGGCCGGTGTGGACTTTATTTCCGTGGGGGCGCTAACGCATTCTGCTCCCAATCTTGACGTGGGTATGGATGTGGTCTGACACTGCTGCAAAGGGCGATCAGTCCCTGATATCAGCAGGAGGAAAAGCCCATGACGCGAGCGAGCGGGCGAAAGAGTATCTTTATTACGGGCGCAGCATCCGGCATCGGAGCAGAGACCGCGCGCTATTTTGCAAAACGCGGCTGGTTTTGCGGCCTTTATGACGTGAACACTGCTGGCCTCGATGCCGTCGAAGCCGAGATCGGATCCGAGAACTGCCTGAAAGCCAGGCTTGATGTTCGCAACCGCGAGGACTGGGCCGCTGCCATCAAGGATTTCAGCGAAGCCACTGAAGGGGCAATGAACGTACTCTTCAACAATGCGGGCATTGGACGTCATGGCTGGTTCGAAGACATCACAGGCGAGGATAATGACGCGATCATCGACATCAATGTGAAAGGTGTAGTGAACGGCGTGCAGGCTTCACTCTCCCTTCTGAAGGCGACATCAGGCGCACGCATTGTGAACACGGCCTCTACCGCGGGAGTTGTCGGCTCACCACAACTGGCTGTTTATTCTGCAACCAAGTTCGCTGTGCGTGGTCTGACCGAAGCGCTCGACGCCGAATTTCGCGATCTCGACATTCGCGTCACCAGTCTGATGCCGTGGTTCATTGAAACGCCGATCCTCGAAATGGGGGATCGCGACGGCTCGAACCACAAGATGTCTGACCAGCTCAAGGAAAACGGCATGAATGTGTATCCGGTTTCCATGGCTGCGGAACGCGCCTGGGACGCCGCTCATGGCAAAGATACACATTTCATGGTTGGCAAAGATGCTGAACGGGCACGTTTCATGGCGCGCTGGTTGCCAGGCGCTATCCAGAAGCGCGTGAAGGCGGGTGTGCCCCCACGCGACTGATGTTTCCTAGTTCATGGCGCCGGCGGCTGAAGCGGAGCTTCTTACCGCCGCCTGCGTCACCTGGGCTGCCGTATAGTCGGCGACCTCGGACGATTTACGCATCGTGTTGAACTTCGGGGCACCATTGGTGATCGTGCGCGTAGAGGTGGTCACAGAGGCCGGCGACAGAGTTGGTGCCGGGGCATTCATGGCCACTTTCTCAACCTTGGCGTCGTCGGTGGTCTTGATCACAGACGTCGCCGCAGCATTCACATCAGCCTCAGCCGCAGCCGTGATGACGCGCTCACGCTTGCGATTGTAGTTCTGGCGCACTTGGGCCCATTCGGCGCCGCGCGGGAACCGATAGAAGATGTGCAAACCAATCTTGTCGGTCTTGATGAGGCCAGCGCTCCAGATCGGGTCAACATAAGTGGCGTGATAATGCGTCGCGCCGCCTGTGCGTTCCTCGTTGAGGTTCATCAGCACGTGAGCTGCGACCTTCTGGGCAGTATCCCAATTACGACCGCGTGGCTCGCGGGTCATGGCACCGTCACAGGTGAAGGTGAACTGGCAACCGGTTGTGCGAGTCGCACCCTGGAATACGACGTCACAGACACTGTCAGGATAGCGATGGTCGCGAACCCGATTCGCGATGACTTCGGCAACGGCCATCTTGCCGCCCAGCGATTCTGTTCCGGCCTCATAATAGATAGCCTGGGACAGACACTGTGCCTCGTCGTTAATCTTTTCGGCGCGTTTGATGTGCTCCGGACGGAACGAAACCAGCGATGAAAGTGCAGCACCATCGCGGTCGCGCATCGCATAACGGCTCATTGAAGCGCCGGTATCGCGCTTGAGAGTGTACTCGACGGTACGGATCCAAGGCGTATCCAGCAGGCTTGGCGTCATCGGATCAGCGCGCACGGTGACGCCGCCGTCTTCAATAGAAGCCAAGCGTACCGCTTCCGCATGGAAATCAGCTTCGGCGCGCTTCTCCATCTGGAGTTCGCCAATCAGGGGAAGAGTTACAGTCGCAGCCACAGCGCAGACCGCAACGGTCGCCCCGCGAATGACAATATCTCTCTGCTCTTCGTTCGTCATAGCCATCCACCAACGCTTGAGCTGCTCTTGGAGCCCACGCATTGGCGATAGAGTCGCCCTTCGTGGTTGAAGAACCCTTAACATCACCGCTCCCCAATCCCCCGGCAGACGGTATATTCCGTCCTACGAACCCCGGGTGTTGTTGGTTTGACTAAAAATTATGAGACCGTTTCTGGCCCCGCTTCGAGTTGGATATCCATCTCTCCCGGTACCTAGCAAGAAGCTGGCCAGATACGTGAGTGACTTTTCTGTCAGGATAGATACGCCCCGGATTTTCGATTTAAACCGTTACATTAGGAGAAAGCGGCCAAGCCTCTGTAATACAGTGGAATATTTCTGCAAATTTCGTGAAATATTTCGCACTGCACAAAAATGGGTGTTGCCCGGAAGCAACACCCAAATCCTGCCGGTTTCTAGCGGACAATCGTCTTTATTTGGCTTTCAACGCCGCATGTGCCGCAGCGAGACGCGCGATTGGCACACGATACGGAGAGCACGACACGTAATCGAGTCCCGCCAACTGACAAAAGTTAATCGAAGCCGGGTCGCCGCCATGCTCACCGCAGATTCCAAGCTTGATTCCAGGACGTGATTTACGACCCCGCTCAGTAGCGATTTTGACCAATTCTCCTACGCCGACCTGGTCGAGCGTCACGAATGGGTCTTTTTCGTATATGCCTTTGTCCTCATAAATCTTGAGGAAACGGCCTGCATCATCGCGCGAAATGCCGAGTGTCGTCTGGGTCAAGTCATTCGTGCCGAACGAGAAGAACGCGGCGGATTGTGCAATCTCAGCAGCCTGAAGCGCCGCGCGTGGCAGCTCGATCATCGTGCCGACCATATAGTCCAGCGTGACACCCGTCTCGGAAAACACCGATTGGGCAACCTCGTCCACAACCGCTTTCAGGATTGCGAGCTCCTTGTGCGTGGCGACCAGTGGGATCATCACTTCCGGAACTGGCTTGCGACCCGTCTCCTTTGAAACATTAACGGCGGCTTCGAAAATCGCGCGCGCCTGCATCTCATAGATTTCGGGATAGGTGATGCCGAGACGGCAGCCGCGATGGCCCAGCATGGGATTGCTCTCATGCAGTTCTGCAGCCCGGCGGCGCAACTCATCCGCGCTAACGCCAGAAGCCTTGGCCACTTCGTCCATGTCCGCATCTGTGTGCGGCAGGAATTCGTGGAGCGGTGGGTCGAGCAGTCGGATTGTGGCTGGCCGATCTTCCAGAATGCGGAAGATTTCCTCGAAATCGCTCCGTTGCATCGGCAGGAGTTTGTCGAGCGCAGCGCGACGGCCACTTTCGCCATCCGCGAGGATCATCGCCCGCACTTCGGGGATACGCTCTTCTTCAAAGAACATGTGCTCAGTGCGGCAGAGGCCAACGCCTTCGGCGCCAAATTCAACCGCCGTACGCGTATCCAGAGGCGTTTCAGCATTGGCGCGCACTTTCAGCGTGCGCACCTTGTCGGCCCAGCTCATCAGCAAACCGAAATCACCCGACAGATCAGGTTGGCGCATTTCGACGGCGCCCATCATCACCTGACCGGTCGCCCCGTCCACAGTGATCACGTCGCCTTTCTTGATTTCACGGCCCATCACGCGGAACACGCCCGCCTTGGTATCGATCTGCAGGCCACCGGCGCCGCAGACACACGGCCGGCCCATGCCACGGGCCACAACGGCGGCGTGGCTGGTCATGCCGCCGCGTGCCGTAACAATGGCGCGGGAAGCATGCATGCCCTTGATGTCTTCCGGGCTGGTCTCGATGCGCACGAGGATCACGTCCTCGCCCTTTTCAGCCATGGCCCAGGCATCTTCTGACTCAAACACGACCTTCCCCACGGCCGCGCCGGGACTGGCGGGAAGGCCCATCACGATTACGTCGCGCTTGGCATCTTCAGAAATGGTTGGGTGAAGCAACTGGTCCAGCTGAGACGGTTCAAGGCGCAGGATGGCCTCCTCTTCCGTCACCAGGCCTTCGCGTGCCATGTCGACAGCGATCTTGAGCGCTGCGGCAGCGGTACGTTTGCCGTTACGGGTCTGCAGCATGTAGAGGCGGCCATCTTCGACCGTGAACTCGAGATCCTGCATATCCTTGTAGTGTTGCTCCAGCGTGTTCGCGACGTCGCGCAGCTGGGTATAGACTTCCGGCATCGACTCTTCGAGCGGCGCATCGGTCGAGCCCAGCGTATCTGCGCGCTCACGGGAGATCGGCGCGGGCGTACGGATGCCCGCCACCACGTCTTCGCCCTGAGCATTGATCAGATATTCGCCATAGAAGACCGGGTCACCATTCGACGGGTCGCGTGTGAACGCAACGCCTGTGGCAGACGTCTCGCCGAGATTACCGAACACCATGGCCTGGACGTTGACCGCCGTGCCCCATTCTTCAGGAATATCGTTCAGCTTGCGATAGGTGATCGCGCGATCGTTCATCCAGGAGCCGAACACCGCCGTGATGGCGCCCCAGAGCTGTTCCTTCGGATCATCCGGGAAAGGGCGACCAAGATTGTACTGAACCGCGTCCTTGTAGAGCGAGATGATCTGCTTCCAGTCATCGGCCGTCATCTCGGTATCGAGATCATAGCCTTGACGGTCTTTGTAGTCGTCCAGAATGTGCTCAAACTCGTCATGGCTGATGTTCAACACGACATTGGAATACATCTGGATGAAGCGGCGATAGGAATCATAGGCGAAGCGTTCGCCGGCCTTTTTGGCCAGTCCTGCGGCAGCTGATTCGTTCAGGCCGAGGTTCAGGACCGTGTCCATCATGCCCGGCATCGAAGCGCGCGCGCCTGAGCGTACGGATACGAGCAGTGGATTTTCAGGGTCGCCGAAGCCCTTGCCGGTTTCCTGCTCGACGGCTGCGAGCGCGGCATCAACCTGCGCTTCCAGAGCTGCCGGATACTGGCGCTCCAATTCGTAATAAGCAGTACAGACTGCAGTCGTCAGCGTGAATCCCGGTGGTACGGGCAAACCCAACTTCGCCATTTCAGCGAGGTTCGCGCCCTTGCCTCCGAGCAAATTCTTCATTGAGGCGTCGCCGTCTGCGCTCCCGCCTCCAAAAGCATACACCCAGGTTTCGTCTGCTGGCTTCAGTGCTGCTTCACCCATGAATTCTGCCTTCCGATACATATGTCGTGTCCCCCAAGTTAACGGGGGGCGAATTGCAATTCCTATGCTGCATTGCAGCGCCATTGGCCAGTGTCCGAAAGGGCACGCGGGGGGTGACAACGTTGTTCGTGACACATTGGCGCGTTCCCGTGCAGGCAGGCCGTTTCAGTCTGACACAAGGGCACGCGAGCGCCCTGACCTGCATCAGCCATCGATGCGGGAGAAATCCGCTACGCGGTGAAGTGTTCCACGGATTTTGGCGAGCAGTGCCAGACGATTCGCGCGCACGGCAGAATCCTCGTCATTGACCATGACCGCTTCGAAGAAGGCGTCCACCGGACCACGCAGTTTGGCAAGTTCGGCCATGGCCGCGGTGAAGTCCTCGGATTTGAGCGGTCCTTCAATGGCGGCCTCAACATCCGACAGGGCTTTCGCGAGGGCTTTTTCCTCGGCCGGCCCCTTGGTGATGAGGACGTCATCGACGGAGAGGTCAGCAGGCAGATCGCCCTTCTTCTCCTCGGCCTTCAGGATGTTCGCCGCGCGCTTGTAACCCGCCAGCAGGTTTGCCCCGTCTTCGGTATCAAGGAACGCGCCCAGAGCTTCGACGCGGCGCGTGATGAGCACGAGGTCATCTTCGCCGAGCGCGAAGACGGCGTCGATCAGGTCGTGGCGTTGGCCTTCATCCCGCAAATGCTGCTTCAAACGGTCCGCAAAGAACGAAAGCAGATCGAGCGAATCCAAAGAAAGCTTGGTTAGGCCGACAAACGGTCCATCCGAAATCTGCAGACCTTTCTGATTTTGGAATTCAAAATCTGACATACCAAGGATTCCTTGGAACCCAAGACGTAAATCATTGGCCAGAGTGATCCGAACGACACCTAGAGCTGCGCGGCGTAGCGCGAATGGGTCCTTTGATCCCGAAGGCTTCTCATCAATCGCCCAGAATCCAACCAGCGTATCCAGCTTGTCGGCGAGCGCAACGGCGATGCCCACCGGATCGGTTGGCACGGAGTCGCTCGGGCCTTGCGGCTTGTAATGATCGCGGATGGCATCGGCGACGGCCGCCGGTTCGCCAGCCTCCAGCGCATAATACCGCCCCATCACGCCCTGCAATTCCGGGAATTCGCCAACCATTTCCGACACGAGGTCGGCCTTAGCGAGACGCGCGGCGCGTTCGGCAAGGCCCGGATCGGCGCCAACTTTGGGGGCGAGTTCGTGGGCGAGCGCGGCGACGCGCTCCACCTTGTCACCAAGGCTACCAAGCTCGGCCTTGAAGGCGATGGTCGAGAGCTTCTCGGCCATGTCTTCCAGGGGCGTCGCCTTGTCCTTCTCCCAGAAGAACCGGCCATCATCGAGCCGCGCCGACAGGACGCGGGAATTGCCCTCGGCGAGCTTCTTGCCGCCATCAGCGGCCTCGATGTTCGCTACCACGATGAAGTTCGGCGCCAGCTTCCCGGTCTTCCTGTCATTAACGGCGAAATATTTCTGGTGTGTCCGCATGGATAGCTGGATCACTTCCGGCGGCAGCGCCAGGAAGGCCGGGTCCATGTCGCCGAGTACGACGACCGGCCATTCGGCGAGGCCAACGACCTCTTCGAGCAGGCCCTTGTCTTCAATCCATTCGAGGCCAGCCTCGGCGCAAACCTTCTCGATGCCGGCGAGGATCACCTCCCGCCGCGCATCGCGCGTCAGCTTCACATGGCCTGCGCCGCTAAGCTGACTCTCATAGTCCTTGCGAGAGGTAATCTTGAACGGCCCACGGCCATGCACGCGGTGGCCTTCGGTCTCGTCGCCACTGGAAATGCCATCCACTTCAAATGGCACCACTTTTCCGTCCAGCACACAGACAATCCGCTGCAACGGGCGCACCCAGCGCAGGTCACCCGTGCCCCAGCGCATGCTCTTGGGCCAATGGAAACCGCGAATGATGGCAGGCACAGCTTCGGCAATGATATCGGTCGCATCGCGGCCCGGCGTTTCGATCACAGCAACGTAGAAGTCGCCCTTCTTCGGATCGGAGCGCACTTCGGCCTGACTGATGTCGCTCAGCCCCGCGCCACGCAGGAAGCCCTCGACCGCCTTGTCCGGCGCGCCGACCTTCGGGCCTTTGCGCTCTTCCTTCACATCCGCAGAGCGCTCTGTCAGGCCATCCATGAACACCGTCAGGCGTCGCGGGCCAGAGGCCGTTTCCAGCTTCGACCAGTTCAGCCCCGCCTCGCCCAGCGCCTTTTCCAGTGCAGTACCGAGATCACTCTCAGCCTTCGCCTGCATGCGCGCGGGGATTTCCTCTGAAAAGAGTTCGAGAATCAGGTCTGCCATGAAGGGGTCCAGCCAGTAGTTACAAGCCTGCACGGCATACTAGCGCGGGCGGCAGGGTCAAGCACCGGACGTGCAGATGGGGCGCTTAGTCAGCCCCAAAAGTGAGCTGCCAGAGTTGCAATGCGCCGCCCTTCATGGACACGACCAGCTTCTTGCCATCCGGCGCAAACTCAATCCAGTTGGCGCCGAACATGCTCAGATCCTGCACCCCGGCAAGCAAGGCTCCGGTCTCGGCATCCCAGATCTTGCCGGACAAATCCATCGCACTGGTCGCCACGAATTCTCCGTCTGCACTGAAAGCGGCATTCCACAGCGGAGCATCATGGCCGGTCAGTTCGAGAACTTCACCGTCCGCGCTCCAAATACGGGCCGCCTTGTCCGCTGAGGCGACAAGAATGCGGTTTCCATCCTGGCTGAACGTGGCGTAAGTAGCCGGAACTTCTCCGGATTCGACCATGCGGAGCTGCTCGCCCGTCTCCGCATCCCAGACGCGGACCGTACCATCATTCGACGCTGTGACGATCCGGCTTGCATCAAAATTGAACCGTGCGGAACGGACTGCGCCGGAGTGCCCTGTCAGGCGCAACACCTCCTCGCCCGTTCGGGCGTCCCAGATACGTGCGGTTTCGTCATATGAGGCCGTAACCACCCGGTCCCCGAAGGGGCTGTATTCAGCATAGGAAACAACGCCCAGATGTCCATCAAGCACCAGCCGCGCCTCTTCGCCAAGCGCGCTCCAGATGCGCGCCGTGCCGTCTTCGGACGCCGTGATGAGGCGCTCTTCATTTGGGCTGAACCGCACAGTCAGGACCGGCGCGGTATGGCCTTTCAGTTCGGTCGACTGGCCATAAAGGCTTGGCGTCATGCCGACGATCCAGAGACGCGCCGTGTGATCGGCTGATGCACTTGCCACGTAGCGTCCGCTCAGGCTGTAGTCTACGCCATAGACTTCGTCCGTGTGACCGTCCAGATCTCCGAACCAGGATACAGATTTCAGCTGCAACCGCGTTCGGGCACAGGGCGGATTAGCGAGGTTCCGGCGCGCCACCTCGGCGAACTTCCCGTCGGGATATTGCTCCAGATGGCGAGCGTATTTGGTGCAAGGATCGACGGTCGTATAGCCCACGCTGGAGATTTCGACCCAATCCATCGTCTCCTGGTCCAGCACCGTCTTCAGGCGGCACTCCCCGGAAAAACAATAGTCGAGCGAAACGTCGGAATAGATTGCGGGGCGCTGCTCATGATTTATGGAGGAGGCCAGCATCGCGACCTCGCTGCGAGTTTCGTCCACGCTGCGCAACAAGGGATTGGCCGGATCGCTGAGGCGCGGCAACAGGCTGCGCGTGAAGACCGAATACGGGGACTCATCCTCCGGCCCCAGCCGGTCGAGCGCCTTCTGGCGGGTGCCTGCCGCATAGACCACGAGTGTGCCCGGCACGATCTCCAGCCGCGACAGTCCGCGCGTCACGCTGCGGGTTCCTGTATCGAAGGGATTGTCCCGGCAAGCATCCACGATGGCAAACAACAGGCCCGGTTTGCGCGCCTTGATCTCTGCGAGCACGTCAGTCGATAGCGACACAGTCTGGCGGCGCAGCGCGAATTCAGACGATTCCAGCGGCGCATCGGTCATGGCCAGAAAATTGTCGGCGCCATCCGACCAGCCGTGTCCGGAAAAGATGAAAGCGACCTCGTCGCCGGGCTCAATGGATTGAAGAAAACCGTCCAGTGCCTCGAGAAAGTCGATCGTGCCAGGATCTATCAGGCGCGTGACTTCAAAGCCCAGCTCGCCCCCAAACGCTTCGGAATAGCCCGTGGCGTCTCCGGTCGTCTTTTGCAGGTCTGGCAATTGCTTATAGTCGCCGACACCGACGATCAGGGCACGTTTGGTCTTCGCGTCCGCGCCAAGCGCAAGACAGAGACCGACAAGGCAAACGAGCATCCAACGTAACATGACGCGTCCTCCCACACCGGAAGAGACTATCCCCATGAAGCCGAATGACCAAATCAGTCAGAGGTTAAATCTAGGCGGAAACGTCTTCCTGCTTGGCCCATTGCGCAGCGGCGCCGCGGGCGAGGTCTCGGACGCGGGCGATATAGGCCTGACGCTCGGTCGGGCTGATGGCGCCGCGTGCGTCGATCAGGTTGAACGTGTGCGAGGCTTTGAGGGCGTAATCATAAGCTGGCAACGGCTTGCCTGCATCGCGCAGGGCATTCGACTGGTTCTCGCAATCGGCAAACCAGCGCTTCAGCATCTCGACATCGGAATGCTCGAAATTGAACGCTGATTGTTGTTTCTCGTTTTCGAGGAACACGTCGCCATAGGAGAGCGGCACTGCGCTGTCCGGATCGTTAAAGGGCAGATCATAGACATTGTCGACGCCGAACACATACATGGCGAGGCGTTCGAGCCCGTAGGTCAATTCGCCAGAGACCGGGAACACATCCAGTCCGCCAACCTGCTGGAAGTAGGTGTACTGGCTGACTTCCATCCCGTCGCACCAGACTTCCCAGCCAAGGCCCCAGGCGCCGACAGTCGGGTTCTCCCAGTCGTCTTCGACGAAGCGAATATCGTGAACAGTCGGGTCGATGCCAATGGCGTAGAGACTTTCCAGATAGAGGTCCTGCAAATCGTCGGGATTAGGCTTCAGGATGACCTGGAACTGGTAATAATGGCCGAGCCGGTTGGGATTTTCCCCATAACGCGCATCCTTCGGCCGCCGCGAGGGCTGGACATAGGCAGCACGCCAGTTCTTTGGCCCCAATGCCCGCAGCACAGTCGCCGGGTGCAAGGTGCCGGCGCCGACTTCCATGTCATAGGGCTGCAGGATCGCGCAGCCCTTATCGGCCCAATAGGCCTGAAGTGTCAGGATGAGGTCCTGAAAGGATTTCGGTTTGGCGTGCGCTTTGGGTGCGGTCATGGGGCAGATCCGAATATCGATTGGGTGTCGGGTTACAGCCGTGCGCAGGGCGAAGCAAGCACGGGAATGCGATCAGAATGACCCACGAGATTCATCATGATCATTTGACCCTGCCCCGCGCCCGGTGACCATGCTGTAAAACCCGCCATGCCCCAGCAAGGCCAGGACCAGACCAATGAACAGAAAGCCGAAGAACAACAGGCCGAACATGGCCAACTCCTTTTTCTATGCCCGTACCTCAATTCAGACCCTAGCCTGCAAATGTGGCAATTCCCAGAAAATCTGGATTACCAGTCGATCGCCCTGCCATGACGGATCGCATCCAGCGCTTCACTGGCCTCACCGTCGGCGGTGTGAGTGACGAGGGGCGCGAGCAAACGCACCTCTCCCCGTCTCAATCCCTTGCGTCCCCGCACCAAAACCCGGCGCGCATCTTCGCCATGTTTCGGCGCGATGGGCAGAACGGTAATCTCTCCCGTCAGGCGATCCAGCACAGCGAGAATTCGGGCGAGTTCGGCAGCGCGATGAATTATCACAATGGGCGCACGCGGCTTGGCCGCAAACGCCATCGCCTTGATCCAACCATCGAGGCTGAGGGATTCGAGATATGCTCCAGCTTTCTCCGCTCCCGGCGCGGAGATCCTTCCTGGCTCGAAATATGGCGGGTTTGCAAAAACCAGATCGAACCGATTTTCCTTGTCGCGTACCCAGTCGGCGGCATTGCCAGTCTCGACACTCACTCGGTCTTTGAAATTATTTGACGAGACAGATTGCCGTGCGAGGTCAGTCATGACCGCATCAATATCCACGCCTGTCACCTGCATCTGCGACAATCGAAATGCGGCCGTCATCAGCGCCCCACCGCATCCACAGCCTATTTCAAGGGCCGCGCCGCCGGACTTTTCGGGAAGGGCCGCGGCCAGCATCAGCGAGTCTGTGCTGGCTCTGAAGCCCTTTTCAGGTTGGAACAGGGTGACCCGCCCCTGGTAAAGGGTATCTTCTGTGATCTGCCCCACTAGCCGCGTTCGACTTCGGCCAAGGCTGCCTCGGCAGCAGGCAACAATTCCTCCGGCACCATGACGCGCCTCGGAAACGCGCCGATATTGCCCTCGACAGCGGAGATATGCTGATCAGCGATGAAATATTCGATGCCCGCCTCCCGCAGCAGGTGCTCAATATAGCCCAGCTTGACGACGTCATTGGTGCGAAAGACTTCCTTCATTCGGTCGCCGAACCGCGCAGATTGATATCCACTGAGCGGGCATCATAGACACTCGGCCGATCAGGTTTGTCGCCTTTGCCGGTGACGATTTCGAGGACTTCGGTAACCGACCCGCTATTGCCACCCCCTAGCGGAATGCCGATCCCTACGCTGCTGTGGCCGCGAGAACCCGACGAACCGCCAATGGAGACGCTGGAACCACCGCTACGGCTGTCTTCACTGCGTTCGGCAAAGCTGCTGGTTATCTCAAACCAGTCAGAGCCTTCCAGAAGCGTCAGTTCAGCTGCACGCAGCAAGGCCCGGTCACGCGCCTTCGACGGACTGGAGTCGGTGTAGGAGACCTGGTATCGGCCCGTTTCGATCTGCTGGCTGGAATAGCCCATCGCTCCGGACTTGGATGCGGGCCCGTAGACCGCGTTCGACGTACATGCAGCGAGCAGGCCAGCGGCGAGCAGAATTGCATACGGCTTCATGTGGGAACCCTTCCTTGTTGGAATATTCTCAACGGCCCAATTGCCTGAATGTTTCGCACACACGGCGAGGATTCGCCACAACACTTCGCTGTGAGATGCGTCGGGGTGCCACGTCGCGCTTGATGCGAACCCATCCTACGACTATTTCCCATTTCGTCAGAGAAATGATGGGAGCCAGTGAAAACGTGACCCTTGCGCCAAAACCAAGAGGCAAAGAGGCAGTCGGTTCCATTGTGGATCGGATGCAAACGCTCGTGGCCAAGGACCTCGGTGAGGTCGAGACCTTGCTGGCGACCCGCGCAGCAAGCCCGATATCGGTCATTCCGGATCTGTCCGGTTACATTGTGTCGGCGGGCGGCAAGCGCCTGCGACCATTGATAACCCTCATTTCTGCACATGCCGTGGGCACGCCGAACAAGGCAACACATGCTCTTGCAGCGGCCGTGGAGTTCATCCACACCGCCACGCTGTTGCACGATGACGTGGTGGACGAAAGCGATCTGCGACGCGGGAAACCTGCTGCCAAGGCAATTTGGGGCAACAAGGCCTCCATCCTGGTGGGGGACTTCCTGTTTGCGCGCGCGTTCAACCTGCTGGTTGAAACCAACAGTCTCGAAATCCTGAACCGGCTCGCCACAGCATCCACGGTGATTGCCGAAGGCGAAGTTCGCCAATTGGCCGCGATGCAGGCCCGGGATCTGCCGACCGAAGACTATCTGGCAATTATTGAAGCGAAGACCGGCGCGCTGTTCGAGGCCGCTGCCGAGACCGGCGCCATGTCGGTCGGTAGTGATGATCACGCTCATGCGCTTGCCACATACGGCAAGAATCTGGGTCTCGCCTTCCAGATCATCGATGACGTGCTGGACTATGGTGGCACCACGTCGGTAATTGGCAAATCAGTTGGCGATGACTTCCGCGAATGCAAAATTACACTGCCCGTCATCGTCGCGAAGCGACGCGGCTCAGATGAAGACCGTCTGTTCTGGGACCGAGCCATGAATTCCGAAACGCAGCAGGACGCCGATCTGGCTCACGCTGTTCATCTGATCCGGGCCACTGGGGCTGCAGACGCCACCGTTCAGGAGGCCGAGGCCTATGCTGCGCTGGCCAAGGGCGCGCTGAGAACGCTCGAAGAGTCCCCCTATCGCAGCGCACTCGAAGATCTGGCCGATTTCTGCGTAAGCCGGGCCTACTGAGTCCGCGAGCGTTCGAGCCACCAAAAGACTGATCCGATAGCGGCAAGGGCAACCAGTGCCGTCAATTGCAGAACCGGGAAATCATCGGCCTGGTCAGTGGACTCTGCTGCGCCAAACATGGTGACCACACCCATCACCGCGCAAATCAGTGTCATACTCCACCAGAAGGTCGCGACACTGAGGTGGCCCCAACCGCGGGCAATCAGCCGCTGATAGGCGTGATCGGTGTGCGCCTGAAGAAGATTGCGCCCCTTGAATGTGCGCCACGCCAGCGTCAGCAAGACGTCAATCAGAAACGGCAGGGCAAGCGTGAGCGCCAGAAGCGCGGCGCGAACGCCATCCATGCCGTCGCCAAGGTGGTAGACGGCCATCAAGCCAAACAGTCCCCCGGCGCCTAGAGATCCGCAGTCTCCGGCATAGAGCCCGCCTCGCAAGTTCCACACAAGAAAGCCTAGCACAGCTCCGAACATGGCGAACTGGGCGATTACGGCAAATTCCCCGATCGGGTCGGGTACACAGCTACCAAAGCACAGCATCAGCACGGCAAAGAGCGGGAACAAAGCCACATGCATGATCGCAATCGATCCCAGCGCGAGGCCGTTGGCGCCGTCCATGAAATTGACCGCATTCGTAATCACGATCAGCCAGACAATGACCGCAATACCAAGGAGCCATCCACCTGCCCCGCCCGACATGAAGAATGGTATGGCCGCAATGACAGCCCAACCGCACAGCAGCGCGAGCTTCAACAAGGCTGACAGGCCGAGCCAGTCATCGACGAAGCCGATTGCCCAGGGCGTGACGGCTAGCGCAACTGCAAACAAAATCCTGCCCATGGGCATCTGAGCCAATGACGAGGGTTCTGCCATGACCGCGAACGCACCCAGTGTAATCAGGATCGCGCCGAAGATACCGATCCCGCCCGTGCGAGGCACAGGCGCTGCCTGCTGTTTACGGCCACCATCCGGAGCATCGAGCAGCGGCAAATGACGCGCCAGGGTGCACAGGACGAAAGAAATCAACGCCGCTCCGGCAACGAGGTAGCAAATCGTCATCGCGCGTCCCCCAAGCTTGTGGCACGAATCCACCACTTGGGATGGGCGCGCTCAAGATCCCTTGCCGCAGACTGTGCGTCGTCATCGGTTGCAAACAGCGCGAAACAGGTTGCGCCCGATCCACTCATTCTTACGAGACGACTTCCCGGCACCACATTGAGGACGTCAAGCACCTCCCCGATAGCTGGTACAAGGCGCACCGCTGGGGATTGAAGATCGTTACGTTGGTGCGCCATCCATGCGATCAACTCTTCCGGCGAACGCATTTCAGGCACGGCTTCGAGGGCGCTGAAAGCACTTATGCCCCCTTCTGCGTCAAAGGCCCGGAAAACCGGCCCGGTCGGGCAGTCGACCGCTGGATTCACCAGAACAGCTGGCAATCGAGGGAGGTTCTTTTGCGGGCGAACTTGTTCGCCTTCGCCCTGCATCAACGCCGTCCGCCCTTCCAGCGCAACAGGCACATCGCCGCCCAGCGGCACCGCGACCTGTCGGACAAGATCGCGCTCCAATGACCACAATTTCTGAAGAACGCGCAACGTCGCGCCGGCATCCGCCGAACCGCCGCCAATTCCCGCTGCCACGGGAAGATGCTTGTCAAGCGTCAGCGCAGCACCGTGCGATCTGCCCTCGGCCACGCACAGAGCTTGCGCTGCGCGCAGGACGAGATTGTCACCACCGACTTCCAAGCCGCTGGATCGTGGCCCCGTGACACTGAGGGTCAGAGTATCTGCGGACTCAGCAGATACCCGGTCGGCCGCTTCCGGCCCTGCGAACATGACGAGCGAATCGAGCGGATGACGGCCGTTTTTTTGTACGGTTCCGACATGCAGGAACAGGTTTACCTTGGCGGGCGCGAGAGATGTCGGCATGTCAGACTGCCACAGCGACTAGGGACGAACAGGCTTGGGAAGTTGCGCGCCTGCACCAGATTCAGCCTGTTTGACCAACGGCACGTTCGGACCGGCGACCAGCTTGGCCTCAATTCGGTCGCGTTCGCCATCCGCAGGATCGAGCGTCAACGAACGCCGCCACTGGAATCGCGCCTCAAGCTTGCGGCCGGTCTGCCAATAGGCGTCACCCAAATGATCGTTCAGAACAGGATCGCCAGGCTCAAGCTCGACTGCGCGTTCCAGATGCTGCGTAGCAGTCTCGTAATCCCCCAGCCGGTAGTGCGCCCAGCCAAGGCTGTCGATGATATAGCCTTCATTTGGCTCCATCTCCGCAGCCCGTCGGATCATATCCATGGCGAAGTCGAGGTGCTCACCCCGATCAACATAGGAATAGCCGACATAATTCAGCAGTGATGCGTCGTCCGGCTGCAGAGCCAAAGCCTTCAGCAAGTCGCGCTCACCTTCGGGCCAGTCGCCGAGCTCTCCACGTGATACACCGCGCGCATAGAACAATCGCCAGTCCTCACGCTTGTGGCTTGCATCATCGCGGATGATCTCTGTCAGCAAGGCCTCTGCCTGTTCCTGTCTCCCAACAGCGCGATAGAGGTCTGCAATCTGGATCTGCAAGCCCCTGTCCGGAGAATGGTCCAGGGCCTCGGCGGCAACGGCGAGGGCAGACTGACTGCGTCCACTGCGCTGCAGGGCCCAGGCGATCTGCCCCCGCGAAGTAGCATAGAAAGCCGACGTTTCAGGCACACGCGCCAGCACGCCAATGGCTTCGTCCCAGCGTTCCGCATTCGAGAGAGATTGTGCCCAGAGGGATCGCGCAACGTGAAGCTCCGGATCAAGTGCCAGCGCCAGCACGAAGTATACGGCTGAGACATCATCGCTTGTCTGGCTCATCAAAGCGGCCGCCGGAACATAGATGGCCAGCGCGGCCCCCTCATCCGGGGTCAGCCTCCGAACCTTGATCTTGTCGCCCGATGCAATCGCCTGGCTCAGGCGCGCAATAGAGGCGTTATGGCCAACTTGTTCGTCAAACGTATTCAGAATTTCCAACGCCCTGTCACGTTGGCCACGGGAGGCCAACAACTGGGCGTGTGCTTCCACACCAACGGCAAGGCGGGCGCTCGAATCCCACAGCGTGTCAAAAACCGACAGCGCGGCATCATCATTACCGGCCGACATCTCGATCAGCCCCATCATGTAGAGCGTTGCGCTGTCCAGCCGTGGATCGCCAGACAGGCCATCTTCGAGATACCGGACGGCTGCATCCGTCCCTTGTGTATCAACTACGCGCCAAGCCGACAGTCCGCGCGCAATCATGCGGTTGAACGGCCCGAAACGAGACTGCTCCAGCATTTGCTTCGCGTCATCTTCCCGACCGACCCGAAGAGCTTCCACAGCCAGGGTCAATCTAACGAGAGCGGCCTCGCTGCCGAGGGTGTTTGCCCGCTTCGCCACCCGCACGCCTTCGCGATAATCGCCAGACAGAAGCGACGCAAACAAGGCGCGATCAGCAATACCAGATTTCTCCGGTGCAGAATCAATCGCCAGAGCGTAATGCTCGGCCGCCTTTTGGGGATCATTGGTCATCGCCGCAAAGCGCGCGATCAGAAAATCGCTGTACGCCTCGGCTTCAGTCGGACGACCATTGTGGACGAGCGAAGAATCCAAATGGCTCAATCCACCACTTGAACACGACGCTGACAGCGCCAGAAGCGACGACGCCACAAGAAAACGCAACAATATCATAGGAGCCAACTTCTCAGTAACGGTGCGCCGCTGCAAGGGATTTCCCCCGCTCTAGCCCTGTCCCGCCAACAGAATATCCTGCTTGTCAAAAAAGCGGTCGATGCCGCGCTTGACCGCCGACATGGCATTGCGCAGGTCGCGGTCGGACTGCAGGCGCTTTGCGTCGGCCCGGTTCGTCACGAAGCCCATTTCCAGAAGCACCGCCGGAACATCCGGCGCCAGCAAAACATAGAAGCCTGCCTCGCGGTGTGTATTGCGCAGCACAGGGCCGGACTTCTCCAGTTCCGGCAGAAGCATTTCCGCAAATTCAGACGAGTGCGTCTTGGTTTCGCGCTTTACGAGATCTTCGAGGATGCCACTGACACGTTGCGGGGCGCCGTCCTCGAGCGGAATGCGCCAATTGTTGCGATTGGCTTCCTTGTCGATCCGGCGCTCACCACTCGCGCTGATCGTATAGACGGATGCGCCGGCAACGTCGCGACTCGCCGCAGCGTCCGCGTGTAGGGAAATGAACAGGTCAGCGCCCCAATCGCGCGCCATGCTGACGCGCACCTCATGGTCGACATAGACATCCGTGTCGCGTGTCAGCCGCACCGTATAGCGGGGGTCCGCCTGAAGGATATTCTTGAGTGCGAGTGCCGCCCGCAAGGTGATGTCCTTTTCCACACCGCCTGTAATCGCCATGGCACCCGGGTCCTTACCACCATGCCCCGCATCGATAACAACCGTGTAGGATTGGTTTGCGACGCGCTGGGACGCTGGCAACGGAGCATCAGGTCTCATTGATGCGAGTTCAATTGCGAGTTCTTCCTTGCGCTTTTTGGCCTGATAGGAGGCAAGCTTTCGCATATCTTTCTTCGCCACGCTGCTGAAGCGCGCGGCCGACACGGTCTGAAGGTCAACGATTACCCGGTAGGATGGCTCGTTGCCCGCAGGTGGCAGGGACAAGGTCCGCGCGACCATCAACGGGCGCTCAAGCGCAAAACTGAGCGTTCCCTCGGAGAGCGCCCAGGTGGCAACACCACCACCCCCATCACCCACAGCAGGGGTCACTGGCCCATCAACTGGCAGCACGAGGCTGCGAGCGTTTCCCGATTCGGCAAGGAAGGCGCGACCTTCCTGCTCGGAATCTGCCCACACGGTGATTCGAGTCGGCTCTCCATTGCCAACAACCTGCACCCGGCTGACATCGGCGGATGCGGCAAAACCCGCACCCAGACAGGCAATCACAAGGCAAACAAAGCGTAAAATAGTCATCAGGATCGCATGTATTCCAGATTCGAAGGTTTTCCCTACCAGACCGATTATTAACCCAGCATTGACCACAGGTTACGTATTACACAGCCTCAGCGCCCTTTTTGGTCTTTTCTTGACGGTCAAAATTGGGCAGTATCATCCGGTAGCCGCCAATCAGGCCTACCAAGCAAGTTTCCCAACGTCGCGACAGCGATCCCGGCTTCACCGAAAAGGCAAGCGGGCGCCGCGCTCCGGAAAGCAGAGAAGATGTACGCGGGTGCAGTAGTCAAAACCGATTTTCCTGTACTGCCCATGGGGCAGTCGGGTCGGCGTGACCGTATCCTCCCCCTAAATTTACAGACCGGCCCTGCGGCTGGCTTGAGGTGCGTTGACGCATCCAAAGCTGCTGCGCCGGCTCATAAGGTTCCTTTACATGAGCAAACTCATGCTAATCGACGCCTCGCACACGGAAGAGACCCGTGTTGCGATCGTCAACAATGGTCAGGTCGACGACTTTGACTTTGAAACAACTGGCAACGAACAACTCCGCGGAAACATCTACCTCGCAAAAGTAACGCGTGTAGAGCCGTCGCTTCAGGCGGCATTCGTTGAGTATGGCGGCAATCGCCACGGTTTCCTGGCCTTCAGCGAAATCCACCCCGACTATTACCAGCTGCCCGCGGAAGACCGCGAAGCCCTGCTGAAGGAAGCAGCCGAAGAGGCCGCTGCCCAGATCGAAGACGATGATGATGAAGATGGCGATGCAGTCGATATCGACGATGAAGACGACGTCGACAACGATGCAAGCGACGACGATTCTGACGAGTCGGAAGACTCCACCGATAATGAAAGCGGTGAAGCCAAGGCTGCCGCCGCACCCCGCCGGAAGAAATCAAGCCGCGCCTCGATCTCCAAGCGCTACAAGATCCAGGAAGTCATCCGCCGCCGCCAGGTGATGCTGGTCCAGGTCGTGAAGGAAGAACGTGGCAACAAGGGCGCCGCCCTGACCACCTATCTCTCCCTCGCTGGCCGCTACTCTGTCCTGATGCCGAACACGCCGCGCGGCGGTGGCATTTCCCGCAAAATCGTCAATGGCGCGGACCGCAAGCGCTTGAAATCCATCGTCTCCGAGCTGGATGTGCCGGACGGCATGGGCCTGATCGTGCGGACCGCAGGCGCCAAGCGCACCAAGGCCGAGATCAAGCGTGACTATGAATATCTTTCCAAGCTTTGGGAAAACATTGTCGAGAAGACACTGACATCCGAAGCTCCAATGCTGATCAATGCCGAGGGCGGTCTCGTCCACCGGGCAATGCGCGACATGTTCGACAAGGATATCGAGGAGGTCCTTGTTCATGGTGAAGAGGCCTATCGCGAAGCGAAGGATCTCGCCAAGCTCATCATGCCGAGCCAGTCCAAGAAGGTTCAGCAATGGAAAGAGGAAGACCCGCTTTTCGTGGCCGAAGCGGTCGAGCAGCAGCTCGATTCCATCTACTCCCCGACCGTCCAACTGAAATCCGGCGGCTATCTCGTCATCAACCAGACCGAAGCCCTGGTTGCGATCGATGTGAACTCCGGCAAGTCGACACGTGAGCGCAACATTGAGCAGACGGCTGTGCGGACGAACCTCGAGGCAGCTGAGGAAGCCTGCCGCCAGATGCGCCTGCGCGACCTGGCTGGTCTCATCGTGATCGATTTCATCGACATGGACGAGAACAAGAACAATCGCGCCGTCGAGAAAAAGCTGAAGGATCACCTCAAGGTGGACCGGGCCCGCGTCCAGCATGGTCGCATCTCGCAGTTCGGCCTGATGGAAATCTCACGCCAGCGTCGCCGTCAGGGCGTGCTGCAGGCAACCTCCGATCCGTGCGAAGCGTGTAACGGCACTGGCCGTCGCCGCTCTATCCCGTCGGCGGCACTTCAGCTGATCCGGGCCATCGAGGCCCGCGCCTCCATGGGCGGCCTGAAAGCCATTTCCGTGAAGGCTCCGACCGATGTCGCGCTCTACCTGCTAAACAACAAGCGCGAAGCGCTGGTCGAAGTCGAACAGGTGGCCGGCTTTGCTGTCTCGATTCACTCGTCAGAAGACATGCTGCCAGGCGATTTCGTGATCGATGCAGAGCGCGACCCGAACGGAAAGCCGAAGAAGCGCAAGCCACCACGCTCGCTCGCCAAGCCGAGCAAGCAAATCGTCAGTGATGACGAGGATGAAGATGACGAGAGCGAAGACGACACGTCCGAAGCCTCTGCTGATCAAGATGACGAATCCACAGGCACCCGCCGCAAGCGCCGTCGGCGCCGAGGCGGTCGTGGCCGCAAACAAGAGGCAGCTGAGTCGCAAGACGATGAATCCCGGCTCGACGGCGAGGACGCCGAGGATGACGGCGATGACACCGCCGAGGCCGCGTCAGACAGTGACGACGATTCAGAGGATGGCGCCCCTCGCAAGCGCCGCCGCCGAGGCCGTCGCGGAGGTCGTCGGCGGCGCCGGTCTTCAGACACCCGCAACGAGGCAGCCGATGGAGCGCCAACAGATGGCGGCGCCTATCTGGACGGCCTCGCTGCGAGTGCTCCGGAAATGCTGGACGATATTCCGCCGAGCGAAGCCAAAGTAGAGGAGCCGGTAACCGCAGAAGCTGAAACTGCTCCGGACGAACCGAAGACGGAAGAGACTTCTGGTGACAGTGAGGAAAAGCCGGCCAAGACGAAGCGTCCCCGCCGATCCCGCAGCAAAAAGAAGGAAGCCCCTGTGGCAGCCGACACCGGCGATGCACCAGAGACCAGCGATCCTGTTGAAGCTGAACCCACTCCAGCATCCGAGCCTGCTTCAGAGCCAGAGCCTGTTGCAGAAACGCCAGCCCCGGAGCCTCAGCCTGAAGTGGCGCCCGCCATGGTTGAACAGGCTGCGCCAGACCCCACTCCTGAGCCTGCCGCAAAGCCCTCCAAGAAGGCCGAGCCAAAACGCGCCGGCTGGTGGTCCCGCGCCAAGCGCTAGGCGGTCAGATTACTGACTAAATAAGAAGGCCGGAGCAACGATGCTCCGGCCCTCTACGTTTCAAGCTCATACAAAGTAGACGAACCAGAACTCTATTCCGCGACCAACCCTGCGAACTGGGGGTCAGCTACTGCCTTACCTATCAGCTCTTGCACGGCCGGCGTAAAAGCATCAATCACGTTCTGGCAAGCTTTGAGCGCCGAGTAGCTCGTTTTGAAGCTATAGTCCGTAGATACTTCATAGCCATCGGGCGCAGCTTCAGACGAAAGCTTGAGCCCAATCTTCCAGGATCCAGTCCCAAATGAGTTGAAATCCAACTGCGTGATTTCACCATCGATTGTTGTTCCGTTGGTCTGATCGTAAACCCCGGCGGCAAAGAGTTCGTCTCGCATCGCGCCCTCAATAAAGGCAACCGGCGCTTTTCCTGGAGCTACTTCCAAAGCGCCGAGCGCTCGGCAAGTCATATCGCCTTCAACGCCCTCTGCGGTAGTAAACGCCGCCAACTGGACCTTTTGCTCATCGTCCTCAAATGCGGATTGAAACGCCATGATGTTCGCAGTCGACGGCGTATACGGACGGCTGGACGTTGTTTCGCAAGCGCCCAACGTTAGAGCGGCCACAACAACCGCTACATATTTCAGCATAGAATTCTCCCCAAATTTCCCCGTGACCCAAGTTGATCACAGAACCACATTTCCCGCATTGGTTGCTTGGGTCAACAACAAAAAAGGCCGGTCTTGAAATAATCGCGACCGGCCTCCAACTGTTCGATTAAAGCGAAAAAATATTCACATTCGAGTATTTACGCCGCAGCTTTCTCAGCTTTGCCGGCTGGCGGGAAGCGATCGTAGAAGCCTTCGCCCTTGGATGCCATGTCGCGGAGCAGGTCGCCCGGCCGGAACCGGTCACCATACTTGTCCGCAAGCTTGTCGGCCTCGGCGACGAATTCCTTGATGCCCCACATCAGGTCGATATAGGAACAGCAACCGCCCGTATACGGTGCAAAGCCCCAAGCGAGGATGGAGCCAATGTCGGCATCGCGCGCATCGGTGATAACACCCTCTTCAAAGCAACGGGCAACCTCCACAGCCTGACGGATCAGGAAGCGGTTGGTCAGCTCTTTCTTCAGGTCTGGTGGGCATTCGTCCACCTTCACTTCCAGCTGCGTGTTCAGGTTTGGCCAGAGGCGTTCCGGCTTGCCCTTTTCGTTGTAGTCGTAGAAGCCCTTTCCGGCCTTGCGGCCCACACGCTCCTGGTCTTCGACGAGCCATGCAAGGAACTGCGTCCGGTCATCCGTCTGCAGATCGATACCAGCTGCCTCAGCGGTTGCCCGCGTCACTTTCAGCGCGGTGTCGAGACCGACCGAGTCGGAAACTTCCAGCGGGCCCATCGGCATGCCGGACTGTCGGCCGACATTCTCGATGATCGCTGGCTTGATGCCTTCTGCCAGCATTTCCATGCCCTCGCGCGTATAAGTGCCGAAGCAGCGGGACGTGTAGAAGCCGCGGCTATCATTGACAGCAATCGGCGTCTTGCGGATGGCGAGCACATAATCGACCGCCTTGGCGAGGGTCGCTTCGCTGGTCTTTTCACCGCTGATGATTTCGACAAGCCCCATGCGCTCGACCGGCGAGAAGAAGTGGATGCCGATAAAGTTCTCAGGGCGCTCCGATGCTTCAGCCAAGCCTGTAATCGGCAATGTGGATGTGTTTGATCCGAAGACAGCATCCTTGTCGAGAACAGCTTCAGCCATCTTGGTGATCTTGGCTTTCAGTTCGACATTCTCGAACACGGCCTCGATGACCAGGTCAGCGCCTTTGACATCATCATAATTGTCGGTCGTCGTGATCAGGTCGAGCAGTGCGTCGCCCTTCTCCTGTGTGGACTTGCCACGCGAGACGGCCTTTTCGACGAGACGGCGGGAATAGTCCTTACCCTTCTCGGCATTCTCTTTCGAGACATCGACGAGAACAGTCGGGATACCAGCCTTGGCCTGCACATAGGCAATGCCCGCGCCCATCAGGCCCGCACCGACGACAGCGATCTTCTTGAATTCGGTCTTCGGATGACCGGCCGGGCGGTTGCCGCCCTTGGACAGTTCCTGCATCGACAGGAACAGGGACCGGATCATGGCTTTCGCTTCCGGGCGCTGCTGGGTGTTGATGAAGTAGCGGGTCTCGATCCGGAGACCCGCATCGATCGGCACCTGAATGCCTTCATAGATGCAGGACAGGATGTTCTTCTGGGCCGGATAGTTGCCATAGGTCTTGGCCATCAGCATGGCATTGGACATGGTCGCGACCTGGCCCGCACCGGGGCTACGATGCACGACGCCGCCCGGAACCTTGAAGCCCTTTTCATCCCACGGCGCCTGCGCCTTCGGATTGGCCTTGACCCAGGCCTTCGCCTTGTCGACCGTTTCGGACGATGGGGCGAGTTCCTGAACGACACCCATGGCGAGCGCCTTCTCGGCATTGAAGCTTTCACCTTGCAGGATCAGTGGCAGAGCGGCCTGAACGCCGATCAGGCGTGGCAGGCGCTGGGTGCCGCCAGCGCCTGGCAGGAGGCCGATCTTGGCTTCCGGCAGGCCGAATTGCAGCTTCGGATTGTCATTCGCCGCAACGCGATAATGACAGGCCAGCGCCACTTCGAGACCGCCGCCGAGGGCGAGGCCATTCAGCGCAACGGCCACCGGCTTGCCGCAGGTTTCCAGTTCGCGCAGCGTCTTGTTGAGCGAAAAGCCGCGATCGAATCGCGCCTTTTTCAGCTCTGCTTCGGACATGTCCGCAGACGACTTTCCGGCGCCAGCGCTCTGGTTCATTTCACCAAGATCCGCCCCGGCGCAAAAGCCGCTCGGCTTGCCCGACGAGATCACCAGGCCCTTGATGGCGTCATTGGACGCGACTTCCTTGGAGATTGCGATGATATCAGCGACAGCTTTTGCCGTCAGCGTGTTCATGCTGCGGCCTGGCACATCAAAGACTGCGTGCGCAATGCCGTCACCATCGACGTCCCAACCGAATGTTTCGAGTTCCATATCGTGTATTCCGTTCGTCTGTATCTTGATTAAACGCGTTCGATGATCGTGGCGGTGCCCATGCCGGCGCCGACGCAGAGGGTGACAAGGGCGGTTTCCTTGCCGGAGCGCTCCAATTCGTCGACCATCGTGCCAAGGATCATGCCGCCGGTCGCGCCGAGCGGGTGGCCCATAGCGATGGCGCCGCCATTCACGTTCATCTTTTCATGCGGGATGTTGAGGTTCTGCATCATCAGCAGGACGACCGATGCGAAGGCTTCATTCAGTTCGTACAGGTCGATGTCACTGGCTTCCATGCCGGCCTTCTTAAGGACCTTCTGGGACACATAGGTCGGGCCGGTCAGCATGATGCCCGGCTCGGAACCGATGGACGCCATCGCGCGGATGCGTGCGCGCGGCTTGAGGCCGAACTTCTCGCCCATTTCCTTCGAGCCGAACAGGACCGCTGAAGCACCATCCACGATACCGGACGAGTTACCGGCATGGTGCACATGATTGATCGCTTCCAATTCAGGATAGCGCTGCTTGATGACTTCATCGAAGCCCATAGCGCCCATGCCAGCGAAGGAGGGGTTCAGTGCCGCGAGCGACTGCATGTCAGCGTCAGGGCGCATGTGTTCATCATGGGCCAGCTGGATGCCGCCCATCTGGTCTTTCACCGGAACGATGGATTTGGCAAAGCGGCCTTCTTTCCAAGCCGTTGCGGCGCGCTTCTGGCTCTCGACCGCAAACGCATCGACGTCATCGCGGGAGAAGCCATACTTGGTGGCGATCGTGTCAGCGCCAATGCCCTGTGGGGCAAAATAGGTCTTGAGGGCGACTTGCGGGTCGGAAGACCACGCGCCACCGGACGCGCCCATTGGCACGCGGCTCATGCTTTCAACACCGCCGCCGATGGCCATATCTGCCTCGCCGGTCATGACTTTGGACGCAGCCATGTTACAGGCCTCGAGGCCGGAGGCGCAGAAGCGGTCAACCTGAACGCCCGCGGTCGTTTCAGCATAATCAGCATTCAGAACGGCGACGCGCGCGATGTCTGCGCCCTGCTCGCCCACCGGGCTGACGCAGCCAAGAACAACATCGTCCACCTTGGACGTGTCGAGTTCATTCCGGTCACGGATGGCCTGCAGGACTTGGGTCGCAAGGCTGAGCGCGGTGATCTCGTGCAGTGATCCGCTTTTCTTGCCTTTACCGCGGGGCGTACGCACCGCGTCGTAGATATAGGCTTCAGTCATTGGAGAGGCTCCTTCTAAACATAAGATCAGGTTGCCGGTTTCAGTACCGGATTGAGGGTCAGGCTCGCGGTGGAACGGGCAGCTTCCTTGCCGCGGGAATCAAACAGTTCGGCTTCCGCGAACAACATGGCGCGGCCGACATTCCTTAGACGCGCTGTAACTTCGATGACGCCCTTGCGGACAGGTCGTAGAAAATGGGTATGCAAATCAACCGTCGAAGGGAGCTTCGTCTTGCCCGCCTTCATTCCGGCGAGCATGCCTATCGTATCATCCATCATGGCGACAAGATAGCCGCCCTGGATAACGCCTGCCGGATTGCAGAACTCCGGGCGGCCTTCAAAGCGCACCCGGGTTGTCAGCGCTTTCATGTCGAGCGCCAGGAGTTCAAAGCCAAGCGATGTCGAGGACGGGCTCGGCGTCGGAAAAACGTCGCGGATGAGATGGCTATCAGGCATGATCAGGACTTCGAACCTCGAACGTTTGGTCAATCACGGCCAAAACAACTCCGTCAATTGTCGGCGCACTTCTTTTATCACCTTCCGATCATTCACGACCCCTCTTATGCCCTTCGAAGCGAGTTCGCGCCATTCGCGCTCTGATCGCCACTTAACGTACATAAGAAGCCCCAAAAATATGGTTACGGCAAATGCAATCGCCACGTTGAATCCCCAGCCCATAATTGTTTCTCCTCGTTGCACTTTGATGAATGCTAAAATCAAGTTAGCAGGCACTAAGAGCAAAGTAAGGGTCAGACCAATTCGGCCAGTCTGCATACTATAACGTCCTCGCGATCAGCATTTTCATGACTTCATTGGCGCCGCCATAGATACGCTGAACGCGTGCATCTGCATACATCTGGGCGATAGGATATTCGTCCATGTAGCCGAACCCACCATGCAACTGCAGGCACTCATCAATGATCTTGCACTGGAGGTCAGAGATCCAGTACTTCGACATGGACGCGGTGGCGGCATCGAGCTCTTCCTTGAGCAGGCGCTCCGTACAATGATCGGCAAACACTTTGGCGACGGTCGCTTCGGTCTTGCATTCCGCCAGTTTGAACTGGGTGTTCTGGAAATCGAAAATCGTACCGCCGAACGCCTTGCGGCCCTTCACATATTCGACGGTCTCGTGAATTGCACGCTCAATCATGCCGACGCCCTGAAGGCCGATTATGTGGCGCTCCTGCGGCAGTTTCTGCATCAGCTGGATGAAGCCCTTGCCCTCGACTTCGCCAAGAAGGTTGGAAGCTGGCACACGCACTTCATCGAAGAACAGCTCCGATGTATCCGCAGCATGCTGGCCAACCTTTTCAAGGTTCCGGCCGCGGCGGAAGCCTTCCACCTTGTCTGTCTCGACAACGGCAATCGAAATGCCCTTGGCGCCCTGGGTCGGGTCCGTCTTCACGCAAACGAGGATCAGGTTTGCGGTCTGGCCATTCGAGATGAAGGTCTTCGAGCCATTGATGACATATTCGTCGCCATCGCGCTTGGCGGTCGTTTTCATGCCCTGCAGGTCAGAGCCTGCACCGGGCTCCGTCATCGCAATGGCGGTTACGAGTTCGCCCGAACAAATGCCGGGCAGCCAACGCCGCTTTTGTTCTTCGGTGCCATAGGCGACGATATAGGGTGCAATAATCGCATTGTGCAGGGTTATGCCGAATCCGTCGACACCCTTCCACTGCTGTTGTTCGATGATGATGGCTTCATGACGGAAATCACCACCCGCGCCGCCATATTCTTCGGGCACGGATGCGCCGAGCAGGCCCATTTCGCCAGCCTTTTTCCAGATTTCCATCGGAACAATACCGTCCTTGCGCCACTGGGGCACATGCGGCACGCATTCCTTTTCGAAGAACTGGCCAACAGCGTCAGAGAAAATCTCGAGCTCTTCGTCCTGGCGCCAATTGGCCTTCGGGACATCTAGTGGGCTGGCCTGCATTCGTCTTCCTCCGCTATGGGCGGCTTTTGCTTGCCGCTTACGTTCACGTAAACATGTAAGCGTCGCTCCGAGGAATTCCCAGCCCTCTCCCAACGTCAGAACGAGCGGAATCGCATAATTTTTTTGTGTGATAGCGCGTGAAACCCACTTATTTGGGCCACGCGCCATCAAAATCGGACTGGCGCGCTAAAACGCCTCCGCTGGCAAGGCCATCATCGACTTCGCGCCGGTCTTCACCTTGGCCAGGTGTGCAGCACCATCCGGCACCATCCGGTCCACAAAATAATAGCCGGTTGTGAGCTTCTCTTCATAGAAGGGATCGCCCGCCGCCTTCTTCTCCAGCGCAATCTTGGCCATTTTCGCCCACATGAATGCCAAGCCTGTGAGGCCAAACAGGTGCAGGTAATCGTGGCTGGAAGCGCCCGCATTGTTGAAATCGGTCATGCCATTTTGCATCAGCCAGGTTGTGGCCTCCTGCAACTGGGCCTTCAGTGTCGTCAGGCCCTCGATAAACGGGGCCATATCGGCATCGCCATCGGCTGAATTGATGAATTCGTCAACTTCACCAAAGAAGCTGAAGACAGCCCGGCCACCATTGGACGCCAGCTTGCGGCCAACGAGGTCGAGCGCCTGCACGCCATTGGTGCCTTCGTAAATAAGAGTGATACGGCAATCGCGGACGATCTGCTCCAGACCCCATTCACGCGTAAAGCCAGAGCCGCCGTGAAGTTGCAGCGCCTGATTGGCTTTCTCAAAGCCCATATGGGTCAGGTATGCTTTGATGACCGGCGTCAGAAGGGCCATATAGTCGCCCGCCTTTTCCCGCACTTTTTCATCTGGAGATTTGTGCTGAAGGTCACCCTGGAAGGCCGTCCAGTAAGTCAGCGCGCGCGCGCCTTCGAGGAATGCCTTCTGGTCCATCAACATGCGGCGCACGTCCGGATGAACGATGATCGGATCGGCAGGCTTTTCAGGTGCTTTCGGCCCGGTCAGGGAACGCCCCTGAAGACGGTCCTTCGCAAAATCGACTGCATTCTGATAGGCGACGACGGCTTGGGACAGACCCTGCAGGCCCACGCCGAGGCGCGCCTCATTCATCATGACGAACATCGTGCGCATGCCTTTATGCTCTTCGCCAACAAGAAAGCCTGTCGCGCCGTCATAATTCATGACGCAGGTCGCATTCCCGTGAATGCCCATTTTTTCTTCGAGGCCACCGCAGGAACAGGCATTGCGCTCGCCCAGCGAGCCATCTTCACCCACCATGTATTTCGGCACAACGAACAGGGAAACGCCTTTGATGCCTTCTGGCGCGCCTTCGATGCGGGCGAGCACGAGGTGGATGATGTTCTCCGTCAGATCCTGCTCGCCGCCGGAAATCCAGATCTTCTGGCCTGCGATCTTGTAGGAGCCATCGCCCTGCGGCACGGCTTTTGTTTTCATCAGGCCCAGATCCGTGCCGCAATGCGGCTCGGTGAGGTTCATCGTACCGGCCCATTCGGCCGACGCCATCTTCGGCCCGTACTTGGCCTTGAGTTCATCGGAGCCACCCGCCATCAGCGCCTGATAGGCACCGTGCGTCAGCCCCGGATACATCCCGAACGCCATGTTCGACGATGATACCATTTCAGTCCAAGCAATGTTTACAACGTGCGGAAGCCCCTGACCGCCCATGGACGGATCGGCCGACAACAAAGGCCAGCCGTTTTCAACGAGTTGTTTATAAGCTTCTGGAAAGCCATCCGGGGTTTTTACACTGGCGTCATCGCCGCGCACACACCCTTGCTGGTCGCCCACAGCGTTGAGCGGAAACAGGACTTCCTTGGCGAATTTGCCTCCCTCCTCGAGGATGGCATTCACCAGGTCCGGCGTGGCCTCTTCGAAACCCGGCAGGTTTGAATAGTTCTGGATCTGCAACAGGTCCTGCAGGATGAATTGCATGTCGCGGATCGGCGCGTCGTAACGTGGCATTTTGTATTTCCTGTCAATAAAGCACGAAAATCGCAGATATCTGCGGCGCGCTTGTACAAATTAATTTGCCCCACCGTAGCATCTGCTGGGTGGGGCACAATTTGGTCGATGCAGATCAGACTTCGTCGAGCTGCCTGCGGGCAATTTCGTCATATGCCGCAAGCTGTCGCTTGTTCTCATCAGACGGGCCGGTATTCGCAATTTGCGTTTCCAGCCATGAGATGCCCTTGCGCAACTCCGTCAGGGCGGTGTCGATGTCGCCTCTCTGAATTTCCAGCTCCTTCACTTGCTTCCGGAACTTGTCGAGCGACATTCGCATCTGAGCGCGCTGTCCGTCATCGAGCACGTAAAGGTCTAGGATTTCACGGATGTCGGCAAGCGGAAGGCCGAGACGCTTTAGCCTGACGATGATGGTGAGCCGCGCGCGATCCCGATTGGAATAGACCCGGGTCATGCCATCCCGAGCGGGATGGAGCATATCCTTGTCCTCGTAGAAACGCAGCGCCCGCGGCGTAACGCCAAACTCGCGAGCAAGCTCGGAAATTGTGTAGGTGCGGGAATCCGCAGCGGAAATCTTGGAGAGCTTGTTGTTCATCATTCCGTAAATCTAGATCAAGGCTTACGCGAACGTCAACGTAAACTTTTTCAGCATGTTTCGTTTCCCCGCAGATTCCCTTGGTAGAGTTACCGGATTTGGAGGTTTTCTTTACCTTTAACCTGCCCTTAATCCGGCTCCTGTCATCACCGATGCTGAATCTGAATGATTTTGCCCGAAGCATTAACAATCGCGGGCAAAATGAGTGCTTAGGAGAGTGGGGATGAGCCAGACGGGGCCCTGGAGCGTCAAAGGAATTGACCAGCGCGCGCGCGACGCCGCTCGCGAGGCAGCGCATGCTGAAGGCATCACCTTGGGGGAGTATCTGAACCGGCTACTTATGTCGGTCGATGCCCCCAGGCCAAACGAAGTTGCGTATCCTTTCCAGAATCGCCGACCAACGGCAAACGCGGCGAACGACACGCTCGACACGTTGACGCGCCGCATTGAGGCAACAGAAGCGCGCTCCACACTTGCCATAACGGGTATGGACCACACGATCCTCGGCCTGGTGGCTCGCCTGGAAGAGGCCGAGCAAAATTCTGCTGCCGTAGCGGGCCATGTGGACAGCCTGATCGAAGAACTGAAGGACACACATTCCGCTTTGCAGGCAAAAGTGCAGAAGCTTGAAGCCGACGACACGACCCGCGAAAATCTCGAAGCGCTGAAATCACTCGAACAGGCGCTAGGCAAACTTGCCAGCCATGTCTTCGAAGAAAGCGAACTGGCTCAGAATGAGGCCCAAGCCATTCAGGGCCGGGTCGAGACAGGCTTCACCGAGCTGACCGACCGCGTTGAAAACATGGAAGTGAAGGTCGAACAGACCCTGTCCGATGCGGCCTCTCGCGTCGAGCGCGCCGTGGACCAAGCAGAGTTGCGCGCCGAGGGCACAGCCCGCGAGCTTGCCGATCGTCTATCCAATCTGGAAACGCATGTGAACTTGCGTCTGTCTGAGGTCGACAAGAGCGATGCACGTCTGGAAAGTGTCGAGACGAAGATTACGAAATCCCTGGCGACTGTCGAAACCACACTGGCTCAAACACAGGACCGGTTGAACCGAGCAGAAACCACCACGGATGCGGCCCTGCTCAGCCTTGAGTCCACATTCAACAATCTTGACGCCAAGATCGAGACCCTGTCGAAAACGGTCGAGCCTGATTTGGCGGACCGCCTTCGGGCAGAGTTTGAATCGCGCTTCGACGAAATCATGACGACTGTCCGCAGTACCGTCGACACGGCCCGCGCAGAACTGGCCGAAGAAATATCTCGTGCGGCCTCGGGCGCCAGTGAGGAAGCCGTTGCCGAACTTCAGACCGGTCTGAACGAAGTTCGCGAAAAACTGGTCGCAGGCGAAGATCGTCAGACTCAGGACATGAACAAGGTCTCGTCCGAGATCGGACGGATTGGTGACCTGGTCGGCACACGGATGGAAGAATTTGGCGCAAACCTCGACAAGCGGGTTAATGCAAGTGAGCAGCGTAGCGCCGAGGCAATTTCCCAGATTGGGGATCAGGTTGCGACCGTCGCCAACCGCCTGCAAGCGCGCCAGGACAAGGCCCTGCAGACCCTCGCTACCGAGATTGATGAGAACCGCAAGCGCGCAGACCTGAAGCTCTCCGAAGCGATATCAAGTGTCACCGATAAACTCGAGCAGGCGCAAACCCAGACCAGCGCATCCCTCTCGCCAATCCAGAAGGCGATGGCGTCACTCGCGACGCGATTGGAAATGCTCGAAGACACCGCTGCGCCCTCCAAGTCCGGTGCAGTCGAACCAACTGATTTGGCAACCATGAATGCGCTGAACGAGACTGATCGCCTGCTCGAAGAATTCCAGGAAGAGGAAGACGCATCGTCTGATCTTCTCTCGGATGAATATGATGCAGTGTTTGAGCCCGGCCTGCCCGAGGACATTGCAGATGACGATACCAGCGACGCATTCCTCACAGACTGGACCGAAACAGAGGAAGTCGACGAAGTCGAGATAGAAGCTGGGACGAACGCCAACTCAAATGCTTATGAAGAAGACTACGATCTCGTCGAGGACGAATTCGAAGTTGACGCAGATCCGGACAATGCAGAAGACGATTTCTACGACGCATTCGCCGATGCTGATGAAGCTCCTTCCCCAGTCGGATTTGATGCACTTGCCGAGCTTGAGGACTACGGGGACAATTCTGCCGAGCCACGTGAATCGGATATTTTCGAAGACGATGAATTCGACACGGAAGTCGATCCGGCCGGAGAAACATTCGCCGACCCTGAGTTTACAGAGGCGCTAGAAGACGAGCCTGAGGCCGCCTCGCCGGCTGCGAACTATATCGACATGGCTCGCCGCGCTGCGATTGCGGCGTCGTCGGGTCGCAAGGATTCTTCCCCATCGCTTGCACCTCCAAGTGATCAGGCTGACAAAGGCTTGCGCTTCGGAAACGGAAAGCTCCCACTCTATGCTGCGGCCTCAGCCGTTATCATCACGGGCGCCACTGTGGGCGGGTACCTTTATCTGCGCGGTAAGCAGGCCCCGACTTCGGTAACCGAACTGGCCGCGCCCGTCGATGGGGCGGCTGCGAGTCTAATTGAAACAGAATTGCCACCCGCAGAAGCCGCCGAGTCATCCGATGATGCCCTTCTGTTCGAAGATGATGTCGCGCCGCCAACTGACTTGGAGACTGCGGCCGCAGACAAGAGCGGCGAGGTTGCACCATCTGAAGAGCCATCCGACCCGATGGCTGAACTGATTGAACCAACGCCAATGATCGCGACCGCGCGTATTGAGCCGACCACGAGCTACCCGCCGATCCCGAAAGTCGACACGCTGGCAAATGCCGCAGCATCCGGGAACGGCATCGCGCAATTCCAACTAGCGCAACAGCAGCTTGCCGATGGCAACTTGAAAGGCGGCGCAGTCCTGATGCGGCAGGCCGCAGAGAAGGGCCTGCCAATTGCTCAGTACACGCTTTCAAAATTGCACGAAAAAGGTACGGGTGTACCGAAGGATCTGACACTGGCCCGGGAATGGACGGAACGGGCTGCGAACGGTGGCAACGTGAAAGCAATGCATGACCTTGCCGTCTTCATGGCTGAGGGCGAGGGCGGCGAGCAAACCTATGCCGGTGCCGTTGGATGGTTTCGAAAAGGCGCGGAGTTCGGCATTGTCGATAGCCAATACAATCTCGGCGTACTGTACGAGCAAGGCCTCGGCATCAGCCCAAATCTGACCGAAGCCCTTTACTGGTTCATGGTCGCTGCCAAGAATGGCGACGCAGGCGCACCGGCAAAAGTCATGGAAATTTCCAAGCGCGTCTCACCAGAAGCGGTGAACCATGCCCGTGTACAGTCTGAAGACTGGACCGCCTCCCGCGCCAACGCAGCAGCCAATGGCCGGTTCGGCGCGCAATCATGGAGCATCGGGAATGCGGCTCAAGTACGCGCGACACAGCAGGCCCTGACCGTACTTGGCTACAACATTGGCTCCGCCGATGGAGCCCTTGGGCCGGATACAGCGACCGCCATTCGCGACTATCAAACCGCTCAGTCTCTCAACGTGACAGGAACCATCACGCCGGAACTGATCGAAAGTCTGAACGCTCGCGCCAAGTCTTAGTGTTATGGCCGTGTAAAAGCGCGCGGCCGTTCACTCTCATCCAGGCTGAGATAACGGTCACGCAGTCGCGTTTGGCGGGACTCGAGTGACTGCTGCTCGCCGGCAATGATGACAGCGATGGGTGCAGACGCGACCTCCAAAGGATCCCCGTCCCAACCAACCACATCAGCGGGTGCGCCGGGCGCGAGGCGACCATACCCCGTCAGGCCGAACATGTCCGCCGGGGCGGTGGTCAACGCCGCCAAAGCATCATCGAAGCTCAGTCCGTTGGCGACTGCATTGCCGGCAAGCTGTGTCGCAAGCCGCGCCTGATGGCTGCTATCCCCAACATTGGCAATGGCAAATGTAACGCCTGCTGCGGCCAGTCGCGCTGCATTTTCAGATGTCGCTGCCAGTTTCTCAAACGAGCCCGGAAGATTGGAAAACGCATTGATGATCACCGGGATATCCATCTCGGCCAGCCGTGGCGCCACACGCCACGCTTCGTCCGCGCCGACAATCACGATCTTCAGTGACGGCTCCTCCTCGGCCAGATCCATCACGGCATTCAAGTCACTGGCACGACTCGCTTCAATCAAGATTAACTGCTGGCCCCGTGCGGCGGGCGACAGCGCTTGTGCATCAATCCGGTTCAGAACCGCGCCATCATTCTGCGTGATGTAGCGCGCTGGATAGCTGCGCGCATCATCCAGCGCCGCCCGCAGCAGCGTCATGGCAGACTGCCGCGAGCCGCCAGCAAGACCCGCGCCTGCTTCACCGAGCTTGATGAAGGTGAACGCCTTCTCATCCAGCTCCGTATCGAGATCACCGCTCGTATCAGCTACGAAACCCTGCCCGGCAAACAGCGCATTGCCGGTGTTGGGTACAACAACCAGGCGCGTAAAACCTTCGATCCGGGTGACATCAATCGCAGTGGCGTCGGGATTGAACCCATCGGCTGCATTCAGCGCGGCTGAAAACGGAGACATCGCCGCCGCCGTGTCATTCGTAGAATCTTCCGCGCCAACTTCAACCAGGCCTGTTCGGGCAAAGGAGGCGATCAGACCAGGCGTGACCCATTCAGCGGAAATCTCGGTGGCGCCACCTGGCACTTCAGTATCTGCCCCGCCGACCGTGACAATCCGGTCGTCCTCGATGACAACAACGCCGTTTTCGATCATACCTTGAGCGGTGCCGGTCCAGACCGTTTCACCGCGAATGACGAACGTATCGGCGTACGCGGGCGCCGCTGCGAGACCCAAGGCGGCAACGCTTGTAAGTAGTGTACGGATCATTTGCGATCTCCTTCACCAGGTTGGCCTATTTCAAAATCCATCACAGGATTGGTCTCAGGATGGTCGCGGTCAAACATCAGCGCGCCGTCAATAAAGACCTGGTCTGCCTTGGCGTAGACGCTGAACGGGTCATCGGACCAGACGACGACATCCGCCATCTTGCCGGGCTTCAGGCTGCCCGTACGATCGTCAATGCCCAATGACTTGGCCGGGTTCAGCGAAAGCCACGTCCAAGCGACCTCTTTCGGAATATCGATACCTGCCCTCAAACCATCAGACCATGCCTTGGCGGCTTCCTGGTTGAGACGTTGAATACCGACATCACTGTCCGAATGGACGATGGCACACGCGCCGGCCTTGTGGACCATCGGGATGTTCTCACGGACGCCATCATAGGCTTCCATCTTGAAGCCCCACCAATCGGCCCACATGGAAGAACACGCACCATATTCGGCCAGCTTGTCGGCAATCTTGTAGCTTTCAACGGCATGGTGAAAGGCGGTGACCTTGTAGCCAAACTCCTTCGACATATCCATGATTTGCGCCATCTCATCGGCGCGGTAGCAATGCATGTGCACGAGGATGTCGCCATTCAGCACACCCGCGAGCGTGTCCAGTTCGAGATCACGCGCAGGTGGTTCACCGCCTTCGTCCTCGTACTTCTCCCATTTGCGCTTGTATTCTGCAGCCTTGATCCAGGCTTGCCGGTACCCTGCCACATTGCCCATCCGAGAATAAGGGGCGCCACCAGGAAAACGCCCGCCGCCATAGCCATACACGCGCTTGGGATTCTCGCCGCAGGCCATCTTCAGCGTATAGGGCGCGTCCGGAAATTTCATGCCCTGAACGGTCCGGCTCGGCACGTTCTTGAGGATCACGCCGCGCCCGCCGAACAAGTTTGCGCTGCCCGGTAGCACCTGGAGCGAGGTGATGCCTCCGGCTATCGCCCGCGTGAAGCCTGGATCTTGCGGCCAGACACCGTGCTCCGACCACACTTCCGCTGTGACCGGCGCAGAAATTTCGTTGCCATCGCCGTGCGCGGTCACACCGGGCGAGGGATAGACGCCGAGATGGCTGTGATTGTCGATAATGCCCGGAGTCACCCAGCGACCTGTCGCATCAATGGTCTCGGCACCATCCGGGGCTTCGATATCGGCGCCTAGTGCGACGATCTTGCCATCCTGCAACAGCAGGCTGCCATCTTCGATCAGGTTACCTTCGCCATCGAGGATTGTGGCATTGGTGATCAGGACAGGCGCATTCGGATAGGGCGCATATGTGGAGGGATAGGGATTGCGGTCGAACGCGTCTTCCGACGACGCAGCCTTGTCGGCATCGTCGCCTCCACCGCACGCTGAAAGCAGGAGTGCCGCAGCGCAAACAGCTGCCAGCCCATAAAGTATTCGCATTTCATTTCGCCCCGTGTCCGCAGAAAGGTTTGGCGCATACTGCTGACATTTCTCCCGGCTTCAAGGCCTGAGCCGGAAACACGCGTGAAATTCTTGCCTGCCCGGCCGGATTTGCCGCAATTTGTTTCTACTGTTCCGGTTGAGACGGGTCTTTCTTGTCTCGGCCGAACACCAAGCGCATCAGCCAGTTTGGCGCAAACCGTTCGACCCGGGGATGCCTTGCCAACACGCTCTCCATCCACCGCCTGCCCCACATCGCGTTCCGCCCCAGCAGCACGACACCAAGAATGGCAATCGGCAAGCCAACAGGAATGATCGGCGTGACGAAAGCGATTGGAATGGCCACCACGATCATGATCAGACCGGTAAGCGCCAAAATCTGGCGGAACGCTACGTTCACACCATTGCGCAGCCCCGCCGCAGGCTTTGGGGAAGCTGCGGTCTGTTCCGTTTTCATGTGGGTTTCGTCATCGGCCATTAAGCTGAATATGGGAAAAGAAGCGGGCGTCGCCAGCGATATCGTCATGATGTGGTCAAAGTCTGGTGTCTGCGTTACCTGATTGCTACAGATTGCCCGCTCGTTCCGCGCGCAGGGCGGGATGAAGTGTTGCGTGAGGCCCGGAATGAAACTGCAGTCTGTTCAGGTCCTGCGTGGAGTGGCGGCCCTCCTGGTCGTTCTCTATCACACCAGAGCCCACGAAACTCGCGGCATCGCCCATAATGGTGGCGGCGAGTTGGCTTGGCTTGGCGGCATTGTGACGAATGGTTTCGCCGGGGTCGACCTGTTCTTCGTGATCTCCGGCTTCATCATGGTCGCCGTGACCTACGAATTGAAGCCCGGCATCCAGACAGCTCTGAACTTCGTGTTCCGTCGGCTGACCCGGGTCTATCCGGTCTGGTGGCTGTTTGCCGGTATCACCACAGTCGGTCTGCTCGGCTATTTCCAGTTGGGCAATATGGTCGAAACGTTGCAAGTCACGTCGCGTCCGGAGCCAGACTGGATCTATATCATCAAGTCCTTCCTGCTGATTCCACAGGAAAAGGAGCCGGTACTTGTGGTGGGGTGGACGCTGATCCATGAAGTCTATTTCTATCTCGCGTTCAGCCTCGTCTTGCTGCTTCGCAGATCCTGGTGGCCCTATGCGTTGCTTGGCTGGGGAGCTGCAGTCATCGCAGGATGGATGTCTGGACTGTCCGGCCCGATCGTTACCGATTTCCTGTCGCTGTTTTTCTCGCCCATGACCATGGAATTTCTGTTCGGCGCCGCCACAGCAATGCTCGTCGCGTCCGGAGTTGCGTGGCGAGGTGGGATCGTGATGCTGGTCGCCACGCTATGGATGGTGGCGTCCCTGTGCCTGCAGGGGCCCCAAACCGATTACACACTTCAATGGGGCCGCGTCATGATGTTCGGCTTGCCGAGTGCCGCGCTCATCTACGGACTCGTCACGCTGGAACTTGAAGATCGTTTGGCATGGCTTGTCCCGGCGGGTGTCGGCGCTTTGCTGACTATCGCGGTTTTCCAGCTCTACGGACTGGGAGAAACAGCCCCTCTATCCGTGCGGGTCAATGCCACTATTGTTGCAGTTCTGGTGGGCGGCTTGGGCACACTTGCTACATTTTGGACAGGTTGGCTGGCTGGTCAGACTAGACCTCGCAGCGTGCGCGCCCTGTTTCCAGCCTTGCGCAAAATACTCGCTGCGATGGTCCGGCTCGGTGACGCCTCTTATTCGCTCTACCTCGTGCACACGATCGTCATCGTGGCCCTACGGGTCCTGTTCGGACGCCTCGGAGACATTCCCGTTCTCGCGCCTGTTTTCCAGCTCGGCCATCCTGGCCTGCTCGACAATGTCGCGTTTGCGCTTGCCTGCGTGACCGGATCGATTATCGCCTCGCTGCTCAGCTACACCTATTTTGAACGGCCAATGGGCGCGCTCTTCCGAAAGTCACGCTCAACAGTGCAGAACGCTTCCTGATCCTTATTCCGCCGCGACGGAACTCGTTTCTGGCGGTGTCCACTTGAGCACAGGCTTGCGGGCGGCCTGCGTTTCGTCCAGGCGACGCATCGGGGCGAGATAGGGCGCGCCCTTCATCGTTTCATCGCCCTGTGCAGCACGCCGGGCAATCGCCTCCAGCGAGTCACAAAAGCGATCCAGCTCGGCTTTCGATTCTGACTCGGTCGGCTCAATCAGCATCGCCCCATGCACGACCAGAGGGAAGTACATGGTCATCGGATGATAGCCCTCATCGATGAGGGATTTCGCAATATCAATCGTCTCGATCCCGTCCGCCGTGAAGGCATCGGAGAACAATGCCTCATGCATGCAATAGCCATCGAAAGCTGGTGTCATGACGGATTTCAGGCGCGCCTGAATATAGTTGGCGTTCAGCACGGCATCTTCAGAGGCCTGCTTCAAGCCGTCTGCGCCGTGGCTGAGCATATAGGTCAGCGCCCGGACGAACATGCCCATCTGGCCATGAAAGGCCACCATGCGGCCAAAGCTCTCGCTCGCATCACCTTCCATGTCCTCCACGAGGCGGAAGACCCCGTCTTCATCCTTCACAACGAAGGGCACGGGCGCGTAAGGCGCGAGTGCATCTGACAACACAGTCGGGCCAGAGCCCGGTCCGCCGCCACCATGCGGGGTGGAGAAGGTCTTGTGGAGATTGATGTGCATCGCATCGACGCCAAGGTCACCGGGACGGACCCGGCCAACGATGGCGTTGAAGTTCGCACCGTCGCAATAGAAGTATCCGCCAGCCGCATGGATCAGGTCGGCGATCTCCTTGATGTCGGTCTCGAACAGGCCGCAGGTATTTGGATTGGTCAGCATAATGCCGGCAATGTCGTCGGATTTTTCGAGCTTCGCCTTCAACGAATCCATGTCGACGCGGCCGCGCGCATTGGCCTTGATCTCGTCCACGATGAAGCCGCACTGAACGGCGGTTGCCGGATTCGTTCCGTGGGCGGAGGCCGGCACAAGAACGCGCTTGCGGGTCTCGGCCTCGCCGCGCGCGACCAGCGCCTGACGGATTGCCATCATGCCGCAGAACTCGCCATGCGCCCCGGCTTTGGGGCTCATCGCAACCGCAGGCATGCCGGTTAGTGTCTTCAGCCAAGTGGCCAATTCGTCGATCAGTTCCAGTGCGCCCTGCACGGTTGCCTGCGGCTGCAGCGGGTGGATATCCGCAAAGCCGGGCAAGCGCGCGAGCTTCTCGTTGAGACGCGGATTGTGTTTCATCGTGCAGCTGCCGAGCGGGAACAGGCCAAGGTCGATGGCATAGTTCTTCTGGCTGAGGCGCATGTAATGGCGCACGGTCTGTGGCTCCGACAGACCCGGCAGGCCGGCCGGCTGGCTGCGCGCAACGCCGCCAAGGCGTCCGCTCCGGTTCTGCGGCGCGGGCAGGTCAACGCCGGTTGTCTCAGACGTCCCGATCTCGAAGATCAGGCCTTCAGCCTGCAACAGGCCCCGCGAGCCAGACATGGTCTCGATGGCAGCTACCGAAGCCGAAGTCGGCGCCGTCGGGCGGCCTTGCATGTTCATGGTCATATCGGTTTCACCTCGTCAAAATATTCACTGCGGGCCACGAGCACCGCCTCAGCTGTTCGCTCAGGTTCATCAGCAAGGTAGGGAAACCAGAAGCTTATGCCGACTTCCGGACTTACTATAACGTCTAAACTGCCGATGCTTGAGAAACCCTTGCTCTCGAAAAGACGACGAGCGTCCTCGCTGGTGCGTCCCGTGAGGAGGTAATTATCCCAAGTAATTCGCGCGCGATCATCGAATTCGACCGCCTCGACAGTGCCACTTCCGGTAAAATAAACAAACACTGTGCCGTCGTCGTGGCAATATTCATGAGCCGGAAAAGCTGAGCTTTGCGTCCGGAAGAACTGCCGCGCCTTAAAACCGAAGCACTGCTCAACCTCGCCCCGAGACATCCCGAACCGGATTGGGAGCGGCCCTACGCCGGGTTTAAATCTGCATTCAAGCGTCATCAAAGCACCTCAGTCAGCGCCGCGGCATAGGCGGCTATGTCTTCCGGTGTCGTGCATTCGGTGGCGGCGCAAATAATCACGTCACCCATATGCCCATCGGGGAAGAGGCGGCTGGCGCGGACGCCGCCGACCACACCGGCCTCATCCAGCATGGCCAGCACGGCTTCGGCGTCCATCGGCGTGCGGAAGGCAAACTCATTGAAGAAACGCGGTGTCAGGATTTCGATGCCGGGCACCGCCTCCAATGCCTCCGCAAGATCGCAGGCCGCCTCATGGTTCAGCAGGGCCAGCTGCTCCAGCCCCTTGCCGCCCAGCAGCGTCATATGCGCCGTGAAGGCCAGTGCGCACAGGCCGGAATTGGTACAGATATTGGAAGTCGCCTTGTCACGGCGGATGTGCTGTTCGCGGGTCGACAGCGTCAGCACGAACCCGCGATCACCGTTGGCGTCAACGGTCTCGCCGCACAGGCGCCCCGGCATCTGGCGCACCAGTTTCTGGGTACAGGCGAACAGGCCGACATAGGGCCCACCGAAATTGAGTCCGTTCCCGATGGACTGGCCCTCGCCCACGGCAATGTCCGCGCCCATCTCTCCTGGCGGCGTGACAAGGCCCAGCGAGACAGCTTCGGTGAAGACCGACACAAGCAGCGCGCCTTTTTCATGCGCGGCGTCGGCAGATTTCGAAAGATCGGTCACCGTCCCAAAAATGTTCGGGCTCTGGCCGATGACGCAGGCGGTCTGATCGTCTACCGCATCGGCCAGCGCATTCTCTCCATCCATAGTTGCGGGCAACTGGACCACTTCGAACCCTTGCGCCTCGCACACCATTTTGGTGGCGGCGGCATAGTGCGGGTGCAGCCCGCCCGACAGAATCACCTTCTTCCGGCGCGTCACCCGCGTCGCCATGATGGCCGCCTCGGCACAGGCTGTGGAGCCGTCATACATCGAGGCGTTTGCCACATCCATGGCGGTCATCGCCGCAACCTGGGTCTGGAATTCGAACAAGGTTTGCAGCGTGCCCTGCGCGATTTCTGGCTGGTAGGGCGTATACGTCGTCAGGAATTCAGAGCGCTGGATCACCATGTCGACCGTAGCCGGAACATGATGCTTGTAGGCGCCCGCCCCGACAAAGAACGGACCGGACGAGGCCGACCGGTTCTTGGCCGCGAGATTCGACATGTGGCGCTCGACGGCGAGCTCCCCCTGATGGTCCGGCAAGCCTTCAATCGTGCTGCCGAGGCGCGCAGCTTCAGGTACGTCCGTGAAGAATTCATCGACTGTTTTGGCGCCGATGGTCGCCAGCATTTCTGCACGGTCTTCCGGGGTCAGGGGGAGGTATCTCATATGTGCTACTCCATCAACGCCTACAGGCCGTCACAAAATGCCTTGTAGGCATCCGCATTCATCAGCGATCCAAGTTCGCCGGCATCGGTCAGTTTCAACTTGCAAAACCAGCCTTTGCCTTCAGGGTCTTCGTTGACCGTCTCAGGTGCGTCAGCGAGGGCGGCATTGCCCTCCACGACTTCACCGCCGACGGGGGCATATACATCCGAAGCCGCCTTGACGCTTTCGACCACCGCCATGTCGTCGCCCTTGGCGAAGCTGGCACCCGCTTCCGGCACTTCGACAAACACAACATCGCCGAGCTGCTCGGCGGCGTATTTGGTGATCCCAACCGTGGCGACATCGCCATCCACGGTGATCCATTCATGGTCTTCAGTATAGTAAGTTGTCATGCCCAATTCCCTCTCAGCGTTTGTAATTGTGTGCCACGAAAGGCAGCGCGCACACTTCTGCGGGACGCGCCTTGCCTCTCACCATCAGATCGATTTTCGTGCCAGGCTCAGCCAGGTCTGCTCGCACATAACCCATTGCGATGGGCGCATCGACACTAGGTCCAAAGCCACCGGACGTGACAATGCCAACTGCTTTGCCATCAACTTCGATCACGGTTCCCTCTCGGGCTGGCGCGCGCTCCAGCGGCTGGATACCAACACGAACTTCAGCCGGGCCGGCGGCGAGAGCCTTCATAATACGTTCCGCCCCCGGAAAGTCAGCGCGTTCACGGCGTTTCTTCTGGATCACCCAGGCAAGGTCTGCCTCGACCGGGTCGCGGGTCGTGTCCATGTCGTGGCCATAGAGGCAAAGCCCAGCCTCGAGACGCAGGGAATCCCGCGCGCCAAGACCGATCGGTTTCACCCGGTCGTCGGTCAGCATTTCCTTGACGAGCGGCAGGCCAGCCTCCGGCGAGACAAGCACTTCAAACCCGTCCTCGCCCGTATAGCCACAGCGCGACACGATGCAGCGCGATCCGTTCAGTTCGAATGGCATGTGTCGCATGAATTTCAGATCTTCGCAGCCCGGGAAGAAGTCGCTCATCACATCAGCGGCCTTCGGGCCTTGCAGGGCGAACAGGATACGGTCATCGGCGCGCGTCAATACGGCCTTGCCTTCAAATGTCCGCTCAAAGAGCGCCCAGTCAGCTTCCTTCACAGCGCCGTTCACGACAATGTAGAGCGAACCTTGCGCATCTTCCCCGATCGGGCGGGTGATGATGAGGTCATCCAGAATGCCGCCCTCTTCATTGAGCAGCACAGTCAGGCGCGCCTGGCCCTCCTTGAGACTTGCAATATCTGACGGCACCAGCGTCTCGACCAGCGCGGCGATCTCGGCATGCGCGTCATCACCGCCGCCAATGCCATCGGCCAGCGACAGGAAGCATGGCCCCATATGGGAAACATCAAACAGGCCCGCCTGCGTGCGCGTCCAGAGATGCTCGTCCTTGACGCCCATTGGATACTGAACCGGCATTTCATAGCCGGCGAACGGCACAAGCTTCGCGCCCAGCTCTTCGTGCAAGGCATGGAGCGGCGTGCGCTTCAAATTCTCTGTCGTCGTGTCGTCCATGACGCCCTTTCATAAGGAGACGGGGCAGCCTCAAGCTGCGCATCGTCGCCCCCGCTGTCCTGGGCGCCTGAGAGATTCCGCCCGGCATGCGGGCTTGCTCCTTCGGCGAGACGGCACCATCAGCCCGTCTCTTTCCAGCGTGTTGTCTCTCTCCCGGTCCTTTTGCCTGAGCGTTTCCGGGGCGGTTGCGCCTTCGGCGGCGGGGTTGGGTACCCGCTCTCTCCCGGGAGGAGTTCGTCTATACGAGTCGAACTAGCGCGGATTCTGATGGCCAGCAAGCGCAGAGTCAGCAATCGCCTGCCCGAACGCCGACACTGCCCGGCGAACAGGCAGGCCGGCGTGCATCAGACTTCCGTCGCCTTGCGCCCAAACCACCCCTGCACCATCGACCACGCATTTTTCGAGCCCGACATGGTCTGCTCTGCCGCCCAGGCCGCGCGCGAAGTAAGCCCGCCGCAACGCTTGAGCAGATCCGTCGCGACCGAGCCGGATTCCTTTTTCACGCGTGCAAGTGCTTCGGCAGAAATCGAGCGGGCCTGTCGCGCGGACCAGCCTTCAAAGGCCCGGCAGCGGCGCTTGGCGAGATACCCCATCTTCAGGGTCAGCATGGCGTTTACCGCTCCGTCCATGACCGGTCCGGCGATCAATCCGCCCATACGCCCCAACAGGCCGCCGATCACATCCCCCGTCATGTCGGTCACATCTTCCAACGCACGGCTGACCACGACGATGGCCGCCACGTCCCGAAGGATCAGTAATGTGCCGCCGAGATGTGGGCGGCCAAAATAGATCTGGGAAATCTTCGCGATCAAGTTCGCATTGCGCCACAGCACCACGAAAGCATCAACGGTGCCGTTCATGGAGAAAGCCGTGGCCACGCCGACGCCGACCGCTTCGGCATGGATCAGCTTGTCGACCTTGGCGTCGAGTTTCTTGAGATGGATTTCGATATGGCGCTTCTGGAAAGCTTCAAGGTCTGCTGCGACCGTGGCGGCCTCTGTCATGTCCGCCGCCGCGAACCGGGCCAGCAAAGCGCGCCCGGCCACCATGCCTTCCTCGATAGACGCCACGTCCTCGACCAGGAGCGGATTGCGCTTCAACATGGTGAGATATTTCAAATCGTATTTCAGGCGCTGCGACAGGAGCGATATGTCCGGGTTTTCAATGTCGAACGGCGTATGGGGCGGTTTCGCTGCGACGGGCATGGACAGGAATGACGCGAGGGGCCGCCCGACCAGCAAAAGCAACAATCCCGCCAGCAGCAGGATGAACGCGTACCCCAGCACCGGGTGCACATCGTCGAACAGGCGGTAGAACAGAAATCCCTGTCCGATCACGGTCAGGAAGGCGAGCATCAGCAGCGCCGCTCCAGACCATTTGATGACTTTCCAGGCTTTCGACCATTGGGATGCAAACTCCCATTGGTACGCGCTGTCTGAACTGGTCTCCACCGGGACTGGCATGGTCTTGGCCATATCGGAACTCCTCTACTGACTGATCTCTCCGAAGAGGATCAGCGAGGAGTTGGGCCAAGGCAATACGTAGCTACATGCGCTCCGGAATGCGAATGCCGAGAAGGTCGAGGCCAGTTTCGAGTTGCTTGAGCACGGCGGCTGACAGGGCAAGCCGGCTGGCGCGAAGGTCAGGGTCTACTTCGGACGCAATCGGCAGCGCAGCATAGAAGGCGCTGAACCCCTGCGCGAGATTGTAGACATGCTCGCAGAGGATGTGCGGCATACGCTTTTCACGCGCCTGCAGCAGCGTCGCCGCGAAGCCATCCAGTTGCAACACAAGCGCGCGTTCGGCGTCATGGCCGATCCGGATCTCGCCAGCCTTGTGGCCAGCCTCTTCTGCCTTGCGCAGGACCGATTTGATCCGCACGGCCGCATAGAGCAAATATGGCCCAGTCTTGCCCTCAAAGCTCGTGAAGCGGTCGAGATCAAAGACGTAGTTACTAGTCCGGGTGTTGTGCAGGTCCGAGAAGCGCAGTGCCGCCAGCGCCACCTTGGCGGCAACATCCCGGCGCTCGTCTTCCGACATGTCTTCCGGCAGCTTTCCGGCTTCCGCAATCTTCTTCTGGGCTTCTTCGAAGGCCATGGCGTTGAGGTCCGCCAGCCGAAGCACGCCGCCTTCGCGGGTCTTGAAAGGCTTGCCGTCGGGACCGTTCACCGTGCCGAAGCCGATGTGTTCCATATGGCCTTCATCGATCAGGCCCAGCATTTCGGCGGCGCGGAAGACCTGTTCGAAATGCAGCGCCTGACGTTGGTCCACGACATAGAGCATCAGTTCCGGAACTGGATCCATATGCTCCATCCGGTCCTCAATCGTCGCGAGGTCGGTGGTATGATAGCCCGTGCCGCCGCGGCTGTTGACCAGCATGATCGGCGGCATGTCCTTCTTGTCGCTCTCACGCTCGATGCGAACGATCACGGCGCCGTCGTCTTCTTCGGAAAGGCCGGCGTCCTTGAACTTCTCGACGAGACCCGGGATCAAGTGATCGACATCACTCTCGCCCTTCCACAGGTCGAAATGAACGTTCAGGAATTCATAGTCGATCTTGAGCGCAGCGACCGACACATCAATGAAATGTCGCAGCAGGGCGCGATAACCTGGTCGCCCGGCCTGGAGTTCGGCCACGGCCTTCTGGCTGCGCTCATTGCGCGCCGCATCCGCCTTGGCCTTGTTGCTGGCCGCCGGGTAGAGGCGTGCGAGGTCTTCGATCGTGACGGGTGGCTGTTCCGGATACGGGCCCTCATAGACGGCGTCGAAATAGATCAGATCGGGCTGCTCGTCATAGAGTTCTGTCACGAGGTGGCCCATCTGGAGCCCCCAGTCGCCGAGATGGGTGTCGCCTGTTACCTTGTCGCCGAGAAAACGGAGTAGTCGCACCAATGTGTCGCCGATCACGGCGGAGCGCAGATGTCCGACATGCATCGGCTTGGCCACGTTCGGGCCACCAAAGTCGATCACAGTGACCGTGGGGTCAGCCGCCAGTTCGCCGCCCGCCATGTCGTCCGACAGGATGCCCGCAGCACGCGCCGACATCGCCTCGTCGGAGACGCGGATATTGATGAAGCCCGGCCCGGCGACTTCTGCCGACAGGACCATGGGATGATCTTTCAGTGTCGCCGCGATCTCACCGGCAATCTCGCGCGGGTTCTTGCCGGCCGACTTGGCCGCCCCCATTGCGCCGTTACACTGGAAGTCCGCGAATTCCGGCTTGTCAGAGCGGCGCACGGCGCCCCATTTCGACTCCAGCCCCATGGCTTCAAAGGCGGCGCTGGCGGCCACCGACAGATCATTGATCAGGCTGGCCATTGGTTACTGTCCGGCATCCATGCGGAAACGCTTGCCCGCGCGGTTGAATTCCAATTGCTCCTGGGTCAGTTCGAACCCCACGACGACTTCGAAGTTCGTGCCCGAAATCGACTCATCCACACGCGGAATTTCGATTGTGCCTATGACTTCGGTTTTTCCGGTCAGGTTCTTGCCCCGGAAATTGCCCTCGGTGTTGAAGTATTTCTTTGCCAGCACCTTGCCGTTCCGGCGCGTGACCGCGACGTAGTAAGGGTAAGTGTGAGCACTGGAATCCGCTGCGGGGCCTTTGCCGAACGCGAAATCGATCTCGACTTCAGCTTCCAGTGGATTGTCCTCAACATAACGGCAGAACAGCCGTACATCGATGATTTCACCCGTGAATTCGATATTGGAATACAGCTCGCCACCACCATCAAATTCGACATAGCGCGACGAATCATAGAGGGCACCGACGGGTGGGCACGGGCCGGCATTCTGGCGCGTGTCGAAACTGTCCGCGATCTTTCCGGCACCACAGCCAGTGAGAATGACCGCGGCGAGAAGTGGGGCATATTTGATCATGCGTCGGCGTGTCCTTCTTGGCCTGATGCAAAGGCCTGTCCATCTGTTGCTGCAGATGTGTTAAAGGCCCAAACGTCTCCGCGCAACGCCCGCAGGCAGGAAGTAGGATGAAATGAACGACAGGCAGCCTCTTGTGATCCGACTTGCGGCGCCGCGCGGCTTCTGCGCTGGCGTTGATCGGGCCATCCAGATCGTCGAGGAAGCGCTCGAAAAGTGGGGCGCGCCGGTCTATGTGCGCCACGAAATCGTCCACAATGCCCATGTGGTGAGCCGACTCGAGGATCTGGGCGCTATCTTTGTCGAAGAACTGGACGAATGCCCGGAAGATCGCCCGGTGATATTCTCCGCCCATGGCGTGCCGAAATCCGTGCCGGCCGAAGCCCAGCGCCGCAACATGATCTTTGTCGACGCTACCTGCCCACTCGTCTCCAAAGTGCATGTCGAGGCCGAGCGCCATCACCGGGAAGGCCGGGAAATTGTGCTGATCGGCCATGCCGGACACCCGGAAGTGATTGGCACGATGGGCCAGTTGCCGGGTGATACAATCACCCTGATCGAGACCGTTGAAGACGTGGCGAGCTTCGCGCCGAAGAATCCGGACAATGTCGCTTTCGTGACCCAGACAACCCTCTCTGTTGACGATACAGCAGACATCGTGGCGGCGCTGCAGGCGCGCTTTCCGGGCATTTCAAGCCCTCACAAGGAAGATATCTGCTACGCCACGACCAATCGTCAGGAAGCGGTGAAGTCGTTCGCGCCCGGCACAGATCTCGTTCTCGTAATCGGGGCGACCACAAGCTCGAATTCGGTTCGCCTGGTCGAAGTGGCCAAACGTGCGGGCGCCGCACGGGCAGAACTGGTCGCGAGCGCCGAGAATATAAACTGGGCCTGGTTTGAAGGTGTGAGCATACTTGGCCTGACGGCTGGGGCGAGCGCGCCGGAAGACCTGGTGCAGGGCGTGATCAATGCCTGTTCCGAGCGCTTCGATGTGTCGGTTGAAAAGGTCGAAACAGCGCGTGAAACGGTAACTTTCAAATTGCCGCGCATATTGTCCGAGCCGGCTTAGGCGCCTGCCTGCTGCCGGATATTCAAATCGCTGCAACATTCTGGCATAAGGTCGCGCATGACCTACACTGTTGCTGCCTTCTACAAATTCTTTTCCTTTCCGGACTTTGAAGCCCGCCGGGCTGCGCTGGCGGAGACGCTGTGCGGCGCGGACGTAAAAGGCACGGTGCTGCTCGCCTCCGAGGGCGTGAATGGCACGATTGCCGGGACAGCCAACGGCGTCGAGGCGGCGCTGGCCACTTTGCGTGCCCTGCCGGGCGCGGCCGACCTTGAAGCCAAGTTCTCCGAAACCGACGAGATGCCTTTCCTGCGCCTCAAAGTGCGCCTGAAAAAGGAAATCGTGACCATGGGCATACAGGGCACAGACCCGAATGCGCTGGTCGGCACCTATGTCGAGCCAACCGAGTGGAACGACCTCATCAGCGACCCGGACACTGTGCTGATCGATACGCGCAATGATTATGAATATTCTATCGGCACGTTCGAAGGCGCAATCGATCCGGAGACAAAAACTTTCCGCGAATTTCCGGACTGGTTCCGCAAGTTCCGTGAGCGGCTGGAAGCCGAAGGACGCACGCCCAAAGTTGCCATGTTCTGCACCGGCGGCATCCGCTGTGAAAAGGCGACCAGCTTTGTAAAGGCCGAAGGCATTGACGACGTGTTCCACCTGAAAGGCGGCATTCTGAAATATCTCGAGACCGTTCCGGAGACCGACAGCAAATGGCGCGGCGAATGTTTCGTCTTCGACGAACGCGTGTCGGTGCGCCATGATCTCACCCCCGGCAGCTATGATATGTGCCATGCCTGCAAACGGCCGATCACGGATGAAGACAAGGCGGAGGCAGTCTACGTGCCCGGCGTTTCCTGCCCGTACTGTATTGACGAAATGAGCGACGAACAGCGCGCACGTTTCGCCGAACGGCAGAAGCAAATCGACCTTGCCCGCAAACGAGGTCAGGAACATATGGGCCCGGAGGCGCGGCGGAGCGAAGACGCGTGAGCGCGCCAGGGCACATCCTCTATACGTTCCGGCGCTGTCCCTATGCGATGCGTGGACGAATGGGTCTGTCTATGGCAGGTCTACCGGTCCATGTTCGCGAAGTGGTGCTCCGCGACAAGCCCGCCGACATGCTGGCCGCCAGCCCCAAGGGCACGGTGCCGGTTCTGGTAACGACCTCTGGTGAGGTCGTGGACGAGAGCCTCGACGTCATGCGGTGGTCGCTGGCGCAGAATGACCCCGAGGGCTGGCTGGCGGCAGACCCGGAAACGACGGACATGTTGATCTCCCGCAATGATGGCGTGTTCAAACACGCGCTGGATCGCTATAAATACCCCAACCGGTACTCCGACGAAGATCTTGTCCCCGGCGCGGCGCGAGAGGCGGGGCTCGACATACTTCGGGACCTTAATTCAAGGCTGGAAGCACATGGCGGCCAGCTTGTGCGGCCAACGCGCAGCCTGGCCGATATGGCCATATTCCCCTTCGTCCGCCAGTATGCGCATACCGACATGGACTGGTTCCGGGCGCAGGATTTGCCTGCGCTACAGGTCTGGCTGGACGGTCACAAGCAGAGCGCCCTGTTCAAGAGTGTGATGGCGAAATATGCCCAGTGGGAACCGGGCAGTGACGAGCCATTATTGCCCGCTGCCGCCTGACCACCCAAAGCTTACCGCCTACTCACAAAAACCGGTTATCTGGTCTTGCTATCACCGGCACGATCCGTCCCGATATCTTCCAGATTATAGGGCGTGGTCTGGTACATCTGATTGATCCAGTTTCCAAACAGAAGAAACGCGTGGGATCGCCAGCGATTTTTCGGCTTGCGGCTGGGGTCGTCATCCGGGAAGTAATTGGCCGGCACAGCAATCTGCTTACCTGACGCCACATCTCGGCGATACTCATTCTCCAGAGAGGTTGAGTCATATTCGATGTGGTTGAAGATATAAAGCCGGTTGCCGCGGGCCTCATGCAACAGGCAAAGCCCGGTCTCGTCACTCTCCATCAGGACATTCAGACCACTGCCGGACGGAATATTTTCGCGGCGCACTTCGGTCCAGCGGGACACCGAGATCGAGAAATCATCCGAGAAGCCCGTGAGGAACGGAGATTCCGGTTTGCGGTTATGGTGACGATAGACACCAAACGCCTTCTCTTCGAGAGTATGCTTAGGCACGCCATGGAAATGATGCACGGCCGCCATGGCCCCCCAACAGATGAAGAAGCTGGAATGAACATGAGTCTCGGTCCAGTCGAGAATTTGCGTGAGTTCGTCCCAATAGGTGACGTCCTCGAACGGCAGGGTCTCAATCGGCGCACCGGTAATGATGAAGCCGTCAAACTTGCGATCCTTAACCTCATCCCAGGTATGGTAGAAGGAGATGAGGTGATCCTCCGGAGTGTTGCGCGCCACATGGCTGCCGATGCGCACCAGAGTCAACTCCACCTGCAGCGGCGTCGCGCCGACAAGGCGGGCGATCTGGGATTCCGTCTCGATCTTGTTCGGCATCAGATTGAGCAGCGCAATCCGCATCGGGCGAATATCCTGACGCGTTGCGATAGATTCATCGAGCACCTGCACGCCTTCACGCACGAGCAGGTCGCGCGCGGGCAAACCGTCAGGAATTCGAATGGGCATAGGCTCTACTCCGCTACCAGTTTCGGCCAGTCGGAATCTTGCTGTGAGCGTGTTCGGATTTCCCGCGCAGCCTTTTAGCAAGTTGTTTAACGTGGCTGCAAGCCGACCGACCAAATCACCACGGGGCCTCTACATAGGCGCCCCGTGGCGGGAGTCAATCGGTTCGCGTGAGGGGATCAGCCCGCAATCGCCGCGCGAACAGCGGCGAGCGCATCGTCGGCCTTGTCGGTATCAGGGCCGCCAGCCTGAGCCATGTCAGGCCGTCCGCCACCGCCCTTGCCACCAAGCGCCTCGCTGGCCGCCTTGACAAGATCGACCGCCGAATAAGTGTCGGTCAGGTCCTTGGTCACCCCAACGGCAACACCGGCCTTGCCATCGGCGACGCCGACAAAGGCCACGATGCCGGATCCGATCTGGGCCTTGGCCTCATCCACCAGCGTGCGCAACTCCTTGCCGCCCACACCTTCAGCAATGCGCGCCATCAGTTTCACGCCATTGATCTCTTCCGGCCCGGCCAGCGCGCCACCGCCGCCGCCCATGGCGAGCTTGCGCTTGACGTCGGCCAGTTCTTTTTCCAGCGACCTGCGCTCCTCGCCGAGCGCAGCCACTCGGCGCGGGACATCCTTGAGCGGAACTTTCAAGCTCTCGGCAAGGTCTACCGCAATCTGGGCGCGTCCCTTGAGATAGGCCAGCGCCTCGGCGCCTGTTGCCGCTTCGATTCGGCGCACGCCTGCCGACACACCGCTCTCTGACATGATCACGAATACGCCGATATCCCCGGCACGCTCGACATGGGTGCCGCCGCACAGTTCAACTGAATAGCGCTGCGCATCGCCAGTGCCCATGGACAGCACACGGACTTCGTCGCCATACTTCTCACCGAACAATGCAAGTGCCCCCGCTTCGATGGCCTTGTCAGGTGAAGTTACCTGAATGCCCGTCGGGTGGTTTTCGCGAATCTGGGCGTTGACTTCATCCTCGACCGCTTCGAGTTCTGCTGGCGTCATCGGACCATTGTGCGAAAAGTCAAAACGAAAGCGATCAGCCTCGACCAATGAGCCCTTCTGCGTGACATGTTCGCCAAGCACATTGCGCAAGGCAGCATGCATGATGTGGGTTGCCGAATGGTTGGCCATGATGGCGCGGCGACGCGCGGCATCGACATGCAGGTTGGCCGTGTCGCCGAGCCTGACTTCGCCCGAGACGAGTTCCCCGATGTGAACGTGCAGGCCTCCCGCACGCTTCTGGACATCGCGCACGATGAAGCGCGCGCCGTTACCGAACACTATCTCACCATGGTCGCCGGCCTGACCGCCGGATTCTGCATAGAAAGGCGTTGTGTCGAAAACGAGTTCAGCCGGGCCGGCAGACAGTGCATCAACCCGTGCGCCGCCAGCAGCGATTGCGACCAGCTTGCCCTTGCCTTCGGTGCCATCATAGCCGGTGAAACTTGTGGCGCCAGCATCGTCGCGGACGCGGAACCAGATATCATCCGTTGCCTGATCTCCGGAGGAGAACCCTGCTGCGCGGCTATCCTGGCGCTGTTGCTCGAGCGCGGTTTCAAAACCATCAACATCGACGCTCATCTCCCGCCCGCGCAGGATGTCCTGCGTGAGGTCGAGTGGGAAACCATACGTGTCGGACAGTTTGAAGGCGACGTCGCCCGGCAGCGCATCGCCGGCCTTCATGTCCGCCGTTTCCTTGTCGAGCAGCGACAAGCCATTGCCCAAAGTGCGCTGGAAGCGAGCCTCTTCCTGTTCGAGGGCAGACTCAATGGCGGCCTTGGCGCGGCCAAGCTCCGGATAGGCCTTGCCCATTTCCGAGATCAGCGCCGGGGCAAGTTTGTACATCAGCGGTTCGCGCGCGCCGAGCAGGTGTCCGTGGCGCATCGCGCGGCGCATGATGCGGCGCAGGACGTATCCCCGGCCCTCATTCGACGGCAGGACTCCATCAGCAATCAGGAAGGCCGATGTGCGCAAATGGTCGGCGATGACGCGGAAGGAGGCAAGCTGGTCGCCTGCAGCCTTCGCACCATAGAGGTCTTCCTCGGCCGCGATCAGCGATTTGAAGAGATCAATGTCGTAATTATTGTGGACGCCCTGCAGGACGGCCGAAATCCGCTCCAAACCCATGCCGGTATCAATGGAGGGCTTGGGGAGATTTTTGCGCGAGCCATCGGCCTGCTGGTCGAACTGCATGAAAACGAGGTTCCAGATCTCGATAAAGCGGTCGCCGTCCTCATCCGGGCTGCCGGGAGGGCCTCCGGGAACGCTTTCGCCATGATCATAGAAGATTTCGGAACATGGGCCGCACGGACCGGTGTCACCCATGGACCAGAAATTGTCCGATGTGCCGATCCGGATGATCCGGGAATCCTCGAGGCCGGCGATCTTTTTCCAGAGCGCCGCGGCTTCATCGTCTTCGGCATAGACCGTGACGAGGAGTTTTTTCGGGTCGAGCGCGAATTCCTTGGTGCACAGCTCCCAACCGAATTCGATTGCGTCTTCCTTGAAATAGTCGCCGAAGGAAAAATTCCCGAGCATTTCGAAAAAGGTATGGTGGCGGGCCGTGTAGCCGACATTGTCGAGGTCATTGTGCTTGCCGCCGGCGCGAACGCATTTCTGAGATGTCGTCGCGCGCGGGCCGGGGGGCGTCTCGGCACCGGTAAAGATGTTCTTAAACGGCACCATGCCAGCATTGACGAAGAGCAGGGTGGGATCGTTCTGCGGGATGAGCGGCGCAGATGCCTGACGCAGGTGCCCTCGCTTCTCGAAGAAGGAAAGAAAGGTCTCGCGAATCTCGTTTACGCCGGTCATGGGCAGCTCTGTGTCCTTGCGATCAGTGTTGCGGCCGAGTCAATCGACGCACTTATTACACCGGCGATATAAAGGTCCCTTTGCGGCACGCCAAGCGGGGTGCGCCACAAAGGGACAGTTCTCTGGAGAGAGAGAGGGTATTTCTGGCCCTGAAATGTGTATTTCAGGACCAGAAATCCTGTGGATCAGCCTTCTGCGGCGTCTGGCAGATCGTCTTCCTGTTCGGATTCCATGCCGGCATTCAGCAATTCATCCGCCAGAAGGCCTGCATTGCGCCGGATCGCATCCTCGATCTCGTCGGCGATGGCCGGGTTTTCCTTCAGGAAGTTACGGGTCTTCTCGCGGCCCTGCCCCATGCGCTCTCCCTTGTAGGAGTACCAGGAGCCAGCCTTTTCAACGACTTCAGCCTTCACGCCAAGATCAATGAGTTCACCCGTCTTGGAAATGCCTTCGCCATAAAGAATGTCAAATTCGACCTGGCGGAAGGGCGGCGCAACCTTGTTCTTGACTACTTTGACGCGTGTCTGGTTGCCGATCACTTCGTCCCGGTCCTTGATCGCGCCAATGCGGCGGATGTCGAGCCGGACCGAGGCGTAGAATTTCAGGGCGTTCCCGCCGGTCGTGGTCTCCGGGCTGCCGAACATGACGCCGATCTTCATGCGGATCTGGTTGATGAAGATCACCATACATTTGGATTTGGAGATCGAGCCGGTCAGCTTGCGCAGCGCCTGACTCATCAGGCGGGCCTGCAGACCTGGCAAAGAGTCGCCCATCTCGCCTTCGAGTTCAGCGCGTGGCGTGAGGGCCGCCACCGAGTCGATGACCAGTAGATCAACCGCGCCGGAACGGACCAGCGTGTCAGCGATTTCGAGCGCTTGTTCACCCGTGTCCGGCTGGGAGATCAGAAGGTCATCAAGGTCCACACCGAGCTTGCCCGCATAGAGCGGATCCAGCGCGTGTTCGGCGTCGATGAAGGCACAGACGCCGCCATTCTTCTGGGCTTCTGCCACGCTGTGCAGGGCCAGCGTCGTCTTGCCCGAGCTTTCCGGACCATAGATTTCGATGATACGGCCCTTGGGCAGGCCGCCAATGCCGAGCGCAATGTCGAGGCCGAGCGAACCGGTGGGCACCGCTTCGACATCCATCACCTTCTTGTCGCCAAGGCGCATGACCGAGCCCTTGCCGAAGGACCGCTCAATATTGCCCAAAGCTGTTTCAAGAGCTTTCTGCTTGTCCACGCCTGATTCCTTGTCCACGAGTTGTAGCGCCGCTTTGGCCATGAGTCGTCTCCTTAGGTCTACCATGGGGCCGCATTTGGCAAGGCCCCCGTTTGCCGTTGCTGAGTCGGATGTACCATATTTGTTCTGCGGAACAAAGGGGAAACTTCCTGCGCGCTACATCTTTTCTTTTGGTGCTGTTTCAGGCATGGTCGCGCATATGCTTGACCGATCCAGCCGCCCCGCCGGCGAAGCCCGCCTTCGCTATCTCGACGCCGACATCGAAATGATCGCGCCGGGAGACTATGTCACCTGCGCGGTGACCGGCCGGAAGATTCCGCTCCAGGCCCTGCGCTATTGGAGCGTGGATCTGCAGGAAGCCTACTGGGACGCCGAGGCGGCGAGCCAGCGCATGGTCAAGGCTGGTCACTGATGCGCCGCGCGCTGCTGACGGGACTGGCAACATTTGTGGTGGCGTGTGCAGCGGCAGAGTCTCCTGCGCCAACGCCTGCGCCTGACATGGCACCTGTTCCTGCTGCGCCAGCCCCGGTGGCTGAGCCTGAAATTGATACAGAGACACCTGTTCAGGTCATCGCGCCGACATGTGACGGCGTTCTGGTACAGGGCGGGCTGGTGATTTGTTCAGCCGAACCGGGCAGTACGTTCACGGTCGCGGGAACAAAGCTGACTGTCAGCGAAATGGGCACGGCGCAGTTCGGGCTCAGCACGCGCGCGCCGAGTGTTGTCGGCTGGTCGCATGACAGCGGCGCATTCGGGGATCTCCAGATTGCCGAGCGCCAGGATGAATACCGCGAAATTTCGGGCTTTGACTGCGACAAGGTCGATGCCCGCTCGGCTGAACAGAAGGCACATGCCTCGCGCAGCTGGGTGAAGAAGCAGGACTCGTTTGCCAGCTTCAATCCCGGCCCCGGCGCGCTGAAAGGTTTTGTGAAACCGGCCGATGCGCCAACCTCGTCGCCTTTCGGGCCGACGCGGAAATATACCGGCGTCTCGAAAGTGACCGGCGAGCCGTGCGAGAGCACATCGGTGCATCGCGGCTATGACATGGCCGCGCCGGTGGGCACCGAAGTCCGCGCGCCCGCGCCGGGCGTGGTGATCCTGGCCGATCCGGATCTCTATTATGAAGGCGGCACCGTGTTCCTGGACCATGGCCATGGCCTGGTCTCGGTGTTCATGCATCTGTCAGCGGTCGATGTGGCGGCGGGCGATGAGGTCGACACGGGCGACTTGTTGGCCAAAACCGGCAATACCGGCCGCACGACCGGGCCGCACCTGCATTGGGCGGTAAAGTGGCGCAATCCCGAAGCGCGCAGCCGGGACGGCGATTTCTATATCGACCCGGCCCTGTTGCTGGAGTTACAGCCCGCGCCTTAATCCTAAATGATGAATCAAGGTTACCGCAGGCTTGCCCGCGCCTGCGCAATTGCGCCCTTTGCGGAAACGCGCCCTTCAGACCTGTGGCGCATAATTCACCCGTAGCGCGAACACACACCCCTCTCCCGGATTCGCGCTGCGCCCCCCGGGTCTGCGGAACCTGTAATATCTGCAGCACACCGAACCTGAATGGGCGGTACCCATCAATTGCACCCAGCCGCCCATGGCTCCGCTCGCCCTTAGCCCCTCCCAAGGCGCGGGTGGGCGGAGATTGCAGCCTCCCCCGATGTCCAGATTTTAACGAATGCCCGCCCCGGTCAGGCCGGGGCCAGCCCTGCTCCGGCGGGTCGCGCGGGCGGGTCCGTGGCCGTATCGGCCCAATGGCAGAACTGCCAGAAATCCCAGAGTTTTCGCTGCAGCGTGTCGCGCCTCAGCCGGTCTTTCACATAGCCCGGCGGGCGGCCCATGCGCAGCGGATGCATGCGCCCGCGCTTGCCGGCCTGAAACTCGGCCCGGCGACGCGCCTGCCACAGCGCCATGCGCCGCGCCTCGGCGGCGGGGTCAGCGCAACTTGTGGTGAGCCGCTCCAGCCGCGCCAGCAGCGGCGCGGGATCCAGCGTCTCGGGCGGGCCTTCGGGCTCTGGCGCGCGGGGCATGCCCAGCATCCAGATCGAGGGGCGAGGCCCGTATCTTGCCGGGGGCGTTTCAAGCGGCTCCAACGGCGGAAAATAGAGCGTCAGCGTGTCGAGCATGGCGAGCTTGCGCGCCGGGGCCTGCCGCGCGGGGCCGGTCTGGCTGGTCCGTAAAGTGTCCATAACTGGTCCAGATGAGTCCATAGCCGATGCGCGCGGCGCTGACGGGGTCCAGCTGACCTCCAGTTCCAGCGACATGAGATAGAGCATGCGCCGCACCAGAGATTCCAGGGCGCGCAGTGTACGGAGCGATGCATAATAGACCGCGCGCTGCACGGCGCCCTCGCCTGACGCGGAGAGCGCGCCGCGCAGCTCCGCCATCAGCCCGGCCACAAAAGGCCAGCCCGTTTCCAGTGCGCGTTTGATGAGGGAGTCCCGGTCGAACATGCCCGCAAGGATACGGGAGGTTTTGGAGGAGTGGGATAAGGTTTATTTTGTTCGTCTGGTTGACTAATGAAATTCTAAACTTGAGTTCAGCGTTGGCCGATGTCGACTTTGATGGTGTCGCGCCCCGGGGCATGGCGGGGCTTGACCCGCCCTACGGGGGTTTCGGTGTCTGTAGCCTGTAGGGCGGGTCAAGACCCGCCATTATCCAGGTCTCCATGCTTTTCCATAGTCGCGTTTGAAGCGGTGCCATGTCGAAAAGGGCCATTCGTCCGGATCGTCGACATAGCCGTGCTTCACCGGATTGTGGTGAATGTAATTCACGTGCGCCTCATAATCCTTTTCATCCCGGATCGCATGCTCCCAGAACCTCTGTTGCCAGATATTCCGTTCACCCTTCCGGCCCTCGCCCTTTATGGTCTCCGGCAGGCATTTGGTGAACCCTGCCTTGATGAGGCGTATGCGGGTTGAATAATCGTGGTCACCTTCCGGCAAGGTCATCATGAAATGTGTATGGTCTGGCAGCACGACCGCAGCAGGCGTCTCGAATGGGCGACGTGCGCGCACGTCTCGCCAGCTTTGGCGGAGCGACTCAATATTTGCTGTCAGCACATCCGAGGTACGGTTCTTGAGCGTGACCGTGAAGAAGAAGGTGCCACCCGGAATATAGAGACGTCTATAATCCGGCATGGCGTTTCTCCTTGGCGACTTTGTTTGGCGGGTCTTGACCCGCCCTACGGGACGAGCACCGTCGCGCCGGTCGTAGTCCCGCTCTCGATGGCTTCGTGGGCTTTTGCGGCTTCGGAGAGGGGGAAACGCTGGCCGATGTCGGCATGGATCGTGCCGGATTTCAGGGCGCTGAAGAGGAAGCTGGCGCCGCGGGCGAGGCTGTCCGCATCCGGAATGAAATGGAACAGGGTGGGCCGGGTCATGACCAGTGAGCCGCCCTGGGCCAGACGGCCGGGCGGGATCGGCTCAACCGGGCCGGAGGCGTTGCCATAAGTGACGAACCAGCCCGCAGGCCGGAGGCTGTTCAGGCTTTCCTCGGCGCTGATGCGGCCGACACTGTCATAGGCGACATCGACGCCGCGCCCGCCGGTCAATTCTTTCACCTTGTCGGCCACGCCCTCATAGCCAATGATCACGTCGGACGCGCCGAGCGCCCTTGCCTTTTCGGCCTTGGCCTCAGTGGAGGTGACGGCGATGACGCGCGCGCCGAGACTGGCGGCCCATGGCACGAGCAGGCTGCCGACACCGCCGACGGGCGCCCAGACGAGAATGGTTTCCCCGGCCTGAAGCGGGCGGACCTCGAACAACAGCGCCCAGGCGGTGAGGCCTTTCAGAAGGACGGCGGCGGCATCCTGCGGGCGGATGTCATCCGGCAGGAGCAACATTCGGTCGGCCGGGCCGGTGAAATGGCTGGCATAGGTGCCGCTGCCCAGATAGGCGACCTTGTCGCCGGGCTTCAGATGGGTGACGCCCTCGCCGACTTCCTGAACCGCGCCGGCGCCCTCCTGGCCGGGCGTGAAGGGAAAGCGCACGGGATAGAGGCCGGTGCGGTGATACGTGTCGATGAAGTTGAGGCCCGCCGCGCTCTGGCGCACGGTCACTTCGCCGGGGCCGGGCTTGCGGGGGATGAAATCCTCGACCTTGAGCACGTCTGGCCCGCCGGTCTCATGCATCTGGATGCGGTATGGCTGTGTCATGTGTGCAGTAGAAACCCGGAGCGCGCTGGAGCGCAAGAGCGACTCGCGTTTTGGTTGGGCGATGGCGACAGCACAGATCCTTATTGCGGGCGTGGACGAGGCCGGGCGCGGGCCCTGGGCGGGGCCGGTGACGGCAGGCGCGGTGATCCTCGACCCGGCGCGGCCCATCGACGGCCTGACCGATTCCAAGAAGTTGACCGAGGCAAAGCGCGATGCGCTGGCGCCGATGATCCGCGACCGGGCAGCGGCGTGGAGCGTGGCGCATGCCACCCCGGAAGAGATTGACCGGCTGAACATTCGCCAGGCGACGTTCCTCGCCATGGAGCGGGCCGTGACGGGGCTGGGCCTGGCGCCGGGGCATATATTGGTGGATGGCAACGCCCTGCCCGCCGGCTTTCCGTGCGCGGCGACAGCGATTGTGAAGGGCGACCTGACCGAGCCCGCGATCTCGGCTGCCTCAATCCTCGCCAAGACAGTGCGCGACGCGCTGATGAAGGAGATGGATCTGGCGTTTCCGTCCTATGGCTTTGCCCGGCACAAGGGTTATGGCACCGCCGCCCATGCCGCGGCGCTGATGGCGCACGGGCCCTGCGCCCACCACCGGATGAGCTTTGCCCCGGTCAAGCGGGCACTGGCCGCGAGCGCCTGATTCGCCCCGGACCGCCCTGCCCGGCGCTCCCCCCTTGCTCTGGGGCCCGGAGCTTAACCAATTGGGCAAATCGGGAAGGAATTCTTCCCCTCAGGCCCCCGAAACCGCCACATTTTAACGGCTGATTAACCGTAGCAAGAGAGCTTCGCGCGAAATGGGAGGGCTCCGCATATGTGGATATTGTTCGGGTGGCATACTTGGTGGGGCGAGTCTGGCCGGCCCTATCGCTTCAAGATCACGCTGACGCCGAAGGGCCTGCCGAATGATGGCGGCATCTATGTCTTCGTGCAGCGCCGCTTCGTCTTCTTCCTGTTCCCGCTCTACATCGGCAAGGCCGCAAACTTCAAAAGCCGCCTGATCGGCCATGAACGCTGGTGGGAAGCCTGGTGGAAGCGCGGCGCGACCGAGCGGCACGTTCTGGTCCTGAAGAAGGAATCGGACCGGGCGCGCGTGGAGGAAGACCTGATCCGCCGCTACCAGCCGCGCATGAACAACATCCTCGTGCCTCGCGGCAGCAATGATGCGCCCAACAACAAGCGCCTGCGCTTCTGGTGGAGCATCAAGCGCTTCTTCCGCATTCCCTTCCTGGCGCGCTAGGCCGACTTTCAGCTTGGCCCATGCGCCCCTTTTGCTAGGGTGACGCCGGGGCTGGACCTGAAAGGACTGAACCATGTTCGAAGTTTCCCGACTTGCGCTCGCGGGCTTGCTTGTCGCGTTGGGCGCTTGCACCAGCGTGCCGAGCGCAACGCAGGCCGATCTCGAACAGGAAAAGGCCGTATTGCGGGCCCTTAAATCAGACACCTGGCCCGGCCTCTATGCAGCGAACGATGCCGATGGACTGGCGGCATTCCTGGCCGATGACTTCGTCTTGATTGGCGGCGGTGTCCGCACCCGGGCCGATGAAGTGAACTGGATGCGCGAAAACAGCTGGGACGGGCCGGCGGATTTCGTGTTTGAAGTGGATGACGTCATTTTCCTCACGCCAGACTCTGCATTGGTCTACGGACGCGGCCTGAGCACGCGCATGGCTGAGGACGGCACACCTTGTAGACACAGTTACATGTCTTCCAACACGCTGCGAAGAACAGATGATGGCTGGCACCCCGTCTCGTCACACGTCTCCGATGCCACTTGCGACCCGGTTGCCTTGGAAGAATAGGAGTTCGACAGCCCTCTGGCGCCCCTGTGACGGGGCTCTTGCGGGCTTCTGGCGGCGCCGTGACGGCGTCAAGACGTGGTCGGCCAAGGGGTTTTTCCGCACTTTCATCGAGGTTACAAACAACCCGGAGAAAGGGGAACGAGATGCAGTATGATGCAGATGCCGCGAAGATCAAACGCTGGAGAGAAGAACGCCACTGGTCGCAGGAACATCTGGCCGAACTCGCCGGAATTGGCGTGCGCACCGTTCAGCGGATCGAGACGGGGGACAAGGCGTCTGGCGACTCCCTGAAGGCGCTGGCGGCGGCATTCAATGTCGATGTCATGGCGCTGACGGTGGACGCAAAGACCGAAGCCGAAACGATGATCCGGGAGAAGAACGCCAAGGCGACCGCCGCCATGCGGCTCGGTTTCTTCATCCATCTGGCCAGCTATCTGTTCGGCATGATCGTGTTCGCCGGGATCAGCCTGACCGTTGGAGGTGATCGCTATGCCATGCTGACGCCCACCATATGGTGGACGGTCGGACTGGCCGGGCACGCCTTGGCGCTGGCCCTGGTCGAACTTACGGCCCGCTACCAGCAACAGGTCGGCGCGGCGGACTGATCCGATCGCGCGGATTGAAACCGGCACCATACGCCGTTAGGTTGATGGTCCAGAGGGCTTTCGAGGATTCCCATGAAGAAGACACTGATGGCGGCGGCGCTGGACCTTGCCGACCATCTGTATAACACGGCACGTGCGGAAAATGATGCGGCAGGCGCGGGCGCTGCGGCCTATTCGCGGGCTGAGATCCTGACGGCGCAGAACGCGCATGAAGACGCGGCCAGAGCGTATGAACAGTGCGAAGACCAGTATCGCGCGATCAGTGCGGCGGCGCAGTCGCTGCAATGCGCGCTGCGGGCCGCAACCTCGCTTCAGTCGGCCGGGAAACCGGGCAATGGCCTCGACAAGCTGCAGGATGTGGCGCGAGAGCTCGAAGACATAGGTCAGGACCAGTCCGGCTTTGCCGTCGGGGTCTATATGGCATTGGCACAGGCGACGCTGCCGCCGAAGTTTCACCGTTTGGAAGGCGCGCGCAGCAAGCGTGAAAAGACCATAGCCTACACCAACAAGACAATGCGCGCACTTGAGGCGATTGGGCAGGCAACAAGCGAACACTACGCCTCCGCCTTGATGCTCAGAGGCGAAGCTCAGGAAGACATGCAAGATTACGAGGCGGCCGCCGCGTCTTACAAAGCCTTTCTCGAACTTTACCCGAACTTGCCGAATGCTTCTGAGGGCGTGTACGAAAACGCCCGCAATCGCTATCAGATCACTCAGTCCGAGATGGATGACAGCGAGGACGACACGTTCACCGTCACTGGCAAGGATGGCGAAGAGATCGTCCTGACCATTGAGCGCAAGCGGGAGGTTCGTTCACCGCGCGCGGGCAAGGAAACCCGCTTGGCTGATGGGGCCAGCGTCCGTGCGAAGATTACATTAAAAGCAGATGGACGCGTGGAAGATATCGAAATCCTTTCGAGCAAGCCGAACGAAAAGTATGGCGAGTCGTTTGAAAACGGCGTGAAGCATTGGCGCTTCATTCCGCCGAAGGGTGTATCAGGGACGGATGTGCCCCCTTTCGAATATGGCATGATTTTCTATGTGACGCGCCGCAACTCGGCCGAACGGCGTGAAATGCTTGCGCGGGAAACCCGGCCCGTGAGATAGGGCGCGTATGGCAGATGACACCTCCTCCTTTTCTGCGGCGCCGCCCCTGTTTGCGGATGCGCCGTCTGGCGTCAGCTTCAAGAAGCTGCGCAAGCGGCTGGTGCGCGGCGCGCTGAAGGCGATTGACGACTACAAGATGGTCGACCGGCGCGCGGTGGATGCGGGCGAGACCCCGCGCCCGAAATGGCTGGTCTGCCTTTCCGGTGGCAAGGATTCCTACGGCTTGCTGGCAGTATTGCTGGACCTGCAATGGCAAGGCGCACTGCCGGTGGACCTGGTGGCCTGCAACCTTGACCAGGGCCAGCCGGGCTTTCCGAAGCACGTCTTGCCGGACTGGCTGGAGCGGGTCGGAGTGAAATACAGGATCGAGACCGAGGACACCTATTCCATCGTGACCGAAAAGGTCGAGGCGGGGCGGACCTATTGCTCGATGTGCTCGCGCCTGCGCAGGGGCATTCTCTATCGCATTGCCCGGGAAGAAGGCTGTGAGGCGATCGTGCTGGGTCATCACCGCGATGATGCGCTGGAAACCTTCATGATGAATTTCGTGCATGGCGGACGCATGGCCGCAATGCCGCCGAAACTGCTGAATGATGAGGGCGATGTCTTCGTGCTGCGCCCACTGATCACCGCCGCCGAGGATGATCTGGCCAAGTTTGCCACCGCAATGGAATTTCCGATTATTCCTTGCAATCTATGTGGCAGCCAAGACGGGCTGCAGCGCGTGGCGATGAAACAGATGCTGGACGAATGGGAACGCAAGAAGCCCGGCGTGCGGCAGGTGATGGCGCATGCGCTGGCCACAGTGCGGCCGAGCCATTTGCACGACCCGCGCGTGTTCGACTTTGCCGGGCTGGAGATCGGCGACGCCGGCGAAGACGATCCGAACGTTCCGTTCTAGGCGACGTCAGTCCGGCGCGTTCACGAACAACAGGACAATGCCGCTCGATATTGCGTACTGGAACGCGCCGCCTTGCGCAGCAGCGCCCAGCGGAGTCTGCCACATCTGGAAGTAGGCGCCTCCGATCACCATGAACAGACCAAACCAGACCAGGAGCGCCATGACACACCCCATGATCGCCCAGGTCTTTGTGTCGTTAAAACCTTCAGCTGATCCCCCCCGCACCCGGAACATGTCGTATGCACCCTTGAGCGAGAACGCGGCGACCAGAAGTTCCCCGAGAATGATGAAACACAGCACAATCGTGATCAGGACGGGCGACGAGATTGCGGGCCCGAAGGCGTTGGGATAGGCCTCGTTGCCTGCCATGGGCAGCACGCCCTGAACGAAACTGGTCGCCGCTTCGAAGTTGACGATGTTGTTGAGCGCGTAGAACAGGCCCTGTAGCCCGACAAACAGGATCAGAATGATTTTGGAAATGCGTATCATAGCGTCCTCCCTACCAAGAGGATCACATTAAACGAGTTTTCTGGAAATTGCGAGAATTCGACCCGTGACGCAAAAAGGGCGGCCCAAAAAGCCGCCCTTCTCCAATATTCTTCTGAACCTCAAAGGCTATTTCCGCCAGACGGCGGCCATGGCCGGATCTTCCTCTTCGCCCGTATACTTGCGGGTTTCGGCACGGCCGACCACCATGTGGTGTACTTCATCCGGACCGTCCGCGAGGCGCAGGGTGCGCTGATTGGCGTACATGCGGGCCAGTGGCGTCCATTGGGACACACCGGCGGCGCCGTGCATCTGGATGGCATCGTCAATGATGGCGCAGACACGTTCCGGCACCATGGCCTTGACCATGGAAATCCAGACGCGAGCTTCCTTGTTGCCCAGCACGTCCATCGCCTTGGCAGCCTTCAGCACCATCATGCGCATGGACTCGATCTCGATGCGCGCGCGGGAGACCTTTTCAAGGTTTCCGCCCAGCTTGATCAGGTCACGGCCAAAGGCCTGACGCGTCATGCCGCGAACGACCATCAGGTCGAGTGCCTTCTCAGCCGCACCGAGCGACCGCATGCAGTGGTGGATGCGGCCAGGCCCCAGACGAAGCTGGGAAATCTCGAAGCCACGGCCTTCGCCGAGCAACATGTTTTCCTTCGGCACACGTACATTCTCGAAACGGATGTGCATGTGGCCATGCGGGGCATCCGGATCACCGAAGACGTGCATGGGGCCGAGAATGGTGACGCCCGGATGCGGCAGCGGCACCAGGATCTGGCTCTGCTGCTTGTTCGGGGCGGCGTCAGGGCTGGTTTTCACCATGGTGATCATGATCTTGCAGCGCGGATCGCCTGCGCCGGAAATGTAGAACTTCTCGCCATTGATGACCCACTCGTCGCCTTCGAGCACGGCGCTCATGGAGACGTTCTTGGCATCCGACGATGGCAGGGCCGGCTCGGTCATGGCAAAGGCCGAGCGGATCTTGCCTTCGAGCAATGGCTTCAGCCAGCGCTCTTTCTGTTCGGGCGTGCCGACGCGCTCCAGAACTTCCATATTGCCGGTGTCCGGCGCGGAACAGTTCATGGATTCAGAGGCCAGCGGGTTCTTGCCGAGCTCAGCCGCGATATAGGCATAGTCGAGGTTCTTCAGGCCTTCGCCGGTTTCGGCGTCCGGCAGGAAGAAGTTCCAGAGGCCCTGCTTCTTGGCCTCGTCCTTTGCCTTTTCGAGCGCTTCCAGCTGGCCGGGCGCATAGGACCAGATGTCAGTCTTTCCTTCGCCAAGGCGATGGAATTCCTCACTCATGGGATTCACGACATCCTTGATGAAGCTTTTCACATGCTCGTAAAGCGGCACGGCTGCGTCTGACATGCGCAGATCGTTGAGCTCGTTTTGTGTGTCCTTGGACACTTCGGTATCCGCCATTTTGGGGTCTCCTCTCAGACTTTCTTGTTGGGGGAATGGTAGGCCTTGCGGCAACGGCACCGCAAATTGTTTCTTTGAAATGTTTTGTGTCGCGCATGTGGGCAGGGCTGCAAGATTTGGCGTTTGCCTGCAAACCGGTCTAGGCCAGCGCCATGACGTCGCTCGCCGCTTCCATCATCCTGGTGACCGTGCTGGCCACCAGTTTCCTGTCCGGCATCTTCGGCATGGCCGGCGGCGTGATCTTCATGGGCGTGCTGACTGCGCTGGTACCGGTTGCCACAGCCATGATCATTCATGGCGCGGTCCAGATGGTCTCCAATGGATATCGGGCGTATCTCTGGCGCCGTCATATTCACTGGAGCGTGTTTCGTCGCTATGCGCTGGGATCTGCCGCAGCGGTCCTGTTCCTGTTCGCGCTCAGCTGGCGGCCGGACAAGCAGATGGTTTACCTGATGCTGGGGCTGGTGACCTTGCTCGTCTGGCTGCCCAAATCGATTGCCGATCTCGACATCCAGAAACCCTATCAGGCCGAAGGTGCGGGCTTTGTCGTACAGGCGCTCAACACGGTTGCGGGCGTGGCCGGGCCGTTGATGGACCAGTTCTTCGTTCACACGGACATGCATCGCCACGAAATCGTTGCGACCAAGGCCGTGACGCAGGTTCTGGCGCATTTCGTAAAGATCATTTTCTGGAGCGTCCCGGTCATCATGGCGACGGGCGCGCAATCCCTGCCGCCAGCCTGGCTGATCCTTGCGGCGGCACCGCTCTCCATGCTGGGAACAACATTGGGCGGCAAAGTGCTGGACCGGATGAGTGATGTGAACTTCAAGCGGGGCATGAAATATCTGGTCACGGCGGTCGGCGCAGTCATGCTGATGCGCGCCGCAGGCTGGCTCTAGGGCCACTGCGCTTACGTCTCTGATTGTCTGTGGCGTCAGCGCCGCGCTCATTCAGGATCCTCTACTCTGCAAATGAAAGTAGCGAGTCCTGTACCATTCGGTAAGTTTATTATATGAAGCCCATGCATCACTATTGGTGATGGTTTGGAGCGCATATGAATCTCAGATCATTGGACCTGAACCTGCTGCCGGTGCTGGAGGCAGTTTATTCCGAGCGCAGCCTGACCCGGGCCAGCGAGACGCTGCACATCACCCAACCCGCAGTGAGCAACGCCCTCGCCCGGCTACGCACCCATTTCGAGGATCCGCTTTTCGTACGCGAGGGGCGCGGCGTGAAGCCCACTGCCATGGCCGAAGCCCTCATGCCTGCGGTGCGCGACGCGCTTGACCGGTTGCGCGCCGGGTTGGAGCCACGATCGGCGTTTGAACCGTCTCGCTCGACGCGCGTGTTCAATATCTCCGCCCGCGATGCCGGAGCCTTCATGATTGCGCCAAGCCTTGCACGCCGCCTGCAGGACATTGCCCCCGGCGTGCGCATCGCCTGGACGCAACTGAACCGGGGCGCGATCTCCACCGAGTTGGCCTCGGGGCGACTGGACCTGGCCATCGACGTCCCAGGCATTCGCGGCACCGACCTTGAGCGTGAGCCGCTGATGACGACGCCTTATGTCTGTGTTGTGTCGGAAGACCATCCGCTCTCGGGCCGCCAGATGACGTTTGAAGCCTTTTTGGAGTTGCGCCATGTCGTCGTCTCCAGCCGCCGCGAAGGACGTTCTTATGTCGAGGAAGTCGCCCGGTCGCATGGCGCGCGCATCACGCCGGTCATGCGACTGCCGACCTATATGCCAGCGCTGGAAATTGTGAAGTATACGGATCTTGCGCTCACCGCACCTGCCTTGCTCGCGCAATCACCGGGACTGGTCTCACATGACCTGCCCGGCGTCTTTCCCGCGCTCGACAGCGAGCTTTACTGGCGGCGGGAAAATTCTGAGGATGCTGCCCTGACCTGGCTGCGGGCTCTGATCCTTGATGCTGTGACAGAATTGGCGGGATGAGACTTGCGCCGGCAGGAGTGTGCCTATAACAGACGCGGGTCACTTGGGGAGTAGCCAGTCGGTCGATAGACCGGGCCTCCGCGTCAACATACTCGGCCTGCAGGTCGTGGCGCGAAGGGAACGGGACACCGTTCGGGCGAGACCAATGACGCCGCATTCCTGCTCGGGCCGGGCACGGAATGATGGTGTCATTGCGTCAGTTTTGCCCGGCCTGGAGACTGTCTCTCATGGAAGCCCTGTTCACCTCCACACTCGTGGTCGCCCTTGCCGAGATCGGCGACAAGACCCAGCTATTAGCTGTCTTGCTCGCGGTCCAGTTCCGCAAGCCACTGACCATCATCACCGGCATATTGGCCGCAACCCTCGCCAACCATTTTCTGGCCGCACTGGTCGGCTCTCAGGCCGCCACGTTCCTGCAGGGGGACTGGTTTCGCTATCTGATCGCCGTATCGTTCATCCTGATGGCCGCCTGGACCCTCATCCCGGACAAGCTGGACGAGGATGAACGCCCCCGCATGCGAAATGGCGCTTTCCTGACAACGCTCATCACATTCTTTCTCGTCGAAATGGGCGACAAGACTCAGGTTGCGACGATTGCTCTGGGGGCACAATTCGAGCAAGTGATGCTGGTCACGCTCGGCACAACACTGGGCATGATGCTGGCCAATGTTCCCGCAGTTTATTTCGGAGAAGCCTTGATCCGGCGCGTGCCGCTCAGCCTCGTGCGACGGTTGGCGGCGCTGTTGTTCCTGGCAATCGGGCTATGGCTGCTGGCAGAAACGGCGGGGTGGCTCTGACGCAGCCATCAGATAGCAGCGCGCTCGTATTCCTCGTCGCGTTCGGCGGCCAGCCGGTCACGGATGGTTTCTTCATTGTATCCGAACTCATGAAGCGTACGTCCGGCCATTTGCAGGCCGGATTCAATGGCATCCGGGATCACTGACCGGGCCCCGGCATCGATGAGGCGCCGGGCGTGTTCATGGTCGCGGGCCCTGGCGATAATCGGCGCGTCAGGGCGCAATTTGTGAAAGGCTGACACCATCGCTTCTGCGGCGGTAACGTCATCCACCGTAACGACAAACATCATGGCACCGTCGACGCCTGCGCTATGCAGGATTTCCGGTCGCGCGGCGTCCCCCAGATAGGCGCGCCAACCAGCATTGCGGGCACGCGAAACATTGAAGGTACTGCGTTCCAGCGCGACGACTTCGGCGTCTTCCGCCGCGAGGATACGCGCGACGGCATGTCCGACCCGACCAAACCCGGCAATGATGACGTGGCCCTGAAGGTTTGAGAAATCTTCTTCCAGCGTATGCGCCGGTTCGGGCCCGGCCAACTTGTCTGACAAGAAGCCCCCAACCTTTCCGAGCACCGGAATGAGCAACATGGAGAGTCCGGCAATCGCGGCCATCAGCCCGGCTGGCTCCGGGGCGAGCACGCCTATGGCGGTGGCCGCGGCGATCACTACAAAGGCAAACTCTCCGGCAGGCGCGAGCAGGAAGGCGGCCTCGATGGACATCGGGGTCGGCCCGGCAAACAGACGCAGGGCCCCGAAACCGATGACCAGTTTCAGGACGAGCAGTGCGCCGAGCCCGGACAGGATGACCCAAGGCTGAGACAGGATCGATGGCAGGTCGAGCCCCATGCCCACCGTCATGAAGAACAGGCCCAGCAGGATGCCCTTGAAGGGTTCGAGATCGACCTCTGTCTGATGCTTGAACTCGGTTTCGCCCAATAGCAGGCCCGCCAGAAACGCGCCGAGCGCAAGTGAAAGGCCCGCCGTTGCCGTGATGGCGGCCGCGCCCACGACGGTCAGCAGGGTCAGCGCCATCAGAAAATCCCGTCCGCCTGCCGCCGCCGCAAGGCGAAACATGTGCCGCAGACCAAAGCGGCCAATGATCACGATCACGATGATTGCAATGACACCGTTGAACAGGGCTTCGAGCAGAATTTTCGTGACGTCCTGACCGGCCTCTATGTTGGCAAAGCCGACAAAGATCAGGATGGGGGCAACGAGGATGTCCTGAAACAATAGCACGCTGAGCGCGGCGCGCCCGACCGGTTGAGCGGCCTGCTTCTGCTCGATCAGCAGCTGCATGACGATAGCGGTCGACGACAGTGCAAGCGCCAGCCCGGCGATGATGGCGGCCTCTGCCGGCAGGCCGATCTGCCATCCGATGAGACCGATGGCGAGCGCGCTGATCCCTGCCTGAAGTCCCCCTGCGCCGAACACGGCCCGCCGCAGGGCCCACAGCTTTTCAAACGAAAACTCGAGCCCCAGCAGGAACAGGAGGAACAGCACGCCCAGTTCGGCAAAGGGCGCGGCGGCTTCCGGTTCCGAGATCGAGACAAATTCGAGTATGGGATAATTGTGGGAAAGCGAACCCAACGCGTAAGGTCCAAGCGCGATGCCGGACAACATGAATCCGACCACGGCGGGCAGTTTCAGATACCGGAAGACCGGAACCGCCACACCCGCCGCAAACAGGAAGACGATCGCGTCCTTGATCAGAATCTCGTGTCCTGGTTCCGCCATGCCTCGCTATGATTACCTTGTCTGGTTTGCCTCAGCTGCGCCGGGCCTTGAAGAAATCCTTGAGCAGCACGCTCGCTGTCTCGCCCGCTGTCTCGTCCTGCTCGACCTCCGGCCGCCAGTGGCAGGTCGGTTGCTCGAAAAAGCGTGCGCCATGAATCACCGCACCGCCCTTCGGATCGCACGCCGCGAAGACGACCTTCCCGATCCGCGCAAGGCTGATCGCGCCTGCGCACATCGCGCAGGGTTCCAGTGTCACATAGAGGTGCAGGCCGGTCAGCCGGTAATTTCCCCTAGACGCCGCCGCAGCGCGCAGGGCGACAATTTCGGCATGGGCGGTCGGGTCATGCCCGGCAATCGGGCGGTTTGCACCCTCGGCCACGATCTCGCCTGTCTCCGGATCGACCACCACGGCGCCAACCGGCACTTCGCCCGCCTCGGCCGCCTCTCGCGCCAGTTCCAGCGCGCGGGTCATGGGATCAGCGAGAATTGTCATATGGATGGGATCGCCTTACACGGGCGCAAAGTAAAGGGATTGCCTGTCGAATGCGCATCATTGCCGGAGAGCACAAGGGGCGCGCCATTGCTGCGCCGAAGGGACAGGGCACGCGCCCGACGGGAGACCGTGCGCGCGAGTCGATCTTCAACATGCTGGCCCATGCGGACTGGGCGCCCGAGATCGACGGCGCGCGGGTGATTGATCTGTTCGCGGGTTCCGGCGCGCTGGGCCTGGAAGCGATGAGCCGGGGCGCCGCGTTCTGCCTTTTCGTCGAGACCGATCATGGCGCGCGCGGCGCTATCCGCGACAATATCGAAACACTGGGACTGTTCGGAAACACGCGGCTTCACCGGCGGTCGGCCACCGACCTGGGCGAGAAGCCCGCCAGCGCCGGCGCCCCCTTCACGCTCGCCTTCCTCGACCCGCCCTATAGTAAGGGCCTCGTCGAACCCGCACTGGCCGGTCTGGTATCTGGAAAATGGCTGGCCGAGAATGCGCTTGCCGTGGTCGAGACGGGGGTCGACGAGACGATCACGCCAGACGGATGGGAGCCGGTCGAGACACGCGACTATGGCGCAGCGCGGATCTGGTTCCTGAAGCGGGTCTAGCCCTCGAAAAATTCCCGGCGCAAATCGAGGTGGGTCTGGTTGGTGCCGATTAGTTCTCCGCATTCGCCAAGCCAACCTTCCGCCGCCGCCCGGCCAATGTCCCTCAGCTTGGTCAGGAAGTCCCAGCTCGTATCGTATTTGGTCCTTAGGCTGAACTCCATGAGGTCTTGCCCACCCTTGATGGCGTGTATGTTCAGACGGCGGTATTTCTTCAGCATCGGCTCCTTCAGCATGCCGTCATCCAGCAGGCGCTGCACGAAGGCGATGGCCCTCAACTCCCCGATCAGGGCCGCGTTGAAGCTGATCTCGTTCATCCGGTCCTGGATTTCACCGGCCCGTTTCGGGATGCCGTCGCGGCGGATCGGGTTCAGCATGACCAGCAATACGTCGCGCGGCGCACCGGAATAGATCAACGGGAACAGGCTGGGATTGCCCATGAAGCCTCCGTCCCAATAAGCCTGCCCATCAATTTCCACGGCCTTGAAGGTTTGCGGCAGGCATGCCGAGGCGAGCACTGCGTCGAGGGAGATGTCCCCATCACTGAACACGGTGACATGGCCGGATTCGACATTCGTCGCCGACAGGAACAGTTGGATGCCGGACTCATCCACTTTCGAAAAGTCGATTACCTGCTCCACCACATCGCGGAGCGGGTTGATGTTGAACGGGTTGAGGTCATAAGGGCTCGCCAGGCTCGACATGGCACTGGCATAGGCGAACACGATCGGACTGAGCGCGCCATAAGGCGTGACATTGCGGGAAGATTTGGAGATCCCCTGCCAGAGGGCTTCCAGCGTATCCTTCGCACCCTGCACGCCGTTTTCAGCCATGCCCGCCGAGAATGCGACGGCATTCATCGCCCCGGCGGACGTCGCGGAGATCGCCTGGATTTCAAGATCATCTTCCTCGATCAACCGATCGAGCACACCCCATGTATAGGCGCCATGCGCACCGCCACCCTGGAGCGCGAGGCTGATCTGCCGCTGCTTCTGTTTTGCCATGGCGGTGTTCCTGTCACTTGAACCGAGATATTACTTTGCCGGTGCGGTCTTAATGAGACCTGACCACAGGCGTAGGATGCCTGTCCGGTCGGCGCCACGTCCGCAAAACAGGAATCTGAGTATTCATGTCGATTTTGGTCGATATTGGCACAGGCCTTGCGATAAAAGCGGGGTAACCAAGCAGGATGAACAGGTGAGCCGCCGTGGCGTATGAGATTCCGCAAAAACCCATGATTTCGGTCATCATGGCGAACTATAATTGCGAGGCATTTCTTGCCAGCGCCATAAGATCCGTCCTGAATCAGACCAATACGGCGCTGGAACTGATCCTTGTGGATGACGGGTCCAGCGACCGGAGCGTCGAAATTGCCCAGGAAATCGCGAAACAGGATGCGCGACTGAGCGTCTTCAGCGGCACGCGTTATGGCGGACCTGCCCCGGTTCGCAACCACGCACTCGAGCAGGCCAAAGGCGACTGGGTCGCCATCGTGGACAGCGATGACTTGATCCGTCCCGACCGGTTGGAGCGCATGCTGACCGCCGCCGAAGACACCGGCGCAGATATCCTGATCGACAATCTTGCCGTGTTCCAGTCCGACGGTCCCGCCAATATCTTCACGATGTTCGAGGGGGATTTGCGGGATCGCCCGGCCAGGATCATGGAGAGCGAATACATCAAGGCGAACATGCTTTATGGACGGGGCAGCAAGCTCGGTTATGCCAAGCCACTGATCCGCCGCAGCGCGCTGGAAGCCAATTCGCTTCGCTATAATGAGACGATGCGGATTGGCGAAGATTACGATCTGATCGTGCGGCTGTTATCGACCGGAGCGCGGATGATGAGCGTGCCGGACGTGATGTATTTCTATCGCAAGCATGGCAATTCCATATCTCACCGGCTTGATGCCGTGGCTCTGGACGCGCTCGAACAGACGGCCGGCGAAGCGCTCCGCCAACCGACCCCACACGCGGAAGTCACCGCCGCCCATGCCGCTCGCCTGAAGTCGATCCGGCGCGCCGTGATATTCGATCAGATCCTGACCGCACTCAAGCGCAAGAATGTGTTGGGCGCGGCCAAGCTCGTCGGGACAGAGCCATCTGTCATTCCACTGCTGAGGATGCCGCTAATCCATCGAATCCAGCAGCGCACGGGTAACCCGCTCGCACGCTCGGATCAGCATCTCGAGGCCGAATTGGTGAAACTGCGCGCCCTTTGCGAAGCTTGAGCGTGGCAAACGCCAGTTCCAGAAACGTGGTCCCGGCGGTCGGCACGGTCTGCTTTCGGGGAGACGATGTTCTTCTGATCCAGCGGGGCACCAAACCCTTGCAAGGCGAATGGTCCCTGCCCGGTGGCCGGATCGAAGTGGGCGAGCGCGCGCCGCGTGCGGCGCTGCGTGAACTCGCCGAAGAGACCGGGATCACCGCACGGCTCGTGGGCTTGGTAGATGTCGTGGACGCGATCTTCACCTCGCGCCAGACCGGCGACGTGACCCGTCACTACCTGTTGTTCGACTATGCTGCGGTTTGGGTATCCGGAAACCCGGTAGCCGGGGACGACGCAGCCCATGCCGAGTGGATCAGTCCTGACAGGCTGGCCACCTTGCCGCTATGGGACGAAACCCGTCGCATCATCGATTCCGCGCGCCATATAGTTCACAGCTCAAACGAAGCTTGACCGCCCCTACGTCACCCGCTTGATCTGCTGCCCAAGCAAAAAAGTCGCGGAGGACACAATATGACATACGCCCCATTCAACTTGGCCGGAAAGGTCTGCGTCATCACTGGCGGCAACAAAGGCATTGGCCTCGGCATGGCCGAAGCGCTCGCAGCGTCCAATGCGGATGTCGTGATCTGGGGACGCAAGGAAGATGACAACGCTACGGCCCTCAAGAAGCTCGAAGGTCTCGGAACTGGCAAAGCGTCTTCAAAGAAGGTCGACGTGGCCGAGGAAGACCAAATCGTGAAGGCCATGGCCGAAACCGAAGAAGAGTACGGTCGAATCGATACCTGTATCGCCAATGCCGGGATTGGGCGCGGCGCGGCCAATTTCCATGAAATGACTTTGGAAACGTGGCAGTTCAATCAACGCATCAACTCGGAAGGCGCCTTCCTGACCTTGCGCGAGGCCGCCAAATCCATGGTCAAGCGTGCCAAGGCTGGCGATCCAGGCGGCTCCCTGATCGGAACAGCCTCGCTCGCAGCGCTGTCGGGTGCAGCGCGCAATCAGGCATATGGCCATACCAAGGGCGGACTCATCGCCATGATGAATGCCATCGCCGTCGAATATGGCCGCTATCAAATCCGCGCAAATTCCATTCTGCCGGGCTGGATCGCGACTGACATGACGGATGGCGCGCAGGACAGCGACGTTTTCAACAGCAAGGTCATTGCGCGCGTTCCAATCCGTCGTTGGGGCAAGCCGGAGGATTTCGGCGGAATTGCCGTCTATCTGGCGTCTGACGCTTCGAGCTTCCACTCGGGCGACACGCTGCTGGTAGATGGCGCGTACCAGAAATTCTGATCGGCCGCCTGGTCTCACAAAAAAAAAGGGCTGCCCGAGGGCAGCCCTTTTCAATTCTGGTAGGACCAGACCGATTACTCGGTTGGCTCTTCTTCAAGTTCGTCCGCAGCGTCGTCGACAGCTTCTTCAGCGTCATCCATTGCTTCGTCCATTGCATCGCCTGCATCTTCCGCAGCCGCTTCAATGTCGTCGCCAGCTTCGCTGAGCGCGTCGCCTGCATCGGCAGCAGCTTCGTCCATTGCATCAGCAGCATCATCTGCAGCTTCTTCGATGGATTCAGCAGCCGTCGTATCTTCAGGAGCCGTTGTTTCTTCTGCAGCGCATGCAGCCAGTACAAGCGCAGCGGCACCGATAATCAGGAGTTGTTTCATGCTTTATTCCCCTACTTCAGGTCAAAGATGACCGGGCAGAGGTTTAACATCTGCCGACCACGACGCAAAGATGGTTTCAGCTGAAGGTCTGATGCAGCGCTTTTTGCGCGAACTGCGCCCAAAACAGCGAATTCGCGCTCGAACGGCGCAGATTTGGGCCGATTCGGGCACTTCTTCATCACCTTCCCCCCTAAATATCACCGTCTCCGATTCGCAAGCGAATGGTCTTTCAACCCGCCAATCGCGTTGAAACAGGTTCCGGTTCCACTTTGCGCCCGAATCACGTGGATAGGTTTGGAGCCAATCAGCGCCCCACACCCTGCCAAGAACGGCGCTTGGTCAAACAGCCTTGCGTTGACGCAAGGACGGCAAATTACGGTCTTTTCAGAAGAGTTCATAAAGTCAGGGAGACGCCGTCATGGCCATAAAAACCGCACTCACAGAAATGTTGAATACCGAACACCCCATCATGCTCGCGGGCATGGGCGGTGTGTCCTACGCCGAAGTTTGTGCGGCCATGTGCAATGCGGGCGGATACGGCGTGCTCGGCATGGCGGGGACGACCCCGGACTTCATTGAAGGCCAGATGAAGCGCGTGCGCGAACTGACCGACCGGCCCTTCGGCGTGGACTTGCTGGCCGCCAGTCCGGAAAGCCTTGAAGAAAGCGTGGATGTCATCATCAACAATGGTGCCGACAGTTTCATAGCCGGTCTCGGCGTTCCGATGCCGATCATGGAGCGCCTGCAAAAGGCGAATGTGAAAGTCATGGTCGTTGGCGGCGCGGTGAAGCATGCCATCAAGGCCGAACAGGCTGGCTGCGATGCGGTCATCCTGCAGGGCGGCGAAGGCGGCGGGCATACCGGTCTGGTGGGGACGATGCCGTTGGTGGCACAAGCCGTGGAAGCCGTGAACATTCCGGTCATCGCGGCAGGCGGCATTTATGATGGCCGCGGCCTCGCAGCAGCGCTCGCTCTGGGAGCCTGCGGCGTCTGGATGGGTACGCGATTCATCGCCTCGACCGAGGCCCATGCCGCTCAGATGTACAAGGACACGGTCGTCGGCGCGGGCGATACTGATACAACACGCACGCGGTGCTATTCCGGTAAGCCGATGCGTTGCCGCACGAATGACTATATCAATGACTGGGAAACGCGCCCGCAGGACATTCAGCCCTTCCCGCACCAGGCCATCCACTCTACCCGGACAGGCGTAATTGGCGGCATCGGGGGGATTACGGACGAAGCCAAACTCGATGCGGACACCTCCTGCTTCGCCATGGGCCAGTCGGCTGGCGGCGTGAGAGAGGTCAAGCCCGTCGCGGAGATCGTGGCGGACATCATGCGCGATGCCGAATCAGCCATCGACCGGATGGCCAGCCTGCGGACCAAAGCGACCGCATAGAAATCATCACGCCGGAAACATATACAGCCGGGCCTACAGGCCCGGCTGAAATCGTTTTACTGCGCGGCGGCCGGTGTCAGCTTGATCAGGCGGCCACCTTCCTTGTCTTCCAGAACATAGAGCGCGCCGTCTGGTCCTTGCTCGACTTCGCGAATGCGTTTTCCCCATTCATAGCGCTCGGCTTCCCTGGCAACCGGCTCGGTTTGACCATCCTTGGGCGGTTGTCCGAGATTGTCAGTCGGCTCAGTCTCGAAGGAAACGCGGATCAACGCTTGCGAAGACAGCCCTCCGATGAATGCATTGCCCTGCCAATCGGCAAACATCTCTCCATCATAGAATACCAAACCGGCCGGGCTGATGGCTGGGACCCAAGCGATCGCCGGGTCCTCGAAAATCGGATTGCTTTCATGTGTCGGGATCGGCTTGCCGCTATAATGATCGCCCTCAGAAACTTCGGGATAACCGTAATTCTCGGACCGTACGATCAGGTTCAACTCGTCCCCGCCTTTCGGACCCATTTCAACCACCCAGAGGCGCTCTTGCCCGTCAAATGCAATGCCCAGCGGATTGCGATGACCAAGCGTCCATACCTGGTCCGCAACCGCGCCGTTTCCAAAGAAGGGGTTGTCCTCCGGAACAGACCCGTCCTGATTGACACGAACGACCTTGCCCAGATTCATGGCCATATTTTGCGCCGGAGTGAATTTCTGGCGCTCTCCTGAGGCGATGAAGAGATGACCATCCGGTGCGATGGCAAGACGATGGCCGTAATGGCCGTTGCCTTTCACTTTTGGTGTCTGGCGCCAAATCACGTCGCGCCCCTCCAATGTGCCGCCCGTGGCGGTAAGGGTCAGCGTTGCCCGCTCAACGGCTGCTCCGCTCAAACTCTCATCCGTCTCATCGCGTTCAACGTAGGAAATGAAGACGGTGCCGTTCTCAGCGAAGTCCGGGTGGACGATGATGTCCCCCAGACCTCCCTGCCCCATTGCCGTGACCGAAGGGACATTGGCGATTTCGCCCAGTTTCTTGCCCGCGGTGTCCAACAGCCAGAGATCACCATCCTTTTCTGAAACAAGCGCGCGGCCATCCGGCAGGAACGTCATCGCCCAGGCGCTGTCAAAGGTTTCGAGCGGGGTAGCGGTGAGCTGCGTGCCGCTTGTGCCAGTGACCGTCATGGCGTCGGGTGCAGTGGCCTCATGATGTTCAGCGGTCGCACAGCCCACGAGCATGATTGCGGCGCTGCCGCTCAGCAAGGAGCGCAGGATGAGTGATGACATGGGAATTCCTCCGGTGGCAGATGTCTGCCAACCGGAACGCCCGACGGCCCAAGCAGTTCCACTGCTCAGTCAGCAAACGTCTCGCGCGGCACCACGTGCTTGAGCGGCTCATTGGCCAGATAGCGCTTGAGATTGTCCAGAAAGGTCTCGTCCGCGCGAATATAGGTCGCCTGGGTCATGGCGCTGTTGTGCGGTGTGATCGCGACTTTGGGATGGCGCCAGAGCGGGCTGTCGCTTGGCAAAGGCTCTTCAGCGGTGACGTCAATTGAGGCGAAGGCCGGGCGCCCCGCATCCAGCGCCGCGACGAGCGCTGCCTCATCTACCAATTGCCCACGGCCAAGATTCATCAGCAGCGCATCCGGGCGCATGGCTGCCAGGAATTCCGCGTCCACCATGCCAGCCGTTTCATCTGTCAACGGAACGCTGAGCAGGACCACGTCGGCTTGCTCGAGTTCGCTCTTCACCAGCGCCATCGGCACAATATGATCAGCACCCTCAGCCGGACCAGGCGAGCGCCGTGCGCCCGTCACATGACCGCCGAGTAGCTGGACCCGCTTGCCGACCGCCGACCCGATGGACCCAAACCCGACAATCAGCCAGCGCGACCCCATCATCTCGCGCATCTCAAGCCGGTTCCAGTCAGCCTCGGCCTGTTGTGCGCGATGCTCCGGACCCTTCTTGAAAAAGTCGAAAGACTGCCAGAGCGCCCATTCGGCCATGGCTTCGGACTGCGTGTGGTTGGTACAAAACGTGCGGGAAATCTTGCCAACGGAGATCAGTGCCGGATTGTCGAGCCCAGCCGCGGAGGACTGGAACCAATCTATCCCGCCAGTCTTGAGTACGGCGATCATGAAGTCGCGGGCATGATCCCCGAACCAGACATCCGTATTCCCGAAGACAATATCGGGCCGAACATCGTGAACCACGGTGCCGTCCCCGGCATGGGAGAACAAACCGTCCTCATCCATGACAATGAACTCAATCTCATGTTCAAGGCCCTTGAGCCTTTCACGAATGCGCGCAAAAGTCGTCGCATGAAGCAAACAGGTTTTCATATTCTCCTGCTTAGCGCGGTGATGTTCTGCGGCGCAAGCACAGCGCAATCGGGATTGCCGATTCGTGGACCGGATTATTTCCGCGATGCGACCGATCTCGCAGCCACGCTGGGCGCCGCCCACGCGATCCGCGTAAAGTGCAATGGCCGCGATGACCAGTATTGGCGGCGCTACATGTCCGACATGCTGAAGTACGAAGCGCCCAATCGAGGCGCGGTCCGCAGCTCACTGGTCGACGCCTTCAATGAGGCCTTCACAAGCGCCGGACGCATCTACCAGACCTGTGACAATCGCGCGGTCGAGGCTGAAGCTGATTTTGCCGTGAAGGGCCAGGAAATCGCCACGCGCATGGCCACCCATTACTTCCCTCAACCCCCAGAGCGCCAAGACTAGGTTTCGGTCGACACCACGCTGACATCCTCAAGCAGGAATCGCGGTCCTGTGCCGAGCCCACGCGCACGATCCTCCGGATTGTAAAGCTGGCATTTTTTCAGGGACAGGCAGCCACAACCGATACAGCCGTCCAGCTTCCGGCGCGTCCGCTCCATCAGCGCGATCCGTTCATCCAGCATGTGCCGGAAGGCCGTACTGATCCGGGTCCAGTCCCGCTTGGTCGGCGTACGCCGCTCCGGCAATGACGACAGGAGCTGGCTGATCTCTTCGATGGTCAGGCCAATCTGCTGGGCGATCAGGATAAAGGACAGGCGACGAATGTCCGAGCGCAGGAAGACACGCTGGCCGCCAGAGGACCGTTCTGGGTGAACCAATCCCCGCCCTTCGTAGAAACGGATCGCCGAGACCGACAGGCCGGTCCGCGCAGCCACATCTCCGATCGCCAAGCCCTTCGGAACTGCCATGAAAAAATCTCCTATTTCACGCTTGACCTCAACTTAAGTTGAGGAATTACGACAGCTTTATCAGAGATTTGATGAAGAAGAAGAAATGGAGTTGAAAACAATGAGTATTGCCAAGTTCGAACATGTGAATGTGACCGTCAGTGATCCAAAGAAGACCGCGTCCATGCTGACCCGTTTGTTTGGCTGGAAAGTGCGTTGGGAGGGCCCATCCAAGTATGATGGCTATACGGTGCATGTCGGCACGGATGAGGATTACCTCGCACTGTATGCGCTGCCCCAGCAAGACCGGCCAGATGAGGAAAGCTATTACCGGACCGGCGCCGTCAATCATTTCGGCATCCTGGTGGATGATCTGGACGCGACCGAGCAGAAGATCCTCGCCGCCGGCTATCGCACCCATAGCCACCAGACCTATGACCCAGGCAGCCGGTTCTATTTCCACGACCATGACGACATCGAGTGGGAGGTGGTGAGCTATGCTTGATGGACTGATCCATTCCTATCTCGAAACCGTGGGCCGGGCATGGGAACCGCGCGACGCGTTTGTTCGGCCTCGCTGGGACTCGCTTCTGCCCCAAAGCGCGCTAAGCTCTCGTCAGATGAGAACAGGAGAGGCTGATGAGACCTATTCAGGCAATCGCCGCAACAGCGCTGGCTATCGGATTGTACGCGTGCGCTACACCGCCAACGCAGGATGAGGCGCAAGTAGACGCCACCGCCAAGGTCACGCAGAAGAAAGTGGTCCGGATATCCATAGAAAAGGATGCCGAAGCCACGCCGCCGGGACCGGGCGACCGGATGATTACCGGACGGGACCTTGGCACGCGCTCCTCTGTGGTGGCCCCGAATGGCGCGGCCGCCACAGCCCATCCCCTCGCCACGCAGACGGCGCTTGATGTGCTGAAAGCCGGCGGATCAGCCGTGGATGCGGCCATTGCCGCAAATGCGATGCTGGGCCTCGTCGAGCCGACCGGAAACGGCATTGGCGGCGATCTGTTCGCGATTGTCTGGGACCCGGAAACCGAGCAGCTCTACGGCTATAATGGCTCCGGCCGCTCGCCCCAGGGCGCAACGCTGGACGACATGCAGGCCAAGGCCGACGAATTCATGCAAGGCGAGGAGATTCCGCCCTTCGGCGCCGCGCCGGTGACTGTGCCCGGCACAGTCGATGGCTGGTACGCACTGCATGGCAAATTCGGCAAGCGGCCGATGAACATGAACCTCGAACCGGCCATTCAGTACGCCCGTGACGGCGCGCCAATCCCGGAAGTCATTGCCTATTATTGGGGCCGCAACGCAACGCGCCTGCAGGAAGCGGCTGACAGCGGCATGCTGGAAGAGTTCGACAATGCGAAGGCGACCTATTTCTCGCCCGCCCCGAAAGAAGGCAGCCTGTTCCGCAATCCGGACCTTGCCGACACGCTGGAGCGGATAGCCTATAAAGGCCGCGACGAATTCTATTCCGGCGAAACCGCCCACATCATGGGCGACTATTTCGAGCGGATCGGCGGCTTCCTGACTTATGAGGATTTTGCCACCCATACCGGGGACTGGGTCGAGCCGATCTGCGTGACCTATCGCGGCGACTACAAGGTCTGCGAACTGCCGCCGAACACGCAGGGAATTGCGGCGCTACAGATGTTACAAATGCTGGAACGGTTTGACCTGCGCGGCATGGGCTTCGGGTCGGCGGACTCAATCATGGCGCAAGTGGAAGCGAAGCGGTTGGCATTCGAAGATCGCGCGCGGGGGTATGCGGATCCCGCCTTTAGCGGTGTTGATCCAGACCTGTTTATTGATAAGCGCTACGCTAATTATCGCTCTCAACAAATCGACATCACCAAACCCACAAGTTTTGCAGGACAATCGGGGCGTGGATTCCGAATTTCATCTGAGGGGAAACCGCTCTTGCCGATAGCTAGTGATATAATTCTTGAGGCAGACAAAAAACTCCAAGACGGCGACACGACCTACCTAACCGTTACGGACAAGGACGGCATGATGGTGTCCCTTATCCAGTCGAACTATCGCGGCATGGGCACGGGGCTCGTCGCGGATGGCCTCGGTTTCATGTTCCAGGACCGGGGCCAGTTGTTCAGCCTCGACCCGGACCATCCGAATGTGTTCGAGCCGGGCAAGCGGCCCTTCCACACGATCATCCCCGCCTTTGCCTTCAAGAAGGACATGCCGGGCTGTCAGGTCCGCGCCGAGCCGATCGAACAGGCCTGCCGGTTCGAGCCGTGGCTCAGCTTCGGCCTGATGGGCGGCGGCATGCAGCCGCAGGGCCATGTGCAAGTCATCCTGAACCTCGTCGATTTCGACATGGGGCTTCAGGAGGCGGGCGATGCCGCGCGTTGGGAACATGTTGGCGGCTGCGAGCCGACGGATGATCTTGATGGCGATGCCTGTGAAACCGATATGGGCGTCGTGCATCTGGAGAGCGGCATCCCGCCTGAAACCCGCGCCGAACTGGAAGCGCGCGGCCATGCGGTGGAGTGCTGCAAGGCCAATGCGGGCGGCTATCAGGCGATCATGCGCGACTTCGAAACCGGCGCCTGGATCGCCGCCACCGAAATGCGCAAGGATGGCAGCGCGGATGGGTACTAGCCGTCTCGCTCCTCTCCCACTAGGGAGAGGGGCATGACGACGAACTTTGCACCTGAAGCGCCCGCCAATTGCCCCCTCTGTCCACGCCTTGTGGCGTATCGGGAAGAGGTCGCCGTGAAAGAGCCGGACTGGTTCAATGGCGCGGTGCCGAGCTTCGGGCCGGAGGATGCCGAATTGCTGATCATCGGCCTCGCGCCCGGCGTAACGGGGGCCAACCGGACGGGCCGCCCGTTCACCGGCGACTGGGCCGGAGACCTGCTCTATGCGACCATCGACAAGTTCGGCTTTTCCACCGGCACCTATGATGCGCGGCCGGATGACGGGCTGAAGCTGAAGCGCGCCATGATCACCAATGCCGTGCGCTGTGTGCCGCCACAGAACAAGCCGGTCGGCGCCGAGATCAATCAGTGCCGTCCCTTCCTCGCCGCGCGCATTGCGGCGCTGCCGAAGCTGAAGGCAATGATCTGCCTCGGCAAGATTTCCCATGATTCCACCGTGCGCACGCTCGGCCTGAAACTGAAGGATTATCCCTTCGGCCACGGTACGCACTATGATGTGGAATTTGAGGGCCGCCCCCTGGCGCTCATCTCATCCTATCATTGCAGCCGGTACAACACGAACACCCGCCGCCTGACGCCGGAAATGTTCGAGGATGTGTTCGCGATGGCGAAGAAAGTGACAGATTCCGACTGAGGGGTTTGCAATAGCGGATTTTCCGTTTATCAATAATATTGATTTTCGATAAAGGTCTATCCCATGCCCCGATATGCCGTTCCGGTTCTGACATGCATTCTGGCACTGGCATTCCTCGGTGCCGGGGCCGCCCATGCTGCAAAACTTGAAGTCGGCCCGGACGCACCATTCTGGATCAGGCTGGCGACAGACGCCCTGCTCTATGCGCACATCGGCGGTGGGGCTGTCGGGCTCGTGTCCGGTGTTGCCGCGATTGCGACGCGCAAAGGTCGCCCTCTTCACAGGCTTGCCGGGCAAATCTTCTTCGTGTCAATGTTCATAACTTACCTGATCGGCGCGGGCGTCGCTCCATTCCTGGAGGAAGGGCAGCGACCCAATTTCGTGGCCGGCATTCTGGCCCTGTACCTGCTCGTCACGGCTCTGCTTACTGTCAGGCAGCGCGGGCCTGTCCGGGTCAATTGGCGGCATTATACAGGACTCGCGACAGCGCTCGGCATCACACTGATGGGTGTGGGATTCATGTATATGGGCGCGAACAGCCCAAGCGGCACCGTGGATGGTTCGCCGCCTCAAGCCTTCATCCTGTTCATTGTAGCTGGCAGCTTCGCCGCGTTTGGCGAACTGAACGTGATCCTACGACAGGCGCTGTCCTACACGGCGCGCATCTCCCGCCACCTCTGGCGCATGTGCTTCTCGATGTTCATCGCATCCGGCTCACTTTTTCTGGGGCAGCCGCAAGTGTTTCCCGAAGGCTTCAACCAGACCGTCTGGCCCTTCCTGCTGGCCTTTGCCCCCTTGATCGCCCTGATTGTCTGGCAGGGCCTGTTGAGGCTTCGCGGCGGGAGACTACGCGCCGCCTGAGCGGCAGTGCTCACCCCTCCTTCAGGATTCGCGCCTTCTGGCGTTGCCAGTCTCGCTTTGCTTCGACGTCACGCTTGTCATGGCTCTTGCGCCCGGTGGCGAGACCAATGAGGATCTTGGCCATACCACGCTCATTGAAATAGAGTTTCAACGGCACAATCGTGCGACCGGCCCGCTCAACCGATTGCGAGAGCTTGGCCAGTTCCCGTTTTGACACGAGCAGCTTCCGCTTGCGCTTTGGCTCATGATTGAACCGGTTGGCGGCGTTGTAGATCGGGATATCCGCATTGATCAGGTAGAGACCGCCATCTTCCGGGCTGACATAGGCTTCAGCGATATTGGCCTTGCCCTGGCGCAGCGATTTTACCTCGGAGCCGACCAGCATGATGCCAGCCTCCAGCGTGTCCTCGACCGCATAATCGCGGCGGGAGCGGCGGTTCTCCGCGACCAGCCCATCCGAGCGGCCCTTGGTCTGATTTTTCTTCGACATCGCCCTGATTTAGGCGCTCAGGCCCGCAAGCGCCATGGCCTGATCTATTTCAGCCCGTTTTTCTGCAGATGGGCTGGTGATCGGCAGGCGCACCTCATCGGTGCAGAGGCCGAGCCGGAACAGGGCATATTTCGCCGGTCCGGGCGATGGCGAGCAGAACATGGCCTTGTGCAGCGCAATCAGCTTGCGCTCTATCGCGCGGGCCTCATCGAGATCTCCGGCGTGGAAAGCTGTGTGCATGGCGGCGCAGGCTTCCGGCATGACGTTCGCGGTGACCGAGATGCAACCCATACCCCCCATGGCAAGGTGGCCGAGCGCGCTCGGGTCATCGCCCGACAGCTGAACAAATTGGGTGCCTTCAGGGATCGACGCGGCATGCTGACTAACGCGGTCCATATCGCCGGTCGCATCCTTGATGCCGACAATGTTCGGCAATTGGGCGAGGCGTGCGACGGTATCCGGTGCAAGATCGACCACGGTGCGGCCCGGCACATTGTAAAGCAGGACCGGAAGCGCAACCGAGTCGTTGATCGCGCGGAAATGGGCCTCAAGGCCTTCCTGGTTGGGATTGTTGTAATAGGGGCAAACCACCAGCGCGGCGTCAGCGCCGACGGCCTTGGCGTGCTCGACCAGTTCGATCGCCTCGTCTGTGGCATTGGCCCCGGCCCCGGCAATCACGGGCACGCGACCTTTGGTAATTTCAACACAAAGCGTTACGACATCCTTATGCTCTTGGGTGGAGAGTGTGGACGTCTCGCCTGTTGTGCCGACCGGCACGAGCGCGCTGGAACCGCCAACAATCTGGCGCTCTACCAGCGCCGCAAAAGCGTCCCGGTCAACGGCACCATTCCTGAAAGGTGTGACGAGAGCTGGGATTGAGCCATGGAACATCGTAAATTTGCCGCGATTCAGGTGTTGTTTGTCTTGATCGAGTATGAATCGCCAATGCCTTCTCACGCTTTGGCCAAGAAATAAACTCTGCAGAGACGTTTCATGATGCGACCCGTTGCCATTTTTGCCTCTCTTGCCGTGCTGTCTCAGGCGGCTGCCGCCGCTGGCGTGCCGGAATCCCCGAGTCTGAAACCCGACCGACCCTATACGTCTTCCGTAACGGATGCCCGCAATGCGGAAATCCTGCATAAGGCACTCCGCGCGGCTGACCGCTATGACTGGCCGACTGTGGCACATCTGCAGACTCAGGCCTCTGATGCCGACGTGCGAAACCTCATTATGTGGATCCGGGCCAGCCGCGGCGTTCCGGGCATGAATTTCTCGGAAGTCTCGTTCGCGCTGGACAAGCTGCAAGACTGGCCGAAAACAACCTCCATGCGCCGCCGCGCCGAAGAGATTATCGGCGAATCGTCTTTCAACCATAAGGAACGCATCGACTGGCTGACCGAGTCGGGTCCGATTACCGGAGCTGGCAAGATCGCGCTGGCCGATAGCTGGCGTGCGATTGGTGAACCCGGCAAGGCGCTGGAAGCCGTGCGTGACGCTTGGCACAATAATTCCCTCGAACGCGACGTCGAGCGCGAAGTCCTGTCCACTTATGGCAAACAGCTGACCCAGGATGATCACCGCGCCCGTGTCGAGTTCCTGCTATGGACCAACCAGCGCACGGCTGCATCGAAGCTCAAATACCTACTCACGTCTGACTATCGTAAACTGGTCGACGCCCGCATCGCGCTCGCTGCGCGGTCGCGCAATGTCGATGCATTGGTCGATGCCGTCCCCGCCAACTTGCAGGACAATCCCGGCCTGCTTTACGAGCGCGCCAAATGGCGCCGCCAGAAACTGCGCAACCAGGATGTGGCGACCCCTCTGCTGACGGGCATTGACGGGAATGACATTCCGGAAGCTGGCCGCTCACGCCTGTGGGACGAACGCAACATCGCCATCCGGACAGACCTGAAGGACGGCAACTGGAGCCGCGCCTACCAGCTGGCCTCACCGCATGGCATGGAAAGCGGCGGCGACTTCGCCGAGGCCGAATGGGTGTCGGGCTGGATCGCCCTGCGCCTGAAGAATGATGCGGATCGCAGCCTGCAGCATTTCGAGACCATGTCTGACGGCGTCTCAACACCGATCAGCCTTGCACGCGGCAAGTATTGGGCCGGTCGCGCCCGCGATGCGCTTGGCCAACCGGATGCCGCACGAACAGACTACACGGCAGCAGCTGAGCACAAGTTCACCTATTACGGACAACTTGCCGCCGAGCGTCTGGACGACAAGAAGCTCGCCTTCCCGAAGACCTCAGAGCCGACTGCAGAAGAGATTTCGGCCTTCGAGGACAAGCCAATGGTTCAGGCCCTGCGCCTGCTTGGCGAGAGCGGTGAGGAACGCCTGTTCCGTGAATTCGCCTATCACATGGACGACCTGCTTGAGACCGAGTCCGAATATCTGCTGCTCGCCCGCATTGCTACGGAGTATCAGGTGCCGGATGTCGGGGTTCGTGGTGCCAAGGCCGGTCTTGCCAAAGGCATTGTCTCTACCGATGCCGCCTACCCGGTGGTTGCCTATCCGCTTCTGCGCGAGCCACAGGTAGAGCGGCCGCTAATGCTGGCCCTGTCTCGGCAGGAAAGCGAAATGAACCCGAACGCGATCAGCCATGTTGGCGCACGCGGCCTGATGCAATTCATGCCGGCTACCGCTCGTAACGAAGCGCGGCTACGCGGCCTGCCTTACCGCACTTCTTGGCTGACCGATGATCCGGGCTATAACATGACCCTAGGCGGCCAGCATCTGGACACGCTGCTCTCGCGGTTCAATGGCAGCTACATCATGACAGCCGCCGCCTATAATGCCGGGCCTAGCCGACCGCGCCAGTGGATCCAGGACTATGGCGATCCCCGCACTGGTCAGGTCGATCCGATTGACTGGGTGGAATTCATTCCCTTCTCGGAAACCCGCAATTACGTCCAACGCGTCCTTGAGAACACTCAGGTCTACCGTCACCGCCTCAGCGGAGAGCCGATTGATATCGAGATTGAGGAAGATCTCGACCGAGGGCGGGAATAGGTCCTACCGCGCCGGAACGTGCGCCGCGATCAGCTGAGGCCCGTCCGCAGCAAACGCCCGCTCAAGCGCAAGATCGAACTCTTCCGCATTCGTGGCGTTGACTGCGGGTACACCCTGCGCCTCTGACAGCTTCACCCAATCGATCTCGGGATGGCCGAGGCCAAGCAGTTCCTGCGCGGCAGGCCCCGGATTGCCGGCGCCTGTCCGCGCCAGTTCTATATTCAGGATACGGTAGGAATGGTTGACGAAGACCACGTTAACCACGTTCGCGCCTTCGCGCGCCATGCTCCAAAGTGCCTGATTGGTATACATGCCCGCACCGTCGCCGGTGATGCAGAGCGTCTTGCGGGCCGGTGCAGCGAGCGATGCCCCCAACGCGAGCGGCATGCCCTGCCCGATCGCGCCGCCCGTCAGCATCATCCAGTCATGCGGCCGGGCGCGCTGGGTCATCAGGAAGCTAGGCAGGCCATTGGAGACGCCATCATCCGAGACGAAACTGCCTTCCGGCATGTGGCGGGCAATGGATGCGCCAATCGTAGCAGCATTGAGAGCGCCTGTCGGTGCAGCGGGCAGGTCCAGCTCAGCCACTGGCGCGGCCTCCTTCGCACCGAGCGCATCTGCGAGCGCCTCAAGGATCGCGGCGCTGTCGGTCTCCGGTCCGCCAATCTTCATCGGTGTACATCCTTCCGGCACAAGCACGCTCGGCTTGCCCGGATAAGCGAAGAAGGCCACCGGCACCTGCGTGCCTGCAATCAACATCAGGTCTGAGCCTTCGAGGTCCGACATGGCGCCTTCCGCAAAGTATTGCATCCGGTCTGGAATGAACCGGCCTGCCCCGCGCGCCTGTCGCGGGAAGAAGGTGTCGGTCAGCACACGTACGCCTGCGGCTTTCACCCGGGCCGCTTGAGCAAGCCCCGCTTCGGTCAGCGCGGTTCCGTTGATGATGATGATCGGTTTGCTGGCCGATTTGACGGCGGCAGCGGCGACATCAATCGCAATCGGATCAGGCTGGCGCAGGGATGGCCGGGCGCGCGTTGCGCCGGGCTTCCCGCCTTCCAGCCAAGCGGTGTCGGCGGGAAGGATCAGAGACACCGGACCAGGTTCGGGTCCAAAGCTCGCCTCCCATGCCTGCGCGGCCAGGTCGCCGGCTTGCCCGACCTTGTCGGCGGATTTGATCCAGCGCGAATTCGGCCCCGCCATGCCGATGACGTCAGAGGCCAGCGGCGCGTCATAGCGCTGGTGCGGCACGGCATGGTCCCCGATCACATTGATCATAGGCGTCCAGGCCCGGCGGGCATTGTGAATGTTTGCGCCGCCATTGAGATATCCCGCACCGAGATGCAGCAACGTCATGGCCGGCGTTCCGGTCACGCGCGCATGGCCGTCGGCGGCGCCCGTCGCAACGCCCTCGAACAGGCAGAGCGTCGACTTGATGCGCGGCTCATGATCGAGCGCGGTGACAAGGTGCATTTCTGATGTACCGGGATTGGCGAAGCACGCCGTCACGCCATGATCGGCCAGCGTGGATACGAGCGCTTCGGCGCCGGTCATGGACTGGGTTGGCTGGTCTATCATCCGGATTCCCTTTGAGATTCTTGTTCGTGTTCGGTGTCGTGCGCTACAGGATGAGCAAATTCGCTGGCGTCTCGCTAGATTCGGCAAACAGCGTGTCGACCTGATCCTGCCTGAGGTCCTGCGTGCGCGATTGGTTGATGTAGCCCTTCTCGGTAATCTCACCATTGTCTGCCAACGGAGGATAAGTCTGAAGCAACACTCGCGCGACGCGAGCGGAAACATTCGGATGCGTCTTGTTGTGCAGGGCGATTCCTTCGCGAATTTTCTCATGTATGGCTGGGTGCGCGACCAATTGGTCAAGAGGCAAATCCTCCCCAACCAGCCGGCGGCACCACGCCTCATTCAGGAAACCCAGGAGACGGACATCATTCTTGTTTAGGCCGCAGACGACGGCATCTGATAGCGCACCACCCGTCGCAGCCACGGCCTGCACGCGCACGGTACCTGCCGAAACCCAAGTCCCGTTGGCGAGCTTGAACTCTTCGGCCGTGCGTCCATCAAAAGCGAGCCCCCGTTCGGGATTGTCGGGATCGACGAATTTCACCGCGTCGCCGAGCTTGTAGAAGCCTTCCTCGTCGAAAGCTTCAGCGGTCTTGGCTTCGTTGCGGAAATAGCCGGGCGTAACATTTACCCCTTTAACCCGCAGCTCCATCTTTTCGGCATTCGGCACCATCTTGAACGTGTTGCCTGGCAGCGGCAGGCCGATCAGGCCCATCCGGTCATTCGGCCAATGCACATTCGAGGCAGTTGGGGCGGTCTCAGTTGCGCCATAGCCTGCCGACAATGATATCCGTTCGCCAGTGATGCGCACGGCGACCGCCTGAATGCGCTCATAGATATCCTGCCCCATGGACGCGCCACCATAGGCCATGCAAACGAGCCGCTTGAAGAATACCTCAGCCAACTGATCATCGCGCTCAAGCTCGGTCGCGAGCGCGGCCCATGCCGCCGGCACGGTCGTGTGCTGGGTGGTGGAGACCTCTTTCAGGTTGCGCAACATTTCCGGAAGTCGTGCCGGCGTCGGCGCGCCCTGGTCGATGTAGAGCGTGCCGCCCCAATCCAGCATGTTGTGCAGGATCGAATGCGCGCCATAAGTATGGCTCCATGGCAGGAAATTGCACATCACCTGCGTGCCGCCCGTGAGTTCATCCAGACGATCTTCATCCCAGATCGAGCGGATCATCCTGGCATTGGAGGCGACCATGCCGTGGAGATTGATGACCGCCTTGGGTTCACCTGTGGACCCAGACGTCATCATGTATTTTGCCACTGTGTCCGGCGTGAGACGGGCATAGGCTTCATCCACCGCCGAAGTCGACGACCGCATGAATTGTTCGAAACGTACCGCCTCGTAACGCTCGGGCGCGTTGCCGCTATAAATGACGAGGCGACCTTCGAGACCCAGCCCATCCAGCGCGCGCTGATAGTCCGTCCCATCCTCGACATAGATGAATTTCGGCTGGGTCAGGCCATCAATATACTTGAGGCGGCCAAGGTCTTCGCTGAGCAGCGCATAGGCCGGTGTGACGGGCACGGCCGGGCTGCCCGCCCACATGGCGGCATACATGATCAGGGCATTGGCAATGGAGTTCTTCGACAGGATCATCAGCGGCGCGTCCGGTCCGGCGCCGGCGTCGAGGAAGCCTTGCGCGAGCCGGCGCACGGTATCGAGTCCCACCGCATACGTGATCGTGTTCCAGCCTTCGGCACCCGGATTTTCCGGATCGCGCTCGGCGAGCCATACTGTGTCCGGCCGATGCTCGGCCCAATGGACAAGCGCTGCAAGCATATGTGGCGGGCAAGCTTTCAGAGGCTGGCCGTTGTCGAGGTAGATCGTGCCGTCGGGTCGCCGATCGATCTCCAGCTTTAGCGGCAGATAGGGTACTTCCCTAAAGGGCAGGTCCGACGTGTCAGGCATGGTGTGCGCGTTTCTTCCCGTGTATTTTTTGTTCTTTCCGGCTCATTCAAAGCCGCTTGTGGGAATATGGATCACTTCTCCGCAGTGCTTGCAATGCACGGCATCGCGTTCGTGAAGCCGCAGGCCGCATTCCTCGCATTCCTGTTCCACCTTGTCGCGCGGCTCGATAATGGTGCGAATGAGCTGCAGGAAGAGGGTCAAACCCAGCACCATCACTATTATCGACAGAAGTCGTCCGCCAGGACCAACCATCAGAACATCGCCATAGCCAGTTGTGGTCAGGCTCGTGACCGTGAAATAGAGCGCGTCTATATAGGTGCGGATGCCGTCATTGATGCCGACCTGGGTCGAATAGACGACCGCAGCCATGATGAAGACGAACACAGCCAGGTTGGTCACCTTATCGATGATCCGCTCATGCCGCTGAAAGAAGGGGGTGATCACCTTCACCCGCTTGATAAAGGTGAACGCGCGAATGGCTCTGACCGCACGGAGCACGCGCAGGAAGGCGAAATTCGAAACCAGCAGCGGCGCAAACATGGTGATCACGACGACAAGATCCGCAATATTGATGGGCCGGACCACGAAATTCCAGCGGTGCCGCGCGATATAGAACCGCGCCAACAGGTCGGCGAGGATCACACTTCCAATCACGTAATCGACAGCGATATGCGTGCGGTCCCGCTGGTCAAAGGGCGCCCAGAGGAAATAGCCGATGGTAACGAAATCGAACGCCAGCATGGCCCAGCGAAACAGGAACGGCCATTTGCCTGTACCTTCATACAGCCAGAATAAAGCCCGGTTCAGCCCCTTGCGTTCGTGCTTCAACCGGCAGGCTCCAGCGTTTCGTTGAAGCGGACCGGCTGACCACCGCCCTTTTTCACGATCTCGCCGTCGCGCATGACGAAGCCGCCGCGGATAATGGTCGCCACCGGCCAGCCGGTTGCTTCGAAGCCATCATAGGGCGTCCAGCCACACTTAGACTTCGACCAGTCTTCCGTGATGGTCTCCTTGCGTTTGAGGTCCACCACCGTGAAGTCAGCATGATAGCCTTCGGCAATGCGGCCCTTGTCGGCGAGGCCGAAGACCCGTTGCGGCCCGGCGCTGGTCAGTTCGACAAAGCGCTGAAGGCTAAGCTTGCCATTGTTTACATGGGTCAGCATGACCGGCACCATCGTCTGCACACCCGGCATGCCCGACGGCGACGCGGGATAGGGCCGCTCCTTTTCCTCGCGCGTATGCGGGGCGTGGTCCGTGGCCAGCACGTCAACAATACCCGCATTCAGCGCGCGCCACAGCGCATCCTGATGGCGCTGTTCGCGCACAGGCGGGTTCTGCTGGGCAAAGCCCTTGAGGCGTTCATAACAATCCGGGGCCGCGAGGGTGAGGTGATTGGGCAGCACTTCGACACTGGCCAGATCCTTTGCATCGCGCAGCAGCTCCATCTCTTCGGCGGTCGAGATATGCAGCACATGGATGCGCTTGCCGGTCTTGCGAGCGAGACGCAGCAGGCGTCGAGTCGAACTGACGGCCGCCTCGACATCGCGCACAACAATATGGCTCTGCCAGTCACCGGGCACGGCCAGGCCGCGCCGTTCTTCGAGGCGGTATTCGTCTTCGGAGTGGAAGGCCGCGCGGCGCTTGATTGCGCGCAGAACAGCTTCGACACCTTCATCATCCTTGATCAGGAGGTCGCCTGTAGAGGCGCCCATGAAGACTTTCACGCCACAGCAGCCGAGCATCTTTTCCATCTCGGGCAACAAGTCGATATTCTCGTGCGTCGCGCCCGCATAGAACGCATGGTCGGTATCCATGCGCCCCTTGGCGCGGGCCAGCTTGTCGGTCAGGGCCTCGGGCGTGGTCGTTGAGGGATTGGTGTTTGGCATCTCAAACACGGCAACGACGCCGCCAAGCGCGGCCGAGCGCGCTTCTGTTTCTAGGTCGGCCTTGTACTCCAGACCCGGCTCACGGAAGTGGACCTGGCTGTCGATGACGCCCGGCAGGATGTGCAAGCCGGCCGCATCATAAATCTCCCCGGCATCCACGCCGGTCAGATCGCCAATATGCGCAATACGCTCGCCGATCACGCCGACATCGGTTTGGGTCATGCCGCCGGGAGAAACGACGGTGCCGCCTTTAAGGATCAGATCATAGGTCATGACAGATGGGGTGTGACTCCGGAGGGGCTAAGTCAAGGGTGGTTTTTCGGTACAGGCAAATGGCGTCGCTCCCTTGAGGTGGGTCAAAACCATACTTACAAGAGGTAGATGAAACGCATTCTTCCAAACCGCGACATTATCCGCCTGACCGGACCGGACATGCTGCACCTGCTTGGGCGCACCGTGACCCATTCGGTCGACAACTGGCAGACTGGAGAAATGCGCTATGGCGCGCTGCTGACGCCGCAAGGCAAGGTGATCGCGGATTATCTCGCCATGCTGGCGCTCGAAAACATCTATATCGACGTCCATGCCGACGCCGCCGATGACCTGGAGAAGCGCCTGAAAATGTTCAGGATGCGCAATGACGTCGCAATTGACCGGCTCACCGAGGATGTCGTGACAGAAGGCAGCTGGATCGACATCCGCTCCCCCCAACTGCCGCATCGCGCGATTACACCTGTTGGCGTCTCCGGCATCGAAATGCCGGCCCAGGAATGGCATGCCGCACGGATCGCGGCGGGCGTGCCGGAATGGGGCGCGGACTATCGAGGATCAGAGGTTTTCCCGACCGATATCAACATGGATATGATGAACGGCATCGACTACAAGAAAGGCTGTTTCGTCGGTCAGGAAGTGGCGAGCCGCATGAAGCGCAAGGGCAAAATTCGCAAGCGCACGGTGAAAGTCACTGGCGACGCGCTGGAAGCCGGCATGGATATTCTCGCGGACGCCCCAATCGGCACCGTGACCAGCGTGGCTGGATCTGCCGGCCTTGCCCTCATCCGCACCGACCGACTGGCCAAAGCCGAACAGGATGGCAAATCATTCACTTGCAACGGCGCGGCCGTCACCTTTGACTTGACCGAATGGCAACGCGCCGAAGTCGACGCGCATCTGGCGGAACCAGCCCATGACTGAAACCTTTCCCTGCGCATGGGCCCCGCTTACCGACGAGCTATATCGAAACTACCACGATACCGAATGGGGTGTGCCTGAAAGGGATGGCCGCGCGCTCTGGGAAAAACTTCAACTGGACGGCATGCAGGCCGGGCTCGCCTGGATCACCATCCTCCGCAAGCGGGACAGCATTCGCGAAGAGTTCGATAACTTCGATCCGGAAAAGATTGCCCGCTGGACACCTGCCCGCGCCGCGAAGGCGCTGACAAACCCCGGCATCATCCGCAGCCCAAAAAAGGTCGAAGCCGTGATTGGCAATGCCCAGGCCTATCTCGCCATGGAAGAGGCAGGGGAAGGTTTTTCCGACTATTGCTGGCGCGTCGTGGGCGGAACGCCAACCATCAATAAATGGAAGCATTTCCGGGACGCACCAACCCAAACCAGTTGGTCAGCTGCAATGTCAAAAGACCTCAAGAAACGCGGGTTCAAATTTGTTGGCCCCACAATCGTCTACGCATGGGCGCAGGCGGTTGGCATGGTCAATGACCATGATGTAGCCTGCCCCCGACACATCGCCGTCCAGGAGACCTGATTCATGAAAGCCAGTTTGATTGCCGCTGCCCTCATCGCGCTGCCGACGCTGGTCGCGTGCGCAACTTCCTCAATCGATCAGACCAATCGAGCGGAAGCCTGGAGTCGGTGCCGCACAGCCCCCAACCCGGAAACCCGCGATCGATGCATTGAGACGGAAATGGCTCTGATGACGGCGCGACAGGAACGCGAAGCTGCGTCTCGCGCCGAAAGACGCAAGGCAGCTGAAGAAAGTCAGGCCATCCACGAGGCCCAGGGCATTTCGCGGGAAGACGCGCGTCAAACCTCGGATTCCGGACTGCGCCTGCCGGACGAGTGAACAGCCACCGGCTCTTGCCAAACCCGGCATCTCGTCCAACACTGTCGGACAAGCTAAACCTTTGTAGACTCAAACAGAATTGGTCCGCACTTCGGCGGTTCTGGAATAGAGGGCAGGAATGAATACACCCGTGATTTCGGCGACAGGTCTCTGGACGCCGCCCAACTCGATTTCCAATGAAGAATTGGTTCACAGCTACAATGTATGGGCTGACAACTGGAACCGGGAACGCGCGGCAGATATCAGCGCGGGATTGATCGAGCCGAAAACCCATTCATCGGTAGAGTTCATCCAGAAGGCATCCGGCATCAAATCGCGCTTCGTGATCGACAAGGCCGGCATCCTGGATCCTGACATCATGGCACCGCGCATTGCCGAACGTCCGAATGATCGCATTTCCGTATTGGCCGAGATTGCGGTAAATGCCGCGCGCGATGCGCTGGAGCGTTCGGGCCGCAAAGCCGAAGACGTTGACGCCGTTATCTGCGCCGCGTCCAACATGCAGCGCGCCTATCCCGCCATGGCGGTCGAAGTGCAGGACGCATTGGGGTGTGGCGGCTTTGCCTTTGACATGAATGTGGCGTGCTCGTCGGCCACATTCGGCATTCAGACCGCAGCTGACTTCATTCGGTCCGGTAGCGCAAAATCCGTGCTGGTGGTGAATCCGGAAATCTGTTCCGGCCACCTGAATTTCACGGATCGCGACAGCCATTTCATCTTTGGCGACGTGGCCACAGCTATCCTTGTCGAGGAAGAGAGCATTGCACCGGTCGGCCATTGGAAGATTCTTGGCACCAAACTGAAGACCCAGTTCTCGAACAATATCCGCAACAATTTCGGGTTCCTGAACCGCGCCGCGCCAGAAGGCATCGACGCGCCGGACAAGCTGTTCGTTCAGGAAGGCCGCAAAGTGTTCAAGGAAGTCGTGCCGATGGTGGCGAACATGATCGCGTCGCAGATGGAAGAACTGGACATCAAGCCGGAAGGCCTGCGCCGCATGTGGCTGCATCAGGCAAATGCCAATATGAATCGCCTGATCTCGTCCAAGGTGCTGGGGCGCGAAGCGACGGAGGACGAAAGCCCCACCGTGCTCGACACATATGCGAACACCTCATCGGCAGGCTCTATCATTGCATTCCACAAGAATTCCGGCGACTTCAAGCATGGCCAGCGCGGGCTGATCTGCTCGTTTGGTGCTGGCTATTCTGCCGGAACGGTATTTGTTGAGAAAGCCGCTTGAGCGACCAAGACCTGAACTAGTCGTCCAGATCGTCCATGAACATGTCGCCCCAAAGGATTTCCTTGCTGGCACGGACCGCTTCTACAACGACGATGCTACACGCAATCAGCAATACGCCGAACGCAATGGCTTGGGTAGATACAACAGTCGTCAAAGAATCCAGCATGGTCACCTCTTGTTTGGGTCGGCCGCGAATTCGTGAACGCAGCCCTTGTTTACATCCCCCTTTTGCCCGAAACGCCTTAACAGCGCATTTGCCAATCAGGGCGAAAAAGGGACGAGTTCGTAACCGGAATGCCCTCGTTTCTTTACCCCTATTACAAATGGCTTAAAGAAGGGGGTGATGACGTCTCGAGTGAAGCATTCTGTTAAGGCCCCACGAGTCTGGCAACGCATGTTGTCCGGCCGCCGACTCGATTTGGCAAATCCCTCGCCCATGGATGTGGAAATCGAGGACATTGCCCACGGTCTGGCGCGCGTGGCCCGCTGGAATGGCCAAACCCGCGGCGAACATGCATTTTCAGTGGCCGAACATTCTGTCCTTGTGGAAAAGATCTGCCGCACCTTGCAGCCTGACCTGACACCACAGCAAAGCCTGACGGCCCTGCTGCATGACAGCCCTGAATACGTCATCGGCGATATGATCTCTCCTTTCAAAGCCTTGCTGGGAGAAAGCTACAAGAGCATTGAGGCGCGTCTGCAGGAAGCCATCCATATTCGGTTTGGCCTCGCTCCCGTAACACCGCAACGCCTGAAACGTCTGATCAAGAAAGCGGACCTGATCTGCGCATGGAGTGAGGCGATCCAGTTGGCCGGGTTTTCCGAGGACGAAGCAAACAAGCTGTTCGGCAAACCGCCCGAAGACACGAAATTGCGGTTGAAACCAAAAGCTGTACCGGACGCACAATCCACATTCCTGAAGCGCTATGCCCAGATCAACAAGCAAATAGAGACTGCCACATGACACAGTCATCCCCGTTGCTGATTGGTCTGTCTGCCGTGATGGTCGCCGTGGAGGCGGACGCACCACGTGTGTTGATCACCCAACGCGAGACAGGCGAGGATGCGCTCCCATTCGGCGTCTTCGACCCAGACAGGCACCGCACTTTTGACCTCTCGCTGAGAGGGTGGGTTCGGGAACAGACGGGTTTCGAACTCGGTTATGTTGAACAACTCTACACATTTGGGGACAAAGACCGGGAGACACCCGAAGCAACGCTGGCTGGCACAGCGCCAAATGCGCGTGTCATTTCTGTCGGCTATCTTGCGCTAACCCCCGAAGCGCGCCCGGCAGGTGACTCTTTTGAGGCGCGCTGGCAATCTTGGTACAGATTTTTTCCATGGGAAGACCATCGCAGTGGCAGACCCGCCATCATCGATGCTCATCTTGCGCCGCGCCTGATGACCTGGGCGGCGGGAAACGAACGTAGACTGGAGCGCGCACGCGCCGCTTTCGCGCTGGATGGAATCCGTTGGATCGAAGAGCGCGTGCTCGACCGCTATGAATTGCTCTATGAAGCTGGTCTGGTCATCGAATGCGCCCGTGACGCTGGCTTGCCTGAACCCGATGTACGCCTCGGCGAGCCTATGGCATCGGATCACCGCCGCATCCTCGCCACCGCCATCTCCCGCCTACGCGGCAAGATCAAATACCGACCGGTAGTGTTCGAGCTCATGCCTGACCGGTTTACACTGTCGTCACTACAACGCGCCGTCGAGGGTATCTTGGGTTTATCCCTGCACACACAAAATTTCCGGCGCGCCTTGGACAAGACCGGTTTTGTTATTGGAACAGGTGCGATGGAAACAAGCACCGGTGGCCGCCCGGCAGAGCTATATAGCTATAACCGGGACAGCGCCTTTGATGCATCGACTACCGGCCTGTCAGCGCCGCGAAAGACAGCGGATTAGGCGAGATGCCTAGTCAAGCCCTTCAGGCTGGCCCACCATAATGAAGCTGAAACGGTCCGGCTGGAGGAATTCCGCAGCAACGCGGTTTGCATCCTCGAGCGTGACAGCTTCGATCAGGGCATTGCGCCGGTCAAAATAATCCACTCCCAGCTCGTCCTGGCGGACACTCATCATCTGGCCCGCGATCTTGGCGTTCGAGTCGAAAGCCAATGGATAGGAGCCTGTGAGGTAAGCCTTCGCGTCAGCAAGCTCTTCCGCCGTAATGCCTTCTTCCGCGATCAAGGCGGTTTCGGCCAATAGTGCCTCGACGAATTCACCTACACTCTCATTCTTGGTTTGGCCGCTGCCACCCCAATTCTGATAGGTGTCGTCAAACGATAGCCAAGTGTAGACGCCATAGGTCAGCCCTTTCTGAACACGCAGCGATTCCATCAGTCTACTGCCAAATCCACCACCACCATATGTGTAGTTTACAACATAGGCCGTAAAGAAATCCGGATCTTCGCGTTTGAGGCCTGGTGCCAGAAAGCGCACAAGGCTTTGCGGCTGTGGCAGATCGATAAGCACAGGCTCAAATGCACCGTCTACCGTGAAGGTAATTTCAGGCGTTTCCGGAAGATCATTGCTCTCTGGCAGGCTCTCCGCGATCGCATCAAGCATGGGGGCGAGCTCTTCCGGCGTAATCGCACCGACGGCGGTCACAATCAGGCTGTCTTTCACCATCAGTTTACGCATGTGCGCCTTGGCGAGTTCTGGCGTAAGGGCAGCGATACTCTCGGCGGACGTTTCGCGAGCATAAGGGTGGTCAGGATAGATAGCCTGAGCCTCAGCCCGACCCGCGAGATAGCGCGCATTCGTCTCGCGCGTGTTCAATGAAACTTCCCTTTCCCGCTGGAAGCGGGCGAACGGACCCGCATCGAAACGGGGTGCCTCGAAAGCTTGCGCCACAAGGCTCATTGCCTCATCCGCATTGTCGGTGAGCATGGACGCAGCACAGGAGGTCCAGTCGCTCGAGGCGCTACAACCGAAGCTCATGTTCAGCTCTTCCATCCGGGTCTGAAAGGCAAGCGAGTCGAGATCGCCCGCACCTTCATTCATGTGATAGACAACCGCGTCGGCCAGACCTTCCAGGCCCTCCGGATCGGCCGCTTCGCCACCTTCCCACGCCATCGCCACCGACAGGATCGGGATGGATGGCTCGGAAACCAGCCAGACAGACACGCCGCCGGGCGTGGTAAATTGTTGGATCTCGGCGAAATCCCCTTCGTGGACGACGATATCCAGACCGCTGTCTTCAACAAGTTTTGCGGGTGCCGTATCGGCAACATTGGCCAAGTCATCCTGCGTCTCGACAGAAGCGCACGCCGCAAGCCCGACACCAAGGGCCGCACCAATGATGAGGTCAAAAGGTTTCATCTCAGGAATCTCCCTCGGCAGGCAGCAAGTGTGCCTCAATATAGTGGCGGTCAGCGCCAAAGATTTCGCGCACAGCGGCAATTGCCTGTTCAGTGGTTATGGCACGCATCGCGTCCGGATAATCCAGCACGTCCTCAATCAAGCCACCAAGGGCTAGCGTGGAGCCGAATGTGTTGGCCATGTTGGATTGGCTGTCCCGGGCGTAAATCGCCTGCGCGGCAAGACTGTTACGTGCCCGCTCGACTTCGGCATCAGTGAAGCCCTCTTCCAGCACCTTCTCCACCTCGGCCATGATGGCCGTTTCCAACACGTCCAGTGTGACGCCGGGCGCCGGGCTTGCCGTAATGATGGCGGGGCCTTCATCGTGAAGCGTCGTCCAGGCATACGTGTTGGCATTGATGGCAATCTGCTGGTCTTCGACCAGCGACTGGTAGAGGCGGCTGGTCATGCCGCCGCCGAGGACTTCGAGACCGACATCAAGCGCATAGGAAAGTTCACGGTCGCGGGTCTCGGAAGTGCCGGAATAATACCGGCTCCAGCTAGGCTGGCGAACCTTCGGATCTGAATAGACGAGTTCCTTGGTTTCGGTCAGAGGTGCAACGGGGGCCCATTTACGCTCGCCATGCGCCGTACCGGTTGGCGCAATCGTACCATAATGCTCTTCGGCCAGGACGCGCACTTCTTCGGGCGTCACATCACCAGCGACGACCAGAATCGCATTCTCAGGGCTGTAGTATTCCTTGTAGAAGGCCAATCCGTCCGCTGGCGTCAGAGCCGCCACTTCGTCCATATTGCCGATGATCGTGATCTCGTAAGGATGCCCCTTCCAGAGTTCGGACAGGACCATTTCCTGCAGGATCACGCCGGGATTGTTGTCGATGCGCTGGCGACGCTCTTCCTTCACGACATCGCGTTCGGAAATGAACGGACCGTCGGGATCGTCATTGATGACGAGATCGGTCATGCGCTCGGCCTCGAGCGCCATCATCGTACCGAGTTGGTCCTTGGCGACGCGCTCGAAATAGGCGGTGTAGTCCCAACTCGTGAAGGCATTGCTGACGCCGCCATTGCGCGAGACGATGCTGTCGAACTCACCTGGGGCGAGATCGTCAGTCTCCTTGAACATGACATGTTCAAACAGATGCGCGATGCCGGATTTTCCCTCGGCTTCGTCGACCGCGCCGACTTTGTACCACACCATATGAGTCACGACGGGCGCGCGATGGTCAGGAACAACAACGACTTCCATGCCATTGTCGAGATTGAACACGGTCGGAGTCCATGCGCTTTCGTCTGCGACGGCACTGGAAGCGAAAGCCGAGAGCGCGAACAGCCCCCCGGCAAATATCCGTTTCATGGGCGTTGTTCCTCTCAGGTGTACGACTGACTCATTTTACGTAGATTGTATCAGGTTCCCGGCAACTTGATGCGCGGCGCATCGCTGGATTGCTCGATCACGACCGGTTCACCACCGGTGGCATTATCGGTAGCAACGCCTTCAGCGGTTTCCTCATCATCAGCCCGCCAGAACAGGATGCGGTCGGCAATGCTGGTCGATTTGCGGATCGTCTTGGTCTCTTCATAGTCGACCTGCGTGCGGATGACCGGATCAACCGCATTGGCGCCAGCAGCAGCCACGAGGGCTTTCTCGGACGCGCTGGCATTGCGGCCAATGGTCGAGCCGAAGGCGGCGGTGACTTCAGTGCGCGAGCCATCCAGTTCCGGTGGCAAGGCGCCGCCGGCTTCCGGCGGTCGCAGCTTGTAGTTCGGCGGAACGGTCAGAGGAGCCATGGTCACAACGCGGAACTCGTCCGGCGTACGCGAACCGCCACCGGATGACGTACAGGCCGTGGAAGCCGCCATTGCGACACCAGTAGCCAGAAGGATAATCTGTTTTTTCATATCAGGGCGTCCTCGCCATCACGATTAAAATACTCAGGACTGTTTCTTAGCCTGTTTCCGGCCCGACAGTAAGAACTGGTCGGCAAACAGCAATACCGCGCCCACACTAATTGCAGCATCGGCTACGTTGAAGACCCATGGGAACATCAACTCATTGGCATTGACGAAGTCCACAACGGCTCCGAACCGAACCCGGTCGATCAGATTGCCGAACGCGCCGCCAACGACCATGGCCAGCGACAACTTCAACAGCCAATGATCGGCATAGCGCACAAGCCAGTACAGGAAGCCCAGCGCGATCACCAACATGACGAGCGCCAACAGCCAGCGCCCGATGCCATCGGACTGGAACAGGCCATAGCTCATACCCCGGTTCCAAACCATGGTCAGGTCAATCGGACCGGGCAGCGGGATATGTCCGCAGCCCTGACGGGTCTCCAGGCAGGTGAGCGCGTTGAACCGGGGTTCTTCCAGCACAAGCCATTTGGACCACTGGTCTACCAGCACGAATACGGGAATGAGCGCCAGAGCCCAGAGTTTGGAGATTTTCAGTTTCATCCCGCGCAGATTGCAGCTTCAAGCAGGCTGATCAAGCGATTCTGAGCACTCATCCGGCGGCTTTGTCCCACGCCTTCACGGTCAATGCATCGCGCGGCGTGATATCTGGGAAAACCGGATCAGCGGTCGCCGGGTCGAAATACTTCCAGCTACGTCGGCACTTGATACCATCCGCCTTCACCGGATAGACGACCACGCCATCTGTGTCGTCCAGCGTGAACCCGCCGCCATTACCATTGGATGTGTGGATCAGCTCGGCGCCGGATGTAATGAAGATATCGGCGGGACTTTCGCCCTTGAACGCATCGATCAGGTTCTGATCTGCAATGTGCACCTTGGGTGCCGCTTCCAGCGATGCCCCGATCCGCTTCTCGCGGCGCTCGACTTCCAATGCTCCGGTGACGACACGGCGAACCGTGAAGATCTTGGCCCAGCGCGCGGCCAGTGCCTCGTCTTTCCAGCTGTCTGGCGTATCAGCGAACTGCAGCAAGTGCACGGATTCCGCACGATCCTTGATGTGGCTCTCGAGAAACGCCTCCTCCATCGTGAACGGCATGATAGGCGCTAGCCATGTGAGCAGGCGTTCGAGCACGGCGGCCATGACGGTGCGCGCGGCGCGGCGGCGGTTGCCATAGGTGGCGGTCGCATTGTCCCATGCTGATTGGGTCTCAAACCGTGGGTCGCAATACAAGCTGTCCTTGCGGATGTCGAAATAGACCGCTGACAGGTCGACGCCGCAAAAATTGATCAGCAGCGACATGATGCGCTTGAAGTCATAGACGTCATACGCAGCGCGGATATGGCCATCGAGTTCGGCAAGACGGTGCAACACCCAGCGTTCCAGGCTTGGCATCTCTTCGCGCGGCAGGGCTTCCGCCTCCGTCCAGCCGTCGAGCGCGCCGAGCATGTAGCGCACCGTGTTGCGCAGCTTGCGATAGGATTCCACCGAGCCCTTGATGATCTCGTCGGAGATACGCAGGTCTTCCGTATAGTCACCGGACGCGGTCCAGATTCGCAGGATTTCGATCCCGTATTGCTTCTGGATCTGCTCGGGCTCGATCGTGTTGCCGATTGATTTCGACATCTTCTTGCCATCTGCATCGACGATGAAACCGTGGGTCAGCACCTGCTTGTAGGGTGCCATGCCGCGCGTCGCACAGCATTCCAGAAGTGATGACTGGAACCAGCCGCGATGCTGGTCCGAGCCTTCCATATAGAGGTCGGCCTGTCCGGTTTCTGCGTCGATGATGCCGCGCTCGCGCAGGGCGAAAGCATGCGTCGTGCCACTATCAAACCAGACGTCGAGGACGTCCGTGACCTTTTCCCACTCATTCGCAGACAGACCCAGCGGCGACAGGAAGTCTTCCGCAGGCGTATCGAACCAGGCCTCGACCCCGCCTTTGGCGATGGCCGCCTTGATGGCGTCATTGAGTTGTTCTGCCTGATCCGCTTCCAGCGCCGCCGTATGCGGCTGGCCATCCTTGTTGACGAAGATCGTGATCGGCACGCCCCAATTGCGCTGGCGGCTGATCAGCCAGTCCGGGCGCCCTTCGACCATGCTTTGCAGGCGGTTGCGCCCAACAGCCGGAAAGAATTCGGTATCTTCAATCGCCTTCAGCGCATTCTCGCGCAGGCTCTTGCCGTTTGGGCCGGGCTTGTCCATCGAGATGAACCATTGCGGCGTCGCGCGGCGGATCACCGGCGCCTTGGAGCGCCAGGAATGGGCATCGCGGATCGTCGTGATGCCGCGCGCCAGAAGGTTCCCGCTCTCGGCCAGCAGCTTGATGACTTCCGGGTTCGCCTTGCCCTGCTCGCCCCGCTTCTTGCCGGACGTGCGGATGATGTCGAGCCCTTGCAGCGCTTGGGGAAGGTCACGGTGCTGATAAGCGCCATCAGGGCTGACGATGTCGCGGATATCAGAGGCCCTGCGACCCGACGAGACCCAGGCATTGAAGTCATCCTCACCATGCGCCGGGGCCGTGTGGACAAATCCTGTACCGGCATCGTCGGTGACATGGTCACCTGCGAGCAGCGGCACGTCGTGCTGGAAGAAGGGGTCTAGCTTGGCCAGCGGGTGAACCAGCGAACCGAGTGAAGCCGGGTCCACATCTTCGACACGTTTGAAGGCGGAAACCTTGGCAGCATCGAGTACGTCCTGTGCCAACTTGTCCGCAAGGATCAGCTTGTCACCTGCAGCCGCGTACGGAGGAAAGCCCAGTTCTTCCTCGCTCATCACGGTTTCGACCTCGAAGAGACCGTAGGAGATGTCCGTGCTGAAGGATACAGCTTGGTTGGCTGGGATGGTCCAGGGAGTTGTGGTCCAGATGACCAGCTTTGCACCGTCCTCGCGGGACGGGACTCCAAACTTCACCCAGATCACCGGAACTTTGCGGTCGTGATACTCTACTTCCGCTTCGGCCAGCGCGGTGCGCTCCACCGGGCTCCACATGATCGGCTTGGCGCCGCGCACCAGCGTACCGCCCATCGCCATGCGCAGGAATTCGCCGACGATGGAGGCTTCGCTCTCGAATTTCATGGTGAGATAGGGATTGTCCCACTCGCCCTCGATGCCGAGCGCGCGGAACTCCTTCGCCTGAACGTCTACCCATTTCTGGGCAAAGGCGCGACAGGCCGCCCGGAACTCGTCGCCCGGAACATCATCCTTTCCGCGGTTCTTGCTGCGGAACTCTTCTTCCACCTTCCACTCAATCGGCAGGCCGTGACAGTCCCAACCCGGCAGGTATGCCGCGTCATGGCCGGTCATCTGGTGCGAGCGCACGATGATGTCCTTGACGATCTTGTTCATCGCCGTGCCGAGATGGATGTGCCCGTTCGCGTATGGCGGGCCGTCATGCAGGATCCACGGCTTGGCGCCGCGTGCTTTCGCATCGGCGCGCAGCTTTTCATAAAGTTTCAGTTCGTCCCAGCGCTTGATCCAGTCCGGCTCGCGCTTGGGCAGACCACCGCGCATCGGGAATTCGGTGGCGGGCAGGAACAGCGTGTCGCGATAATCGCGGTCGGTCAGGGAATCAGTCATGTCGGGCCTATGGCAGTTTTGGCGTGTTGTACGGAAATGCCGGGCAATGGCCACGGCTTTTTTCATGCGTTCAGAGCATGGGCTCCCGGCTTCGCGGCCCCGATGATCGGGTCAGCGCGCAGCCGGGCGGCTAATTCGAATGAAGCATATCCGTGCCATGGCGTTTCCGTAGCAGGCGCGGCTTAACGAGTCACTATTTCCACTCAGCCTTCGTTTCGGCCCCCGGGAGGCTCGCCAAACGCTCAGAAACCTTGCCGCAAAGCATCCGGAACACAGCCGCATTCTCCACGAGATTGCTCCAGCTGATTCCGTGATCCAGGATCACATAGCGGGAAACCCGCACCTTCTGGCTGTCGGACTTGTAAAGAGAGATCGCCGGATAGTCGCGATCGATGCCCGAAATCACATCACTGCTCGCACTTGAACCATACACGGCCATCAGCTCGAGCCCCCGGCAATCCGTGCCGTCCGGCCCGGCGCAAACGGCATATGCACCAAAGGTCAGGCCATCATCGAACTCACCAAATACGAAGGGTGCACCGTCGCCCGTGCGGCCGGCCGCTATGAACTGCGCGCCCATGTCATCCAGCAGGAACCGAAGATCATCCATCGTGACCGCCCGGATGATCTGAATCGGTTCGATCTCCACCGGCTCGGATGGCTCAACAGGCGCCTCTTGCGCGATCGCAAGCGGCGCCATTGCCAGAGCAAGTCCGGTGATCACTAACCGTGTCAACATGGTCGTCCCTCTAACCAGTGCATCAGTTGTCTACGAATGGATTATGGCGGTGAATTGACAATAACCTGAGTTAATCAGGACGCTTTCAGCCGCCGCTTTGCTTCGATTTCGTCCTTCCCCATCTGAACCACCATCAGATCCAGACTGTCAAAGTTCAATTCCGGCCTCAGATAGGACAGCATCTGGACTTCAATCCAGCGACCATAGATATCCCCTACAAAATCAAAGATATGTGCCTCAAGCAGTGGGTCGCGCAGTCCCGTGGTGGGCGTGCGCCCGAAATTTGCGACGCCCGGCATCCAGTCACCTGTCCGGTCGATGCGCACCTTTACGGCATAGACGCCATATTTTGGATGGATCAAATCGCCGAGATTTGTATTGGCCGTCGGATAGCCAAATTTGCGTCCATTCTGTTCGCCCTTCATCACAGGGCCATCCGCGATCCAGGGCGAGCCCAGAATTTCCGCAGCTCGCTCCGGTTCGCCGGCTCTCAGCGCCTGTCTTATCGCGGTTGATGAGGCTTTTTCGTCTTCATTCTGGACTTCTTCGACAATGGTCACCCCAAAGCCGAGCGCGCGCCCAAGGCTCGACAAGCGCTGCGCATGGCCCATTCGGCCTCTGCCGAAACGGAAATCAAAACCGACAGAGACATGGCTCACGCCCAGGCCATCTACCAGAACTTGCCGGACAAACTCTTCGTCCGTCTTCGACGCCATTTCCCCATTGAACGGCAATTCAAAAACCGAATCCGCGCCTTCGTTCAATATCGTCTCGTTGCGCCGCTCAGGGCGGAATATCCGAAAAGGGGGATCCAACGGGCGGAAATAGGCATGAGGTGGCGGCTCAAAGGTCGCCACTGAAAAAGATCCTTCGCCAGCCTCGCGGGCAGCTGCAATCACGGCTTTGTGGCCCGCATGCAAGCCATCAAAATTGCCCAGAGCGATCGACGCGCCCCGTGCAGATTCAGGCAAACCGCGATAGTCAGCAAAGATGCTCATCAGCTCTCCCGGCGCGGTGCCACGACTTCAGCTTCACCCGTAATAACGCGTTTGCCGTCCACCGTACAATCAACCTTCAACGTCACACGGTTGCCACGCTCCTTCTTCTCGGACACTTCTGCGCGCACAATCACTTCGTCTCCGATGTGAACGGGGCGTTTGAAACGCATCGACAGGCCGATGAAAATCGCCCCAGGACCGGGAAGATTGTTGCCCAGAATGCCGGAGATATAGCTGGCCGTCAGCGCGCCATGCGCGATCCGTTTGCCGAAAATCGTCTTGGCGGCGAAGTCGTCCGACATGTGCAGCGGATTGAAGTCACCAGAGACTTGCGCAAAACGCTGAATATCATCCTCGGTAATCACATGCACGGTCTCGTGAGACATGCCGATGTCGAGGTCTTCATATTTGTAACCGGTGAATTCGCTCATCCCACTCGGGCTCCTGATTGCTTTTCGGCAGTTTGGTTACACGCTGCAGCGCAGCACGTCACCATCTGAGGCCAGTCATTGCGTAGGTTGCTTCCTCGCCATAGTCCGCCAGGAGGTCTGAAACTTCTGCTTGGAAGTCTGCACCATGCTCTGTCAGGCCAGTCCCGACATAGAGACCATCAAAGCCCTGAATTCGCGCACCGCGCATGTCGGTCGTGGGGCTGTCGCCAATGCACAGGACCCGTGACTTGTTTGCGGCGGCGTCACCCACACGGGAAACGGCGAGATCGTAAATCGCTGCGTGGGGCTTTCCGGGATAGACCACGGATCCGCCAAGGTCTTCATAGATTTCCGCCAGTGCGCCGGCACACCAGTGCAACTGGCCGCCGATCCGCACCTGCTTGTCCGGATTGGCACAGATCATCGGAATGTTCCGGTCGACCCCCTGTTTCAGCGTATCGGTATAATCGGACGGATGGTCCTTGAGGGAATCGCTCAGACCGATGCAGAGCAGGACATCGGACTCGTCCGGCTCGCCAAAGCTCAAGTTGAGCCCTTGATACAGGTACGGATCTCGCTCCCACCGCGCATTCGCGCCCATCGCCCAGAAAACCTTGTCCCGGCGCTTGGCCAGTTCTTCGCGGGTCGCATCTCCGGACGAGACGCAGTCATCATAGGCATCGGTTGGCACACCAAGCGGGAGGAAATAGTCGATCACCTGCTGCTTTGGCACGGGCGCATTCGTGATGAGACAGACTTTTCCGCCTTGTTCACGAAAGTTCACCAGCGCCCCGCAAGCCTCTTCAAAGGCATCGCGGCCATTATGGATCACGCCCCAGACATCGCACAGGATGGCGTCATACTGGCCAGCAATCTCGGACAGGCCGCCCGGAAATTTCAATTGTGTCATGCATTTGGACCTAGGCTGCACCGCCAAGCCGGTCAATCGCCAAAACCGCAAGCCTCTGCCGGCAAGGGATTGAGGCGCCAGTGCACAGCCGTTGGAATGGAAATGGCATGCGCAAAAAAACATCCCTTCAGACGGGTCATATGGCCAAACCCGTCATCAGAGATCAGGTTCGGATCATAATTGCAGGACAAGAGGTTTCCAGCGTGCTGCTCAGGGTCGCCTGTGCGCACTTCCAGGATCATGTGGTTAGACCCCGTTGCAACCATGACCATGTCTGCCTCAACCGGTCCGAATTCGCATCCGTCCAGACTGCCATAATTGCCATCCTTCAGGATGATAGCTGGTTCCAGCTCCGGCGCGATGCGCAGATCAAGCCAGACAACGCCTTCCGTCATGGCTTGCAGCGCCTCAGGCGCCTCAAATTCGATGGGGCCTGGCAAGTCCGCGTCGACGCGCTGAACGGCGCCTGACTCTGCCATAGCCGATGTCGCGAGAATTGATGCCGCAGTACCGATCTGTACGAAACGTTTCATTCTGCCACCTCCTTTACCGGAGATGACAGCTTGGAAATGGGGCATATTGAAGGTCGGGTGGCGGCCCTAGCCGAAATTCGACAGGCGCTGGACGAGCTCCTGTGGCGGCGCTGTGGCTTCCATCAGGGATGACTTGATCGGGCGCGGCGCGCCGAATACGTGGCCCTGGCCGTACGGGATGTCATATTCAAGAATCTCGACAACGCTGGCCTCATCCTCGATCTTCTCGGCAATCATTGTGATGCCATAGCGCGAGAACACGGCGCTGACTTCTTCTCCATCAACGCGGCGGTTGATCGACGAGACCGGGCGCGGACCGGTTGGGTCGCGCAGCTGGTCCATCAGACTCGTGCCATTCATCTTGACGAAACGAATGCCCGCCGATTGAAGCCGTGGCAGGTCGAGGCCCAGATTATCGGCGTGGTCAATTGAGAAGCGGAAACCAAGCGCCGTCAGCTTGTCCATATTGTCCCGCATGGCGCGCGAGCGTGTCTCGAACCGGTCTGCCGTGATCTCGAAGATCACCGCGCCGGACAGGTCACGATTCTCGGTGATGAATTCCAGGAACATCGGGAAGAAGGTTGTGTCTTCCAGCGACGCCGCAGAAATATTGCAGAATACGCCGACGCGACGGTCACGCTCAGCCAGGCGACGCACGATCTGGACACACCGGAACAGCGTGAAATTGTCGATGATGCCCATCAGTTTGGCGCGGCGCGCAGCATCAAGAAATTCCGCTGGCAGAACCAGGGAACCATCCGGACGACGCAGGCGGGTGAACCCCTCGTAGAAGGACACACGACGCTGGGGCAGAGACACGATCGGCTGCAGGTGCAGGTCAACACGACCATCCTTCAGCGCGTCGCGCACATCACGCAGGACAGCATCTTCTTCCGGTGCCACGACCGCGGTGCTGGTCGTTTCCGCCAACTTGTTTTCAAAGCTCTTGGACAGCCGGTCGATCAGGCTCTCCAGCTGCTTCATCTCGGTCACGAGCGCGTCGCGGCGCTCGGTCAATTCGTGCTTGACGGTCGCCTCGACGGCATCCGTGCGCGCTTCAATGACATCAACACGTTCCGCGGAATCCCGAACGGTCCGCTCCACCCGGTCAATGCGGTCATCGATGTCCTTGGTGGCGCGTCCTGAACTGGCGAGTAGGTGAATCTGCCCCAGCAAAGCCGTGGTGATGCCACCCGCCGCAATCGACATGGGCAGGCCGACATCCGTCAGCGTGAAGACGCCGTAGCCGACGCCGCCGCCGATGGCCGCGTATAGAAGGAACAGAACAAAAGTCATTACGTCAGCACCCGATACAACCCAATAATATTAACAACTAGGCCCAATTGGTTAACGAATTGCGAGGAATTGGAGGAATTTGTCGACCGCGGCAATCCTGTCACAGCGCCGTTGCAAACAAGCCACAATCCCCATCAAGTCGAGCATGGCAGGCGTCGCGCATGCGGACAAGGCGATTAGTGCTGGCATCACGGGCAGCTATCGCCGGCACAATGACGCAGTTGCGGTCAGATCGACTGGCACAGACGCATCTGAACCCAGATCGGAGAACTGTGGAAAAGCAGGTCTCGATCCGATTTTCAGTTAACCACCCCATCACGAAACACGAAAACCGGATCTGCTGTTGGCCAATTCGATTCGCAATCAAGCACCAGATCAATTCCATCGGTTACCGAGTCGGGCAGTTCAATGCCACAGCCCGCGATCAGCGCCGTATGGTCAACATAGTCCACAACATAGAAGGCTCGGTCCGTCCCGGTTTCGAACTTGCTGATACGCAAATCGCCGGTATCGAAAACGGTTGCCACCTGCTCACCGTCTCCAGGCAACAAAGCGAGCAGCGCCGCATCGAACCCACCGGCTGGACGGTCCTCGACATAGATCAGCGCATCGGACACCTCATAGGCGCGATTAAGCAGTCCTAGAAAGTCACCCGTGCCGGATGGACCCGCCACCGGAAGAGAAGATTCCCGCCCGGCACGCCAAGCTGCGTTTCGCATCTCGTCCAGGCCTTCAATATCCTCACCGCGCAAGGATAGAAGCATGACGGCGTCGGTATTCCGCAAGCTCGCTTGCGTCATATCGAGTGTCATGCCCGCCGGCGCGCCGAATACGACCCGTTTGCCGCCCGCCAGAACATGGACGCAGGCTCCGGGCAAACTCCGCTTTGAGCAAGGCAGCACCGCAAAATCTGTCGAATGCACAGTCAAATCCGCTCGTGCCGTCTCGGCATCTTTGGAAGTCACCGGATTGCATGCGGCGAGCGCAGTAGCGCATACGACAATTCCAAGAGCTCGAAATTTCATGATCGTACCCACCCTACCCGATCCGCGTGTCTCCGGGTTCGGTTACGATTTCGTTTTCTATGACACCGACCTGATCAATTTCCAGACGCACCCGGTCGCCCACCTTCAGCCACTTCGGTGGGGTGAACCCACCCCCAACACCCGCAGGCGTACCTGTGAAGATGAGATCCCCCGGCTCCAGCGTGAAGGCGGCAGTAAGATGCGCAATCTGCGCAGGAATGTCATGGATCATGTCGCGTACATGACCGGTCTGGCGCAACTCATCATTCACAAAGCTGCGCAGTTCCACCGAGGCCAGATCCTCGATTTCGTCCGGTGTCACAAGAGCCGGACCAAATGGGGCGTGGGTGTCGAACCCCTTGCCCATGATCATGGTCTGGCTCGCGCGCTGCCAGTCACGCACCGAGTAGTCACAGCCGACGCAAAAACCGGCGACGATTTCCATCGCCCGCTCACGTGGCACGTGCCGGCCATGCTTGCCGATGACAACAACCAACTCGACTTCATAGTCCAGCTGATCAGAAACCTTGGGTAGATGCACGCGGCCGAAGGGCTTGTTGGCCGATGTCGCCTGCTTGTTGAACCATTTCTGCACCTGCGGAGATTTTGTATCCACAAAACTCACACTCTCGGCGGCATGGGCGGCATAGTTCACCCCAATCCCCAAAATCTTGCGGGGACGCTCCACCGGCGCCAGCAGATCGAGCGTTTTCAACGGGACCGGCAAAGCGTCTGATCCTGTAATTGCCAGCGCATCTTGCAGAGTTGTCGCACCTGTCGGCCGGACGCTGTCCCCGTCCACAACTCCATAGCGAGCGGTACCATTTTCTGCGAACCGAACCAGCTTCATTGCGTTACTCTCCTGTCACACTTTTTCCGCAAACGCGTTGCAAGCCGTTCATGTGCCGTTGTGATGACACTTGGCAAGGGCTAGGCACAAAGCTTGTATAGAGGATGCCAGTATGGATCTCGGCGTACGTGCCCAGGAGAGCTCGCTCAAGAGTATTTTCGGCCCCAGCGAACGGCTCTGCATGCCGCCCTACCAGAGAAGTTACTCCTGGACGGAGCGCGAGGCTGGCGAACTCCTGACTGACCTTCTTGACGCCGCCGAAACCGGCACACCCCACTTTGTCGGGGCTGTGGTTCTGAACCGCGGCACGGAAGAAGGCTTGCTGGAGATTGTCGACGGCCAGCAGCGCCTCACGACGCTGACCATCCTGCTCTCCGTCCTGCGAGACATTGAATCCGACCCGTCGAAAAGTGCGGAAATTCACGCTCTGATTGCTGACGAGGCACGCCCCATGCTGGGAGAGGCCGCGAGTTGGCGCCTGCAACTGAACCATATGGACGGCCCGTTTTTCCGCCACATGATTCAGACTCCTGGGGCCACGCTTCGGTTGGATGGCGAGTCCGGGGACAGTGACAGCCAACGTCGCATGGTCCAAAATGCCCGCACGCTCCTGAAACGCGTGAAGGCCCTGTCAGACGCAGATCGGAATGCCTTGGCAGATGTCACGATGAATCGCTGCGCGCTGGTTCGCGTGGTGGTGAACGACAAGGACCAGGGCTTCAAGGTCTTCCGTGTACTCAACACGCGCGGCAAGGAGCCGGGCGCACACGACATCATCAAGACCGAACTGTTCCAAAGGTCAAAATTCACGACTGAAGAAGCAAGCTTTTACTCAGAGCGCTGGGCCGAGCATGAGGCCGCTCTGGGCGGCAGCGCGTTTGACGACCTGCTTCGCCAGATCCGCTCAATCTATGACAAATCATCAAAGGGTGAGTTGATCACCGGCTTCCTGAAAAACGTCATCCCCAAGATCACCGCACGCGGTTTCCTTGATGACGTCCTGCCCCGCTACGTAGCAGCTTACAAGATCATCACGACCGCCAATCTGGATACAGGCCCACACGCCAAACTGATCAGCGACAAGCTGAACCAGATGCGCGCGCTGGACCAGACGAGCTGGCGCGCTCCAGCGCTCAAATTTCTTGTCGAGCATGGCGTGGAACATGAGAGTGCGCCGGAATTCTTCACCAAGCTGGAGCGGCTTTCCTACATCATCATGCTGGTCCTCACGGATCGCGACCAACGCACGAAACGCTTCAACAAGGTGAACGAGAATATCGGCAACAGCCGCACGCTTTATGGCCGCGGCAGCCCTTTCAATATTACCAAGGATGAATCCCGCCGCGCCTTTGACAGGATGCTTGGTCGGTTCGCGACGTTCGGCCAGAGGCGCTCAATGGCGCTGCGCCTGAATGCGGCGCTGGACGGCGGTTTCACCATTGCCCCTCAGTCTGACGCGACGGTCGAACACGTCCTGCCCCGCAATATCAGCGAAGATAGCCACTGGATGATCACCTGGCCGGACCCGGCCAAACGACGCGAGCAGTGCGACACGCTCGGCAATTTCGTTTTGCTGACCAACAAGGTGAACCAGAAAGCCGACCGGCTCGACTATCGCGCCAAGAAGGAGGTCTATTTCAATGGTGGTGGCGGACAGGATTTTGCGCTGACACGGGATCTGGTTGATCAGGAAGCCTGGACGTCAGAAGTGGTTAGAAAACGCACAGAACGGCTCGCCGAAATCCTCATGATGGAATGGAGCCTCGCCTGATCGGCCTTTCCTAGCGTGACCCCTGTTCGAAGCGGCCTCCTGTGCTAACGAGTCTGCAAAGATATACATTAGGGAGCCTCACCATGAGCTTGTTCGACCTCACCGGAAAAACTGCTGTCATCACCGGATCTTCGCGTGGCATAGGCAAGTCCATCGCCGAGCAGATGGCCGAACAAGGCGCACGCGTGGTGATCTCGTCCCGCAAGCCGGGCCCTTGCCAGGAGATGGCTGACGCGTTGAACGCCAAGCATGGCGATGGGACGGCGATTGCGATCCCAGCCAATATTTCTTCGAAGGATGACCTGAAGAATCTGACCGAGAAAACACGGGCCGAATTCGGCCAGATCGACATTCTCGTCTGCAATGCGGCGTCGAACCCGTATTATGGCCCGCTGGAAGAGATCGATGACGAATCCTTTGAGAAGATCTTGTCCAACAACATCATCTCAAACCACTGGCTGATCCAGTTGGTCGCGCCTGAAATGAAAGAGCGCAAGGATGGCGCCATCGTCATCATCTCGTCAATCGGCGGCCTGAAAGGCTCAAGTACGATTGGCGCATACAATATTTCCAAGGCTGCCGACTTCCAGCTGGCCCGCAATTACGCACTCGAGCTCGGCCCTCACAATATTCGGGTGAACTGTGTCGCACCAGGCCTGATTAAGACAGATTTCGCCCGGGCCCTGTGGGAGAACCCCGAAATGGCGGCACGCGTAGAAAAAGGTACGCCCATGCGTCGCATCGGCGATCCGGAAGATATTGCCGGCGCCGCTGTCTTTCTCGCGTCCAAGGCGGGCGCCTACATGGCCGGCCAGATGGTGGTCGTGGACGGCGGGTCCGTGATCGTTTGATCCGTGCATCTTACAGACTCTCCTGAATCTGGCCCCGTCGACGAAACCAGTTTCGATACGTTTCGCCAGATCGACATTCGCGTCGGAACCATTATTGAGGCCGCGCCGTTGGAAGGCGCGCGCAAGCCTTCCATCCGTCTTCTGATCGATTTCGGACCGGGCGTCGGCAAAAAGAAATCGTCTGCGCAGATAACCGAACATTATTGCCCCGAACAACTGGTTGGGCGACAAGTCGCGGCCGTGGTCAATTTTCCACCGCGCCAGATCGGCAAATTCATGTCTGAAGTCCTGACGCTAGGGTTTCCGGACACGGATGACCGAATCGTCCTGTTCTCTCCAGATCATCCAGTCCCCAATGGCGCGAGACTCGCATGACAGAACGCACGCTTTCCACCCAAGCCAAAACCTTCCTCAGCAATTTGCAAGATGGCACATGGCAGCCTCCGATCGGCCTCAAGAATCTCGGCATTCGCCCGGACCTCTGGCTGAAGGAATTCGACTATGGCTATACGCGCTACGAATGGCCGAATACGGGCGACCGCGATATCAGTGAGAACCGCGCCTTCGGCGGTTGGGTAGCTGGCTTTTCAGACCATATCGTATCCATCACCATGGCAAGCGCGCTGGCCAAAGGCGAATGGTTCACGACAATGGAATTGCAGACCCGCATTCTACGCCCTGTCGGCCACGGCCTGATCACGATCGAAGGCCGACTTGTGAGTCGCGGTCGCACGACTGGGCTCGTCGAAGCCGAGTGGAAAGATACCAATGGACGCCTGTTGGCAAAGATCACCGCCGCCAAGGCCATCCGGACGCGCGACGAGCTGGGCCAGCCTGCCATCTCGAAATAAGGCAATATCAGGACATCAGGAACCTGAGCATTAGCGCTCCGTTTATAGCATAAGCTATTGAAGGAGCTGACCATGATGAAGTCATTGAAATATGTTGCCGCAGCTGGCGCCCTAGGCGCTGCAACCGCACTCGCCACATCTCCCGCATACGCTCAACTCGGGATCGGCGTAGGGGTAGACACCGATGTGGACGTCGGGGTCGGGGTAAGAACCGCTGATCCTCATCCGCGCCATCGACACGAAACATATGTTTACGATGGTTACGAGTCCGGTCATTGGCACACGCGCCATGAGATACGTCGTGAGCACCGCTGGAACGCGCGCTATAAAGGCTATGACTGCTACGAATCGTTCCAATATACTTGGGAAGACGGCGAACGCGTTCGCTATGACACCACGTTCTGCTACAATGACAATGGCCGCAAGTATGAACCCGATGGCGTTCGTGCAACCGTGAAAGTACGCTAGCAACTCGATGAACTGACCGTCAAATCCCCGTGCTTCAGGCGCGGGGATTTTACGTTGGGAGCAACAGGCATGCGTCGCCATACGAGTAGAAACGGTACTCGCTGGCAATAGCGTGCGCATAAGCCGCCTGCATGATCTCCGTCCCCATAAGGGCGCAGACCAGCATGAACAGGCTGGAGCCCGAAAGGTGGAAATTCGTCACGAGGGCGTCTGTTGCGCGAACGGCATCGCCCGGCTTCAGGAAGATATCCGTAGGGCCGGTTGCCGCGTGCAGGATACCATCCGTATCAACACAACTCTCCAGTGTGCGCATAGCCGTTGTGCCGACTGGCACCACACGGTGTCCACCGGCCCGCGCTGTGTTCAGCTTGGCCGCCACCTCCGGCGTCAGGCGTCGCCATTCCTCATGCAGCCGATTCGCTTCAAGCTGCGCCGCTTCCAGGGGTTTGAACGTGCCGAGTCCAACATGGAGGCGGACGGTCTCTCGCACAATGCCAGCCGCATCGATGTCAGCCAACAAGCGCGGTGTGAAGTGCAAACCGGCTGTAGGAGCGGCAACGGAAGCTGCGTCCTCGCCAGCAAACTTGGTCTGATAAGTTTCCCGGTCCAAGGCATCCGCCGGGCGACGACGCGCGATGTAAGGCGGCAATGGCATCGCGCCATGGGCATCGAGCGCATCGGTCAACTCATCGCCCGCAAGCGAGAAGCACAATTCTATTTCGCCGCCTTCATGACGACCAGTGATCTCAGCGGAAAAGCCTTCGGCAAAGATAATCGTGTCGCTTTCTTTCAGCCGACGACCCGGCCTTGCGAGTGCGCGCCAGCGCCGCGCATCCATCCGCTCGGTCAGATTGACATCGCACGCCACGTCCTGCCCAGACTCATCGCGCGCCGGACGGACGCCGGTCAATGCAGCGGGCAGCACACGCGTGTCATTGAAAACCATGACATCACTAGCCGACAGGTAGCGTGGCAGGTCACGTATAGTCGCATCTTCCAACCGCCCATCGCCATGCACCACCAGCAGACGCGCAGAATCCTGCGGATCGGCCGGGCGCAGCGCAATCAACTGCTCCGGCAGGTCAAACTCGAATTCGGACAAGTCCATGCGGCGATGCCCCGACCAGAAAGTCTCTAGTCTTCAACGACCGTTGGAACGGGCGGCAGGCTACAAACATGCGGACGACCGGCCCCCGTGATGAGGCCGGCAAACAGGTCGCTGTCCGTGCGCATGACCCAAGCCTGGGGGCGCTCACCTTCCGGCAGGTCAGCCGCTACGGCGGCCGATTCCAACGTGTCTGGATCCGTGACCACTCCATCAGTGCCATCCGGACCTTTCTTGATCGACATGACCACATCCTGCCCGTCAAGCACACGGCCCCAGGCGGTGTACTGCTTGTCGAGATGTTCGGTATGTCCACGCATTAGGAAGAATTGCGAATTGCCGGAGTTCACATCATTGCCAAGGCGCGCAGTAGACACCACGCCCGCGCAATGCGGGATCCAGCTTTCGATGGTTTCGTTCCCGAGGTCTTGAGCCAGCCAAAGCGGGCGGGTCGCGATCGGAAAGCCGTTGATATAGCCATTGTCTGCGTCGTCGCGCTCACCAATCGCATAATCCAGCGGCATCTCCTCCGGATTGCGGCGGAAAGTGAATTCAGCTTCGATGCCCTGCAGGCCAGAGCCCACACCATTGATGGCGCGAATGTCGCCACCTTGCGCCATGAAACCTTCGATCACGCGATGGAACTTGGTGCCCGCATAATCGCCAGACCGGATAATGGTGGAGAACTGCTCGAAATGCTTGGGAGCAACTTCCGGGAACGCTTCGATCAGGATGCGCCCCTTGTTGGTATTGAAAATGAACAGACGCTCTGGGTCAACGGCACGCCAGCTGGCCGTATCGGCCTTGGCGTCTTCAACCGTATAAGTTGCCGGGGCGTCTTCCGCTGGCGCTGCGCTTTCTGTGGTATCGGCCGTGGCTGTCAGGGCGATGGCGGAAGCGGCAAGCGCGAAAGCGGCAAACTTCATTTTTCATACTTCTCCAGCAGGGCCCGTTTTACGTCGGGCGTTACAAACGGCGTGATATCTCCGCCCAGGCTCGCGATTTCCTTCACGAGCCGAGAGGCCACGGCCTGATGCCTAACATCGGCCATCAGAAACACGGTTTCAATGTCGGGATTCAGTTGCTCGTTCATCGCGGTCATCTGGAATTCGTATTCGAAATCCTGAACCGCGCGCAGGCCGCGTACGATAATGTGTGCTTCACAAGCCTCGGCGAACTTCATGAGCAATCCATGCATCGGCATGACCTTAATATCGGCCAGGCCCGGTCCGTTCATTTTGGCGCACTCTGACCGCACCATGTCGACCCGCTCCTGTAGTGGGAACAGGGGTTTCTTGGCTTCATTGATCGCCACGCCGATGATCAGCGTGTCCACCAGCTTGCGGGCGCGGCCAATGATATCAAGATGGCCGTTCGTCGGCGGGTCGAATGTTCCTGGATATAGTCCAACGCGATGCAAAAGCCTGTCCTCCCCGCCTTTCAGGTCCGATTTACGTACGGGATTTAGTCTCCCGCATCTTCGGCATCATCCATAGCGGTTTCAGCGTCTTCCACAAGCCGTGCGACAGAAACCACGCGTTCGCCTTCGGCTGTGCGGAGCACCCAGACGCCCCCCGTCGACCGACCGGCGATGCGGATCTGCTCAACAGGCGTGCGGATCAACTGGCCTGCATTGGTGACCAGCATGACCTGATCGCCGTCGCCCACCGTGAAGGATTGCGCAACCTGTTTGACCGGCCCCTGCTTCTTGTCGCGTCCCCAGATATTCTGGGCGACAAGGCCTTTGCCGCCGCGCCCGGTGACACGGTAGTCATAGGCCGACGAGCGCTTGCCCATGCCGTCATCGGCAATGGTCAGGATGAATTCCTCGGCGGCGCCGAGTTCGGCAATGCGTTCAGCGCTCAAGGCAGCCTCGTCGACGGCTTCTTCGCCATCATCGTCCGAGACTTCCTCTTCCTCGCCCGTCGCAGCGCGGCGCATCGCGGCGGCATGCTTCAGATAGCCGCGCGCTTCTTCCGACGTAACGTCCATATGACGCAGGATGCCCATGGAGATCACTTCATCTCCTTCACCCAGACGGATGCCCCGGACACCGGTCGAATTGCGCCCCGCAAAGACACGCACATCCGGAACGGCAAAGCGGATACACTGGCCAAGCGCTGTGGTCAGCAGGATATCGTCCTTCTCGGAACAGATCTTCACTGACACGATGCCGTCATCATCTTCCAGCTTCATCGCGATCTTGCCGTTGCGGTTCACGCGAGTGAAATCTGACAACTTGTTACGGCGGACCGTGCCGGTCTTCGTCGCGAACATGACGTCCAGCTCACTGCGGGACTCATCGTCCTCCGGCAGCGGCATGACGCTTTCGATACGCTCATCGGCGGCCAGTGGGAAGATATTGACCAGCGCCTTGCCGCGCGAGTTCGGCCCACCAATCGGCAAGCGCCAGACCTTCTCCTTGTAGACCATGCCGGCCGAGGAGAAGAAGAGGACTTCAGTATGCGTGGTCGCCGAGAACACGTTCACGACGAAGTCCTCGTCCTTCATGTTCATGCCCGAGCGGCCCTTGCCGCCCCGATGCTGCGTACGATAGGTCGAGAGCGGGGTACGCTTGACGTAGCCGCCATGCGTCACGGCCACGACCATGTCTTCGACCTCGATCAGGTCTTCGTCTTCCATGTCGATGCCGCCAAAGGCGAATTCCGACCGACGTGGAACAGCGAATTTCTCTTTAACTTCAGAGAGCTCGCCCTTGATGATGTCCAGAACGCGCTGGCGCGACCGCAGAATGCTGAGGAATTCCTCGATCTTCTCGGACAGACCCTTGGCTTCATTGCCAATCTCGTCACGGCCGAGGCCCGTCAGACGGGACAGCTGCAGCGCAAGAATGGAGCGCGCTTGCTCATCGGACAGATAGATCGTGTCGCCGTCGCCCTTGCGGGTCCGGCGGTCCGCGATCAGATCCAGCAGCGGGCCCATATCCATGATCGGCCAAGCTTTCTCGAGCAGAGCTTCGCGGGCTGCATTCGGATCGGGCGAATAGCGTATGATGCGAATGACTTCGTCTATGTTGGCCACGGCCATGGCCAGGCCGACAAGGACGTGGGCGCGGTCGCGTGCCTTGTTCAATTCGTGCTTGGTGCGGCGAACCACGACTTCCTGACGGAAAGCCACAAAGCAATCGAGCACTTTGCGCAGGTTCATCAGCTCCGGGCGACCACCATTCAGGGCCAGCATGTTGACGCCGAAACTGGTTTGCATCTGGCTGAAACGGAAGAGTTGGTTCAGCACCACTTCTGCACTCGCATCCTTTTTCAGTTCGACCACAACACGAATGCCGTTCCGGTCCGATTCGTCCCGCAGGTCAGCGATGCCTTCGATGCGCTTGTCACGCACGAGTTCCGCGATCTTTGTAATCATCGCGGCCTTGTTCACCTGATAGGGAATTTCGGTCACGATAATGGCCTGACGGCCATTCTTGGCTTCTTCGATATCGGTCTTGGCGCGCATGATCACGCTGCCGCGGCCGGTGGTCATCGCCTTGCGGCTGCCGGACATGCCCATGATCTGGCCGCCGGTCGGAAAGTCAGGACCGGGGACGATTTCGAGCAGGGCGTCTTCATCCAGCGTCGGGTCTTCGATGATTGCCAGTGTCGCGTCGATCACTTCGCCCAGATTGTGCGGCGGGATATTCGTCGCCATACCGACCGCGATGCCGCCAGCACCATTGACCAGCAGGTTCGGATACTGCGCCGGCAGGACAATCGGCTCTTTCTGGGATCCGTCGTAATTGTCCTGGAAGTCGACCGTATCCTTGTCGATATCGGCGAGCAGATAGGTCGCCTCCTTCGTCATGCGGCTTTCGGTATAACGCATGGCGGCTGGTGGATCATTGTCGATCGAGCCGAAATTGCCCTGACCGTCTACGAGCGTCACGCCCATCGAGAATGGTTGGGCCATGCGCACCAGCGCGTCATAGATCGCAGAGTCACCGTGCGGGTGGTAGTTACCCATCACCGCGCCGACGATATTTGCAGATTTCTTGTACGGCTTGCTGGGCGTATTGCCGCCCTCGTTCATCGCATAGAGAATGCGGCGATGAACAGGTTTCAGACCATCCCGCACATCCGGTAGTGCCCGGCTCACGATGACGCTCATCGCATAGTCGAGATAGGAGCTTTTCAGCTCGGATTCGATAGAAATCAGCTCAATGCCGTCCGGAAGGGACGTGCTGCCCTCTCCGCCATTTTCTGGCGTTTCCGGGTCGTCTGGCGGAGTTGTGTCGTCGCTCATGGAGAATTCGTCCTGGCTACGGTGAAATTAACGGGAATCACCTGTTCCGATACAGGAACATGTCTAGCATCCCGCCATGATTGAAACAAATGCGACAGGGCCAAAATAGCAGTAAATACGGGCGAAATCACCCTAAAACGGGGTCTCGGAAGCAGGGCTCAGCGCCCCGATGGTTTCGAGCGCTTTGCGGACCGCCTCTCTGCGCGTTTTCAGTGCCGGATTTTCAGCGTTCATGTCCAGATTGAACGCGAATGTATATGTACCCGGAGCGCCACCTTCGGTCTGTTCCAGCCAGCCAACATACCAGCCGATATCCGTTTCACCGGGCACACTCTTCCAACCCGTCTTGGCATGGATCGACCAGCCATCACCCTCCTCGGCGAGCATCATCGGAATCGCCTGCTCATAGGTCTGCGCCGAAAGCGGCAAAGTGCGGGCAGACAGTTTCGCGAGAAACACGGCTTGCTCCCGCGCGGAGGTCTTCAGCGGGCCCTTCAGCCAATAGGTCTGAATATCATCCTCGGTGCCCGTGTCAGCGTTCCCATAGCCAAAGCGCGCGAGCCAAGTGCTCAGCGCGACATTGCCGATACGCGGCGTGACCGTCTGGTAAATCCACACCGTGGAACGCTGGAAGGCCGAAGCGAAATCCTGACTTTCATTCCACACCGGCAAGAACCGCGTCTCACCATCCCACTCAAACCAATCATCGGGGCCGCTGACAGCGCCTGCCTCCAAGGCAATCAGCGTGTGCGGGATCTTGGAGGTCGATGCGGCCACGAAACGCTCAGATGGCCGCTCACCGCTGGTGGTCCATGTCCGACTGTCTTCAAGCCGGTAGACGACGAGCGCCGCTGTATCCGGCGTCAGGGATTCGCTGGCAAGGACAGAATCAAGATTTCCGACCGGGACGATCGGCGGAGACTGGCATGCGCCCAGTAAGGCGACCACAGTCGCCGCCAACCAGTGCGCAGGATGCCAGCCTGCCCGCATAGCGCTAGAACGGGATCTCGTCGTCGAGGTCCTGGCTGAAACTTTCCTGCGGACCGCTCATCTGGCGCGGCGCGCCGGCCTGCCCCTGATAGCCGCCGAAATCATTGCCGGACGACCGGCCACCGCCTTCATTACGGCTGTCCAGCATGGTCAGCGTGGAATTGAAGCCGCGCAGCACGACTTCAGTCGTGTAGCGATCCTGGCCATCCTTGTCCTGCCATTTGCGGGTCTCGAGTTGGCCCTCGATATAGAGCTTGGAGCCCTTTTTGATGTAATTCTGGACAACGCGGACAAGGCCTTCGCTGAAAACCGAAACGCGATGCCATTCGGTCTTTTCCTTGCGTTCGCCCGTATTCTTGTCCTTCCACGTCTCGGACGTGGCGAGCGAGAAGCTGGCGACCTGGCCGCCATTCTGGAACTGGCGTACTTCCGGGTCCTGTCCAACATTTCCGACAAGAATGACCTTGTTCACTGATCCTGCCATGGTTCCAACTCCGCTCCGGTCTGTTTCGCTTTCGATTCGAATCCGCTTTTACTCTGCTCAAGGCGGTGTGTCGCCCGCTGCGGTGAAAATTCCCCCCGCCTTCGGCATGAAAAAGCAGCGCCCGCTGTATGTTCACATTTTGTTCTTGTCGTCAAGCTGGACTCAAGGCACACATAGGACCTAGCAGATATTTAGTCCCGTTTCGCTGGCGAAACGAGCACCAATCCAGCAGAGAGCCCGTCAATGGCAGAGTCTCCCTTCATCCGCGTGCGCGGCGCCAAGGAACACAATCTCAAGAATGTCGACGTGGATATCCCCCGCGGCGAGCTGGTCGTGATGACCGGCCTCTCTGGATCAGGCAAATCCTCGCTGGCATTCGACACGATCTATGCCGAAGGCCAGCGCCGTTATGTCGAGAGCCTTTCGGCCTATGCGCGCCAGTTCCTGGAGCTGATGCAGAAGCCGGATGTAGAGAGCATTGAGGGCCTGTCGCCCGCTATCTCGATTGAGCAGAAGACGACCAGCCGGAACCCGCGCTCGACTGTTGGTACGGTCACCGAGATTTACGACTACATGCGCCTGCTGTGGGCACGCGTCGGCATCCCTTATTCGCCAGCCACCGGCCTGCCCATCGAGAGCCAGACCGTCAGCCAGATGGTCGACCGCACAATGGAACTGCCCGAAGGCACGCGGCTCTACCTGCTGGCGCCTATCGTCCGTGGCCGGAAAGGGGAGTACCGCAAGGAATTCGCCGAATTGCTCAAGAATGGCTACCAGCGGGTCAAGGTCGACGGCGAGTTTCACGAACTGGAAAACCCGCCCAAACTGGACAAGAAATTCAAGCATGACATCGACGTCGTGGTCGACCGGATCGTCGTGCGCGAGGGCATGGAACAGCGCCTCGCCGAAAGTTTCGAGACGGCGATCGGACTCGCCAATGGCATCGCTATCGGCGAATATGCCGATCTCGAAGACGGCGAGACCGAGCCGAAGCGCATCACCTACAGCGCCAATTTCGCCTGCCCGGTCTCCGGCTTCACAATCCCTGAAATCGAACCCCGCCTCTTCTCGTTCAACAATCCCTTCGGGGCCTGCCCGACCTGTGACGGCCTCGGACAGCAATTGAAGGTGGATGCCGGACTGGTTGTTCCGGACAAGGATCTTGACCTGCTGAACGGTGCGATCGCGCCCTGGGCCAAATCGACCTCACCCTACCAGACCCAGACTCTGCAGGCCTTGTCGGCGCACTACCGATTTGACCTGAAGAAGCCCTGGAATAAACTGTCGGAGGACATCCACCAGATGATCCTGTTCGGCACGGGCGAAGAAGAAATCAATTTTGTCTACGATGACGGCATGCGCCGTTATGAGGTGAAGAAGACGTTCGAAGGCGTCATCCCGAACCTTGAGCGCCGCTATCGCGAAACCGACAGCCAATGGGTGCGTGACGAGATCGCGAAATTTCAGGCAGCCGCACCCTGCCCGGCCTGCGGTGGCAAGCGTCTGAAACCTGAAGCGCTGGCGGTGAAGATCGACAGTCTCGACATTTCCGACGCCTCGGTCTTCTCGATCAAGCAGGCACATGACTGGTTCGCTGCCGTTCACAAGTCGCTGACGAAACAGCAGAATGAGATCGCCGGACGCATCCTGAAGGAAATCAATGACCGGCTCGACTTCCTCAATGATGTCGGCCTGGAATACCTCACGCTCAGCCGCGCCTCGGGCACGCTGTCTGGCGGGGAGAGCCAACGCATCCGGCTCGCCAGCCAGATCGGCTCCGGCCTGACCGGCGTGCTCTACGTGCTGGACGAGCCGAGCATTGGCCTGCACCAGCGCGACAATGATCGCCTGCTGGAAACGCTGAAACGCCTACGTGACCTTGGAAACTCCGTGATCGTCGTGGAACATGACGAGGATGCTATCCTGACCGCTGACCATGTTATCGACATGGGACCGGCCGCAGGTGTGCATGGCGGCCAGATCATTGCCGAGGGCACGCCCGATGAGGTGATGGCCAGTCCGAAAAGCCTGACAGCAGACTATCTGAACGGCACCAAGGAAATCCCGATTCCGACGCGCCGTCCGGTCGAGAAAGCCAAGCGCAAGGTGACCCTGAAGGGGGCCACCGGCAACAATCTGAAAAATGTCGACGCCACGATCCCGCTTGGCAGCTTCACCTGCATCACGGGCGTCTCCGGCGGCGGCAAATCCACGTTGATCATCGAAACGCTCTACAAAGCACTGGCTCGCAAGCTGAACGGCGCGTCCAGCCCGCCACAGCCGTACCAAAGCCTTGAAGGCCTGCAGCATCTCGACAAGGTCATCGACATTGACCAGAGCCCGATTGGCCGTACACCGCGCTCTAACCCGGCCACTTATACCGGTGCCTTCGGCCCGATCCGCGACTGGTTTGCCGGACTGCCCGAGGCCAAGGCGCGCGGCTACGCACCTGGCCGGTTCAGCTTCAACGTGAAGGGTGGGCGTTGTGAAGCCTGTCAGGGCGACGGCGTCATCAAGATCGAGATGCATTTCCTGCCAGACGTCTATGTCACGTGCGAAACCTGCAAGGGCAAGCGCTACAATCGCGAGACGCTGGAAGTCCTGTTCAAGGGCAAGTCGATTGCCGACGTGCTGGACATGACCGTGGAAGACGCCGCGAAATTCTTCTCCGCCGTGCCTGCGATTTCGACCAAGCTCGACACGTTGAACCAGGTCGGCCTTGGCTATGTGAAAGTCGGCCAGCAGGCGACGACTTTGTCGGGAGGCGAAGCCCAGCGGGTGAAGCTCGCCAAGGAACTCTCCAAGCGCGCCACCGGCAAGACGCTCTACATTCTCGACGAACCGACGACCGGCCTGCATTTCGAGGACGTTCGCAAGCTTCTCGAAGTGCTGCACTCCCTCGTCGACACCGGCAACACGGTCGTCGTGATCGAGCACAATCTGGATGTGGTGAAAACGGCGGACTGGGTGCTGGACCTCGGTCCTGAAGGCGGCGATGGCGGCGGCGAACTCGTCGCTTATGGCACACCGGAAGATATTGCTGCCTGCACCGACAGTTGGACCGGTAAACACCTCGCCGAGACGTTCCGACGTCAGGACGAGCGCCGCGCCGCGCGCAACAAGCGATTGCGAGCCGAAGGCACGAGCAAGGCAAAGCCTGCCGCCAAACCGAAAAAGGCCGCCGCAAAGGCGCCTGCGAAAGCCAAAGCTGCAGCTAGGCCGAAGGCCAAGGCCCCTGCAAAGGCCGCAACCAAGGCAACGCCAAAAGCCAAGAGCCCGGCAAAGCGGAAATCCCGCACGCCGAGCCCTGCCAAGTAATCGCCTGTCGCGCTAGACGAAGGTTTCGTTGATCGCCGCCGTGTCCGTCCAGTTCGGGTCGGTCTTCGCAGCCAGCGCTGCGGGGCCACCGAACACATGCATCATGATGCCAGCCAGCCCCATATAGATCAGCCCGAAGAAAATCGCGGGGATGATGAATCCCAGCGATGCAAAGGCAGCAAGTATCGCGGCCGGATCGTCCGATCCGCTCTGCATGACCGGCATCAACGCCAAGACAGCGGTCACCGCGAAGACCAGATACAAGACAAAGATGATCGCCATCATGATCAGCGCCAGGATCAGCCAGCTGCCGATCAACGTCCACACCTTGCCTTTGGTGGCGCGCCACGCACTGCCGAACCGAATCTTGCGATCCCGAATGGTCATGGCGGCCGCGGGTGAGAAGCGCACAGCAACCCATATTGCGAACACCATGTAGGCAAGCATGACAATTACCGCCACAGCTCCGGCGGCCATGGCGCCATCACCGCCCGCGGCGACTCCGATGATCATGGGGATCATCATCAATATGAACATCCCTATATAAAGCAGGATCAGCAGACCGAACCAGAACAGGCCGACCACGAACAGGCGGCCTTCATCACCGCCAAGCTTCAGGCTGAACCCGTCGGCGCGCATGTAGCGACGCTGGCTGGCGGCTTCGAACATGATCCACATCAGGATACCAAAGACAAAAGAGACCAGATAGCCGAGCGCCACCCGGCCCATATTCTCCAGCATCACCTGATCCATCATGTCGGGATCTTCCATGACGATGGGATTGAACGCAGCACCATAGATGGGCGCCATGAGGTAGAGGCTGAGCCCCTGCACAACAATTCCGATCAGCGCGTATGCCAACGCATACTTCCAGAGAAACCCTTTCGGTCCCCCGGTTTTGCGGAAGTGCCCCATCGCATTCCCGACTGAAAATTCCAGAGTATTCATCAGCTCGCCCTCTCTTTAGCTGAAAGTATCCACACGATACGTATCGTCCACACTGCCGCGCGGGTCATGCCTCGCCGCAAACGCAGCCGGCGCGCCAGCGACATGCATGAGCAGCCCCGACAGGAACAGGCGCGCGATCAGGTAGACGGCCAACACCACGATCACCCCACTGCTCATGAAGGCTGCGGCAATGTCATCGCCAGTCTGAACATTCTCAAATGCTGGCGCCATCATGAACATCATAGGCAACTGGAGCAGTTGGTCGGCGATGCTGACGACGATTCCGCCCACGATGGTGAGAATGAGATATGCACCGAGGATTGGCCAAAACCGTCCACGCGACACGTTCCAGGCATCGAAAAACCGGAAAGCCTTGTCTTTTATGGTGAGACCAAAACACGGTGCCAGCCGCGTCGCGAAAAACGCGTAGACAAAAAACAGCACGATCCAGAGCCCGAATGCACCCAGGATCGTACCCACGACGCGGCTCGCGATCTGTGACTCGGTAACGCCATCGGCCGCAAGCCCCACTGCCGTGGACACGGCCCCAAAGAACATGAGCACCGGTACAATGATGAACAGGGTTTGCATCACGGCCCAACAGAGTCCGACCGCCATCATTCGTATTTCATCCCCTCCGAAACCGAGGGAAAATCGCTCATCGCGAACATATCGCCGTTGCGACGCGGCTTCGAACATTGCCCAGATGATCCAGCTGCCGAGCATGGCGAAGACCGCCCACCCGACCAGTGGCTCCATCGCACCCAATATCGCGGCGAATACGGCTTGAGGGTCCCCCCGACCGACCGAGGCCTGCTCCAGCATTTCTATGGTCTGGAATACTTGTAAAAAATCGTCTTTGGCGAAAATCAGGATCGCCAAGCTGAACAGGGTGAACACACCGGCAAAGGCGAGAGGAAAGACCCAGAGAAAGCTCCGCACATGCGCCGCACGGAACGCGAACATCAGCGCGCCATCAAATGAAAACCGGCTTGGCATGTGGCAGAGCCCCCCTGAACTGCTTATCAGGCGTCAGGATAGGACGATTTAGATGACAGGTGCAATCATTCGCTTGGCTCGGCACCAGGGTGCAGCTGGCGCAGGGTGGCCACCGCCAGGCCATGTCCGCCAAGCAGGAACGGCACCAGCAGGGCCATGCCAATCGCGCCTGACAGGAAGGCCCCAATGGCGCTATCGCCCCAGATATCCCGCAAGGTCCAGTTGATCAGAACCGCCACAGCAAATGGCAGGATATGTGTCGCCAGTCCCGCGAGACCGAGTTTCACAGCGTGGCCCTTGGTCCATGGCCATGTGCGAAACACCAGTGTCTGGCCCGTCGCAACCGTTGCAGCGCCAACCAGCAACAGACGCAATGCCATGAAGAACAGTATGGCTGCACCCGCCAGACAGGCAAGGATCAGCACCGCGCCATAAGCGGTCGGCAGCATGTCGATCAGCGCGGCCTGCACGACTTCTGGCGGCGTCTCCGCATCAACATCCACCCGACCGGAAGCCTTGAGCAGGATTCCGGGCAGAATCAGGAGGAAGAACCCGATGAAGACACCCACAAACAGGAATGCCACGTAGATCGCCAGATTTGCATGGGCGAGGCGCAATCGGTCTCCCGTCCCGGTGTCCAGCATGGCGCGGTACACAACCAGCGAAAATTCGATGCCGACTACGAACACGACCAGCGCAGCAATGGCCGGCGCTGCATCGCCCATTGAAGATCCAGGTCCCACGGCGAACGTGTAAACCCCGCCTGCCACAATCAGGGCCAGCATGATGACCAAGCTGGGCCGCGCCGCTTTCAGCGCAAGGGACCAAGCCTCTGAAACAAGGCTGGGAATGAAGAGTTCACGAGTCATATCCGACTCCTTACACGCCTCACCGCGCGCTCGCCACGAGGAATCACGGCAAACGCCATCTTGACGGAGGGGCCGTCGCCCCGCACATCCGGCCCATGAGCATCAAACCCATTCATATTATCGGCGGCGGCATGGCCGGGTCGGAGGCCGCCTGGCAGGCCGCAAATGCAGGCGTGCCCGTCATCTTGCACGAAATGCGCGGCGTCAAAGGCACTGATGCGCACCAGACCGACAAACTGGCGGAGTTGGTCTGTTCCAATTCGTTCCGGTCGGACGATCACGTCTCGAATGCCGTCGGCGTGCTGCATGAGGAAATGCGCCGCGCGAATGGCCTGATCATGCATACGGCAGCCGAGCACCAAGTGCCCGCCGGCAGCGCGCTGGCCGTGGACCGCGAAGGTTTTGCAGAAGCTGTCACTGCCAAGCTGGAAGCCCATCCGAACGTCACCATCATCCGCGAGGAAATCGACGGTATCCCGCCCGAAGACTGGGACAGCGTGATCGTGGCCACCGGGCCGCTCACCTCGCTCAAGCTCGCGGAAGCCATCCACGCCCATACTGGCGAGGATGATCTCGCTTTCTTCGACGCCATCGCGCCAATCGTCTATTTCGACTCCGTCGACATGACCAAGGCTTGGCGCCAGAGCCGCTATGACAAGCCCGGACCCGGCGGAGACACAGCGGCGTATATCAACTGCCCGCTGGATGAAGACCAGTACAATGCCTTCATCGACGCGCTGATCTCGGGCGAGAAGACCGAGTTCAAGGAATGGGAAAAAAACACGCCTTACTTTGAAGGCTGCCTGCCGATTGAAGTCATGGCAGAGCGCGGTCGCGAGACGCTGCGATTCGGACCGATGAAACCGGTCGGCCTGACCAATCCACACCAGCCGGACATCAAGGCGCACGCCATCGTCCAGCTGCGCCAGGACAATGCCCACGGCACCTTGTGGAACATGGTCGGCTTCCAGACCAAGCTGAAATATGGCGCGCAGACCGATATCTTCCGGATGATCCCCGGCCTCGAAAAAGCAGAGTTTGCGCGGCTTGGCGGCATCCATCGCAATACGTTCCTGAATTCGCCGAAACTGCTCGACGAGCAGCTGCGCATGAAAACCCTGCCGCGCTTGCGCTTTGCTGGCCAGGTTACCGGCGTCGAAGGCTATGTCGAAAGCGCGGGCATGGGCTTGCTCGCCGGTCGCTTTGCCGCGGCAGAGCGCCTTGGCCGTCCATTGGCGCCGCCGCCCGAGACGACCGCACTCGGCTCGCTAATCCGCCACATCACCGGCGGACACCTTGAAGGCAAGGCGACGTTCCAACCGATGAACGTGAATTTCGGCCTGTTCCCTGAGATCACCGATTTCCCCAAACACGGGCCCGACGGCAAGCGCCTGCGCGGCAAGGACAAGGGCCGCGCCAAGAAACGCGCGCAGGCCGTACGCGCACTGGAAGACTTTGATTCCTGGCTGTCGGCCACCAGCCTGGTCCCGGCAGAATAAACATGCGCCTCGCCGTCACAGAGCCCGGCGTGCCCGAGATTTTCCATTCGCTACAAGGCGAGGGCGTCTCGGCCGGCAAGCCGAGTGTATTTGTGCGCTTTTCCCAGTGTAACCTGCACTGCGTCTGGTGCGACACGGCCTATACATGGAATTTTCTGGGGACGGAGTTTGCTCATCGCGATGACCTGCCGGGCGCCCCGAAAAAATTCGACCGCACCGCAGAGACCGTCGATGTATCTGTCGACGCCCTGACCGAGAGACTGATCAGCCAGCCTTGCCGCCGCATCATCTTCACCGGTGGTGAACCTTTGCTGCAACAACGCGAACTCGGTGAGTTAATCCAAAATCTCAAAACCTTCGACCCAGACTTCTATATCGAGATCGAAACCAATGGCACGATCAAGCCTATTGGTCTCGCGGCGGAGCTGATCGACCAGTTCAATGTCTCGCCGAAGCTGGCCCATTCCGGCAATTCGGCCTCAATCCGTCTCAGGCCCGAAGTGCTCGACTTCTATGCGAGCGACCCGCGCGCTAACTTCAAGATCGTCGTCGCAAACCCGTCAGACCTCACAGAAGTTCACGCCCTTGTTGCACAATCCGGTATGCCCACCGGTCGCGTATGGCTGATGCCCGAGGGCCGTACGCCCGCCGAACTTCGTGCGCGAGAAACATGGCTTGCCGAGGCATGTCTTGAAGCTGGCTACAATTTCACTGACCGCCTGCACATCCATCTGTATGGCGATACACGCGGCACCTGAGCCTTATTTGGCCAGCATCCACACAGCCATTGCGATCATCATCAGGTTTTCGGTCAGGGAGACAAAGCCCAGCGGCACATTGCTGTCTCCGCCGACACAGGCGCATTTCAGGTCTCGCTTCTCGATATAGACCGCACGGAAAACTGATACCGCACCAATCGTGCCGATGAACAGGGCGACCGGCGCCGCCAGAAAGATCAATGCGCCAGCAATCATCAGCACGCCTGCCAGCAATTCCGCAAACGGATAGATATAAGCGTACCTGACCCATTTCCGCGCCAACAGGTCGTAGCCGAGAAACGAGTTGGAAAAGCTTTCAAGGTCCCGCAATTTCTGGATGGACAGGATGCACATGCTGATCGCAATGAACCACTCCGCTGCACGGATGGTCAGCAAGCTGCCATAGGCTGCCCAGCTGACAGCTAGCGCCATCAGGGCAGCCGACGCGAAGATGGCCATGACCGGCGTATAGGTCTTCGTGTCCTTATCCTTCGCAGGCTGGCCGAAGAATTCCTTCAAGGCGTCGTATCCGCCGATCCGCTTTCCGTCGATGAAAGTCTGAGGCGTCGTCTTTACATCATGCTCTCGCTTGAAGGCATCGGTCTCCTCGCGGCTGGTCAGGAGATGATCATCCACCGCATACCCTTTGCGGTTCAGAAGCGCCCGGCTTTTCAGCCCGAACGGACAGACATGCGACGGTGTTTTCATCCGGTAGAGATGGGCGACGGGTTTGGTCGTAGACATGGGAAACTCCGATTGTGGACTTCAGACCTTGCCTATATAACCCCCGTACCATGGTACGGTTGCAACACGATCTTCAAATCTCGATTGGAAAATTGGCCAAAGCTGGAGGCGTAGGTGTGGAAACCGTCCGCTATTATCAGCGTCTGGGTCTGATGCCGCTACCGGAGCGCCCACAAGGCAGCGGCGTCTCAGGTGGCATCCGCCAATATGGCCGTGCAGATATGGAACGCCTTCGCTTCATTCGCTCTGCGCAGGCCGCCGGCTTCACGTTGAAGCAAATTGCCCGCCTGATCGAACTCGACGCGATGACAGACCGCACGGAAGCCAGACAAATGGCAACAGATCGCCTCAAGGCGCTGGATGCCCAGATCAACGAGCTACAGCAGGCCCGGGCGTCATTGAAACGGCTTGCGGAAGAATGTGCATATGAGGATGGCGGCCCATGCCCCATCTTGAAGGCGTTCGAGCCCTAGACCTTGCCGCTACGGACCGCCTGCAGCACGCAGAGCCGTTTCTGGATCGCGTTCGGCGTCTTGCCCTCGGTGTAGAGTTTGCGCAGCCGGAAATGCGCAATGGCTGGCCGGATCGGCTTCGGTGCAGGCGGCAGGATCGGGCCGAATGCCTTGGAGTCAGAGCGGCGAGCGGCGGCAAAATAGGGCGCGACGTTCCGGATTTCCTCAGCCCAGTTATGCATCGGCGTCAGCACATGCGCCGCCGTCAGCGCAAGCCAGCCTTCCGGTTCCAATGCCCGGTCCTGCGCTTCAAAGGCAGCCTGATAACCATCAATCAGATCCTGCAAGGCGCGTGCTTTCAGGCGCCCGGCCTCGATCTCTTCTTTCAAGGCCCGCGCGACGTCATGTTCGCGCACTTTGCCCATTTCAATTTCGGAAATTGCATCCCGCCACCATTGGAACCGGATCAGGCCAAGACCCTCTTCCGAAACCACCAGGCGCACCCGTGCCAGCTCGTATGCCAGCGCATAAAGTGCCGTCAGCGCCTGTCGCTGATCGTCCTTCGCATAGCGGCTGGAAATCCAGCGGTCTTCGTCTGCCCGCAGAATCCGCTTGTCGATTGCGGCCCATTGAGATTTGGAAAGAGGGCTAGTCTGGTTTGACATGCAACCCATATGTGGGAAGACGCGTAATTAGACCAGATACTTTGCTGCAAGAAAGGACGCCCAAAATGGCATTTTCCCTCCCTGATCTCCCATACGGACGCGACGCCCTGGCGCCGCACATCTCCGAGGAGACCTTGAACTTTCACCACGGCAAGCACCACGCCGCTTATGTCAACAACCTCAACGGCCTGATCGAGGGCACCGACCTCGAAAACGAGTCGCTCGAATCCATCATCAAGAAAGCCGCAGCCGATAGCGGCAAGGCCGGCCTGTTCAACAATGCGGCCCAGGTCTGGAACCACACATTTTACTGGCACTGCATGAAACCGGGCGGCGGCGGCAAACCGCACGGCAAAGTGGCAGAACTGATCGACCGCGACCTGGGCGGCTACGACCAGTTCGTGAAGGACTTCAAAGCAGCAGGCGGCGGTCAGTTTGGCTCCGGTTGGGCCTGGCTGGTCTACAAGGGCGGCAAGCTGCACATCACCAAGACCCCGAACGCGGAAACGCCGGTCACAGATATCGACACTACGCCGATCCTGACCATGGATGTCTGGGAGCACGCATACTACCTCGACTACCAGAACAGCCGCCCGAACTATATGGGCGCTTTCCTGGACAATCTCGTGAATTGGGATTTTGCGAACCAGAATCTCGCTGACGCGGGCGCCTGATTTGGGGTAAGGTCCTCTCGTCATATGGACGAGGGGACCGCCCATGTTTTGTACAAATTGCGGACAGAAGCTGGGAGATGGCCACCGCTTCTGCGCCAATTGCGGAACAGCTGTTACAGACGGCGCACACTCCGCCTCACCGCCATCCCTCCCTGCACAGAATGTTGATCCCAGCGTCGATTGGCGCAATTCGATGAATGTGGGAGAGATCATCAACCATCCCGATGTTCGAGCACGGGTCGTCCAAGTCACCGGGGCGACTCCCCAAGGGATGACCGCAGAACAGTTCTTCAAATATGCCGAGCCCGTCATGGCGGCGGCTGGCGCGGGCGGGGTCCCGCTGGCCGCGATGAAAGACATCGCCATCCCGCTTTATGCCAAGCTCGGCCTCAAGATGGACCGCGAACTGTCGCAAGGCTTTCGCAACACGTTCGGCGAAACGCTCGCTGCCGTGGTCTGTTCGCTCGCCAGCCGCAGCCAGCCAATCGTGGATATTTCAGAGGCAGGCGATGGCTGCATCATCAATTCCAAAATGGCCTCTTCTGTCTGGTCCTGGGAGGGCAACATGATCATCACTTTGGAATCCCGTGAGGAAGGCACATTGCTGAAAGGCACGATTACCGTGCCCGGACAGGCATTTGATTGGGGCCGATCCAAGCGCGTGCTGCAAAATCTGATCGATGACGTCCAGCGCTATCGCGTCTGACCTGCGCGCTCTCGGGCGAAAGCTGGGCGGCCCCCCTTCCATTTAGTCACAATTTGGCTTATGTGCAGCGCAACACGACGCTCCGGGCATGGAATTCGCCCGGCCCGCCAAAAGTGCACTAAGGCACTGAACGCGGGAAACTGCGGCCACCAAGGCCGCCGGGTTGAATCAGAAACCATTCCAGGAACCATAACATTGACTGACGTAACATTTGCAGACCTCGGCCTTGGGCCGAACGTACTTAAGGCTGTGGAAGAGGCAGGCTATACCACGCCCACGCCGATCCAGGCCGAAGCCATCCCCCATATCCTCGCCGGCGGCGACGTCACAGGCATCGCGCAAACCGGCACCGGCAAGACGGCGGCCTTCGTGCTCCCCATGATCCATCGCCTTGCGCGCGGACGGGCGAGGGCCCGCATGCCCCGTTGCCTGATCCTCTGCCCGACGCGCGAACTGGCCGCGCAGGTGGCCGAGAATTTCGAGAAATATGGCAAGCACCTGAAACTCACCATGGCCCTGCTCATTGGCGGTGTCAGCTTCAAGGAACAGGAAGGCCTGCTCCAACGCGGTGTCGACGTACTGATCGCCACACCGGGCCGCCTGATGGACCAGTTCGAACGCGGAAAGCTGCTGCTGATGGGGGTCGACTACCTCATCATTGACGAAGCCGACCGCATGCTCGACATGGGCTTCATTCCCGACATCGAGAAGATTGTCTCCAAAATTCCGGCGAAACGGCAGACTCTGCTATTCTCGGCAACCTTCCCGACCGATATTCAGAGACTGGCGAAGACCTTCCAGCGCGACCCGGTCAAGATCGAAGTTGCCCGTCCGACGGACGCCGCCAAGACGATCACACAGCACGTGGTCCACATTCCGACCAATGACGCGAAGGCCAAGCGCACCGCGCTGCGCCGCGTGATCGAGTCCCGCGACGTGAAGAACGGCATCGTCTTCTGTAACCGGAAGGTCGAAGTCGATATCGTCGCGGCCTCTTTGCAAAAGCATGGCCACGACGCCGCCGCCATTCATGGCGACCTGCCGCAGGCCTTCCGCACCCAAGTGCTGCAGCGTTTCCGTGACGGCGACCTGAAGCTGCTCGTAGCGTCGGATGTCGCCGCACGCGGGCTAGACATTCCGGACGTCGGGCATGTCTTCAACTATTCGCCGCCACCCAAAGACGAGGATTATGTTCACCGGATCGGGCGGACCGGCCGCGCCGGGCGTACGGGCGAAAGCTTCACGGTTGTGTCACCGTCGGACGAAAAATCCTGGGGCTTTGTCCTCAAGATGATCCAGCAGGATGTCGAGGACTATATGCCCGAGGGCCTGCTTGAGGAACTCGGAGACCTGCCACCGGATGAAAGTCGCAGCCGCGGCCGTTCCCGGTCAGGCAGTCGTGACGACAAATCACGCGGCGGTCGCTCGCGCAGCCGTCGGCGCGACGAGAACACCGACAAGCTGGAAGAGGCAACTCCCGCCGAGTCCAAGCCTAAAGCCAAGGCTGAAGAGCCCAAGGCAAAGACTGAACCGAAGTCCGATGCCCAGACCGATGATCGCCCGGAAGAGAAGCCAAAGCGCGAGCGTGCGGCGAAGCCAAAACGCGATCGCGAACGGGACCGCAAGCGCAAGGATGACGACCCTATCCTCGATCCGGCTCCTGAAAAGGTCAAAGGCTTCGGCAGCGATATTCCAGCATTCCTGAAACGCTAGTTCGAACAGACCGCAAAAGAAAAAGCCCGCCAGCATTGCCGGCGGGCTTTCTTGTTTCCGGAAACAGAGCCTAGCGCTTGATGCGGCCTTTCACCTGACCCCGGAACTTGTCGCCATAAGGCGGGCGCATCATGGCCAGCATCTCACTGCCCGTTTGTGTGTACACTGACTTCTTGTGACTGAACTCCATGAAGCCGTCCCGACCGTGATAGCTGCCCATGCCGGATGGACCAACGCCGCCAAAGGGCAGGTCTTCCTGCGCGACATGGAAGATGACGTCATTCACGGTCACGCCCCCCGACGTCGTATTGTTCAGCACATAATCCTTCTCGGTCGAGTCCTCACCGAAATAGTAAAGCCCAAGCGGCCGGTCATGCGCGTTTACATATGCCACCGCATCTTTTGTTTCACCATAAGACTTGATGGGCAGGATCGGACCGAAAATTTCATCCTGCATAACTTTCAAATCATCGCCCGGATTGACGATAATGTGCGGCGGGATCTTGCGGTGCGGCTGCTGGGAGAAGTTCTCTCCCGCCGGATTGAGCTCGTGGACCTCCGCGCCTTTTTCGCGCGCTTCCTCGATATAGCTCATGATCCGGTCATAATGGCGCTGGTTCACGACTGATGTGTAGTCGTCATTGTCTTTCAGGCCCGACGGATACATCGTCTCAATGGCTTTGGTTGCCGCGCCCACAAATTCTGCGGTCTTTTCCTGCGGCACGAAGGCATAGTCTGGAGCCAGGCAGATTTGGCCTGCGTTCAAAGTCTTGCCCGCCATGATGCGGCTTGCCGCTTTTTCCATATTGGCCGACCGCCCGAGGATGACCGGGCTTTTCCCGCCAAGCTCCAGCGTCAGCGGCACGAGATTGTCTGCTGCGGCACGCATGACGTGGTGCGCAATCGACGTCGCGCCCGTGAAGACCATATGGTCAAAAGCAAGCTTGGAGAATTCCGCGCCCACTTCCGGACCGCCCGTGATGACCGCCACTTCTTCTTCGTCATAATACTGACCAATCAGCTGTTTCATCAGCTCTGAGGTCGCCTCGGTGAATTCCGATGGCTTGATCATCGCGCGATTGCCAGCAGCGAACACGCCCGCCAGCGGCGCGAAGGTCAAATTGACCGGGAAATTCCAGGGGCTGATCACACCGATCACGCCCTTTGGCTGGAACTGAAGCTCCGCGCGCGAGCCGAGCAAGCCAAGCGGAAATTCGACCTTGCGTTTCTCAGGCCGCATCCATTTGGCGACATGCTTCTTCGAGAATTTGAGCGCGCCGATAGACCCGGCAATATCGGTCAAATTCGACTGGTCCACAGATCGATGGCCAAAATCTTCCCGCATGGCTTCGGCCAGAGCGTCGCCATGCGTCACCAGAAGGTCGATGGACTTGTCCAGCCATTCGATTCGTTTCGAAACGGAGGGAATGCCGTCGCGAATATGTGCGGCTTTCTGGCGGCTCAGTATCGAGCTCATGCCGGATCCGGTAGCACTATCTAGGGCCATGTATTTCTTCCTTTGGGTCGTTTCCTCACCTGAGTGTAACGCGCATTGACCCCTGAACAAAATAAAAAACATTTCCGTTGGGTCAGGCGTTCACGCGGGCCAGACGACACAATAGGGTGTAAAAAAACGTCCATCGGGAGCGGAACACATGGCCTACACAAAAATTTCCTATGAGCTGAAAGGCGACATCGCCGTCATCAGCTTTGATGATCCAAGCACGCTGAATGCCTGCGGCGTCGATACAGCGCAGGAATTGCTCCACGCATTCGAAGTGGCAGCGGACGAGGCGCGTTGCACTATTCTGACCGGCTCAGGTCGTGGCTTCTGTTCCGGCGCGAATCTCGGCCCCGGCGGTCTCAGCGTACAACTCAGCCATGAAGGCTCCAAGCCAGATGCGGGGCGCGCCCTCACAACGCACTACAATCCGCTGATGCAGGCCATCAAGGAACATCCGCATCCGGTCATTACTGCCGTGAATGGTCCCGCTGCTGGCGTCGGCTGTTCACTCGCACTTGTTGGCGACATCGTGGTTTGCGCCCAGAGCGCCTATTTCCTTCAAGCCTTCCGCCGCATAGGCCTCGTACCAGATGGCGGATCGACCTGGCTTCTGGCCCGCACGATCGGCCGCGTGCGCGCAATGGAAATGGCGCTGTTCGGCGATAAGGTCCCTGCGGAAAAAGCGTTGGAATGGGGCATGGTCAATCGCATCGTTGAGGATGACCAATTGATGCCCACGGCTTTGGAAATGGCCGAGAAGTTGGCAACCGGCCCGACCATCGCCCTGTCTCTGGCACGCGAGCTGATCTGGAAAGCCTGCGAATCCGACTTCGACGAAGCCATCTACGACGAGCGCATCGCTCAACGCACTGCTGGGCGCACGGATGACTTCAAGGAAGGCGTTACCGCATTCCTCAAGAAACGCCCGGCAGAGTTTAAAGGGAAGTAGCCGGAAGGTTTATTTTTTGCCGTCCGTTTTCTCTTAACAATTGCGAAACGGCTTTGTCATATCCCTGTCCAGATTGGACGGGGACATTTCAATGACGACGGAATACCGATTGATTCACTTCAATTGCGCGCGCCCATTAGGCGCGTTCAACATGGAGAATGAATTCGTCCGGGTATTCATGGCAATTTTGCCCCGTATCTTCACTGACGCGGACTCGTTTGACGGCATGCATTGGCATACGCACGGCATCCGGCGCCCAAATGGTGACTGGTATGGCATGCAAGATGCCTTTCCTTATCCCCGCGACATGGCTGCGCCGGATGTGTGCACCATGGCTGGCTGGACATCGATCGAAGCCCTGAAAGAGTTCTCTTACAATGGACGCACACACCCACCCGGGATGCGCCGTCTGTCCGACAGTCTGGACCGCAGTGACGGGGCCAGCTTCGTACTCTGGTGGGCCCCGCGGGGTGAGCGCTTCTCGATGCAGGATGGCTGGGAGAGGCTGCAATCCCTGAGGCAGAACGGTCCGACAGAATCTGCGTTTTCCCTTGAGCGCCCGATCCGCAAACCGGTGGCAGCCTGATGCTGACACGGAGACTTGCACTCGGGCTTTTGGCGTCGATCCCATTGGCGGCGTGCGCCTCGTCGCCTGCGCCAGATGCCCGCCAAATCTATCTGGTCCGCCACGCAGAGAAAGCCGCCGGAGACGATCCGGACCTGACGGTTGTCGGTCGGGCCAGGGCTGATATTCTCGCAAACGAATTGAAGCAGGCCGGCCTTACAGCGATCTACTCAACCGATACCCGGCGCACGCGACAGACAGCTCTTCCAATTGCCAAGGCCACTGGCCTCACCGTGCTGCCCTATGACGCCGGTAATCTGGAGACCTTTGCGAACATGCTCCGCGCGACGCCCGGAAACATCCTCGTCGTGGGCCATTCCAACACCACGCCCGAACTCGTCAAAGCACTCGGCGGCAAACCCGGCGCGCCGATTGTCGAGGCCACTGAGTATGACCGCCTTTATGTACTGACTTCCAAAGGCCGCGGATTCCAGACAGAAATCCGCCGCTATGGAAACTAGCTACGTCAGGCTGGAAGGCCCAGCCGATAGACGCCCTTGAACACATCCGGATCCTCGACAGGTTTGCCTTTCCGATAGATCAAGACTGTGCCCGCCTTGTGCAGGCGCACGGCTTCTGCCCGCACATCCTTCAGCACACGTTGAAAATTCGCATCACTCACGGCGCGCGCTGCCTGTTCAGCACTGATCGTCTTGCCTGCACCAGCTTCTGTGGTCAGATCTAGAATCGCCTGCCTGACCGGGTTCGCTTTCTCCTCGCTCACCAGTCCACCGCCGCATACACGAGTTGCTGCAATTGTGGCCTGATCGGATAGGTGCCTGAAGGGATCATCTGTGTCGCCTGGATGACGACCATTTCTTCTTCGGGATCAATCCAGAAGAAGGTGGACGCAAGGCCACCCCAGCTGAAATTGCCCAGACTGGAAGGCTGCATCGAGGCAACCGGATCAGTCAGCACAGAGCCCCCGAGCCCGAAACCATTGCCTTCCATCCGCGCTTCGGAGAACGTCTTGTCTCCCATCTCCTTGATCGTCTTGCCATCCGGAAGATGATTTTGGCGCATGAACTCCCACGTCTTCGGGCTGATGATGCGGGCGCCGTCCAGCGTACCGCCACGCATCAGCATCAGGCAGAAACGGTGATAATCCCGCACGGTAGAGGCCAGACCGCCGCCAGCATTCAGTAGTTTCGGACGCTTGCTATAGAGCTTCGATTCCTTGCCAGCGGCATCGGACATCGATATCTCGCCAGTCAACGGATGCTTGTTGTAGCATGCCATCAACCGGTCAATCTTGCTCTCCGGCACCCAGAAGTCGGTATCATCCATGCCAAGTGGACCAAAAATACGTTCCCGGAAGAACTCATCGAGAGGTTGCCCCGCAACGATTTCGACAATCGCGCCGAGCACGTCAATGGAATGCCCATATCCCCATTGTGTACCAGGCGAGAAGGAGAGCGGCAGTTTCGCGATCCGCTGGCTCATTTCCAGCAAGGTTTCGGTCGGCGCACCGATCTTGTGCTTGCGATAGATCGCGTCAGGTTCGTCCTGCATCAGGAAGCCGTACGTGATTCCCGATGTATGCGTGAACAAGTCCAGGATTGTCATCGGGCGGTCAGGTGCGCGGGTCGTATAATCCTCGCGATTGCCTCCGTCGAAAACCTGGACGTCCGCGAACTCGGGAATGAAGCGCGACACTTCATGGTCCAGGCGCAACTTGCCCTCCTCGAACAGCATCATCGCCGCCAGCGACGTGACTGGCTTGGTCATGGAATAGATTCGGAAGATCGTATGCGGACCGATCGGTTCGCCTTCGCCAATATGCGTGGTGCCGGAATAATCCTCCAGCGCCACCTCGCCCCCGCGTGACACCAATGTCGCCACGCATGGTAATTTGCCTCGGTCGATATAGTTCTGCTGGAAATATTGCGGAATGGCTGCAAGCCGTTCGGCATTCAGGCCCACATCATGCGGGTCGGTCAAATCGTGTTCGAACATGGCTTAAAGTCTCCCGGCTTTGGCCGCCTTGGCCAATTCGCGTGCGATGATGATCTGCTGGATCTGGCTGGTGCCTTCATACAGGCGGAAGATGCGCACGTCGCGGTAGAATCGCTCGATGCCATAGTCGGAGACATAGCCTGCGCCGCCAAACACCTGCACCGCACGATCAGCCACCCGGCCGCACGCCTCGGTGGCAAACAGTTTCGTGGAAGAGGCGAGTAGGGTGACATCCTCGCCCGCATCGCGCCGACGCGCGGCGTCCATGATCATGCATTCCGCCGCATAAGTCTCAGCTTGACTGTCAGCGATCATCGCCTGGATCATCTGGTGGTTCATGATGGCCGTGCCGAATTGCTTCCGCTCGAGGGCATAATTCACCATCTCGCGGATCAGGCGTTTCGACACGCCCGTCGCTACGGCTGAGATGTGCAGGCGTCCCTTGTCGAGCACGCTCATCGCAACCTTGAAGCCTTCGCCTTCCTTGCCGATGATGTTCTCGGCTGGCACGCGGGCATCTTCGAAGATCACGTCACAAATGTGCGCGCCCTGCTGGCCCATCTTCTTTTCCGGCACGCCAACCGACACGCCCGGTGTGTCGCGCTCCACGACAAAGGCTGACACGCCCTTTGGGCCCGGCGTATCCACATCGGTCCGCGCCATGACTGTGAACAGGTCCGCCTTGTTGGCATTGGTGATGTAGCGCTTGGTGCCGTTCAGCACATAATGATCGCCGTCACGGATTGCCTTTGTGGTCAGGCTGCCCGCATCAGAGCCCGCTTCCGGCTCGGTCAGCGCAAAGCTCGCAATCAGATCGCCTGACGCGATGCCCGGCAGCCATTTTTCCTTCTGCGCGTCGGTCCCGAACAGGACGAGCGCCTGGCTCCCAATACCGATATTCGTGCCGGCCACACTGCGGAAGGCTGGAGAGGTCTGGCCGAGTTCAAACGCCACCAGCGCCTCGGTCTCCATGTCCAGCGCGAGGCCGCCATACTCTTCCGGCACCGCAATGCCGAACAGGCCGAGATTCTTCATCTCATCGACCACAGCCTGCGGAACTTCGTCCTCGTCGCCCACTTGCGCCTCGATCGGCACGCATTTCTCGGTCACGAAGCGGCGGACCTGCTCGATCAGCGCCGCGCGGATTTCGGCATCGAATGCCATACGATTTCCTCCGATTATATACCTTCCCGCGTAATCTATGCCCCAACGGCACGCTTGTCGAAGGGTGACTGTGCGGTATCGTGCCGGAAAAACAGCAGGGAGGCGGAATGACCGCAGAAACAGTCCAAACCGGGGAGTTTGCCGGCTGGCAGACATGGCCCGACGAGCCGTTTGAACACGATGCCGCCGGTCCGTTCTATTTCAAGATTGACGATGATGGCCCGGTCGCGGCCTTTCGGGCACAACGCAAGCATATGAATGCGGGCGGCGTGATGCATGGCGGCTGCCTGATGGCGTTCGGTGACTTCTCCCTGTTCGCGATCGCGCATGACGGCATGGAGGGCGAATATGGAGTCACGGTCGCCTTCACGTCTGAATTTCTGGATGGCGCGCTGGAAGGCGAATATATCGAGGCGCGCGGCGAAGTGCTCCGCAAGGGGGGCTCCATCACCTTCGTGCGCGGCCTTGTCACCGCGAATGGCCGACCCGTCCTCAACTTCTCCGGCACAATCAAGAAACGAAAGAAACGCACATGAGCCACCCGCCATATCAGGATCTCTCGCGCTCCATTGAAGGCAAGACCGCACTCATTACCGGCGCCGCCAGCGGCATGGGCCGCGCCACCGCCCACCTGTTCGCCCGCCAAGGCGCCAACGTCGCCGTGACAGACCTCAAGCAGGAAAATGTCGATGTCGTTGTTCAGGAAATCCGTGATGCTGGCTTCGCCAATGTGCAGGGCTGGGCGCTGGACGTCAGCGACAAGGACGCGATCAAGCGCGTCGTGGACGAGACGGCCGCGCATTTCGGCGGGCTGGAAATTCTCGTGAACAATGCCGGCTTCGCCAGGATGGCTGACGTTGCCGAGGACAGCTATGAAGACGCATGGGCCGACAGCATCAATGTCATGCTGACCTCCCACCAGCGCGCCATCCGCGCAGCGCTCCCTTACATGCGCAAGGCATGCTTTGGTCGCATCGTGAATATTGCGTCCACGGAAGGCCTTGGCGCCACGCCGGGCAATTCGCCCTATGTCGCAGCCAAACATGGCGTCATCGGCCTGACCCGCGGGCTCGCCGTCGACCTTGGTCGTGAAGGCATCACCGTCAATGCGATCTGCCCCGGCCCGATCCATACGGGCATCACCGCTGGCATCCAGGACGAGCACAAGGAAATCTACGCCAAGCGCCGCGTGCCTTTGCGCCGTTACGGCATCCCGGAAGAGGTGGCCAATATGACGCTATCTCTCGTCCTGCCAGCGGCCAGCTTCCTGACCGGCGTGCATATCCCGGTCGATGGCGGGATGAACATCAAGAACGCCTAGCCCGCAAAACCGCGTGCCTTCATGGCGTCGTACCAGCGACCGAGATTCTCGTGCTCCTTGTGCGGCGCCCATTTCATCACGCGGCAGAAGCCACAGGTGATGAACAGCGTAATGTCCGCAATCGAGAACCGGTCAGCCGCGAGATATTCGTGGTCGGCAAGGTGGGCATCAAACCGCTCAGCCATGCGCTTGGCGTTCTTCTCACCCTTGGCAGCGGCCTCGGCGCTCTGCGGGACTTCCAGCGGCGCCATCATCTCATGCGCATTGCGGAACCAGGTCGCGAACTGCACCATGAACATCAGCTCGACCCGGCGATCCCACATCTCGATCAGGGCCTTTTCCTTCGCGTCCGTTCCCATCAGGTTCGGCTCCGGGAAGACATTCTCGAAATAGGTACAAATCGCCCGGCTTTCGGTGACCTTGGTCCCATCATCCAGCACCAGCGCCGGCACCTGCGCAAACGGAGAGACCTCGCGATATTCCTTCGTCCGGTGCTCCTGTTTCATGATGGAGACTTCTTCCAGATCCACCGCGTCCAATTTGCCTTTCGCGCGCAGGAAAAAGACAACCCGGTCCGGATTGGGGGCCATGGGGCTATGATAGAGTTTCATCGGTTTCCTCCTAGAATGTTTTTCTCATGCCCAGCGTCGCATTCAGAGGTTCGCCAGGGAAGTAGCGTTCATTGCCAAAGGCGAGATCTGCCCGGTCGGCATATTTCTCATCTGTCAGATTCCGCACGATCAGGAACAGCTCGGCCGTTTCGCTGAGGGCCCACGCGCCCCGCGCGCCCAGCACAGTATGTCCGGGATAGGTCGTCGTGTTCGCCGGGTCGACAAAATATTCGCCGACATGATCAACATTCAGCGACAGCTTGATCGCGTCCGTCGCCTGCCAGTCCAGCGAGACATTGGCCAGCCATTCCGGCGCCGTGTCGATCTCGTTGCCGTCGCGGATGGTCTCGGTGCCGGAGCCGGTGATCCGGTCGAATGTATAGGTCTGGTCAGACCAACTGGCCGAGCCGGACACGCTCAGGGCAGGCGTCAGATCAAATGCCGCGGACATCTCAACGCCCTTGTGTTCGGTCGCCCCATCCGGAACGTTCAGCCCGTCACTGTCACGGAAGAAGAAATTGTCCTTCTCCATCCAGTAGGCCGCAACATCATATACCAGCCGACCGTTCAGCGCTTTGCCCCGCGCGCCAATCTCGACGCTGTCGAGCGTCTCTTCCTTCACCTGCCCGGCCACTTGCAGGCTTTGCAGGCGGTAGAGATCAGAGGCCTGCGGAGCGCGCTCGCCGCGGGCATAGTTCGCATAAAGATCGGTCACCTCCGTTACCGACCAGATCAGGCCCAGCTTCGGCGTCAGGAGGTCAAAATTATCGGTCCGGTCATCCGGCACATTGAACCGGCCATTGATGCCGGGCGCCACATCGGTCGAATAGTCATACTCATGCGCTTCCGCGCGCAGCCCAGCCAGCACGTGCACATCCTCACCCAGCGCAAAATCCAGCTCGCCCCAGACCGCCCCCATCAACGTGTCGACGGTGTAGTCATAGTGTTTGCCTTGCGGGAAACGCGAGTCGCCCGGAAAGAAGCCGAACGGTTCGGGCTGGATTTCAGTCAGCCAGCCGCTTGCAACATCAACATCCGCGCCCACGCGCCAGGTCAGGCTGTCGGAAGCCTCCCGCTCAAAGCGCGCCATCACACCCCCACCGGTCGAGCCATTCTTCTCCACGCCACCATTCGGCAGGAAGTGCTGTGCAAAGATCATCGACTGGGTGTGCGCATACGGCGTCAGGGTCAGCGTGCCGCCGCTGAGGTTTCGAGACAGCCGCGCGCCTGCCCGCGCCGACCACGCATCGCGGTAGGCTTCCGGGTTCGGATTGGATTTGGCAATGTCCTCATCCTTGTAGGCATCCGGCCCCTGTGCAAAGCCGGCCGTTTCCTGGTTGAGGTTTGACGCGGTGAGCCATGTCGTCGTGTCCCAGTCGCCCAGCATCCAGTCGCCGACCAGTGTCAGCTTCTGCTGGTCGACGCCGGTATTGTCGCGCCAGCCGGTATCCTTTTGTAGCGACACCGCCGCCAACCAGTGCTCTCCCTCGTCCAGCGTCACATCCGTACGCCAGCGACCGAGTGTGCCATAGCTCGCGACCACCTGGCCGCCGCTGCCGACTTCCGGCAAGATGACATTGACCAGTCCGTGCACGGCATTGGAACCGTATTTCGCACTGCCCGGCCCGCGCACGACTTCAATCCCGCTCGCCACTTCATGATGTGGCTCGAACAGACTGTTGACGTTGCCAAAAGCGGGCGAGCGCACCGGGATGCCATTCTCCATGATCAGGAAACTTCCCTGCCCGGCCCCTCCGGTCAGGACGGGTGAGCGGATTGCAACCAGATGCTCCTGCCCGGAATTCATCTGAATGTTCACACCGGGTAATTTATTCAGGATTTCCGCCGGATGATCGGCGAGGATCTCGTCGATCTCAGCAGCGTCCAGACCCGCAAGGCTCCCAGGATCGGTCTCTGTCCGATCACCCCAGACGCTCACCGGCGCCAAGCGTTCCTGTGCCAAAGAAGGCATAGCCGTTGCCATACCGCAGGCGGCCAGCAACCCAATTCGAAATCGTCTCATCTTCATATCCCGCACTCGTGCCAATCCCAGCCCTGAAGTCTAGGCCTGACCGTGCGGGAGGCGAGCGGAAAGATCAGCCACCCACACCTGCAAATAGCTGATATGGCAGCGCCCCGACCACCGCGCCAGAGAGACACGTCGCCAGCGTCCCCGCCAATAGCGTCCGCCAAGCCAGCGCCAGGAAATCATCCCGCCGCGCCGGTTCCACAATGCTCAGGCCGCCAATCAGGATGCCCATGGAGCCGAAATTCGCAAAACCGCAAATGGCGTGCGCCGTGATGATGCGCGTGCGCGGGTCCATTGCGTCCTGAGGCACTTCAGCGAGTTGCAGGAAGGCCACGAATTCGGTCAGCACCGTCTTCACGCCCATCAGCGAGCCCGATTGCGCCGCCTCGCCCATCGGCACGCCGATCATGTACATAAGCGGCGCGAAGATCCAGCCAAGGATACGCTCAATGGAGAGCGGTGCACCCGCCACATCCGGGAATGCGCCCAGCCCTGCATTGACCAGCCAGAGCAGCGCCAGCGCCGCGATCAGCATGGTCGCAATGTTCAGCACGATCTTCAGGCCGTCAGAGGCGCCCGTCGAAAAAGCATCCATCGTGGAAGAATAGCTGAAATCAGGTTCCTTCATCCGCTCGGTCGCGGGCGTCGTCTCCGGAATCAGGCAGAGCGCCACGGCCACCGCTGCCGGGGCCGCCATGATGGAGGCGGTCAGCAATTGTGCCAGCGGATTGTCCATCTTGCCTTCAAGGAACGCCCCATACACCACAAGCACACTGCCTGCGATGGTCGCAAAGCCCGCCGTCATCATGATCAGCAGCTCAGACCGGGTCATACCCTTGATGTAGGGCCGGATCAGAACCGGCGCCTCGGTCATGCCCATGAACACATTGGCCGACACGGCGAGAGACGTCGCCCCGCCAAGGCCCATCGCGCGCTGAAAGATATAGGCGAACCCGTTTGTGACCCATTGAAGGATGCGCCAGTGCCAGAGAATGGCGGACAGCGCGGCGACGACGATCACGATTGGCAGAATCTGGAAGAAGAACAGCGGCGGCGGCGACCCATCCATCAATTGCTGCGCGGCCACATTGTCACCGACATACCCGAACACAAAGCTGGTGCCGGCCCGCGTCGCATTTTGCAGGCCATCGACCACGTCATTGGCCTTGAACAGGATCGCCCGCACAAAGGGGATGCCAAACAGGATCAGCGCAAACACGAACTGCATGATCGTCGCGCCGATGATCAGCCGGAACGGAAACAGTTTCCGCTTCTCTGACAACACCCAGCACACACCATAGATCAGCAAGATGCCGAGCAGCGCCCGCGCATTGTCCCAGCCCCATTCATACCCTGCGATGAAAAGCATTCGCCGCTCCCTTTCCCCAAAACTGTCACATTCAGGCTTAGCGGCGCCTTGGCCGGAGGGGAAGTATTCATGTGCGCAACTGCGTGTAACTCCCCCAGCCTGCCCATCCTTCGACTTCGCTCAGGTTGAGCGCTGCAACCTGGCAGCTGAGTGCGGACTCATCCTGAGCGAAGTCGAAGGATGGGCGAAGTCGAAGCACCGGCGCGGGAGACCAGGGCCCGGCCCTCTCCCAACGTCCGGCTTGCGCCGCCCGATTGTGCCTGCTCAACTGCCTCGCATGGAAACGCTCATCCCCATCGCGCACGAAATTGCCGACAAGCTCATGACGCGCGGCGAAACCGTCGCCATCTCGGAATCCTCGGCTGGCGGCCTCATCTCGGCGGCGCTACTCGCCGTGCCCGGTGCCTCGACCTATTATCGCGGGGGTGGCGTCATTTACACGCCCAAGGCATTCAAACATCTGCTCGGCCTGACACGGGAAGATATTGGCGACATGCGCTCCTCGACCGAGCCCTACGCCCGTCTGCTGGCCAACACCATTCGCGGCAAGCTCGCCGCCGATTGGGGGCTCTGCGAGACCGGTGCCTCAGGCCCAACCGGCAATGGCTATGGCGACGCCGCAGGCCACACCTGCATCGCCGTAGTCGGCCCGAACCGGTTCGAGATCTCCACCACTTTGGAGACCGGCCTCAGCGACCGCCCGGAAAACATGCGCCTCTTTGCAAAAGAGACGCTCGAAGTCTTCCTGGCGGCGCTGGGCTGATACCTAGCCCAGCTTGCAGACGCAGAGCTTGTTGCCGTCGGGGTCCCGGAAATAGGCACCGTAGAAGTTTGGCAGGCGTTGGCCCGGCTCGCCTTCACAGGTGCCGCCCATTTCTAGCGCTTTCTTGTAGGCGCGGTCGACGGTCTCATTATCCTTGCAGCCAAGCGCTGGCATGACGCCGTTTCCGACCGTCGCCGCTTCGCCATCATAAGGACCGCCAATCGCGATCATCGGCTGGCCGGGGCCGGTGCCATAAAATTGCAGCCGGTCATTGGCGAAGACGCGTTGCCCGCCCAGTTCCCCCATGACCGCGTCATAGAATTCGACGGCCTTGTCCTTGTCGTTTGATCCCAGTGTTACATAAGCCAGCATGACGATCCTCCCTGGATACTTTTCTTCGGTTGGCCGAAACGCAATCACGGCGCGGCAATCCGCGCAAGAGGTGACGCTACGGGTATGCTTGACGTTTACGTCAGCGTTTGGTCTGACACGAGGCAGAACAGTCAAGGAATGAGGAATAGTCCCATGTCAGATATCCGTTTCGACGATCGCGTCGCCATTGTCACCGGAGCCGGTGGCGGTCTCGGCCGTTGCCACGCGCTGGAACTCGCCCGCCGCGGCGCGAAAGTTGTCATCAACGACCTCGGCGGCACGCTGGACGGCACCGGCGGAAATTCCGAAGCGGCCGAAGCCGTTGTGAAGGAAATCGAGGCCATGGGCGGCGAAGCCATTGCGAACGGATCGTCCGTTTCCGACGAGGCTGGCGTCAAGAAGATGATCGATGACACGATGGCCAAGTGGGGCCGCATCGACATCATCATCGCGAATGCCGGAATCCTGCGCGACAAATCTTTCTCCAAGATGACCCAGGCCGACATCGATCTCGTAATTGACGTCCATCTGCGCGGCAGCTTCATGCCGGTCCACGCAGCCTGGAACATCATGAAAGAGCAGAATTTCGGCCGCATCGTCGTGACCACATCCTCGACCGGCCTCTACGGCAATTTCGGCCAGGCCAACTATGGGGCTGCCAAGCTCGGCGTGGTGGGCATGATGAACACGCTGAAAATTGAAGGCGCGAAAAACAACATTAAAATCAACGCGGTTTGCCCGATTGCTGCAACTCGCATGACCGAGGGCCTGATGCCCGACGAAGTGCTCGCCCAGCTCAAGCCGGAATATGTCACGCCCGGCGTGATGAACCTCGTCAAGGATGAAGCCCCGACCGGCATGATCCTGTCAGCCGGTGCCGGTGCCTTCTCGATGGCGCGCATCGTTGAGACCGAAGGTGTGTTCGTTGGCCAGGGTGAAGGTCTGTCGGCTGAAGCCGTTGCGGCGAAATGGGACCAGATCACCGATGTCTCGACCACGAAGCCTGCCTTCCAGTCTGGCGGCGAGCACGGCCAGAACATCTTTGCGGCTGTCGCAGCCGGCATGAAAGGCTAGGCTCCGGCTTGCCAAATACGCGATTGGGGCGCAGGTATCTCCCGTAAAAGGGAGATCACCATGCGCCTCATCGCTCTTGTTCTGTCTGTCACGCTCCTCACCGGCTGCGCCTGGTTCGAGAAGCCCCCGGAAGACACTATACTTGTTGAGGTTGAGCCAATTCCCTCGCCTCCCCCAACGCAACTGCCGCCTGGCCCACCAATCGCAGGTGTTGGTGAAACCTGCGGAGGCATTGCCGCCATCCAGTGTAGAGATGGCTTGTTCTGCAAAATGGATGACGGGGCCTGCCGCAACATCGCAGATGCGGCCGGCGTCTGCACCGAAGTCCGCTCGATGTGCACACGCGAATATCGCCCGGTCTGCGGCTGTGACGGGAAGACCTATGGCAACAAGTGCGAAGCCCACGCCGCGATGACAAGCATCGCCAGCGAAGGCCCCTGCATGCTGGAAACGTCTGAGGAGTAATACCTCAGACTATTCCTGCATCGCCTTGAGATACATGGAATTTACCGGCTTCGAGAAGACGCGCTCGACCATCGGGATGAAGAATTCCAGCGGCTCGCTCTCATAGTCCGGATCGAACGCGGCTTGATCGTAGAGATGGCAGAACTGCGCGCAATATTCGTAATGCGGGCTGTCCTTGAAATGCTCCCGCAGATTCCGGTCCAGCCCGATATGGTGGAAGAAGTAATAACCCTGGAACGCGCCATGATTGGCCACCATCCAGAGATTGGCCTCTGACACGAACGGCTTAAGGATCGCGGCGGCCACATCCGGATGATTGTAGCTGCCCAGCGTGTCGCCAATATCGTGAAGCAGCGCGCAGACCACATATTCCTCGTCGCGGCCGTCGCGATGCGCGCGGGTCGCGGTCTGGATGGAATGTTCCAACCGGTCGATCGGGAAGCCACCATAATCGCCATCGAGCAGGCGCAGATGGTCGATCACGCGCTTGGCGAGCCCCTTGTTGAAGCTCTTGGAATGCTCAACGATGATATCCCAATCATCCTTGGTGCCTTCCAGCATTTCGCGAAACTTCGCGCGTTCGCCCATGTCGTGTCCGTCGGCCATGCTTTCCTCCTGATATTTTCAGGCAGAATACACCGATGACGCCCGCGTCACAAATGGAAACGCCCCTGAAGCCATAAGCTTCGAGGACGCCTCTATGCGATGCTGGCCTGCACTCAGTCCCAGAGAGAGCCAAGTGCCAAACGCTGGCGCCAGGTAGTGCGCGGTGGCACATGCGCAGGCCCGCAATCCGGACAGACATGATCGTGCAACCGCTGGGACAAGGCCCAGGCGGATTCCCCGGTCCTGACACCAACCGCGGTGAGCACATCGATCAGCTGACGCAAATGCGCGTCACTCAGATCGTCATTGCCCTTCAGCAACGCCTCGGCCAGTCTCCAGCCGGCCACATCCTGGCGCAGGGCCAGAGCCACCGGTGGGCTCGACGATTTGCGAACCGCGTAAACCGCCATCCGGCCCATGGCGAGGTCGGCGGCAAAGTCTCGCAAGCAATTGCGGAACTCCAACGCCATCTCGTTCAGCGCCTTTCGGGTCCGGACCGGTTCGAACCAGTCCGGCAGGGCGGGTGGAGCCAGCACCCGTCCAAACTCGACCGGCTGCAGGGCTTCGGCCGCCATGTCGAACAGGGCCAACGCGCTGTTTGCACGCTCCCAACGCTGGACCAGACGAGACGCTCCGCTCGCCCCGTGGATTAGCCGTGCGAGCTGGTAGGCTGAGGCGAGGTCTTCCACAGCTTGGGGCGTTTCGGGCAAGTTCGCCACGATACCCGGAACCCGCAAGGCTTCCGGCACCGCCACGATCACGCCCAGACGATCGGCTCGAATCTGCGGCATGTGCCGCAAGACTTTCACCGCTTCAGGATCTGCAAACAAGCTGAGTAAGTTGGCATAGTCACCCACCTCCCACAATTGTTCACCCATCCGGCCGAGTGCCTTCATCAGGCCGCCCGGCGCATCGCCGCGCATCAGGATACGCGCAAGCTCGGCGTCGCGGGCGCGTTCCACCACTCGCACGATATCCATGCCATCATCTCTGGTGCTGCTCCAACGCCGCTCCAGCAGAATTGCCGCCGCATGGCGCCGTGCCGACGGCAGGGTCAGGAACCCGGCATGCGGCACGGGCCAGAAACGAGCAATCCGCTCTGCGTGGGGGCCGGCAATATAGCCCAACAATGGCGTCGCTGCCGACGGCTTGCCAAACAGCAAGACACCAGCACGGGTCATGGGCGCGCCCATGATCCACCTCCTTTCATATCTTCCGACAACTGAACTCTTCAGAATCGGACTATCGAAATTCAATCTGTGATTATATCAGGAGGCGACCGGCCAATGCGCGGGAGCCGCTGATAGCGCTCCCCGCATCTGCAAGGAGCTGTTTGTCGTATTACAACTCAGCTTCATCTTGTTTCTTTCGGTTGGTCTGCCAGGCCTTCCGTAAACGCACGAACGGCCTGACAGGAATTGGGCGTATAATCCAAAGCGCGACAATGTGTCAACCTTTGACGCAAACGATTTGTTTCAACGTGTGAACCACCTCCACCAGATCAGTCTGCGCCGCCATGACTGCGTCGATGTCCTTGTAGGCCATTGGCGTTTCGTCAATCACGCTGGAATCTTTCCGGCATTCGACGCCATCCGTTGCCGCCCGGTGGTCCTCGACCGAGAACCGCCGCTTGGCTTCAGTCCGGCTCATGGCACGGCCTGCCCCGTGCGAGCACGAGCAGAAGGAGTCGGCATTGCCCTTTCCGCGAACAATGAAGGATTTCGCCCCCATTGAACCGGGAATGATCCCCAGTTCGCCCTTCCCGGCACGGACGGCCCCCTTGCGGGTCACCCAGATGTCCGCCCCGAAATGGTGTTCCCGCTCCACATAATTGTGGTGGCAGTTCACCGCCTCCTTCTCCAGCGAGAAGGCCGGAAAATGCTCACGCAAGGCAAACAGGACACGGTCCATCATCACCTCGCGGTTCAGGCGAGCATAGTCCTGCGCCCAGCTGACCGCATAGGTATAGTCGTCGAACAGGTCTTCTCCTTCAACAAAGAAGGCGAGATCCTTGTCCGGGACATGATAGCCCAGCACGCGCCGCTCCAGTGCCTCACGCGCCTCCCGGATAAAGTAGGCACCCAGAATGTTCCCGGTCCCGCGCGATCCGGAGTGCAGCATGACCCAGACTCGGTCCACTTCATCGAGACACAGTTCGATGAAATGGTTCCCGCCGCCAAGCGTCCCCAGCTGTTTGGCGAAGGCCGTCCGCTGGATGCGCTTGTGCTTCTTCAGGATCACGTCGAGCCGCTCCACCATGCCGGAGGCCCGAAGCGCCGTGGCTGCACGCGCCGGAGTTTCCTTGTGGCTGCCACCGCGCCCATTTCCCACAGGCACCTTGCGTTCGATCTCACTACGGATGGCCGACAAGCTATCAGGCAAGTCAGTTGCCGTCAGGCTCGTCCGGATGGCCATCATCCCACAGCCAAGATCGACTCCGACCGCCGCCGGGATGATCGCCCCCTTGGTGGGAATGACCGAGCCGACCGTTGCGCCGCGCCCGAAGTGGACATCGGGCATCACGGCAAGGTGGCTGTGAATGAACGGCAAGCCTGCAACATTCTCAAGCTGTGTACGGGCTTGTGGTTCTACAGGCACACCCTTTACCCAGGCCTTGATACGTCCGCCGGCGCGGGTTTCGATCACTTCAAATTCACTCATTGGTCTCAGCTTCGTTTCACGAAGCTCCTCCTGACAAGCCCTCCACGCGTCTCCATCGGGTTCGAAAGACAAAAAAACCCTCCGGGCGAAAACGCGCGGAGGGCGGCATAAGACCGAAAAACGGTCCCCGGGCTGATGATCAGCCCTATCCAGCAACCTCCATGCGGCAGCATGCGCAACCCAGTTGTAGGGTGCGTTCATATGCCTGGAAATTTGAGTTTGGCCGTTTCATGGGTCCGTCCTCGGGCTGGAATGAGCGCGCCTTATGATCGTGAGAATACGAGGCGTCAATCAAAAACTGGAAAAGCCCCGAACGAAGATCATCCGAGGCCTGTCTAATTTTTCCGAATCCGCCTTGTGCGACAAGGCTCTATACACTTTGGCGGACAACCGGAAAAAATCTCGCCGCGTGGTCTATTCCGTTGCCGATGATGCCGATACCGCCAATGATCATGCCTTGCTGAAACAGGTATGTCATGAAGTCCGGCGATCGTGAAAACCTTATCCGGCGCAATCTGCGCCTGAATATCCGAGGTCATCAATTCGCCTCTCAGGGGTGTCTGGAACTCCCCGCTCGATTAACAGGCCTTGATGACGCTTTCTTTGGCCCCGCCAGGGCATTCCGACAAAACATGAAACATGCGCTTTTTCGCGACTATTGCAGCTGATCCTGACGGGATTTTACGTATTTCGTGCTAGTCTTAGAGGTTCAAGTAATGAATTGGAAAAGCAGAAGCGCTATCCTTGCAATCAAATTACTTTTTCTTGGCGGTCTTTTCGCCAGCGTAGCGTGAACACCAGAACGGGACCCTATTGGAATGCAATCGACCTCGGTAGTCATTCCGACCTGCAACAGAGCGTCTCTTCTTGCGGATTCCCTGAAGTCCGTTTTTGCCCAGACCGTACAGCCGGATGAAGTCATCCTGATAGATGATGGATCGACCGACAACACGCCGGACGTCGCAGCGCGCTACCCGCAGGTGCGCTATGTGCGCACTGAAAACCAGGGCAAGTCCGCGGCCATCAATCTGGCCATGACGCTGATGACCGGCACCCGGCTCTGGGTTGTTGACGATGACGACATCGCCTGCCCGGACGCCCTCCAAAAACTGGGGGCTGCGCTCGACGCCAACCCGTCCGCTGGCTTCAGCTATGGACGCCATGACCGGTTCACCGACCCCGCAAATGGCGGCGAGCGAGTCTGGCAGGACACCGGCTACTGGCGGGAGTGTCACCCGCGTGACTTCCTGATCGCCACGATGGAAGACATGTTCACACACCAGTCTGGCATGCTGTTCCAAAAGACGCTGCTGGATGCGACTGGCCCGTTCGATACCGGGCTCAAGCGCTCGGTCGATTATGACTATATTCTCCGCGCAGCGCGGATCAGCACCAGCGCCGCCTGCCCCGCCATCGTCTTCCACCAGCGCCAGCATGATGGGGATCGCGGCTCAGGCGCGAACAGATTTCCAGCTTCGGAACTGGTGCGTCGCTGGATCCAGCATGACCAGATCATCTTCAAGCGCATCTACGAGACCTGGGCGCTCGACGAATTCCTGCCGCGGGGCGAGAGTGTTGTCGGCACCCCCAGTAAGCGTCAGGCGCTGATTCAACGAGGCGCCATCATGGCACGCAAGAAATTGTGGGATCATGCCATGCGGGACTTCGCGAATGCGGCGCTCCTGATGGATCTCGATCTGACTCAGGCAGAACGTGCAATCGCCCGGCGAGGGAGCCAGTCGAAATATGGTATCCAGGAATTGCTGGACGATCATGTGATTGGTCAGGGCTTGCGGGATGTCGCTGGCCTGTCCCGTAACGGCGCGGAACTCATTGGCGAACTCGCGACCGGTTTTCGGTGGCGTATCCGGGACGAGTTGACAAGCGGCCACCCCCGCAAGGCCTCGCGACTGCTCCAGCTCTATATCACGCTGACCTCGTCAGCCTTTCATAATTCCCGGCCAACTGATTCCCCCTGGTATCCGGACGACCTTCTGACAGAGCCACATAAATCGCCCGGCAAGTAGGTGTGGAACCGGGTCAGTGATCCCACGAATCCATCTCAGAGCACGTCTTCATAGAGCGCCAGCGCATCGTCATACGTGACAAGACGGGGGTTGTTCTTCATCAGGCGCTCATTCTTGACCGCATCCTCAGCCATTTTTGGCAAGTCATTGTGATTGACGCCAACCTCGGTCAGCTTCAGGGGCGTGCCGCTTTTCGCGCACAGCTCCACCATATGGTCGATAAAGGCACTCGCGTCCTGGGCCACGCCAACGACGGGACCGAGATCCGCATAGTCCTTGGCGGCGACGACCGCATTGAACCGCAAGACCGGCGACAGCATCAGCGCATTCGACACACCATGCGGCACATGGAACAGCGCGCCCAGCGGATAGGCCATCGCATGAACGGCCGCGACCGGCGCATTGCTGAAGGCCTGCCCGGCGAGCGTTGCTCCGATGCACATGGCCTCGCGCGCTTCGATATCATCCGGGTGCTCACATGCGCGCAACAGATTCCCGGCCAGCAGGCGCAGGCCTTCCTTGGCGAGTGCACCCGAGACCGGATTGCGCAACAGCTTTGACGTATAGGATTCGATGGCATGAACCATCGCATCGATCCCGGTTGCCGCCGTCACACCGCGCGGCGCGGTCAGCGTCAGCATCGGATCGACAATGGCGAGATCAGCAAACAACTGGTCTGACACGACTCCGATCTTCTTCATGTCATCTGACGTGACGATGGAGATCGCGGTGACCTCTGACCCGGTCCCTGCTGTCGTTGGTAACAGCACCAGCGGTGGGCGCGAGCCTTTCACATTGCCGACGCCGTAGACGTCTTCCAGCGATTGCCCGGAATCCATCAGCACGGCAATCAGCTTTGCGGTATCCAGTGACGAGCCTCCGCCCAGCCCGATCACGCCATCGGCGCCATGTTCGCGAGCCGCAGCGACCGCATCGCGGATCGTGGCAGCGGGCGGGTCGGCAACGACCTTGTCATAGACAAACACTTCAAGACCCGCATCGCGCAGGCTTTCCAGCGCGCCCTCCACCAAGCCGGCTGCGATAACGCCTTGGTCCGTCACGAAGACCGGGCGTTTCATGCGATCACTGACCAGCTTGCCGAGTTGGGCAGCACTGCCCCGTTCGAACAGGATGTGCGGCGGCGTCTTGAAGCTGAATCCCATCGGTATTTCTCCCATTTTCACTACAGGCTTACGCCTATCGGGCCTGAACAGTAAATGTTGCAGATTGCCCGAAAATCGCACGGTCTGTCATGTCGTACACACGAAAACCCTTTGCCCAAATGCAAGAAACCCCGGACCAGCGGTCCGGGGCTCCTGAAACAATTCGAATACAGCGAGGAAAGACTAGCCTTCCATCGACTCCATTTCGGCTTCGTGACGTGCACGATCCGCAGCACCCTTGGCGCTCTCGTCACGGTCGACCAGTTCCAGAACGGCAACCGGTGCGTTGTCGCCATGGCGGAAGCCAGCTTTCAGAACGCGGGTATAGCCGCCATTACGGTCCTTGTAGCGCTCGCCCATCACGTCGAACAGCTTGCGGACAGCCGCTTCGTCACGGACCTTCGAAAGGGCCTGACGGCGTGCGTTCAGGTCGCCCTTCTTGGCGAGGGTCACCAGCTTGTCCATGAGCGGAGCCATTTCCTTCGCCTTCGGAAGGGTGGTCACGATCTGCTCATGCTCGATGAGGCTAGCAGCCATGTTCGCGAACATCGCCTTGCGGTGCGATGTCGTCTTGTTCAGTTTACGGTATCCAAGGCGATGGCGCATTGTCGTGTTCCTTAAGGAGGTGGTCAGGCCCCCGATTACTCAGTGGGCTAGAGGTGGTCGTCGTATTTCTTGGCGAGGCCTTCGATGTCTTCCGGCGGCCAATCCGGCACTTCCATGCCGAGGTGCAGGCCAAGACCGGCGAGGACTTCCTTGATCTCGTTCAGGGATTTGCGGCCGAAGTTCGGCGTGCGCAGCATCTCTGCTTCGGACTTCTGGATGAGGTCACCAATGTAAACAATGTTGTCGTTCTTCAGGCAGTTTGCCGAGCGAACGGACAGTTCAAGCTCGTCGACTTTCTTGAGCAGGACGGGGTTGAAGCCTAGATCGGTTTCTTCTGTCTGTGCGCCCGTTTCCACGGTCGGCTCTTCGAAGTTGATGAACAGTTGCAGCTGATCCTGCAGGATACGCGCGGCATAGGCCACGGAATCTTCCGGCGTGACAGACCCGTCTGTCTCGATGTCGAGGGTCAGTTTGTCATAGTCGAGAACAGTACCCTCACGGGTGTCTTCGACCTGATAGCCAACGCGGCGGACCGGGCTGTAAATCGCGTCAATCGGAATATAACCGATTGGGGCATCTTCCGGACGGTGCGCCTCGGCCGGGACATAGCCCTTGCCGGTCGCAACGGTGAATTCCATGCGCACTTCAGCGCCATCATCCAGAGTACAGATCACGAGATCCGGGTTCAGGATCTTGGTGTCACCGGAGGTTTCGATCTGGCCGGCTTTGACTTCGCCCGGACCTTTCGCCTTCAGCACCATGCGCTTTGGCGTGTCGCTCTCCATGAAGATCGCAACCTGCTTCAGGTTCAGCACGATCGTCGTGACGTCTTCGCGAACACCCTGGATCGCAGAGAATTCGTGAACGACATTGTCGATCTGAACGCCGATGATCGCAGCACCTTGCAGGGACGACAGCAGCACGCGACGCAGCGCGTTGCCGAGAGTCGTACCATAGCCACGCTCCAGCGGCTCAATGACGAGCTTGGCTTTGCGCTTGGCATCGTATCCGGCCTGGACGACAGGACGGTTCGGGCGGATCAGCACTTTCCAGTTACGGTCGTTGACGTTGGTGGGTTCGATGTCTGCCATGGGCGACGGATCCTCAGAATGGGTCAGGCGACATGAAATTATGCCGCCAATAAATACGAACTAGACGCGGCGGCGCTTTGGTGGGCGGCATCCGTTGTGCGGAATTGGCGTCGTGTCTGTGATAGCCGTAACGGTCAGGCCAGCAGCCTGAAGAGCGCGCAGTGCGCTCTCGCGGCCCGAACCTGGTCCACGCACGCTGACTTCAACAGTCTGCATACCGTGATCCATGGCCTTCTTTGCGGCATCTTCTGCCGCCATCTGGGCTGCGTAAGGCGTCGACTTGCGCGAGCCCTTGAAGCCCATCATGCCGGAGGACGACCACGAAATCGTGTTGCCCTGGGCATCCGTGATGGTGACCATGGTGTTGTTGAAGCTGGAGTTCACGTGAACAACACCAGAGGTGATGTTCTTGCGCTCTCTCTTGCGGACGCGGGTCGTTTCACGAGCCATTGAAGACTATCCTATTTCTTCTTGCCGGCGATCGGCTTAGCCGGGCCCTTGCGGGTACGGGCGTTGGTGTGCGTACGCTGACCGCGAACCGGCAGTTTACGGCGGTGACGCAGGCCACGGTAAGAACCGAGATCCATCAGGCGCTTGATGTTCATCGACGTATCGCGGCGAAGGTCGCCTTCGACGAGATAGTCGGCATCGATCGTTTCACGGATCTTGATGACTTCGGCATCCGTCAGCTCGTTCACGCGACGGGTCGACTCAACGCCAACCTTCTCGATGATCTCACGGGCCATGGATGGGCCGATGCCATGAATGTACCGCAGCGCGATTTCCACGCGCTTGTTGGTCGGGATGTTAACGCCTGCAATACGGGCCAAGGCCGATCTCCTAAGCGGACTGTTCATACATAAAGAGCGCGCCAAGGCGGAAACATCCGTCCTGCGCGCCGGCGATTAAGCCTAAAGCTAAGAAACGAGGCTTATAACGATGGAAATTAACGCGTCAACCGCGGAATCCCACCTTTACGCCGTCTCTTTCAGGGCCGCGTCGATTGCGGTTGCAACCGCCTCGATTGAGCCCATTCCGTCGACTTCCACGAGGATACCACGCTCGGCATAAATAGGCACCAGAGGCGCTGTATCTTCGTAGTATTTTTCGAGGCGTTTCGAGAACGTCTCGGGATTGTCATCCTTGCGGCCCTGTTCTTCGAACCGCTTGGTGACACGTGACAGCAGCTTGTCATCATCGACAAGGATGCGGATCACGCGATTGACGGCTTCACCGCGGGATTCGAGTAGACGATCCAGCGCTTCAGCCTGACCGACTGTGCGTGGGAAACCATCAAAGATGAATCCCGGCGCGCCGGCCTGAACTTCCAATTGCTCGTCGATCAGGGCGATGACGATCTCGTCGGAAACGAGGCTGCCTTCATCCATGATCTGGGCAACTCTTTCGCCGAGTTCGGAGCCAGACGCGCGCGCCGCGCGCAGCATGTCACCGGTAGAGAGTTGAACGAACCCCCGCTCTTCGACCAGGCGTTGCGCCTGCGTGCCTTTTCCGGCCGCTGGCGGCCCGAACAGAATTAGGTTCATCTCTTACGACCCCCGAGTTTCGACTTCTTGATCATGCCCTCATACTGGTGCGCGATCAAATGCGACTGAATCTGTGTCACTGTATCCATCGTAACAGATACAACGATCAGAAGAGAAGTACCGCCAATATAGAAAGGTATCTCTGGGAAATATCGCCGCAGGAGTTCAGGAAGGATACAGACGAACATCAGGTACAGGGCCCCAATGGTCGTCAGTCGGGTCAAAACATAGTCGATATAGGCCGCCGTGTTCGAGCCAGGACGGATACCGGGAATAAATCCGCCATACTTGCGCAGATTGTCCGCCGTCTCTTCCGGATTGAACATGATGGAGGTGTAGAAGAAGGCAAAGAAGATCACCATCGCCCCGTAAGACGTGATGTAGGTCCACGAACCCGGCGCGAAATGCGTCGCCAGCCAGCCCAGAACGCCACTCACAGCGCCGGAGGCTTCGGCATCGGCCGGATTGCCACCCAGGAAGCCCACCGCCGTCAGCGGCAGCATCAGCAGCGCAGAGGCGAAGATTGGCGGGATAACACCAGACGTGTTGATCTTGAGCGGCAGGAAGCTCTTCTGGCCCTGGGCAACACCGTGGGCCTGCTGTCGCTTCGGATACTGGATCAGCAGCCGCCTTTGCGAGCGCTCCATGAAGACGATGAAGACAACCAGCGCGATCACCATGGCCGCAATCGCCACCACAAACGCCACGTTCACAGAGGTCGTGCGCGCCTGCGAGATCAGGTTGAAGATCGCCTTTGGCATTTCAGCGATAATGCCCGCGAAGATGATCAGCGAGATACCGTTGCCGATGCCGCGCGCCGTGATCTGCTCACCCATCCACATCAGCAGCATCGTGCCGCCGGTCAGCGTCACAACGCCGGTCAGGATGAAGAACCAGGACGAGATGCCCTCAATGCGCACAGCGGCAAGGCCGCCAGCAATTGCAAAGGACTGGACCAGCGCGAATCCCAGTGTGAGGTAACGCGTATACTGGTTGATCTGCTTGCGGCCGGACTCGCCTTCCTTCTTCAACTTCTCAAGCGTTGGAGAGGTCGCGGTCAGCATCTGGATGATGATCGAGGCCGTGATGTAAGGCATCACGTTCAGGGCGAACACACCCATCCGTTCCACCGCGCCGCCGGCAAACATGTTCATGTTGCCAAGCAAGCCATCGGACTGGCTCTCGAAGAATTGGGCGTATTGCTGCGGGTCGAGTCCCGGCAGCGGGATGAACGTCCCGAGCCGGTAGAGGATCAAAATCCCGAGAGTAAACAGGATCCGGCTCTGCAGGTCCTTGGCTTTTGCAAAGCTCCGGAAATTCATGTTCCGAGCCATTTGTTCGGCAGCATTCGCCATGGGCCGCTTGACCTCCCTGAAAAAGCGTTCGCCGCCTAAATCGGCGGCGAAACAGTATTTGTGAAGGGGTTACCGGTAAAAACCGCCGATTATTCGTCAGCAGTCTCTTTAGCCGGCCCCGTGACGGTGACTTTACCGCCAGCCTTCTCAACAGCTTCAATAGCTGCCTTCGAGGCGCCTGTCACAGTGATATTCAGATTCTTTGGTGCGTCACCTTTGGCAAGCAGACGCACGCCATCGCGCACATTGCGAACCAGACCAGCGGCCACCAGCGACTCTTCGGTCACATCCTTGGCATCCAGCTTGCCAGCGGCAATCGCCTTGCCGAGACGGCCAAGGTTCACCCAGGCATGGGACTTGGAGTTACGCGCCGTGAAGCCGCGCTTTGGCAGACGCATGTAGATCGGCATCTGGCCGCCTTCAAAGCCATTCACGGCAACGCCGGAACGAGCCTTTTGGCCTTTGACACCGCGACCAGCCGTCTTGCCCTTGCCAGAGCCGACGCCGCGGCCAACGCGCAGGCGGTTCTTTGTTGAGCCCTCAGCGGGAGACAATTCGTTCAGTTTCATCGGTCTATCTTTCGATATCGTGCGGCTGCGAATGGTGGCGATTACTCGCCAACCACCTCAACCAGGTGAGCCACCTTGCGGATCATGCCCCGCACGGACGGCGTATCTTCGAGTTCCTTGGTGCGGCCGACCTTGTTCAGGCCCAGCCCCATCAGGGTCTGGCGCTGCTCAGGACGACGGCCAATCGGGCTGCCAACCTGGCGGACAGTGACTTTGCTTTTAGCCATTTTCGTGCCCTTCCCTAGTTCGTCGCGTCAGCCATGCCGGCTTCGGACGCGCCATCATTGCGGCGACCGACGACATCCTGAACCTTCAGGCCACGCTTGGACGCAACGGTCCGCGGGCTGTTCTGCTCTTTAAGCGCATCAAACGTTGCACGCACCATGTTGTAAGGGTTGGAGGAACCGATCGACTTGCCGACCACGTCCTGAACACCCAGAACTTCCATGACAGCACGCATCGGACCACCTGCGATCACGCCGGTACCTGGAGGCGCTGCACGCAGCACAACCTTGCCTGCGCCGTGACGGCCACGGCCATCATGATGCAGAGTGCGACCTTCGCGAAGCGGCACGCGAACCATGTTTCGCTTGGCTTCTTCTGTGGCTTTGCGGATCGCTTCAGGCACTTCGCGGGCTTTACCCTTGCCGAACCCTGCGCGGCCCTTCTGGTCACCAACGACAACCAGGGCTGCAAAACCGAAATTCTTACCGCCTTTGACCGTCTTCGCGACGCGGTTGATACCAACCAGCTTGTCGACGATGTCGGACTGCTCCTCGTCGCGATCGCGATTCCGGCGGCCTCTTCCTCTTTCTTCAGCCATAGGGCCTCTCCTTAGAATTTGAGACCGCCCTCACGGGCGGCGTCTGCCAGGGCTTTCACCCGGCCGTGGAACATGTAACCGCCACGATCAAAGACGACGTCTTCGACGCCTGCTTCTTTCGCGCGCTCTGCGAGCGTCTTGCCGACGAGGGCAGCCGCAGCGGCGTCACCACCGGTCTTGGCCGAGCCGAGCACATCCTTTTCCAGCGTCGAAGCCGAAGCGAGCGTAATGCCTTTTTCGTCATCGATGATCTGGGCGGAGATATTCTTGTGGCTGCGCGCAACCGACAGGCGTGGACGACCCTCAGCAACCTTGCGGAGCTTGGTACGAACCCGCTGGGCGCGGCGCAGCATCTTATCGCGTGAGCTTTTCATGGGCTTACTTCTTCTTGCCTTCCTTGCGGCGGACATATTCGCCCTGATAACGGATACCCTTGCCTTTGTATGGCTCAGGCGGACGGAATTCGCGGAGTTCGGCAGCAACCTGGCCAACAGACTGTTTGTCTGCACCAGAGACGATGATCTCGGTTGGCTTCGGCGCTTCCAGCTTGATGCCGTCCGGAGCCTTGAAGATCACATCGTGCGAGAAGCCGAGTGCGAGCTTGAGATCGGTACCCTGCATTTGGGCACGATAACCAACGCCAACCAGTTCCAGCGTCTTCGAATAACCATTCGAAACGCCTTCGACCATGTTCGCGGCGCGGGCACGAGCGGTGCCCCACTGCGTACGGGCCTTGGAATCAAGGGCTTCAGCGAAGGTTGGCAGGCGACGACCCCGAGCCTTTTCAGCCTCGATACGGTCATTTGCAGCCTGCACGAGATCTTCGCGCGGCGAAACGGTCAGCTCGTTGTTCTCGAGCTTTGGCGTGATCAGCTCAGACAGGACCAGCGAAAGCTCACCCTTGGAGCCTTTTGCCTTGATCGTCTGACCTTCGACCGAAACGGTCGTGCCATTCGGAACTTCGATCGGGAGTTTACCAATACGTGACATGATAGCTCTCCTAGAATACGCGGCAGAGCACTTCGCCGCCTACATTCTCGCTGCGGGCAGAATTGTCAGACATAACGCCTTTCGAAGTCGAAAGGATCGAAATGCCCAGACCATTGCGCACCAGCGGAATGTCGGAGACAGAAGAATACACCCGGCGACCTGGCTTGGAGACACGTTTGATCTCCGAAATCACTGGCTGACCTTCATAGTACTTCAGCTCGATATCAATATTCTTGTGACCGTCTTTTTCAACTTCGGTGTAGCCGCGGATGAAGCCCTCATTGATGAGAACCTCCAGGACGCGAATACGAAGTTTCGAAGACGGCGTGACGACTTTAGACATGCCGCGCATCTGAGCGTTGCGGATGCGTGTCAGCATATCTCCGAGGGGATCAGAAATGTTCATCTTTGATATCCTCCTCTCTTACCAGCTGGACTTCACGAGACCGGGGATCTGACCGTTTGAGCCAAGCTCACGCAGCGCGATCCGCGACATTTTGAGTTTGCGATAGTAGCCGCGCGGACGCCCGGTTACTTCACAGCGATTACGCACACGGTTTGGGGCCGAGTTACGTGGAAGTTCAGCAAGCTTGAGACGTGCCTTGAAGCGCTCTTCCAGTGAAAGGTCCTCATTCATGGCGACGGCCTTCAGCTCGGCACGCTTTGCAGCGTACTTTTCGACAAGCTTCTGACGCTTCTTGTTCTTCTCGATTGCGCTCTTCTTTGCCATATCAGCAGATCTCCTGGCGCTAGTTCCGGAACGGGAAGCCACACTCGGCGAGGAGTGCCTTGGCTTCTTCGTTGGTTTCAGCCGTGGTGCAGACGATGATGTCCATACCGCGAATATCTTCCACCTGATCGTAATTGATCTCCGGGAAAACGATGTGTTCTTTGAGGCCCATGGCGTAATTGCCCATGCCGTCGAAGCTCTTTCCGTTCAGTCCACGGAAATCCTTCACGCGCGGCAGCGCAATATTGGTGAGCCGGTCAAGGAACTCGTACATGCGCTCACGGCGCAGGGTCACTTTCGCACCGATCAGCATGCCTTCGCGCAGCTTGAAGCCAGCGATCGACTTGCGTGCCTTGGTGGCAACAGGCTTTTGGCCTGCGATCAGTTCGAGCTCGGCCAGGGCAGCCTTGATCTTCTTGGAGTCGGAGACAGCTTCGCCGACACCCATATTGATCACGACCTTGTCCAGTTTCGGAACCTTCATCGGGTTCGAATACTTGAACTGCTCCTGCAGCTTGGCCCGGATCTCTTCACGGTACTTCGTCTTGAGACGGGGTTCGTATGCCTTAGACATCGATGGACTCCCCTGAGCGTTTGGCAAAGCGCGTCTTGCGGCCATGCTCATCAGTTTTGAAACCAACACGCACTGCTTTTCCGTCGCGCGGATCGGCATGAGCCACGTTGGAAACGTGGATCGGTGCTTCGAAAGACTTCAGACCACCGGGGTCCATCTGGCTCGGCTTCTGGTGCTTCTTGACGACGTTCACACCGCGCACAACAACGCGATCCTCGTCGACCAGCACTTTCAGCACTTCGCCTTTGGTACCTTTGTCGCGGCCTGCGATCACGACAACGGAGTCGCCTTTTTTGATCTTAGCAGCCATCTTACAAGACCTCCGGGGCCATGTTCGCGATCTTGACCTGGTTCTTGCCGCGCAGTTCACGCGGGACCGGGCCAAACACACGAGTGCCGATTGGCTCACCATTGGTATTGATGAGAACGGCAGCGTTTGAGTCGAAACGAATGGTCGTGCCATCCGGGCGGTTGATGTCCTTTGCCACGCGAACGACGACAGCCTTGCGGACGTCACCCTTCTTCACGCGGCCCGTAGGAATTGCTTCCTTGATGGACACCACGATCACGTCACCAACCGATGCATACCGGCGGCCTGCGCCACCCAGCACCTTGATGCACTGAACGCGGCGCGCGCCGGAATTGTCGGCGACGCGAAGGTTTGATTGCATCTGGATCATGCGTCACCTTCCCCGCCGGTCACAAGTTCCCAGCGTTTCAGTTTGGAATGCGGAACGCACTCCTGGATCGTTACGATTTGACCCTCGACAGCCGCATTGGCTTCGTCATGGGCGTGATACTTCTTAGAGCGGCGAACAATCTTCTTCATCACAGAGTGTGTGAAGGTCCGCTCTACACGGACGATTGCGGTCTTGTTCTGCTTGGCAGAGACCACGACGCCTTCCATAATACGCTTTGGCATGATCTCTCTCCTACGCCTGACCTGCTTCGGCTTTTTCGCGAAGGATCGTCTTGACGCGTGCAATATCGCGGCGGACTTCCTTCACTCGGGCCGTTTTCTCCAGTTGGCCGGTGGCCGTCTGGAAACGCAGGTTGAACTGCTCTTTCTTCAGCTTGACGAGCTCATCCTTGAGCTGGTCGAGGCTTTTCGTTCTTACATCTTGGGCTTTCATGATCAGATACCCTCAATCCGCTTGACGACTTTCGTCTTGATCGGAAGCTTCGCAGCGCCGAGGCGCAGGGCCTCGCGTGCGACATCCTCAGACACGCCGTCGATTTCGAACAGGATGCGGCCAGGTGCGACACGGGCGACCCAACGGTCGACAGAGCCTTTACCTTTACCCATCCGGACTTCAATCGGCTTTGCCGACACTGGCAGGTCCGGGAACACACGGATCCACACTTTGCCCTGACGCTTCATGTGACGCGTGACAGCCCGACGGGTTGCCTCGATCTGGCGCGCTGTGACCCGTTCCGGCTCGAGAGCCTTCAGGCCAAACTCGCCGAATGCCAGCGATGAACCGCCCTTGGCATTGCCCCGGATCTGGCCCTTGAAGGCCTTACGGAATTTGGTTCGCTTCGGTTGACGCATCTCTTACGCTCCGGAGGCTTGCGCGCCGGTGGCCGGTCCGCGCTGGTTTGCATTGGCACGTGCACGGGACTGGCCGGAAGATTCCAGACGCTTGTCCTGAGCCATCGGGTCGTGCTCCATGATCTCGCCTTTGTAGACCCAGACCTTGATGCCGATGATGCCGTAAGTGGTGGCCGCTTCTGCAGTGCCGTAATCAATGTCGGCGCGCAGCGTGTGCAGCGGCACGGAGCCTTCTGCATACTTCTCGGTCCGCGCAATCTCTGCGCCGCCAAGACGACCGGACACCATGATCTTCACACCGTCAGCGCCGAGACGCATGGCGGACTGGATGGCCCGCTTCATGGTGCGACGGAACGAGGCACGGCGCTCAAGCTGGCGAGCAATGTCGTCGGCGATCAGCGTAGCATCGATTTCCGGCTTGCGGATTTCGACCAGGTTCACGCGAACTTCGTCGGTCGTCATCTTCGACAGAACTTTGCGAAGGGCTTCGATGTCGCCGCCCTTCTTGCCGATCACGAGACCCGGACGTGCCGTGTGGATCGTGATGAGGCATTTCTTGTGCGGACGCTCGATGATGATCTTCGAGATGCCGGCTTGCTTCAGACGCTTGCGGATTTCCTTGCGGATCGCGATGTCTTCGTGCAGCAGGCGACCGAAGTCGGCCGTGTCGGCATACCAGCGGCTGTCAGACGTCCGGTTGATGCCCAGACGCAGGCCGATCGGATTTACTTTCTGACCCATTATGCGGCCTCCGCTTCAACTGAGGTGTCACGCAGGATGATGGTCATCTGCGAGAATGGCTTCTGGATGCGAGCAGCGCGGCCACGAGCACGGGCGCGAATACGCTTCATCACGAGGTTCTTGCCGACATGGGCTTCTGCAATGACGAGGCTGTCGATGTCGAGGCCGTGATTGTTCTCGGCGTTCGCGATGGCGCTCTGCAGCAGCTTGCGGACATCCTGGGCAGGACGCTTCGGCGAGAACTGCAGCTGAGCCAGCGCACGCTCGACCGGCATGCCGCGGATCTGCTGAGCCAGAAGGTTCAGCTTCTGCGGGCTTGAACGGTACATGCGCAGAACAGCGCGCGATTCATTCGAAGCCTGCTTCGGAGGATTCTTGGCTTTAGCCATGACTACTTCCTCTTCGCTTTCTTGTCCGCACCGTGGCCATAGTAGGACCGCGTTGGCGCGAACTCGCCGAACTTGTGACCGACCATTTCCTCAGAGACGGAAACAGGGATGAATTTGTTGCCATTGTGGACCTGGAAATTCAGGCCGACAAAGTTAGGCAGGATCGTTGAACGGCGCGACCAGGTCTTGATCACAACGCGCTTTTCAGAGGCGCGCGCTTCTTCTGCTTTCTTGAGCAGATAGCCGTCTACGAACGGGCCTTTCCAGACAGAACGTGGCATGTCTTGCGGCTCCTCTTAGCGTTTCGCGTTACGGCGACGGATGATCAGACGATCCGTTGCCTTGTTTTTACGGGTCTTGGGACCGCGTGTTTTCTTGCCCCATGGCGTCACTGGGTGACGTCCACCGGACGACTTGCCTTCACCACCACCGTGTGGGTGGTCGACCGGGTTCATGACAACACCGCGGACAGACGGGCGCTTGCCCATGTGACGCTTGCGGCCTGCCTTGGACAGAACCTGGTTCATGTTGTCCGGGTTGGACACGGCGCCGACCGTTGCCAGGCAGCTGTCCATCACCATGCGAAGTTCGCCGGAGGTCAGCTTGATCTGGGCATAGCCACCATCACGACCGACCAGCTGGGCATAGGTGCCAGCGGAGCGAACCATCTGCGCGCCCTTCTGGGGCTTCAGCTCGATGTTGTGAATGATCGTACCGACCGGAATGCTTTTCAGCGGAAGCGTGTTACCCGGCTTGATGTCAGCCGTCTTGGACGTGACCACCGTGTCACCGACTTCAAGGCGCTGTGGCGCGATGATGTAGGACAGCTGGCCGTCTTCGTACTTGATCAGTGCGATGAAAGCCGTGCGGTTCGGGTCGTATTCCAGACGCTCAACAGTTGCCGGCATGTCCCAGCGGTTACGCTTGAAGTCGACCTTGCGGTACAGCTTCTTGGCGCCGCCACCGATGCGGCGAGCCGTGATACGACCCGTATTGTTGCGTCCACCCTTCTTGGTCAGACCTTCGGTCAGCGCCTTGACGGGCTTGCCCTTGTGAAGGTCGGACTTGTCCACCAGCACAAGCTGGCGACGCCCTGGGGAGGTTGGATTGAAAGTCTTAAGTGCCATGTTTCTCGTCCTTCTCCCCTAGAGGCCCGTCGTGATGTCGACGGACTGACCCTCGGCGAGCGTCACGATGGCTTTTTTCATGTCGTTGCGACGACCTTCATAGCCACGAAAACGCTTCGTCTTGCCCTTTTGGACCAGAGTGTTGACCTTGGTTACTTCGACCTTGAAGAGCGCCTCGACAGCGTCCTTGATCGCTTTCTTGTCAGCGTCGATCGCCACTTCGAAGACAATCTTGTTGTCTTCAGCCACCAGAGTCGATTTCTCGGTGATCAGTGGGCGACGGATGACGTCGTAGTGATGTTCTTTTACGTCGGCCATGATTACTTAGCCTCCTTGGCGCCATCGAAACGGGCCTTGATGCCTTCGGCCGCTTCCTTGGTGATGACGAGCTTCTTGCGGCGCAGGATGTCATAGACATTCAGGCCAGCAACCGGCAGCACGTCGACGTTCGGAATGTTGCGAGCTGCCTTGGCGAAATTCTCGTCCACGGTCGTGCCGGAGATGATCAGCGCGTTCTCGATACCGAGACCTGCGAACTGACCGACCAGCTCTTTCGTTTTCGGAGCCGACAGGATCGCCTCGTCCAGCACGATGACCGCATCCGCCTTCACCTTGGAAGACAGGGCGTGAGCCAGAGCCATCTTGCGGACCTTTTTAGGCAGGTCGTGAGCGTGGCTGCGGACTTTTGGTCCGTGCGCAACAGAACCACCAACAAAGATCGGCGCATTCCGGGAACCGTGACGCGCGCCGCCGGAACCTTTCTGGCGGATATACTTCTTCGTGGTGCGGCTGACTTCGCCGCGGGTCTGGGTCTTGTGCGTACCAGCCTGACGCTTGGCCAGCTGCCAGCGAACCGTGCGCTGCAGGATGTCACCACGGATGTCTTCGATGCCGAAGATGGCATCATCAACCGTGATGTTTCCAGCGGCTTTGCCGGCAAGGGTTTTGACTGCGAGTTCCATTATTCAGCACCCTCTTGAGTTGCTTCAGCTGCTGGCGCGGCAGCCGCGCTCGCTGCCTTGAAGGAGCCAGCCGCTGGTGCGTCGGCCGGAAGAGGCTTCTTCACCGCGTCGCGGACTTCAACATAGCTGCCGTCATGGCCAGGCACAGCGCCCTTGACCAGGATGAGGCCGCGCTCAACGTCGGTGCGTACCACTTCCATATTCTGGGTGGTGACACGCTCAACGCCGTAATGACCGGCCATTTTCTTGTTCTTGAACACGCGGCCCGGATCCTGGTTCATACCCGTCGAACCGTGCGAACGGTGAGAGATGGACACACCGTGCGTGGCGCGCAGACCACCAAAGTTCCAGCGCTTCATCGCACCGGCAAAACCCTTACCGATCGTGATGCCGGCAATGTCAACTTTCTGACCCGGAACGAAATGGTCAGCCAGGACTTCAGCGCCAACTTCCGGCAGGTCGCCAGAGACGCGGAATTCGCGCAGCTTGCGCTTCGGCGCGACGCCGGCTTTTGCGAACTGGCCACGCAGCGCCTTGGACGTGCGCTTGGCTTTCTTTTCGCCGATGCCGAGAATGACAGCCTGGTAGCCGTCCGTGCGGGTGACGTCGCCACCCTTCTTGGTCTTCACGGCGCGCTCTTCTTCAGTGCGCACGCCAACAACCTGGCAGCCATCAAGCGACAGGACGGTGACCGGCACGTGGCGGCCGCTCTCGTCAAATACGCGTGTCATGCCAACCTTGCGGGCAAGCACGCCGGAACGGGGTGCTGGCAGAGCCATTAGCGGCCTCCCTCAAGTTTGATTTCAATGCCAACGCCGGACGACAGGTCGAGCTTCATCAGCGCGTCCACCGTCTGCGGGGTCGGGTCTACAATGTCGAGGATCCGCTTATGGGTCCGGATTTCAAACTGCTCGCGCGACTTCTTGTCGATGTGCGGCGAGCGGTTCACGGTGAAGCGCTCGATACGGGTCGGCAGCGGGATCGGGCCTTTGACCTCAGCGCCGGTGCGCTTGGCCGTGCTCACAATCTCTTTCGCCGACATGTCGAGGGCGCGGTGATCGAAGGCCTTGAGCCTGATCCGGATATTTTGTCGTTCCATCGTTCGGTCCGTCCGCACAAAACACGTTAGCCCCAACGTGGCGCAGAAGTGCGCCAGGGCGTAGCGTGGGATTAAATTGTCTGTTTCGAGGGAGCGTTCGCTCTATAAAGCGCTGCCATCCCGGCGAAGTCGGGGGTTTATGGGATCGATAGGCCCGCGTCAACTGAGTCGTGAAGCTTTTATGCAGAAAGACTCACAGGGGTAAAACTCTCAGTCTCTATCGCTCAGGCGGCATTTCCGAGACGGGTGGCAAATCGAACAGGGCCCGCAATTCGAATTGGGTGGATTTCAGCGTTCCAGCAGGCCAATTCTCGTTTCTCATGTCATCTTGCATGGCCGTCACAGCGGGTGCGCCAAACAGTAAGATCAGCACTATAGCGGGAAGAATGCGTTTCATGAGGTGTCAGCTTTCCAGATGCAGTAGGCCGCAAGTCTACTGGGAGCCCTGGAAATGAAAAGCTACTTCCTTCGTTCTTGCATGGGACCGCCCCTCTCGCCCATGAGGCAAGAGGGCGGGGCCACACCACCCTCCCCTCACACGCTCCATGCGCCTTGGTCCCAGCCCAGAAGGGCGCGGGTTTCGGCCGCGTCGTGCGCAAAGACACGGCGCAGATAGTCCCGGTCATCTGAACTCATCCGGTCGGCTTCGGGCGCCGCATTATACTGGGTGGAGACGTCAAATTTGCGCGCAGGCAAACCCATGAACTGGCAAACCGTGGCCAGCTCTCGCTGCGGATCGGCTGCAAGGTCTTCGCTGCGCAGGAACAGGAGCTGATCATCCGGAAACAACCGCCTCAGCTCCCGGATCTGAGGCGCGTAATAGCTGCGCGCCAGGTAAGAGCGTTCCCGGTCCTGATTTGGCAAGGCCCGGCGGGCGCGTTCGCGCTCCTGGCGGATCGCAATCGGATAGGGCAGCGTTTCGCGTCCCAGCCGGCAATCCATGCGATAGTGAGACCAGGCACGCTCCACCGGATCGCGCAGGATCACGATGATCTGGATATCGGGATTATACACCCAGACCCGTTCCAGCGCGCCGTTCCACCAGCTGATGATCGGCGTCGCCTCGCCCAGCATGCACCCGTCGCGCCAGGCCTTCCAATCGAAGTGGCGATGATACAGCCAGTAGTCCAGCGGGCGGATGCCCGTTGGCGGGCGCCTGTCGAAGAAGTGGGGTTCCTTCTTCTTCGCCATGCAGATATCGGGATGCTGGCGCAAATATGCGTCCAGCGACGTGGTGCCGGCCTTTTGAACGCCGGCTATGATGAAATCGATGCGTCTTGCCATGCATCCGGAATAGCGCGGGTGTCTTGCCTGATTTTGCCGGAATGCGGTTCTTGTGTCGCAAAGTGTTGCAGGGTGAATGCGCGATTCACCTTGTTTAACCAAGGCCTCACGCTTTTCACGGACACTTCGGTCTCACCTGCCCCCTCATCCGAAGGCCCCCGATGAAGCCTCCCCTGTCTTCCTTGCTCAGCCGCCCGGCCGTCCGCTATGGCTTGGCCAGCATTGCGGCCTTCGGCATGGATCTGGCGCTGACCATGGCATTGCGGCTTGGCGGCCAGCTCAGCCTTACCCTGTCGGCAGCGATCGCCTTCATCGTGACCGGGCTGGTTTTCTATTTTGTCCATGAATTCTGGACGTTCGGGCATGACAGTTCAACCGTTTCGTCAGGTCGGCTTGTTCGCAACCTGACCTCGCTCGGCGCAGCCTTCTGTGTGCGTGTCGGCATCATCGGCGCACTGGAACTGATGCGCTCGCCCGGTCCGCTTCTGGCGCTCGTCTATTTCGGATTGGGCGCGGCCGCATCGCTCACGGTCAATTTCCTGATCAATAAATACTGGGTCTTCGCCCGCACCTGACGCCCGATAAAAAAAGGCCGCCCCTTTTGGGACGGCCTTCTCGTTACTGCCTGATGGGAACAGGGCTTACTTCTTGATGGCCGAGACCACGCCGGCGCCGACCGTACGGCCACCTTCGCGGATCGCGAAGCG